>VFQQ010001808.1_pt1 | contig 27478 bp, 50 predicted proteins | sample 3512341 | NCBI WGS metagenome assembly VFQQ01 (sample SAMN10412373, study PRJNA504923) | tailings metagenome | isolation source: Relicate 2 Philex TSF1 revegetated site | place: Philippines: Tuba, Benguet | collected 2017-08-29
CGACAGGTGGGAGACACAAACCAGTCGTATGGCGTCTTCAAGCGCTCCTGTGGGTCAGTGAGCCGCGGGGATCAATCCCCGGGCGAGGCATGGTGTACGAGCCAGCTGTGCCGCACCTGCACAGGCGCAGCGGTAGCAGACAGGAGTTGTGGATGAATCGGGTGCGCTGAGCATCTAGCCATGATAGGTTTGCTGCGTGCAGCGGTTTGTGCCGCTGCTGGTGGAAGGGGAGAAGAGGGCCCCACATACCATTTCTCAAAAGTCGGCACCCCGTTGTTGGGCTGCAGGGGCAGGGAGATTGAGGTGATTGAATAGTGCAATTTTGAACTGCTCACGGCCGAGTTGCTGTGCCATCTAGCCACTCTTACAATGCGACGTGCACCAATTGTGTACCTTCCAGAGGTTCAGGAGCACCAAGGTCAGGCGTATGCCATACTTGGCTGCCTCTGCGATGATAAAATCCAGGCCTCGGGCGACTGTTTCATCGATGTCGCCTGGCGGCAGGGATGGCAGTTGGGAGGGTTGAGCCGGGGGAAGGCTGTGGATGCAGCCAAATTGGAAACATTCAAGTTTGTACAGTTTGGAACAGCTGCTCAGCAGGCCAAGAGGGTTGATGCCCAGCCAGGTCATTCATGCTCAGAAGCCATGCTGCACCGTGCACCAAACGCAGAGCGCATCCCTGCTTGCCTGGCCCGCGCAGCAGAGTGACCCCGGACTCGTCATCAGCCAGGAAGAAGCGGGCCATGTTCAGCCCCGCTGCCTGCACATATTTGGATGGCATGGAATGAGGCAAGCCCTGTGAGCAGAACCTTTGCAGTCTACAGGTCTCAAGGGCCAAGGCAGGGCTGGAGAGACGGTGCGGCAGCGGCGGCACGACCCAAGCACGGCTTGCTGGCGTGGGTGTTGCTGCTGGCAGGTGACCGCTGGGCTTCCAATTAAGGTGGACCGATCTACCTGAGCCAACTTGAACTTGGCTGTGATGCTGGCTGGGTTGGACACCGCGTTGGTGGTGAGCATCCAACCGTTCCATCCTGCAGGCACAGCAGATGTGAGCAAGAAAGTGGCATGCAGCATGCCGTGCTGCAACCAGCCGTGTGTGGCTGGCCTGCGCGCATGCCTGAGGCGGCGAGATCTGGTGCGCCGGCGGCTGCTATCCAAAGCGTGCCCGATACATGTAGCGGCGGCATCACGCGCCAACATGACACGCCGCACACCATGAGGCAAGAACTCTCGGCACCGGTCATCAACAAAGCGGCCTGCTTCCACTCGGATGAATCCCTGTTCATGCATTTGAGGAGCGGCGGCGGCAACGTTGTAGAAAGCAGAGGGGCTGGCGCCCGGCGGGCGCTGCCGCCGGCGGCAGGCCAGCCATTCGTTCTGGCCGCGCATGTCTTTACTGCCGAGCAATTGCTGAGCAATGTCATGGCAGGGCGTTCAGAGGCGTGCCTGCGGCTGGGCTGTTGCGAGCCCCCGGCAAACGCCCAATACAGCAACCAGCAGGAGGGGAGAGGCCCCTGCGCATAGCCGCTCCATCCTGCTCTGCTGATCAGCAATCGGGTGGAAGGCGACGAGGGGCAAGAGGAAGAGATTTGGTGCCAGTCTTGGACTGCCCCATGCTACAGCGCCGGCAGTGGCGGCGGCAGCAGAAGAGTGCCTGGGCGTCCCTTCCACAAGCACAGACACATTTCAGACCGTGAGCTGCCGGCTTCGCTGCTCAGGAATTGAGGCATGCTCGCAAGCACACGCCCACACATCAGCGCCGCTGCTGCCATCCGCCGCCGCAGGGCCCGGCACGGCAATAAATAGCCGCGCAACGCTACACATTGGCAGCAGCTGCACACTCGTGCGTCCGGGATTGCACTGCTTGCTGCTCCAAGCAAGCCATGCCAGCCTGCGGTGACTTTTTGTGAGTTGCATGCAACGTGCATGACAGTGCTCAACACAGAACCACATACTACCGAACTTGCAGACAACAGTTGTGCATGTTAGGTTGAGCACATAATCGGCATAGCAAAAAATGCAACCTGATGCTGTCAGCTGGACCCGACCGCTCAGCCAGAGCCGTGCCAGCCCTCTGCAGCCAGCAGCGACGCCAGCTGCTGCTCCCGCTCCTGGGCGCTCCCAAACTGCGCCCGCCGGCCGTGCCCAGGCAGCACTGTGAGGAAGGGCAGCTGGCGCAGGCGTGCCACGCTGTCCAGCTGCTGCGCCACGCTGTGCCAGTTGTAGGCTCGGAAAATGGTGAGCCGCTCCAGCCGCTGGCTGTACGCCAGGTGGTCGCCTGTGAACAGCACGCCGCCATGCGGCTGGAACAGCAGGCTGACGCAGCCGGCGGTGTGGCCAGGGGTGAACAGCAGCTGCACATCTGGGGCAGCATCTGCGTCACCGCTGCTGCTGCTGCTGCTGCTGCTGCTGCTGCTGCTGCTGCTGACTGGCATTTGGTTGCTGCTGCTGCTGCTGCTCTTCTCTGGCAGGGTCCAGGGCCCCTCTCCGTCCAACTGCACCTCGCACTGGCTGCATACAGGGCAGGTGGGCACAAGCAGACACTGAGTGGCAGGCAGCTCAGCCAATGCTGGCGTGCTTCATGCGCAAAAGGCATGCACTGCTGTTGCTCTGACTAGCTCAGGCTGTCCTGCTGAGCCACAACGGTGGTCCGATTCATCCAACACGAAGCACAGCCACTCACTCGGTGCCCTGCCGCCGCGATGCCTCCAGCCGGTGAATGATGCGCTGGGCGCCAAAGTGGGCAGCCCAGGCCGCATGGTCCCCCACATCGTCCCTGCACGCACAGCAGGCGAAGAAGAGGGGAGTGAGCAGCTGTCAAGCAGCTGCGCAGTTGCCACAGAGTGATCAGTAACGCCGCTGCCCAAAACGGCCTCATGCATGGGGCCGCTGGCATGTGCATATCACAGCGGGTAAGCAGGCATGCAGAGACTCGCCTGTGTGTGAGGAAGATCCAGCGCACGCCGCCCAGAGCTGCCAGACGCTGCGCCAACAGTGGCGTCCAGCGTGGCACGTCGACAAGGATGTTGCCCTGGCAGGAGGCATGAGGGTAGGCAGCCAGGCTGGAGCAGGAGCAGGCAGAACGGACAACGCGCCGCAATCAATTGCTCAGCGCCCTGCAGCCAGATGTGGCTGTGCACCCATAGGCTCCCCCTTAGCAACACCGCCACATGACACACAACCAAACGCCAGCACCCACCTGCGGCCGCCGGATGAAGTAGGCGGTGGCACCAAAGGAGGCCTCTGCTGCAAAGCCGGTGTGATACACGCCCGGGCAGCCGGGAATGGGCAGCGGGAAGCTCTCCTGGGCTGCCTTCAGCTCCCCCGGACGCCGGTCGGTGCAGTGGATGCTAAACGTGGGACAGGCCAGTAATGCCTGCAGCGCGGCCTGCCGCTGCTGCTCGTCGGCTGGCTGCGCCACCACCGCGCTCTGCTCGCCCACGCGGGCAAAGGTGGCGGGCGCCATCCAGCGGCACGTGTCGCAGTCGATGCAGGTGTGATCTACGTAGAAGCTGCCTGGAGCGTTCTCAGTCCGGGGAGCTCGCTCGCCCTGCGTTTCGGCCTCGTGGCGGCGGGCGGCGGCGGCAGCGGCGGCGCCGCGGCGACCAGGCACCCGTGCGCTGGCTGCATGCGACGTCGCGTGCCTGCAGGCCCTTTGGGCGGGCCCAGTGCAGCGCACGCGCATTGCTCGTGAACTTTGGGTAGGTTTCTGCGGCCAAAGCCAGTGCAAGTGTCGAGAGGATGGTAACTGAGGTTCAGATCGCGTTTCGCAGGAGGTATAACCGCACGCGCCGGCTATCGGCGGTCGCCTGTAGCCGCCGCCACCGCCATGTCATCGGCGGCGGCGCGCGCTGGCGATATCAACTCCAGCTCCCTAGGCTTATCGAGCTGAACAAGGCTCGCATGCTGCATTCTATGTGGTATCAAGCACGGCCCCTAGGGCTGGCAGCCTGCTATCAGAATCCGAAACAGACCAGCGCTCCCGGTCAGCACTGCACGGCGCAGCCTCTGCCGCCCGCTTGCTGGGTGGGCGAGCGGTGGCCTTCCCAGAACGAGCCGGGTGCTGTTCAAAGCGTTGCAGACCTTCGTATATGAGGTGTTGGTGTGTTGGTGCGTTGCTCTTTGACGCCACTGTCTTGCCCTCAAATCCAAGGACCGCCGCCTGGCCGCGACAGGCAGCACGCTCGCGTTCGTCTCCGCCGCATGGGTGGCGGCCAAGGCCGTTTGACCTCTCACACTTGGCCTTCACTTACCTCCGTGCACCAGTGACTCCTCACCCTGATCGCCTGTTTCTGTCCCAGACTGGAGTCTGCAGCAGCTGTTGAGCAGCCGTCGACCTGCGGCGCCCCTGATGGACGAGAACGCTGGCCAGGCAGCCTGGAGGTGCCCAGTGCCGGTGAGGAGGGGGCAGGGGGCTGGGGGCCGCCCCACCCGTTCAAAGTCGCCCGAGCTGCCCCACCCTGCGCCTCCCCGTCACTTCAGAGCTTCTGCACCGGCTCCTATCACCGCAGGGATGCGGCAAGCACTTCCTGGAGCTGTGGTGAGCCCCGCCGGGTGGGCGGCGCGGCGGCGGGCGGCGGCGGCTCGTCAGCGCTGATTCAAATGGCTGCCTCCTTGCCCTGCCCCATCCCCGCTCGCAGGAGGCTACGTGACCACCACAGGGCGCCACGCGGCATCAGAGGTGGGTGCTGTGATGGTTTAAGTTTGGCACTCAACAAGGTCGGCGGGGCTGTTGTTCCAACCCGCACCTACTCCTGGCGCCTGCAGGCGGCGGGGGCCATGGTGTCGAGCTGCTGCACTGCCCACGCTGCTACGAGGTGTTACCTAAGCAGGTGGGTGCCCTGGGTGCTGGTGGTCTGGTTTGAGTATACGGTGTCTGTGCTCAAAAGAACAGGCAGCCTTGGACGCCACCGCCCTGACGTGCGTGCCTGCTCCCCTTCTGCTGCTGGCTGTCGACAGAAGGAGGGGCGGCACCGCTGCAAGGGCCCTCCGCCGCCTGGCCCGGAAGCTGCAGCAGCTGCCGCGGCAGCAGCCGCTGAAGCAGGCAAGATCGCAGAGGCGGAAGCAGCAGAGGCTGAAGCAGCGGCAGCCGCCGCCGCGGCAGCGGCAGCAGCGGCAACGGAGCACAGCGGCAGCGGCAGGAAGCGGCGGGCGGGAACAGGCAAGCGAGTGCGCTGGGCGCTGCCAGACTCAGATGAGGACGAGGAGCATCTGGATGACAGCATGTATGCCGAGGACAGCGAGGACGATGCACCCAAGAAGAGGCGGGCAGCCGTGGCGGCTGCGGTGGCGGCTGCGACAGCTCACGAGTCGCCGCTGCGCCCGGCGCCCGCAGCGCCTGCTCTGCTCTCCACACCCCGCGGCGCTGCTGCTGCTCAGCTGCTTGCCGGCCTGCGGGGCAGTGGTCAGCTGCCGCTGCCGCTGGTGCACCCGCTGGCACACCCGCCGCTGCTGGGCAAGCCGGCACCAGCTGCGGCAGCACCCAGCCAGGCGGCAGGCGGTGCGGCACTGCCTCTGCGCGGCGCCACCTGGTGGCAGGCAGCCGTGCGCCCTGAGCTTGGCGCGCAGCGGGCCACTGTGCCAGTGGCGACGCCTGCCGGGAGTGCAGCCGCAGCACCTGCTGCCACCAAAAGCGTGGTGGCTGGACGGCTGGTGCTGCCAATGATAGCGCCCGTGGGGCCGCTGCCGGGGCTGGCCGTGCCATTTGCAGCAGTGGCGCCTGTGCCTGCAGCACTGCCGCTGCCCCAGGCGCTGCCGGCAGTGTCGCTGCCCCGGGCGCTGCCGCCGCACCTGGAGCATGCTTTGGGGCAGCCAGCTGGCCTGGCTGTCGCGGCATCCCTCGGCGAGCTGCTCCTGCTTCTCAAGGTGGGTTCAGCGCTGGTCAAATTACACGCAGAGGCTGGATTGTGAGCAGCATTGCGTCGTGCATGTTTTGACAACCACCACTCCCAGTTGACCGATTCTCATGTGCAACCCTTGCAAGCAGATGGTGGTCAGTGTGCCCGATGCCGAGGCTTTTCTCGGCCTGGTCTTTGAGGTGCGGCGTTTCCCTGCCTGCATGACTTGCAAGCCACTGGCCAGCACCGTGATTGGCCAGGTTGCTGTTCTAGGCACACGCATTGTGGTCTGCAATCTAGCCTGTCCCTGCTGCTGAGCCTCCAGTTGCGCTGCCCTTGCAGGACCAAGCGCGCATGGTGGAGGCGCAGGGCGGGGCGAGCGCGGATGATCCGCTGTGGGCCCTGGCTCAGAACCTGCCGCAGCGGTGTGCCGCGGTGCGCCAGCTGATCCAGACCCAGGTGGGTGCTGCCGGAAGAATTGCAAACAAATGAGCCGGCTTGCGGGTGTGCGGTGTGTGCTGCAGTGCACGACTCCAGGATGTACCTGCTGGCTGTGCAAATGGTTGCTCAGTAGAAGGCAGGCGCAAGGCGCCACACAGTCATTCAATCGATTGCATCCGTGTCTGGTCGCCCTTTGCAGGCGCAGGCGCAGCTGGCGGAGCGCGTGACCTCCGCCCTGCAGCTCAGCCGGCTGTCCAAGCTCATGTCCTCGCTCAATGCAGCTGCTGCGCAGCAGGTGCAGCAGGCGCAGCAGGCGCAGCAGGCGGCAGTGCAGCAGGCCTGTGCCAACCATAGTTAGTGCACTTTAGCTGAGCATGGGGCGACGCAGCGGACTTGCAGGGCGCCCTGTGTTGAAGCAGAAAGCAGCAGGGGAAGCGCGGCGGCGAGCAGTCGGTTGCGACAGCCAGCATCCGAGTCGGTTCCGACAGGTCAGGAGGTGCAAATGCCACTGCAGCAGAATAATTAGTTTGGGCAAGCTTTGTAATCACAGGTCCGTCGCAAGCGGGCGGGCTGTATACGGTATTGAAGAGCAGCCCACTCAGGATCACGGTTGGAATGCAGCTGCGACTGATCGGACGCGGCCATCTCTGCCGCTGCCACTGCCGCTGGGTTGATGTGCCTTGAGCCAGCTGGGGCGCCCCATCGTTGTCGCACGCGTTTGCAAGTTCACCCCGCCGCTCGCCAGGATGGGAACGCTGCAGTTCTGGCCGCTCGAGGTGCGGGCGGCGGCAGGGCTGTTTTTGTTGCTCGCAAACCGACATGCTGCTGCACGCCAGGAAAACCGATCTGCCTTGCCCTGTAGTCGAAGGTGGACGTCACCCTGTGGGCGCCGCTGGGAGAGCTCAAGTTGCACTCACTGCGGCTGGACGAGGGCCCGCTGCCTCTGACGGCCTTCTGGACCGCCAGCGACCGGGCGGAGCAGCCTGGCCTGCTCACCGTCGCCGCCGCCTCGCTGCCCGCCAGCGGCAGCGGTGCCGTGGCCAGCGTTCCGCCACGCAGCTTTGCAGCGCTGGGCGAGCTGTACGTGCTCAACACTGTGGAGGGGCTGCTCAAGTTTGACCGCAAGGCGGCGGTGCAGCGGGTGCGGGTTGCTTCTAATTTGGAGCTCTGAGTCACTTCTTGAAGCATGTGCCCCTGCCTCAGATAGCCTGTGCAGCAGACCAGTCGCAGCTGGTTGACCAGCAATCTCCTGTGGGATGTGCTGTCTGCAGGTGTGCGATCAGGTGTGGTCTGCCATTCAGGCGGGGGAGGCGGAGGCACACCCCGACCTGCTGCAGCCGCTGCTGCTGCTGGCTTACTGCGACCTCAAGCACTTCAAGTACCGGTGAGCCACCGCCTTGATTGCATCTATCACAACTTCCAGTTAGCGTGAACAGGGTAGCACTTGCAGTTGCCTGCCGCCTAGGGAGCAAGCCGAGTCAGCAGCGCTGAAGTTGTGCCGGCGGCAGCTCGCAACCCGCCCATCACCCGTCCTGTCTGCAGGTACTGGTTTGCATTCCCGGCCCTTCAGCCGCCGGTACCCTTCACGCTGGCAGCCCCGCCAGTCAGCTTACAGGCAGCGCTGGGCGACGTAGCAGCTGCAGCCGCTGAGGCGTGCAGCAGCCATGTGGCAGCAGCGAGCGGCACCCCGGCATGGCTGGTCGTTGTGAGCGATGACAACCAGGTGGCGACAGCACCGCTCACTGAGTGGCGCCGGCTGCAGCAGCAAGCAGACGGCGGCGGCGGCGACAGCAGCGGCAGCGGCAGTGGCAGCACAGTGTACCTAGCAGTGGCGGACAGCAGCAACCAGGCAACGCACCCCGGCTGGCCGCTGCGCAACCTGCTGCTTATGGCGGCTGCCAGGTGTGGAAAGCAGGGCAGCCGCTTGTTGAGGGGTGATGGTTGTCATCTTTTCCATCACCGCACCTATGCTGCAAGTGTAAATGCCCTGGTTTGCACCGCTGCGGCCGGCCACCTAATTCACCTCACCCTTTCCTTCCGGCAGGTGGCGCTGCCGGCAGCTGTCGGTGCTCTGCCTGCGGGAGCGGCACGGCCGGTACGATGCCGCCGCCAGCCTGGCGCTGCAAGCGCAGCTGCCGGAGCTGCCGCCTGGCTTTATACCCGCAGCTGTGGGTGGATGGGAGCCCAATGAGCGCGGCAAGCTGGGTGTGCGGACCGCCGACCTTGGGCCCAGCATGGACCCCAAAAGGTGCGGGCTGCACACGCATTGTCATGCCGGTGGTTGGCCGATGCCTTCATGTTCTGAAAACTCCCGCTGGCTTGTCTTTGGCGAAGAGCAGCTTGCCCCCTGGATATGCCAACAGGCATCTGCGTTCGCCCCATTTGTGCAGGCTGGCTGAGTCAGCGGTGGAGCTCAACCTGCGTCTGATGCGCTGGCGAGCGGCACCTGCGCTGGATGTTGGAGCCATTGCAGGTGGGCCGGCAGGCATTCTTGGGCAGCCTATGTTGCCACACACCGCCGCTGTCACCGTCTGCAGGCTCTCGGTTGCAGCATGCTGGCCGCGCGCCCGTTTGCCCTCGCAGCAGTGCAGCATGCGTGCCCTCAGCTGTGCCCCAAGGCTGTGCTGTTCCTGCCCCCCACTGCCACCTCCCCGCAGCGGCACGCTGCCTGCTGTTGGGTGCCGGCACGCTGGGCTGCTCCGTGGCTCGCACGCTGCTGGGGTGGGGCGTGCGCCACATCACTTTGGTGGACAACTCGCGTGTGGCGTACAGCAACCCGGTAGGGTGGAGGGCGGGCGCTGTAGCAATCGGCTTGTGGGGGATCGCCGGGGGTGCTCAACACAGGGCGGCACGCAGTTGGAACCTGAACCACTAGCGACGCCTGTAGCAGGCTCCTCACCTGCCTGCTGCGCATCAGCCTGCTGCCCTGCCCCGTACTGCACAATCCGCAGGTGCGCCAGTCTCTCTTCAACTTTGAGGACTGCCTGGCGGGCGGCAAGCCCAAGGCTGCAGCTGCTGCCGCGGCGCTGGAGCGAATCTTTCCGGGAGCAAAGGCCCGCGGCGTGCAGCTGTCCGTCCCTATGCCGGGGCACCCCATTGCGGAGGGCGAGGTGGAGCAGGTGGGCTGGTCATGGTGCAACCGTGCTGTGACGGATTGGAGGATGCTGGGTGCAGATTGCTGGGGAAGCACAGTGGCTGGCTTCGTTGTTGTACTGCAAGCCCACCCGCCAGCTGCCGGACCATGCACTCATGTCTTCAAGTCATGACCTGAGACGCTGTTGTGCGCCGCGCTGCTGCTGCCGTGCTGTAGGTGCGGCGGGACATCCAGACACTGGAGGCCTTGGTGGACGAGCACAATGTGGTGAGCCCCGCTCCAGATTTTGCTGCTGGCAAATGCAGGGCTGTGCAGGCGTTGGGTCTTTCTCTGGTACTGTGCCGCGGGCACCAATCCCTACTCCTTCATTCGTTCACTTGCGCTGTCTCCTTGCTCCAGGTGCTCCTGCTCCTGATGGACATGTGGGAAAACCACTGCGCACCCGCGTTTCCTCCATCCACGCCTACTTCACTGTACTTGAGCACTCCTTCCCTCCTCCCCGCCCCAGGTGTTCCTGCTGATGGACACGCGGGAGAGCCGCTGGCTGCCCACCCTGCTGTGCACGGCGCGCCCCGGCAAGCTGGCCATCAACGCCGCCCTGGGCTTCGACGGATTCATGGTGAGCCCTGCGCTGCATTCCGCCAATGCTGCTTGCTGTTTGGTGCTCGGACTTGGGCTGGTCGGGAAGCTGGTTGTTACATCAGCGCTGTGGTTGAAGTGCCGCACCGCTGCTGCCCACTCTTCCAAACAGGTCATGCGGCACGGTGCCGCTGTGCCGCTGGAGGCAGTGGCCAGCAGCGGGGCAGCGGCTGCAACGGAGCGGCAACTGCAGGACTTGCGCCTGGAGGCAGCGCAAGGTGGCGGCAGCGGCGGCGGCGGCAGCGGCAGCAGGGGTGGCGAGCAGCCCAGCGGCAGCGGCGGTGGCAGCAGCGAGCAGCCAGGCAGTCAGGACACGGAGCAGCCCGGCGGCTCGGCCGCCGCGGCCTCAACAGCAGCTGCATCGCCGCCGCCCCAGCAGCGACTGGGCTGCTACTTCTGCAACGACGTCGTGGCCCCGGTCAACTCGACAGTTGACCGAGCCATGGACCAGCAGTGCACCGTGGCACGCCCGGGGCTGAGCGCAATCGCAGGCGCCCTGGCATCTGAGCTCATGGCAGCAGTGCTGCAGCACCCGCTAGGCGCGGCGGCGCCGCCCGCTGGCAGTGCTGCATCACAGGCGCTAGCGGCTGCGCATGAGCTGCCGCTGGGGGAGGCGCCGCACATGATTCGCGGCCAGCTGGGCGGTTTTTCGCAGATGTGCCTGACGGGGCAGGCCTTCCGCCAGTGCACCGCTTGCTCCCCGGCGGTTGTGGAGCAGTATCGCCAGCGGGGCGCCGACTTTGTGCTGCAGGTGGGCTGCCGGCCGACAACGGGATGGGGTGGCTGGCATGGCAAGCTGTCGATTAAGGGTCCTATGGGGTGTGCCTCCCTGCCTTCCTTGCCCGCTCCCGCCCCTCCGCTTGCTCTCCCAACTCCTGCCGTCCCGCCTCCCCCTGCACATTCACCCCAGGGCCTGCTGGACCCCAAGAGCTTGGAGGACCTGACAGGCCTGACGGAGCTGCATGCAGCCAGCGAGGCGGCGCTGGAAGCCTGGGAGGCTTCGGATGAGGAGGAGCAGCAGGAGGCAGGAGGCGGCGGGGCAGGGCAGCTGGGGCAGCCGGCCGGCGGCGGCAGCGGGGACGAGGAGTGGTGTGAGCTCTGAGGGCAGCATCTGGACCCTTGTATAACCATGCGGCCCGGCATTGTGATTCACATTTTGCAGATGCTGCGCTTGAACAGCAACACATGTAAAGCAGCCGCCGCTCGATTCCTTGGGGCGGGCAGGAGGCGCCGCTGCCGCCATATCATGCCAAATGGATGCAGCCCCACAAAGAGACAGGGGCTGCCTTGTATAGAGCTCCGTGCCCGACGCCTTGGAGATATCCGTCACCTTTGGACCGCCGGGGTGCTTCAGCGACCCTGCTGCCCTTCGAGCCTATCCCAAAGCGCTCTGTTGAGCCCGCCAACAGCAGCTGCATCGACCAGGCTGCTTTGGAGCGCCTCAGCGCCCCTGATTCAGCAGGCCTCCTGCACCGGCGCCTGGCTGCCCGCCCGCCGCCATGCCTTCCCTGCAGCTCTTTGGCCGCAGGCAAGGCCAGTTGGCAGTGCTTTCTCCCTTCTTCAGTCCAGGTATTGCATCAGCAGTAGCCTTGTGTTTCCCTCTTGCCGCCAAGCACCACGGACTCCCTCTGCCTGCGCAGGTGGCACCTCGCCGACGACGCGCTGCCGCTGGTGGCTCTGGCGGTCTTCATCCCCTCAGTGGCTTTCTGCATCACCTATGCAGCCGTGCTGCCGGCGGTGCACCACAGCCCCGGCTGCAGCGGCTCGCACGCGCGCCTGCGGGAATCGGTTGTGTGGGGCACGCTCGCATTTGCCGTCGTCCACGCCATGCTCAGCGGCGCCATTGTACGGGTGGGCCTGCGAGGTGAGCCGGTTGTGCTTGCAAGCAGCTTCATACACCCATCGCTTCGTGCTGAAGCTGAAGAACAGGATCCCCTGCCACGACTTTTGGTTGCTGAATAGCTCCTGCTGCATCACCCCTGGCAGGCGCGCCGTTTGAAGCCTCCAAGCGGCACTTGGTTGGCCCGCTGGTCTACGTGCACGCTGTGCTGTGGCTGTGCTGGCTGGGCTACATGCCATTTGCGCTGTGGGTCATCCACCACATCCAGGCACGCAGGGGGTGGCAAAAGGAACCTTGCATGCACTGCAGGAACAGAGGTGGGCAGGGCCGGCCCGGAAGGCGCCTGCTTGCGTTTGGCACGTGCCGTGTCTGGACACGACTCTCTGTGCCCTCCACTCCACCGCCGCTCGTACCTGTCAACATTGCAGGCCAGCTGCTGGACGCGTCCGCTGCGCGATTTGGAGCTGGCTGCGCTGTACACCTCCATCGGTGTCTACCTGGCCATCTTGTGAGCAGCGCAGCAAGCTCATTTGCCGCATGCATGCAAATGCTGTTGGTCTCTTGCGACTGCTGCCACAGCCGCTCTTCCGCCCAGCTGCTGAGTGGCTCTGAGCGCGCAAAGGGAAGCGCTGGGCCGCTCGAATTGCGCAGGCCAAACCCCCGCCCCCTCCCTCCTGCCCTACCACTGCGCAGCCTGACCTTCTTCTTTGCACTGAACGCCCTGGCCAACTACGATCCGTACCAGCGCTGGCGCATCCGGCTGGAGTACTTTGCCCGCAAGCTGGGCTGTGCCGAGGATCTCAACTCTACCGACCAATACGAGGGCGAGGGGTGAGTGGGCATGAATGTTGGACAAGTGGGTGTGCGTTCTCGTTGCTGCCGGCGGCTGTGGCTTGCTTGGCGGTCAGGCTCAGCTTGTTGAATCGACTCAAGTGCCCAACCAGCTTCCAGCCGCATGCTAGCATAGTGCCACGCTCGATGCATGATCATGAAGGGACATATTCCTGCCTCGCCAACGAGGCACCCGCTGCCACTGTGCTGCAGGCAGCAGGAGGGCGGGGCTCCGCTCGAGGAGATTGCCGCCTCGTTCGCTCGGTTCTTTGGCAGCATCGACCTGGAAAAGCTGGACATATTGGTTGGCTTTGTGCTGGTGGAGGTACTGCAGGCAAGCATTTGTGGTGGCGTAACTGTACTGTGTGTGCAGCCGACAGCCTCGCCCTGCCCTTTCGGGTGCTTGCATCATCTGTATATTCACTCCGCTGCTGCACCTGCCACTCCACTGCTGCCGCAGGTGCAGCAGCGCAAGGCGGCCATTGCGGACCGGCTGCGGCAGGCGGGCATCCCAATCAAGCACAGCAGGGTGCCTGGCGGGGGCGCACAGCAGGAGGCTGCGGGCTCAGCGCCTGGCGGCAGCAGTGGCGGCGGTGGAGGCAGCGCCGGCAGCAGAACCTGCCATGCAAGATGCACCCAGCAGCACATGCCCAGGGGAGACTCCACTCATGGCAGCTTGGGGCAGACGGGTGCTGCGGCAGGCGGCAGCCATGGCGGCCGGGGCGGCGCCGTTGCTGCTGGTGATGGCGATGCAGCTCCACCACTGGATGGCGCAGCAGGCGCTGCGCAGCGCGGTGATGTGTGCATTGATGTGGAGCGCGGCTTCCGCCAGTGGATGAGGGAGGTGTCAGGTGATTACGAGAGCGATGTGGGGAGGACTTGACTGACATGCCTGTGGATCGATCGGTACGCCTGCTTTGCCCGCTCTGCCTGCAAGCTGGTGCCTTGTTGCTGGGCCAGCCGGTGTTGGTATACACATGCAGCTGAAATGTTGTTAACTCCTCGTCCTGACCCCTGCAGAGGGCAACCGGCTGTGTGTGACGCCGTCTCGCTGGGGTGCCAAGCTGGCGCCGCAGCTGACGCCCCAGCAGAGCGCTGAGATCTACACTGGTGGGTCACTGGAGACGATATGCCACTTGGAATGACTGACTGGTTGGGATCAGGTGTCGCTCGCCTAAAGGGTGGGGTCCAATTATTGACTCCTTGTTGACTGCGAGTGCCATTCAACAAGTTATTGATTGCGGGTGCCACCCCCAGCTTGATGGCAGCCCACCTTCCGAACCACATCGTAGTCTTTGCTGCCATAACAGGTTGCAAGGACTATGTAGCGCTGAAGGACCTGCAGGAGGCCCAGCGCTGGGCCAACTTTGCTGTTGCTGCCTAGTAAGAGCGCGCAGGGGCTCGGTTGGGGCAGGCAGGGCCAGGCGCACATGCTATGCTTGCGAAGCATCTTCACCCGTGGCGTGTTGCATTCCAGCCCTCCACCGACTGCTCGAGTGCTACCGCTGGCAGCTTCCGTATGCATGACTACCCAACTGCTTCCCAAAAATGCAGCGGTGCATCCGGGTATCTGTGGAACAGGCCTAAGTGAGCGGTTGACAAACGTCGGGCATGCTGCACATGTTGTTGCGGCTGCAGAAGGGAATGCGGCTTTCAGCCATCACCTGCTGCTTGCCTTGCAACTCCTTCAATTGCGCAATTAGCTGCCCTCGACCCAACGTGCACACTGGCAAGAGCATGCTGCCCTCAAACCCACATGCAGGATGTGCTTCTGTCTGACACCCCACTACTGGCGAGCGCGGCTGCATCTTAAGCTGCTAGTGCGGCCAAAGGCCCGGCTGGTGGCCGGCGCTCTGCCGCCGGTGCAGCAGAAGTTGCGGGAGAGCGGACGCTACATCAGGCACTATGTGGCGGCGCAGCAGGTGGGCGGTGGTGGGGTGGCATGGATTGTTGAGTCGACGGCCGCACGGCTTGCCCACACATGAGGAGCTCCATATTAGGCAACAGGACGGCCGCCAGCCTTCTTGTTGGCCCACATGGCTCAACGTCTGTGCGGCACTGGTGTCTGCAGATCAGCCCAGCTTCACAAGCTGCCATCCTTTCCCTCAGGTGGCGGGCATCCCAGCCAAGGACTTTGTGTACATCAGCTTCGCCAACGCTGCGCTGGGAGCCACGCCGTATATCATTGCGCTGCACAGGTGGCTGAGGGAAGGCATCAGCAAATGTTCAGCGCTGCATGCGCAAGCGGAGGCCTTGCTGTCGCACAGATCAAGTAGCTCCGATCAGGCGATCGTGCCGCCGTCTGCCTCATTCGCACATCCAAAACCCGTTCCCACGCGCCTGCCAGGGAGAGCCGCACCGTGGTGCTGGCGCTGCGGGGCTCCCATTCCATGGCGGACGCGGTGACAGACCTGATGGACAGGCCTGTAGACATCCGCGGCTGGCTGCCCGAGGGCTTCCGCCAGGTACTGTAACAATATAGTCAAATAAGTGGGCTAGGCACCGATGCGGCAGGTCATGCAGTTGCAGCAGGGAGGCAGGCAGGGGATGGCTGGCGGACTGGTTGTGTTGCGGCGTGTGTTGCTGCACTTTGCGCAGGCGGGTGTCCTTGCATGCCAGCCGCACTTGAATCACTAGAGCACGGCATTGCCGATCCAAATTGCTTGTGCAAAGTGCTTCTCGCCATCCTGCAACGCCCTCTGCAGGAGCACCCGGAGCTGTCGGAGGCGCTTGTGCACCTGGGCATGCTGTCAGCAGCCAAGGCAGTGCTGCAGGTGATCATCAGCCTTGGAGCGGCTGGCCTGCCTGCAGACTGGCCTGCTGTGGCACACGCTCTGCCCGCCAGAACCGGCAGACTGCCCTTCACCTGGCGTGCCCCTGCCCTGGCGCTCATGCACATCACTCCCCCTGCCCCTTGCCACACTTCCCCCTCAGGACCTGAACAAGCACCAGATCCTGCCCATCCTGCTGACCGGCCAGCCACTGGCTGCTGAGGAGCAGCTGCGGCAGCGCAGCCTGCACACGCTGAGCGAGGAGCAGCAGGAGCAATACAGCCAGCTGACGCGGCCGGCGGCGAAGCGGGGGCAGGGGCGGGGCCGACTCATCTGGCACGGCCAGCCTGGCAGTGCAAGCGGCACAGCGGACAGCAACCGTCCTGCGGCCGGCGGCGCTGCCGCGGCGGCAGACGGCGGCGGCAGGGAGCAGGGGCAGCATGAGGGAGAAGAGGAACATGCGGAGCTAGAGGATCGGCTGTCGTCGGAAGACTTCCAGGAGTTGCTGCAGCAGCGCGGCCTGGACTGCCGCGGCTGGACGCTGGTGGTGGCGGCTCACTCGCTGGGGGCTGCAGTGGCGGCGCTTGTGGGCATGCATTTCCGCTCCTTTGCACCAGGTGGGTGAAGGGAATCAGATGAGAACCTGATGAGGTTCTGTTGTGCATGCGCCTGTGTTGACGTCTTTAGGCGGGCTGCGTTGCTGCTTGGACATGCATGCTCAGGAGGGCAGCTCGGTGGAAGATGCCTGATCAACAGCCCGCCATCATTCGTGTGCCTGAGCAGTGTCCGCAACCCATTGCTTCATCCTGCAGACACCAAGGTGTGGGCGTTCAACCCGCCTGGAGGCATGGTGTCCGCCAACCTGTCGCATGCGCTGCAGGACTTTGTCACCAGCGTAAGCATTTGCTGGATTGTTTTGCGGCGGCCGTTTGCATTCGCGTGATGATTGAGCATGGGAGCCAAGCACGCTCATTGACTGGGTGCAAGACGCAGCGATCTTCATTTGCATCACATGGACATCACGCCAGACGGCATTGCCTTGCTCCGCTGTCTCAGGTGGTGGTGGGCAAGGACGGCATTTCAAGGCTGGGGACTGTCTCCTTCGAGAACCTGCTAGACCAGGCGGGTGCCTGCGCAGCGGCCCTGCTCGACCACTGCTGCTGTCGGGTGCTGTCCTGCGCAGAGCTCGAGCTGTGTTTGCAAGGGCCTGAGCAAGCCTGCCCTCGCTCCTCTCCACCCTCCCAGATGGTGCTGGCCCTGGCCCGCAGCCGCCTGCCCAAGCTGAGCGTCCTGCTGCGCCTACGATCCAAGCGGCTTCGCCGCCGGCCGCCGGGCCAGCTGTTCCGGCCCCTGGAGGACATCCCAGCTGAGGTGCTGCAGGTTGTGCGGCGGTGAGTTGCAGCTGGAATGGCGCTTTGGACAGCGATAGGCAGGAGATGGATGCTTTGTCTGCATGCATGCAGGGCAGGAAAAGTCGAGCGTGCATCAGTCTCGATCAGGCTTTCAAGAAAGCAGACTGCATTCATTCCTGCTGCATCGTGCCCTCGCAGCTACTACGAGTGCAAAGAGCTGTTTGCCCGACTGCGAGTGCCCATGTTCCCGCCCGGCCGCATCATGCTGCTGCGCCGCCTCAAGCCGGCCCGGCAGAGCAGCAGCCAAGGCGGCAGCAGCAACAATCAGGCACCATCACAGCCGCCGCTGCGGCATCAAGACGGCCAAGACGGGCGGCAGGGCGGCAGCGCCTTGGCAGCAGCCGGCAGCATGCAGCAGGAGCAGGCGGGCGGAGCAGCGCACGGCGGGCAGCAGGCCCAGGCTGGCAGCGGGCAGCGAGGGCAGCACTGGGACGCTGTGTGGGTGCAGGCCGAGGCGCTCCTTTCAGAAGGCATCCTGCTGTCCAGGTGAGGGTGGCTGGAAGGGAAGGACTGGCATGCTGGCTGCCATGCTGCATGGTGCTGTTTGTCATGCCAACTTAGCATGTGCAACCGGCTGAGTGAAATGGTGCTGGGCCGCCCTGCCGGCAAGCCGTGCGATGCTGAATGCGATTGCTCTGTGCCTATCTTGCCATCTGCAAGCACTGCAATAACAATGTTGCATGCCCTCCAACAATCCATGCAGCCACCAGGCCTCCGACCACTACACCGCCCGCCTCACGCAAGTGCTGGCAGACCTGACTGGGCAGCCCACCACGGAGCAGCAGGCGCAGGAGGAGGAGTAGTGGGCTCAGCAAGACCAGCGCTAGGCTTGGGGGCTGCCAGGGTGCCGCAGGCGTGGGCAGCTGCTGTGCGATGGCTTGAGTGAACTTAACCATGTAATGATGTAACAACACGTGTACAGGGATGCACGCTCAGGGAGCAAGAACAGCAGGAGGGCACGGCAGCAGTTGCACACACCTTCCACCAATGTAGCCACCGCGGCAGCTCACACTGCCTCACCACGACTGCTGCTCCTCGCCCCGCCCGCCCCTCCGCCACCAGCGCTTCTTCCACGCCTCCCGCCGCCGCTGCCGTGCCTCCTCAGCTGCCCCCCTGGCTGCTCCTTCCTCAGACAGCTCAGCACCCCAGGCTCCACCCAAGCCGCCACCCAGCAGCATGCCAAATGGGTCATCACCGCCGCCACCTGCCTCGCTGCTGCTGCTTCTGCCGGCACTGCCGCCCCGTGCGGCGCTGCCACTGCCGCCGCTGCCCAGCGCCGCTGCTGCAAGCTCCGCCGCCTGCTGCTGCAGCGCAGCGCCTGACTGGGGGGCAGCCGCCTGCGGTTCGTCGGTGATAACCAGGCCGCCGCCACGCGTGACTGCCGACAGGCTGCCTCCGCCCATGGCTGCGGAAATGCCGGTGGCAGACGCCATGCCCGCTGTGCCTGCTGCCTCGTACTCAGCGCGGTGGCTGCGTGCGCCCTCCGGGCGTATCGCCTCGGGCCGCCCGCTGACCATGGCCGCCGCGGGCCCTGTGCAGGGTTGGACAGTTTCAAGATGATAACTGGGATCAGCAAGCACCCCTAACTTCTGCTGCGCCTCCCATGGCCTGCCGCAAGACAGGTGATGTGTTGTGTCTGACCGTGTATAGACGTTCCAGTGCTGCACCCTCCTCACCTCCGCCCTGCTGGATGACAGACACGTCCTGCTCCCGCTGCTTCATGATCTGGAACAAGAACTCATCGGCGCTGTGGTTGTCTGCAGGCAGGGAAAGCGGTAGGTACGATTGGAGAGCAGGATGGTCACTCGACCCGCTGCACATGCAGGCAACACCACAAAACAGCACCTGCAAGCCAATATGCACACCCCCCATCCCTCTGCGCCCGCTCACAATGGTCGCTGGCTGCCAGCGGCTGGCCGCCCTTGGCTGCCGCCAGCTCCTTCTGCAGGTGCACAATCTGGGCCAGCCGGTTGGCCTGCAGGGGAGTGGGCAAGCAGGGGGACAGGTCAAGATAGCAGGTGTCATGACAGGCTTCCATCCAGCGGCTTTCGCATTCCGCTGCACGACTGCACACAAGCAGACCTGTAGTACAAACACGCGCACGATGAACAACATGGGCTGCTACAGGCCGGCTGCCCAGCCTCCACTTGAACTCGCCTCGTTTACGATGCGCGGCCGGCTGCCGTCCTCGTTCAGCTCCGCCGGCTGCTTCTCGTACTTCAGCAACGGGTGCTGAGGGTTCTGCTTATATGTGGGGCAGACGGGGCGCAATGGCATCAGCCAGCCAGCCGGGCAGCCAGGCACAGGCCTGGGCAGGCCACGGCAGCGGCTGCGCACACGGCATGCCCTGCCTTGTGCCTGCCCAGCCGCTGCACACGCTCACCCGGCTGCGGATGATGGCTGAAATCTCGCCGCCCAGCGGGCTGCGCAGCTCGACCAGGCGGCGCGTGCACTCCATGCCCTGTGCAGAGGAGAGCAAGCGACAGTGGGCTTAGGCAATGCGGCACAATGACTGCGACCAACTTAAAGTTGGGTTAGCAGGCCATGAGGCTCAGCATTGTATAATAACTCCAGTGGCACCCGCTGCCCATGCGACAGCCTGATATAGGCAATGTGGGCTGCAGGCGCAGAGCACGGCTCGGCCGTCCACCTAGCAACCGACCTGGCAACAGCTCCCCAGCCACCCACCTGGCGGTAGCTGCCCACCAGGTAGCCCACTCGAAACACCTCAGAGGCGGCCGCCAGGCGCAGCAGCACCAGCCCCGCGCGCGTCAGCCCGCCCAGCTGCTGCGGGTGCTTCACCATCTGTGCGGGGTTACCGGATGGGGTGGCGCAGGGGAGGTGGCAGGGCGGGACAGGTGGGGGAGCTGGAAAAGCAGAGGGTCCCGGCAGCAGCCTGCACGTGACGCAGCGCAGGGAGGAAAAACCTAGCAGCATGCTCAGCTTGCGCACCTTGCTCAGCACCCAGTACGTGCCGCCGGCGGGCAGAAAAGAATAGGTGAAGGGGCGCAGGTCGGTGGCGCACGCCTTGAGCGCCTGCTTGTCCTCCGCGGTCTGAAGTGCACCGGCGAGGCATGCTGGTCAGTGCGGTTTGGTGGTCTGAGCAATGCGCAGCTGCCGCTTTGGCACGCTGCCTTCCGCAATCCTGACTGCCTCGGGGCACACGGCACAGTGCAGCCCGCCTGCCCAGTGCGTGTCCACACGGCCCCGGCCAGCCCATTGCCGCAGACTGTTGTTGTGATCGCTCCCAACCAACATGTGCTCACATAGTCGTAATGGTACACCTTTCGGATCTCGCGGTATTGCTGCAAATGAGGTGGGCAACAGGGTAGCAGCTCGTTGGGTTGCAACACGGCAGGAGAGCTGGGCCCACTACCGAATAATGGCACCGCACAGGCACGATCAATGGCTGAGCATGCAGGCCGCTCGCTCCTCACTCGCAGTACGTCGTTCAAGAACAGCACGTCCTGGCCACCGCCAAAAGCACCCTGCAGCGCCTCGATGACCGAACTCATCTCTGCAAGCGGCAGCAGCGGCAGCGGTGAATGGCGGCGGTGAGCCATGATGGCGGCGGCGGCGGCAGTGGCGACACAGGTGACACCAAACCCGCCACGTTGCAAGGATCCGCGAGCGGCTGCCACTCACTTGAGATGACTGGCTCGCTCGCCTGGGCCCTCTACAGAGACACCGAGTTGCTGCTGCCCTCCTGGGGCTGCCCGGCTGAGCGGGCTGTGGCGAGATCAATGGTTACAGGTTGACGGACTGCGATGATCGGCGAAAGCTCCGGCTGCAGAACTCTGGCAGCAGGTCACAGCAGGGCTCTTGCATGAAACTGCTTGGCCATGACCTGTTGGACACTCAATTCCGGCTTGATCGAGGCTTCGACAGCAATGTCGGGCTGCTGGAGTAGCTCAAGCCACGAAGTGCGGCAAACGCAACACCTGCTCAGCAAAACTGCAATCACTGGCCCTCTAAACCCTTGCAGAACACTCTGCAGCGCCTAATCAGTCTTCAGCGCGCCCTGGTGCCCTCCCGACGCAGTTGCAGGCTCCGCCGCCGCCGCCGCCGCGGAGCGGAGCGCTGATGCCTTTGCCAACGCGCACCTGTGCGGCAGAATGCCTACCTCCACCGCCTTAATGGCCCGGGGCTGCAGCGAGAGCCACCAGCATCGATTTGCAGTCAAGGCGAAATCAACTTGAGGAATGTTCGCCGGGCGAGCTCGGCAGCACGCCCACATGCAGCTGCAGGCGGGCGTTTGGCAGCTGGGTGAAGACGGGAGGAACCTTCGTCCCTGTCTAAATCAAGGCCGCCCGCTCGAGCAAGCTCACATCCAAACTATCCTTGCTCTTGCTGCTGCCTCGCACAGTACTGGCACTGCGCGCCAGCAATGAAGGTCCGCACCTCCGCCGCTCTGGTGGCGTGCCTCCTATTCTTCGCCGGCCTAGCAGCTGCCCACCAGCCTGCCAGCCGCAAGCTGCAGAGCGGTCCCCAGGTGTGATGGCCAGGTGCAGAGGGGACGCATCCACCCATGCAAGTGTTGCAGAGGCAGCCACCTGTGGGTGATGCGCCTCGGGTGCAGTTGGCCTGGCATTAACTTCCTTGCTCCTTGCCCTCCTCCGCCCTCGTGAATGCAGGTGCTTGGACGCCGCCTGATGGGCAAGTTCTGCCTGCAGGTCTTCCAGTCTTTGGACGCATGCAACACCGGCTGCCAGCCGCTGTGCCCTGGGAGTATCGGGAGCTGCCCGCCTGTGGGAGGCGTCTGCGGCAAATCTGGCTCCCGCTGCTGCCAGTGCATCTGAAAGGCCAGCCGCGGAACAGCTTATGAAGCTGCATGTGCTTTCCCTCTTCTGCCTTCCCGTTAACCTTCTCATTGTGTGCGCACCCCTTTCCGCTGTTTGGCGGCTGAGGAACCAAGTGCCTAGCTGCATTTGTGCCTGCCCAACTCCTCAGGCCAGTCCCGGCGGCAGCGCTTTTGAGTCGCACTTTGAACAAACGCAGTCATGTCATCAGCATAAGCAGAGTGGAAACATAGTACAGTTCCAGTGCGAGTCAGGGAAGCCCTGGCAGTTGAATGATCGGCGAATGGGCCGACTGCGAAGGCGACGGCGAGGGCGGCAGGCAAAGAACTGCATGGAAGACTGCTCGCCCAAGACGCCTGGGACACTCAATTTCTGCGCTCTGACGCCTGTACAGCAATGTCGGCGCTGGAGAGGCTCAAGGCGCGAAGGGCGGCAGGTGAACCGCCTGACGGGCTTCTGCAAACTTGCATTGGCGGCCATTTGGCCCCTCGCAGGACACCCTGCAGCTCGTCATCAGAGTGTCGGAATGCTCTGACTCCCTCCCAATGCTGTTGCAGGCGCCACCGCCGCCGCCGCCGCCGCCCACTCCGCCGCCACTGCGCACCGTGCGGCAGACGCCTACCTGGCCGCCTTTGATGGCGCGGAGCCGCGCCCAGAGCCGCCCGCATTGACTTGTCGTGGCGAAGGCCTGGCATGTGCGGCAGCTCCGTACCCTGCTGCAGCCCACGTGCCTGCTGCGTCTGCTCCACCCGGCACCGAATCCACGTCATGGCGGCAGCCGCCGGCCGCCCCACCTGCCTCTATCACCGTCTCAGATCGCAACATTCTGTGCGCCAGCGTAGACTGGGCCAGGCAGGAGGCAGTATTTGGGACAGCAGACCATGCGCTGTACTGCGTTGAGCTGCGGCCTGGGCGGCGGCGCAAGGCTCGCACGCTATACACCAAGGCTGCTGGGCACACCGAGTGGGTGTCAGCGGTGTGCCACCTGCCAGACGGGCGCATAGCCTCTGGCGGCCTGGACTCCCGCATCTGCCTGTGGCCAACCGCCGGCACCGCCTGCTCCGCCGGCAACTGCAGCATGCTGGAGGGGCATGCCGGCTCGGTGGCGGCGCTGGCGCCCCTCCCCGCAGCACCCACGAGCCTGCTGAGCGCGGGATACGACAAGCGGGTGCTGTGCTGGGACTGCACCGGCCGGGGCCGGCTGCGGCAGGCACTGGAAGGGCACCGGGCGCCGGTGCAGCAGCTGGCGGCAGCCGGCGGCTGGGCAGCCTCTGGTGACCGCGACGGCAGCCTGGCTCGCTGGGACGTAGCTGCTGGCAAGGCCGTGGGCGGTCTGCTGCAAGCGCATGTCGGGCACTGCACCGCGCTGGCGTGGTGGGAGAGCAGCAGCAGCGGCAGCGAGGTTGACAGCAGCAGCTGTGCCTCCCACTTGCTGCTGAGCGGCGGGCAGGACGGCGCTATCAAGCTCTGGGACGCACGGACCGGGCAGCAGCAGGCGGCCATGGCTGCGCACACTGGCCCTGCAGGCCGGGGAGCCGTGGGCAGCATCGCCTGCATGGGCGGCCTCGTTGTGACGTGCGGTGCCGACTGCACAGTGCGCGGCCTGGATGCACGCAGCAGCCTGCAGCCGGCATGGCAGACCCTGCAGCTGCCCGACTTCCCCTACTGCGCCGCCGGCTGCGGCAGCATGCTGTTTGTGGGCAGCGGTGACGGCAGCGTCGCGGCGATCGACACCGCCGGCGGCCGCCTGTGCTGGAGCCTGCGCGCCGCTGGCTCAGCGGTGCGCACTCTGACGGCTAACCAACAGCTGCTCATCGCTGGGTGTGATGATGGCAGGGTGGTGCTGTTCGATGCAGCGCAGCCGGATGCTTGACGCGGCGGCGGCGGAGGCGACGGCGGCGGATCCCAGGCCATTTCTGCAGCTGCGTGCGCGTAGATTGATAAATGCTCTCACACTGCGTGCCTGAAGTGTGACAAAGCCCAGCAGGGCAGGGCAAGCGGCCCTTGGGGCAACGAACGAGGGGTGGACGCCTGGCACGCTGAGACGGTTCCTACATGCTTCTGGCAGTCAAACCCTTTCTGTAAACAGCGAATCCAGCGTCAGATCGCGCCTGACGGAGCCCACCGCCGCATGCATGCTGCCGATTATGGCGGCGCATGCTCACTGGGCAAATTGACGACGCCCCCGCATTCCGTGCATCTCGCTGGGGGGCGGCTGAGCACGATGGAGCCGCCGCGGCTTCCCCTCGTGCTGCTGCGGCAGCTCCTGCGGGGCCTGCGGCAGCAGGGGCCCTCCCCCGCCTCACGGGCGCCGCCAGGGTACCTGCGGGCGTTCACGGCAGAAGTGGCGCCGCAGGTGGCAGCCGAGGAAGGGGCCGCCGCCGCCGCTGCCGCCGCCGCCGCTGCCACGGCGGAGGCCGTGCCCGCAGCTTCTGTGGCAGCAGAGGCGCTGCTGGCCGCGGTCAACAGGGATGAGCCGTTGCAGGAGGTCCAAATCAGCGCCTTTCAGGGGCTGACCGACGTGCTGGCGCAGCAGCAGGCAAACTTGGCAGGCGGGGGCCACCCCGTAGACCGCATGTCGCCTGCACTGCGAGCCATGACGTGGCACCAGCGATACATGGACGACACGCCGGCGGGGCGCGAGCTGCGCCGCAACTGGCAGCGCCAGGTGAGGCGTAGGGGCTGCCCTGCTGGGCACGTGCAGCGGTCGCGCTTGCGTGCCCTACAGGCATGCTGCGGCAGGACCAGCCACAAGAGCATGCTGTGGCAGCAGGGCATGCATTCTCATCTGTTGCTTATGCATTATTGTATTTCCCCTTGCTGCAGATCATTCTAGAGACCAAGGCGCTGGATGCGGCGCGAGCCCGCTACCAAAAGGAGCAGCTGTCGGCCATTGCGCGCGGCCAGGCGGCGGCGCTGCCTGAAGCGCGCCAGATGCTGCTGCGCTGGTTTGGCCCCGTCACGGCCGCCATCCAAAAGGAGCAGCAGCGGGTGAGGCGCGGCGTGGGGATCAGCGTATGGTATGGGTCGCTTGTCCCGACAGCCGAGGGCGGGTCGCTTGTCCCGACAGCCGAGGGCGGGGCTAGGCGAAGCACTGTGCTGGGCAGTCGTCCAAAGCAGGTGGCATCGCAATTGCCACCAGGTTTGCAGTCACATTCGGCGCGGCCTGCTTGCTAGCTGATGTGTGCCTGCATGGACGCCAACCTGCGCCTGGTGTTCATGGTCATCTTTGGGCCTTGCTTTTGTCGTCTGCAGATCATGCTGGGGGCGCGGGGCGTGGACCGCTCGGTCTATGGGCCCTACCTGCTGCTGCTGGAGCCGGAGCAGCTGGCGGTGCTGGCCATGCACAGGTGGGGCGGCCGGGGAGGGGGTCATTAGCGAAATGGCTGACTAACACATGTTGTGCGGCTGACGCCTGGCATGCCTGTTGCTGCTCAGCCCGCAGGCCAGTGCTCGCTGCGCCTGGCAGCCTGTGCAGCTGCGTGCACCATGCCTGATCACGCCCGCCCCTCCCATGCACCTTGCTTGCAGCGTGATCAACGCAATAGTGAGCAGCGAGGAGCAGGGGGGCGGCACGTTTTCGCACCCCGGCCAGGCGCGCGTCACGCGGCTGGCCCTCGCGCTCGGCAAGGTGCGCAGCAAGGGGCAGCGGCTGCATCACAGTTTGGGGCACGTGCTGGTCGCACGGCTGCTCGCCTCAGACGCTGCTCACGCTCTGCTTGCGCCTGTGCATGGTCAGCCATGCTCTGCTGCTGCTGCTGCTGCTCCCTCAAGCCAACCCTGTTGCTGCTGCTGCCATTGCGTGCTTTCAACCAACCCTGCTGCTGCCGCTGCTGCCATTGCGTGCTTTCAACCAACCCTGCTGCTGCTGCTGCCATTGCGTGCTTTCAACCAACCCTGCTGCTGCTGCCATTGCGTGCTTTCAACCAACCCTGTTGCTGCTGATGCCGCCTCCTCTGTACTTGCCCCCAGGCGGTGGAGAGCCAGGTGAACCTGGAGAAGCTGCAGCAGGAGGCCAAGGCACACAACATGCACCGCAAGGAGGTCAAGGATCTGTACCAGCAGGTGGCGGGGGCAGGCGATGGGTTGCTGTGCTGTGCTGCTTGTGTGCTTAGAGGCAGCTGCCGGCGGACGCAGCTGCACATGTGTCGACTGCTGCGCCCGGCTGCCCGGCCTCGCTGTGTGGCGGGCGCCGGGGTTGCTTCACCCATGTCCTGTTCTCCTGCTCTGCAGGGCTACAAGCTGCGGCAGCAGCTGCTGCAGCTGCGGAAGGCCGACCCGGATGCGGTGCTGCCGGACGCAGAGTGGATGGTGCGCAGCTGCTTGCACTGCCTCTGCTTTTCTTGCGAGCTGCAGCTTGAGATTCAGATGCTGGGGCGCAGAGCAGAGGGGTGCCTCCGCCGCCTCGCGTCACCTCGCCTGTGCGCTGCTTCGCACTGCTGCATCAGCACCCACTTGCGTGCTGTGTGCAAACCGGCTTGCCGCCATTTCAAGGGGCGCTGTTTCTTCCCTGCAGGAGTGGTTGGCCATCGGCAATACGCTGCGGGACATTGGGGAGGTGCTGCCGCTGGACGCGCAAGACTGGTTTGCGGTGCGCGCCCTGCTGCTGTGCTAGTGCTGCATCCCAATCCAGTCTAGCTTGCCATTGTCTGCTGGCCTGAAGCTGCAGCGGCGGTGCCTTTCTGCTGCTTGCGCGCTGTGCCTGGCTGTGTGCATGTTCAGTCCACCCATGTTGCCGGTAAGTCCACTGACCCACCCATGTGCGCCCTCCCCCCGCCTCTGGAGCAGCCTGCGGACTTTGAGGAGCGGCTGCGCCGCCTGGCTGCCCAGTATCGCATCCCCAAGGTGCGGGCGCTGCGCATGCCTGCTTCACAGCCACCTGATTGCGTTGCGCTTGTCGCCGTGCCGCGCATCTGTTTCGTTTTGCAGCTAGCTGAGAGCGTGCTGATGCCACTGGGGAGATGGGTTGCAATTTTACCCACCAAACAAGCCCAAGCTCAGAGGGCCTGCCAACTCTACCCCTCCTGAGCTTCTGCTGCTGCCTCACATAGCTTGCGACCACTGCAAACCGCAGGAGGGCTCCACCAGCATTCGGAGGGTGGAGGCCACGGCGCGGCGCGTGCTGGCAGGGCAGGAGGCCAACTGGCACCCAGACATCTTGGCAAAGGTGCGGTTTGGGGGTTGCAGTCTTGGTGCAGCGGCGCTGGACGCTTGGGCGGGTGGTCATGTGCTGAAGAAACTGCACTTGCGTCTCAATTGTCCAAATGTTCGCGGGCAGCCGGCTGACTTTCATCAACTCACTCCCTCCAAACTTGGTTCCCACAACGCAGGTGGGCGTGGTGCTCATGAAGCTGGTGACCGACTCGTGCCACATCGATGTGCGGACGCCGGGCGGCGGCGTCAAGTCGGTGCCCGCCTTCTGGCACAAGCTGGAGCTGGGGCATGATGGCTCGGCGCGCGGTGCGTGCTGCGCTGCTGGTGGGGGGTTGCCGCATTGCGCATACCCGCGGCCGCCTGTGTGCCATGCGCGTCTGGTATGCGGCTTAAACAGCAGCTGGCTGCTCACGTTATTGCGCACCCTGATGCGGCTTCAGCAAACAGGTCGCTTCTGGCTTCTCCCTTCCCGCCGCAGGCTTCTGGAAGCGCTACGGCCTGCTGTGCGCGCACGAGCAGATCATGGCCAAGATCAAGCCGCACCAGGTGGGGCTGGGCTGGATTATGAATGGGCAGGGCTGAGACCAAGGGGCAGGGCCAGGGCAGGCCCTAGGGACCTGTGTCCGAATGGCAGGCAGCATGGGCAACCTTGGAAGCCAG
>VFQQ010001811.1_pt1 | contig 27434 bp, 25 predicted proteins | sample 3512341 | NCBI WGS metagenome assembly VFQQ01 (sample SAMN10412373, study PRJNA504923) | tailings metagenome | isolation source: Relicate 2 Philex TSF1 revegetated site | place: Philippines: Tuba, Benguet | collected 2017-08-29
GACACTGCCGCGCTGGTGTTGCAGGGCGCACTGCTTGGCCTCCTCACGGCGCTGGGCGCCTGGCTGGCCGGGCTTGCCGTGTTGCGGCGCGACCGCATGGCGGCGCGGCTTGCATCGTTGTTCGCCGCCACCTTCGTCGCGCTGCTGATCGGCTTCGGCTATCCCGGGCCGTTCGAGATCGCCGGCATCCTCACCAATGCCGGCCTCGCGCTTGGCCTCTTCGCCGCGGCGTCGGCTGCGGCGCTCGCCTTCGTCGTCCACGCCATCGCGCCGGAAGGGCGCTGGCGCAGCTTTGGCTGGTTCGCCGAATACGCGCCCTGGGCCGTCGCCGCGGCGGGCCTGATGGCGATCTTCAACGCCCCCTATGCCGCCATCTTCGCCAAGGCGGGCGCGGCGGCTGCGCTCGTCACCGCGATCGCCGTCGTCTTCGCGCGCGCCTGGGAGGGTGACGGCACCGCCCGCCGTCTCACCCTCGCGGCGATCTTCGCTTTTGTCGCGCTCGCCCCGCTGGGCATGCTGGAACTGGTCGACGCCAGCGGCCGCACCACCATGCTCGCCGCCGGGGCGCTGCTCTCCGCCTCGTTGTTGCTTGCCGCCTTCGCGATTTCCAGCGGTCAGCCCGTGGCGCTGCGTTCGCGCGTCGATCGTCTCATTGCCGCCGCGCCGCCCCCGCCGCCGCCCTTCGCAGCGCAGGCCGCGGCGACGCAGAACGATGACGGCCGCTTCGGCCTCGCGCTCGCCGCCGCGCATCAGGGCATCTGGGACTGGGACCTGAAGCGCGACCGTCTCTTCCTCTCCCCCTCGGTCGAGGTCCTTCTCGGCGCCCGCCCGGGACAACTCCAGGCGGCGGATCGCGACTGGTCCGGCCATGTCCACCCGGAAGACCTCGCGACCTTCCTCGGCGCGCTGGAAGACTACCGCCGCATGGGCGACGTCTCCTTCGTGCTCGATTTCCGGGGCAAGGGTCGCGATGGCCTCAGCCGCTGGGTCCAGCTCCGCGCCAGCTTCATGTCGGATGGCGACAAGGCCGCGCGCTGCATCGGCCTCGTGTCGGATGTCAGTGCGCAGAAGGAAACCGAGGCCTCGCTCCTCGCCACTGCACGGCAGGACGGCGTCACCGGCCTCGCCAACCGCGCCTTCTTCCTTGAGGCGTTGAGCCACCGTCTCGCCTTCGCCGGCGCCGATCGGCCCTATGCGCTGCTCGCCGTCGATATCGCCCGCTTCCGCATCGTGAACGAAAGCCTCGGTCACGCCCTTGGCGATAGCCTGCTCGCCGCACTGGCCGACCGCATCCGCGCGGCCGAGCCGGAAGGCGCACTCGCCGCGCGTCTTGGCGGCGATGTCTTCGGCCTGCTCTGGGCGGGTGAGAACGCCGACGCGGCCGCCGAGCAGGCCAAGCTCGTCCTCGATACGATCGGCGTTCCGCTCGAACTCGGCGAGCGCAAGATGACTCCCATCGCGCGCGGCGGCTTCGCCTGGCTGAACGAGGCGGGCCGCGATGCCGCCACCGTGCTCGCCGATGTCGAGGCGGCGCTCGCCGCCGCGCGCCGCACGAACGCCAAGACGCTCTCTGTCTTCGTCCCCGCCATGCGCGATGCGCTCACCGAACGTGCCGAGATCGAACGCGACCTTACCGGCGCGCTCGATCGCGGCGAGATCACCGTCTACTATCAGCCCATCGTGCGCGTGGCCGATGGCCGTCCGGCCGGCTTCGAGGCGCTCCTGCGCTGGCGCCATCCGCGCAAGGGCCTGCTCACGGCGGAAACCTTCGCGGCGCTCGCTGAAGAGACCGGCCTCATCGAGCCGCTTGGCAAATTCATCCTCGAAACGGCGGCGAGGGATTCAGCCCGCTGGCGCCGCATCGCGCCGCAGTCGCCGCCGCTCTTCGTCAACGTGAACGTCTCGGCGCGCCAGCTCATCAGTTCCACCTTCCTGGACATCTGCGAGCGTCTCGCCGGCGACGGCCTCATCGCGCCGCGCGAAGTGCGGCTCGAGATCACCGAAACGCTCGCCATCGACGATGCAGGCGCGGCGGCGGCAGGGCTTCAACGTCTTCGCCGCGCGGGCTACGGCCTCGTGATGGACGATTTCGGCACCGGCCATTCGACGCCGTCGCGGCTCGCACATCTGCCCTTCGACGCGGTGAAGATCGACCGCTCGTTCATGCTGGGCGGCGACCAGGGGCGCGGCATGCTGGCCGGCCTCGTGCGCCTCGCCCGCGATCTGAACCTGGAAGCGACCGCAGAAGGCGTCGAGACCGATGACGATCTCGCCTTCCTGCGCGCGCATGATTGCCTCTACGCGCAGGGCTATTTCTGCGGCAAGCCGCGCGATGCCGCCGCCGCGCAGGCCTATCTTCTGGAATTCGCCGAGACCGCCGACCAGATGGAGTAGGGCGCCGTCAGGCGTGCCCGCTTTCCTCTGACATCATCGCCGGATCGATGCCCAGCCGCGCCATCGCCGCTGTCCACTTCGTCTCCAGCGCGTGGCCGAACACGATTTCCTCGTCCGGCTCGCCGATCAGCCAGGCATTGTCCAGCAATTCGGCCTCCAGCTGTCCCGCGCCCCATCCGGCATAGCCGAGCGCGAAGAAAGCGCGTTCAGGCCCGCCGCCTGATCCCAGCGCCTTCAGCACGTCCATCGTCGCGGTCAGCGCGATAGTGGATGTCACCGGCAGCGTCGCTTCGTTGAGCGTGTAGTCGGCCGAATGCAGCACGAAGCCGCGCGAGGTTTCCACCGGCCCGCCGGCATGCACGGTCAGGTCGCGGGCCTGCCCGGGCGGCGCGTCGATATGCAGCTGTTTCAGCAGTTTCTCGAAACGCATGCCGCCGATGGCGCGGTTGACCACCAGTCCCATCGCCGTCTCCGGCGTGTGGTGACAGATCAGGATCACGCTTTTTTCAAAGCGCGGGTCGGTCATCGTCGGCATGGCGATGAGCAGGCGTCCGTTCAGGAAGCCATCCTCGCCCTGCCGTTTGGATTTCCGGGCCATGAGTCGCAGCTAAGCGGCTCACGCGTCCCGCCGCAACCTGCCGCAGGGGTGAACCGCCCGTCACGCGACATTTACTGGCGGTGTTTGGGACCAGTGCGGGATAAGGTGAGCGTGATGAAACTGCCTGCTCTTGTCCTCGCGGCTTTCGCGTTTCTGCCCACGGCAGAGGCGGGCTGTCATGCCGATTGCCAGCGCAAGGACGCAGGCATCGCGACGCAATGGAGCGGCGACGCCAAGGCGCCGACGCGCATCATCCTCTCCTCGTCCAGTCACGGTCACGGCGGACAGGTCTGGATCGCCGTCGAAATGAAGATCGCCGAGGGCTGGTTCGTCTATGCTGATACGCGGCGCGAACAGGCCGGGCCGCAACTCGAATGGTCGGGCTCGTCCAATCTCGCTGCGCCCGTGCTGCGCTGGCCGCCGCCGGAATGGATCACGCTGGATGGCAAGGAGGTCGCGGTCTATCGCGGCCATACCGTGCTACCGGTCGCCATTTCCCCGCTTCAGCCCGAGGGCGATATCCAGCTCGGCCTGCGTCTGTCCTATGCCGTCTGCGGCGAGGTCTGCCGCCCCGGCTATGCCGTCCACACGATCACGCTGACCGCCGCCCCGACCCCGGTCACGGCGGCGGCGGCGGAACAGGCCGCCCGCATCGCAGAGGCGCTGGCCCTCGCCACCGAAGGCAAGGGCAGCGGCGAATAGACCGCTGGACTTATCGCCCCGCGTCCCCCATCTGCGGTGCGGAAATTTCAGCAGGGAACGCGCACATGACCATCAAGACCGGCGACAAGCTGCCCGACGCGACGCTCACCGTCATGGGCGATAAAGGCCCGCAGGCCACCACCACGGCGGAACTCTTCAACGGCAAGACCGTGGCGGTCTTCGCGGTGCCGGGCGCCTTCACGCCCACCTGCTCGGCCAAGCATCTGCCCGGCTTCCTCGACCACGCCGAAGATTTCAAGGCCAAGGGCGTCGATGAGATCGTCTGCCTTTCGGTGAACGACGCGTTCGTCATGAACGCCTGGGGCAAGGACCAGAATGTCGGCGGCCGCATCGTGATGGCGGCGGACGGCAGCGCAGACTTCACCAAGAAGCTCGGACTCGAAATGGACGCCTCCAAATTCGGCATGGGCACGCGCAGCCAGCGCTACTCGATGCTGGTCAAGGACGGTGTCGTCGAAAAGCTGAACGTCGAAGAACCCGGCGCCTTCAGCGCCTCCAGCGCCGAAACGCTGCTGGAGCAGATCTAGTCTCAAATTGATCCTTCTCCGTTTACGGGGGAGGGGACCACGAAGTGGTGGAGGGGGCGGATGCAGCGCGCGGCTGTTGCCCCCTCCGTCGCGCTACGCGCGCCACCTCCCCCGCTTTGCAGGGGAGGATCAACGCCTCAGCTCACCGTCGCCATCTCGTACATGAAGTCGACAAAGCCCAGCACGCAGCCTTCGACGCCTGCGACCTTCGGATTGGTCGATTCCACCACGAAATACTCGTCCGGCGCGTGCTGACGGCTGCCGTGACCGATGCCGAACTGGCCGGCGGGCAGGCTGACCGGCGCGTCGGTGAAGGTGCTGCCCGGCCACGATCCCGCAAGGCGCGGATGCAGCGTCGCGGTGATGCTCGCGCGGGCATAGACCGCCTGCTGGGCGCGGACGATGCGCGCGTCTTCCGCCGTCTCGGTCGGGTTGTAGCCACCGGTGAACTTCACCTCGACATCGGGGAAGCCCTTGGCGTCGAGATGCGCGCGCAGCTTTTTCAGACAGTCCTCGACCGTTTGTTCCGGCACCAGCCGCAGATCCAGTTTCGCCGTCGCCTTGCCCGGCAGCACGGTCTTGCCGCCCGGGCCGGTATAGCCTGCGACCAGCCCCTCGATATTCACCGTCGGCTGTGAAGCCAGCCGCTCCTGCGCCTCGGGCCAGGGCAGGTCGTCGATCCACACCTTCACACCGAGTGATTTTTTCGCGTCTTCCTCGCTGTTTGCGGCGGCGGTCTGCGCCACCAGCTCCTTCTGACGCTCGGTCAGCGGTTTCACATGCTCGAACCAGCCCTCGATGGCAGGCGTATTGCCGTCCGGCGTCACCAGCGTCTCCAGCGCTGCGATCAGGCGCCAGGCGGGCGAATCCACCGCCGCCTTCTGGCTGGAATGGATATCGTTCACCGGGCCGCGGCCCCATTTCTCACCCGACGCGATGATCTCGCATTCGATGATGCCCTTGGCGCCCAGATTGATCGTCACCGCACCGGTCGAGGGTGACTGCCAGGCCGTCGGGATGAAGACGCCTTCGCACTTCTTCAGCGCCGCCAGCACGTTCGGCTTGGTCACGACCTGCTTGAAATGCGGCGAGCCGATTTCCTCTTCGCCCTCGCACACCAGCACCAGATTGACCGGCAGCGTCTTGCCCGCCGCCTTGATCGCTTTGACGGCCGCGAGGAAGCACGCCTCGGGACCCTTCTGGTTGATCGCGCCACGCCCCATGATGACCTTGCCGAAGCCGTCGAGGTCGACGATGGCCGCGTCCAGCGGCGGCGACGACCATTCCGCCGGGTCGTAATGCTTCACGTCGTACATGAAATAGACCGCGAGCCAGCGTGGTGCCCCAACATCCAGAATGCCGAAGACGCCGGGGTCGCCATCGGTCGGCACCACCTCGACATCCGTGAACCCCGCATCGCGCGCGAGAGCGGCCATGTAGGCCGCACCCTCGGCCATGTTCAGGTCTTCGGCGGCGATGGAGGGCAGTTTGATCCAGTCCTGGATCGACTTGATCGTCGCGTCCTTGCCGGCCGTCACCGCCGCCTTGATGGCTTCGAGATCGCCTGACTGCGCGAAGGCCGCGCCGGGTCTGAACACGAAGGCAGAGGTCACGGCGGCAGCGGCGGCGCCTGCCAGCAAGGCGCGGCGATCAATTTCGGTCACAGACATGCAGAACTCCGAAAACGACAAAAATGCGATGCCAGATCATGATCGCCTTCCCCCGTCGGGGGAAGGTGGGCAGCGCCCGAAAGGGGGACTTTCAGGACAGGGCCCTACCGCCCCGGAATCGCCCCGCGCGCCAGCGCATCGGCGCGCTCGTTCATCGTGTCGCCGTCATGGCCGCGCACCCAACGCCACTCGACCTTGTGCGGCACGCGGGCCTCGTCCAGCCGCCGCCACAGATCCTCGTTCTTCACGGGGTCTTTTGACGCGGTCTTCCAGCCCTTGGCCTTCCAGCCGGAAATCCACTTGGTGATGCCGTCCATCACATAGCGGCTGTCGGTATGGAGCGTGACGGCACAGGACCGCTTCAGCGCCTCCAGCGCCGCGATCGCCGCCATCAGCTCCATGCGGTTGTTGGTGGTCGCGCGCTCGCCGCCCGACAGCTCTTTTTCCGTCGCGCCGTGGATCAGGATCGCGCCCCAGCCGCCGGGGCCGGGATTTCCCGAACACGCCCCGTCGGTCCAGATCTCCACCCGCGTTGCCGCCTCAGAGGCCATAATCGGCGGCGCCCTTTACCTGTTGATGGAACCGCAGCCAGGCGAGGCACTGCAGCGGATCTTTCGGCCGCACCAGAGCGGTCGGATCGCGATTGATCCAGTCATGCAGCCGCGTCAGCAGGAACCGCAGGGCCGCGCCCCGCGCCAGCATCGGCAGCGCCTCACGCTCAGCTGCCGACAGAGGGCGAACCGCCTGATAGCGCGACAGGAACGCCCGGCCCTTGGTGATGTTGAAGCTGCCGTCGGGCTCGAAGCACCAGCAGTTCAAATTCACCGCCGTGTCATAGGCGAGCTGGTCGTTGCACGCGAAATAGAAGTCGATGACACCGGTCAGTTTCTCGCCGACGAACAGCGTGTTGTCGGGAAACATGTCGGCATGGATGACACCGGCCGGAAGGTCACGCGGCCAGGCCCCTTCCAGGAACGCCATTTCATCGGCGATCACCTGTTTCAGGCCCGGCTGCACCCCGTCGGCACCCGGAGCCGTCGAGCCCACCAGCGCGGGCCAGCCGCTCAGCGACAGCGCATTGGCACGCCTCAGCGGGAACCCCCGGCACGCCTCGTGAAGCCGTGCAGATGCCTCACCAGCCTCGCCGCAATGGGCTGCACCCGGCCGCTTGGGCGACACGCCGTCCAGAAAGGTCTGGATCGCCGCCGGCCGCTCCGCCAGCCGCCGCACGATGGCCCCGTCACGCCCCCGAACAGGCTGCGGGCACGTCACCCCCCGCGCCGCCAGATGGTCCAGCAGCCCCAGAAAGAAGGGCAGGTCACCCTCGGCGACACGCTTCTCATAGAGCGTCAGGATGAACCGGCCGCCCTCCGTCAGCAGGAAGAAGTTTGAGTTTTCGACACCCTCGGCGATGCCCTTCAGCGCCAGAACGGCACCGATGTCATAGTCGGCCAGAAAGGCCGCCAGCGCCTCGTCACTGATATCGGTATAGACGGCCATCAGCTCGCCAGCGCGCGCGGCAGCTTGAAGACCACATCCTCGCGCGTCACCGTCACGTCTTGCTGGGTCACCGCAAAGCGCGCTTTTACGGCCTCGATGACACCCGAAGCGAGGTCTTCGGGGGCCGATGCACCGGCCGTCAGACCTATCACCGACACGCCCTCAAACCACGCCCAGTCGATCTCGTCGGCGGTCTGGATGAGGTAGCTCGCCTTCGCCCCGGCCTTCAGCCCGACCTCCGCCAGGCGCTTGGAATTCGATGAATTCGGCGCACCGATCACCAGTAGCAGGTCACACCCTTTGGCAATCGCCTTGACCGCATCCTGCCGGTTGGTCGTGGCGTAGCAGATATCTTCCTTGTGCGGCGGAGCGATGGCCGGAAACCGCCGTTGCAGGATCGCGACGATCTCCGCCGTGTCATCCACGGAAAGTGTCGTCTGTGTCGCAAACGACAGCGTCACGCCTTCGGGCGCCTCGAACGCCTCCGCATCATCGTTCGTCTCGATCAGGGTGATGGCGCCTTCCGGCAGCTGCCCCATCGTGCCGATCACCTCCGGGTGCCCTTCATGGCCGATCAGCAGGATGTGCCGGCCCTCGCGGTGATGCCGCTCGGCCTCCACATGCACCTTCGACACCAGCGGGCAGGTGGCATCGAGATAGATCATCTGGCGCTGTCGGGCCTCCGCCGGCACCGATTTCGGGACGCCGTGGGCGGAAAACACGACAGGCCGGTCGACCGGGCACTCGTGCAGTTCCTCCACGAACACCGCGCCCAGCGCCTCCAGGCGCTCCACAACGGTGCGGTTATGGACGATCTCGTGCCGCACATAGACGGGGCGCCCGTGCTTCTCGATCGCCTTCTCGACGATCTGGATGGCCCGGTCGACGCCCGCGCAAAAGCCCCGCGGCGCCGCCAGACGCAGCGTCAGTTTGGGCAGGATCACGGCGCTGGGCATGGGCCTCGGCGGCTTGAGCGGAACGCGCCCGCCCGCTAAACACGGACGAACGCTCAGATGGTTTGAGATAGGGGCCGGGCGGCGGCGGCGTCAAGCGCGGGCCGCGATCGGGGAATTGACTGCATGATCAAGCACTTGATTTGCGCCGCGTTGGGCGCCTCGGTTCTGGCGGCGCCGGCGTTTGCCGATGACGACCCGACGGACATCTGCCCGGCCATCGTCGTGGACGCCGGGGCGCGCAATGCCGCCTATTATCCGCCCGCCCAGACCCGGAACCGCCGCGATTACAGCCATATCGCGGTGATCCTGTCGGCGACGGCCTCGTGCGTGGAAACCGACGACGACCAGATCGTCGCCACTGTCACCGTCACCTACGCGGTTGAGGCCGGCACGCTGTATCGAGGCGGCGCCAATGTGAAGATCAAGGCGGCGCTGACCAATAACGGCGCCGCTGTCTCCGAAACCGAGAACGCCAAAGAGACCCCGCTGACCCCCGGCACGCCCTCGACCGTCACCAACACCATCGCCGGTATCCTGGTGGGTGAGGACGATGCGGTCGAAGACGGCGCGTTCACGCTGACGGTCGGTCTCGTTCCGTAATTTTCTCACATGGGCTGCGTTTCAGGCCCACCGGACTTCGCTGTCATGCGCCCGTCTCTTATCGACGAACTCACTCGCGCCGTGGTCAAGGCTTTCGTGGCGGAGGGTCTCGACCCTGCGCTTGGCCGTGTCACGGTTTCCGACCGGCCTGACCTCGCGCAGTTCCAGTCGAACGGCGCGCTGGCGGCCGCCAAGGCGGCGAAGGCCAATCCGCGCGCCCTGGCCGAGAAGCTGGCCGTGCACCTGAAGGCCGATCCGCGCTTTGCCAAGGTCGAGATCGCCGGACCCGGCTTTCTGAATATCGACCTGACTGACGCGGCGCTGGCTGAAGGCCTGGCCGCGCCCGATGCGCTGTTCGCGCCCGATGCCAGCGGCGCGCGGGGCAAGGTGCTGATCGATTTCGGCGGCCCGAATATCGCCAAGGCCATGCATGTCGGCCATCTGCGTTCGTCCATTCTGGGCGATGCGCTGCAGCGGCATTTCCGCTTCGCCGGGTTCGACGTCACCAGCGACGTGCATCTGGGCGACTGGGGCAAGCCGATGGGTCTGCTCATCACCGAGATCGCGGCGCGCCAGCCGGACCTGCCGTATTTCGACGCAAACTTCACTGGACCCTATCCAGCAGCCTCGCCCGTCTCGATGGACGATCTGGAAGTCCTCTATCCCGCCGCCGCCGCTGCCGCGAAGGCCGACCCCGCACGCGACGAAGCGGCGCGGATCGCGACCGCCGAGCTGCAGCAGGGCCGCGCTGGTTACCGTGCGCTGTGGCGGCACTTTGTCGATGTCTCCATCGCGGGCATCAAGCGCGAGTTCGCTTCGCTCGGCGTCGTCTTCGATCTCTGGAAGGGCGAGGCGGATGTCGATCCGCTGATCGCGCCGATGCTGGATGATCTGAAAAGCCGCAACATCGCCGAGCTGGACGATGGCGCGCTGATCGTCCGCGTCGCGGAGCCGACCGACAAGAAGGAAACGCCGCCGCTGATCCTCGTGAAGCGGGATGGCGGCGTGCTGTACGAGACGACCGACGTCGCGACGATCATCGACCGCGTGCGCAACATTGCGCCCGCGCTGATCCTCTATGTCGTCGACCAGCGGCAGCACGAGCATTTTGAGAAGGTGTTCCGCACCGCAAGGAAGGCCGGCTATGCCGGCGACACGGCGCTGGAGCATATCGGCTTCGGCACCATCAACGGCACGGACGGCAAGCCCTTCAAGACGCGCGCGGGCGGCGTGCTGAAACTTTATGACCTCATCGAGATGGGGAAGGCGGAGGCCGGCAAGCGGCTGACCGAACAGGGTATCGGCGCGGACTATCCCGCAGCCGAGCGCGACGAGGTGGCGCGCCAGGTCGGCCTCGCGGCGATCAAGTTCGCCGATCTCTCGAACTATCGCCTCACCAACTACATCTTCGACCTCGAACGCTTCACGAAGTTCGAGGGCAAGACCGGCCCTTATCTGCAATACGCCGCCGTGCGCGTGAAATCGCTGCTGCGGCGCGCGACTGAAGCGGGAGAGGCTCCCGGCACCATCGCCATCCATGCCGTCGAGGAGCGCAGTCTCGCGCTGGCGCTGCTGCGCTTCCCTGACGCACTGGAAGAGACGCTGCACACCCGCGCGCCCAACGTTATGTGCGACTATGCCTTCCGACTGGCGCAGGCCTTCTCCAGCTTCTACGCCGCGCACCACATCCTCAGCGAGGCCGACCCGGCCCTGCGCGCCTCGCGCCTTGGTCTCGCGGCGCTCACCCTGCGCGCCCTGGAAGTCAGCCTCGGACTGCTCGGCATCGAAGTGCCGGAGCGTATGTAATCTGTGGATCGCGGGTGCGCCGCCGCCACCCGCGATTGACTCATACTGCGCCGCACACTACCGCTCAGCCATCGCCCCGGCCCGACGAGAGTCGCGCCCGGGCGGCCATGCATTAGATCCCCAGCGGGAGAGACCGGGTGGGGCATCGTCAGGAAAAGTGGGCTTCCGGTTTTCCGTAAAGACGATGCCTCAAAGGACGTCCCGGCGCCGAAGGAGCAACCGCCCCGGTAAACTCTCAGGCACCAAGGACCGCAGGGGGGATGAGCGTCTGGAAAGCGGCGGCCTGTGGCTGCCCACCGACGGGGTAAGCGGCAACACCGCGAAATCTCTCAGGTCCCATGACAGACGGGGTCGCGAACGCAGGGAAACCTGCGGCCGCGTCACCGACTGTCATATTGAGGATGCTGAGTGGCCGAACCGAAAAAGACCCAGCTGAACGCCCTGCACCGTGAACTCGGCGGCAAGATGGTGGAATTCGGCGGCTATGACATGCCGGTCCAGTTCCCGACCGGCGTGCTGAAAGAGCACCTGCACACCCGCGCCGTCTGCGGCCTGTTCGACGTCAGCCACATGGGGCAGGGCGCGCTGATGGGCGACGGCGTCGCCGCGGCGTTCGAGGAACTGGTGCCCGGCGCGATCCAGGAGCTGAAGCCCGGCCAGACCCGCTACACGCTGCTGCTGAATGATAAAGGCGGCATCCGCGATGATCTGATGGCGACCCGGCCACTCGGCGACGATGCGTTCCGCACACTGTTCCTCGTCGTGAACGCTGGAACGAAAGACGCCGACTTCGCGCATATCGCCGCCCATCTCGGCGGCCGTTATGAGATCAACCGCTTCGAGGACCGCGCGCTGCTGGCGCTGCAGGGGCCGCAGGCGAGCGCCGTCTTCGCGCGCTTCTGCCCGGAAGCCGCGACGATGAAGTTCATGACCGCCGCCAAGCTGAAGGTGATGGGCCTCGACTGCTATGTCTGGCGCTCGGGCTATACCGGCGAGGACGGCTACGAGATTTCCGTGCCGGGCGACGCGGCGGAAGATTTCGCGCGCAAGCTGCTGGCGGAACCCGAAGTCCTGCCCATCGGCCTCGGCGCACGCGACAGCCTGCGCCTCGAAGCCGGGCTCTGCCTTTACGGCCACGATCTCGACGAGACGACGACGCCCGTCGAAGCCGCGCTCACCTGGGCTTTAGGAAAGCGCCGCAAGATGGAAAAGAATTTCCCCGGCGCCGAAATCGTCATGAACCAGCTCTTCGATGGCGCATCGCGCAAGCGCGTCGGCATCCAGCCGCTGGAAAAGGCCCCGGCCCGCGAAGGCACCGAAATCCGCTCGGCAGCGGGCGAGACCATCGGAATCATCACCTCCGGCGGCTTCGGCCCCACCGTCAATGCGCCCATCGCCATGGGCTATGTGCCGCCGGCCTATGCCGAAGACGGCACGATGCTGCAGCTCGTCGTGCGCGGCCAGGCGCGTCCCGCCAAGGTCGCACCCATGCCGTTCGCCTCACACCGCTATTACAGAGGGTAAGTTCCCATGACCGTCTATTTCACCGATCAGCATGAATGGGTCAGCGTCGATGGCGAGATCGCCACGGTCGGCATCACCGCGCATGCCGCCGAACAGCTGGGCGATGTCGTGTTCGTCGAACTGCCCGCCATCGGCAAGGTGGTCGCGGCGCGCAAGGAAGCCGCTGTCGTGGAGAGCGTGAAGGCGGCGAGCGACGTCTATACGCCCGTTTCCGGCGAGGTCGTGGAAGCCAACGAGGCCGTCGCCGCCGAGCCCGCCAAGGTGAACGAAGACCCCGAAGGCGCGGGCTGGTTCTTCAAGGTGAAGCTCTCCAACCACGGCGATCTCTCCAACCTCATGGACAAAGCCGCCTACGACGCCTTCGTGGCGGCCGGAAGTTAGGCGTAATTTTCCTCCCCCGTTTACGGGGGAGGGGGACCGCGAAGCGGTGGAGGGGGGAAGATGCAGCGCACCGGCGCACGCCCCCTCCGCCCCTTCGGGGCACCTCCCCCGTGAATGACGGGGGAGGAAAAATTTGGATCAACCCGGAATTCTGTCATGCGCTACCTCCCCCTCACCCCCACCGAGCGCCAGCAGATGCTGGCCGCCATCGGCGCGCGCTCAATCGACGATCTTTTCGTCGACGTGCCGGAAGCCGCACGCCTGCAGGATCCCGTCGACCTGCCGCGCTTCATGGGCGAGATGCAGGTGGAGCGCGATCTGGGGAAACTCGCATCGCAAAACGTCACCGCCTCGTCGGTGCCGTTCTTCGTCGGGGCAGGGGCCTACAAGCACCACGTCCCGGCCAGCGTCGATCACATCATCCAGCGCTCGGAATTCCTCACCTCCTACACGCCGTACCAGCCGGAAATCGCGCAGGGCACGCTGCAATACCTGTTCGAATTCCAGACCCAGGTCGCCGCGATCACGGGCATGGAGGTCGCCAACGCCTCCATGTATGACGGCTCCACCGGCACCGCCGAGGCCGTGCTGATGGCCGCGCGCATCACCAAGCGCCACAAGGCCGTGCTCTCGGGCCGCCTGCATCCGCATTACGCCGATGTCGTCCGCACCGTGTGCGGCCACGCCGGCGCGAACCTCTCGGTCGAGCTTGGCGGCGTGCACCCGAACGCGCCGGAAGATCTGGCTGCCCGCATCGATGCCGATACGGCCTGCGTCGTCGTGCAGAACCCCGATGTCTTCGGCAATCTCATCGATCTGAAGCCGCTCGCCGAAGCCGCCCATGCCAAGGGTGCGTTGCTGGTCGCCGTGGTGACCGAGGCCGTCTCGCTCGGTCTCGTCGCTTCGCCGGGCGACATGGGCGCCGACATCGTGGTGGCCGAGGGCCAGTCGATCGGCGTCGGCCTGCAGTTCGGCGGGCCGTATGTCGGCCTCTTCGCGACGCGCGAGAAATACATGCGCCAGATGCCGGGCCGCCTCTGCGGCCAGACGGTCGATGGCCAGGGCCGGCGCGGCTATGTGCTGACCCTCTCGACGCGCGAGCAGCATATCCGCCGCGAGAAGGCGACGTCGAACATCTGCACGAACTCGGGGCTGATGTGTCTCGCTTTCACGATCCACATGACGCTGCTGGGCGAGCATGGCTTCACCCGCCTCGCCCAGCTCAATCACGAAGCGGCCTGCGATCTGGCTGATGTGCTTGGCCAGGTGCCGGGCGTCGAGGTTCTGACCAAGAGCTATTTCAACGAGTTCACGCTCAAGCTGCCGAAGCCGGCGGCGGGCGTCGTCTCGGCGTTGGCGAAGAAGGGTGTGCTCGGCGGCGTGCCGGCCAGCCGTCTCTATCCGGGCGACAAGGATGTGGAAAATCTCCTGATCGTCGCCGCCACCGAAGTGAACACCGATGAGTGCCGCGCGGCCTTCGCTGCCGCGCTGAAGGAGGTGCTCGCATGAGCATGAACAATCAGGGCCGCCCGACGCACACGGTCGCGACCGGCGGCGAGCAGATCGTCACGTATACTGGCCACCGCGCGCTGGTGCAGGAAGAAGGCCTGATCTTCGATCGCGGCCGTTCGGGCAAATGGGGCGTCGATCTGCCGGAGCCCAAGCGCAAGGGCGACCGCCTCGGCGGCACGGCGCGCAACGGCGAGATCGGCCTTCCGGACCTCTCTGAGCCGGAAACCGTCCGCCACTTCGTCCGCCTCAGCCAGAAGAACTATTCCATCGATACCGGCCTCTTCCCGCTCGGCTCGTGCACGATGAAGCACAACCCGCGCCTCAACGAGAAGATCGCGCGGCTGCCCGGCTTCGGCGATATCCACCCGCTGCAGCCGCAGGAAACGGTGCAGGGCGCGTGGGCGCTCATCGACCGCCTGGCGCACTGGCTGAAGACGCTCACCGGCATGCCCGCCGTCGCGATGTCGCCCAAGGCCGGCGCGCATGGCGAGCTCTGCGGCCTCATGGCGATCAAGGCGGCGCTGGAAGCGCGCGGGCAGAAGGAACGCCGCCGCATCCTCGTGCCGGAATCCGCCCACGGCACCAACCCGGCGACCGCCGCGCTCATCGGCTACACGGTTGATACCGTTCCCGCGACGGATCGCGGGCGTGTGGACCTTGCGGCGCTGAAGGCCAAGCTCGGCCCCGACGTCGCGGCGGTGATGGTGACCAATCCCAATACGTGCGGCCTTTTCGAAGACGAGGTGCGCGAAATCGCCGACGCGATTCACGGCGCGGGCGGCTTCTTCTACTGCGACGGCGCCAACTACAACGCCATCGTCGGCCGCGTGCGCCCTGGCGATCTCGGCGTCGATGCGATGCACATCAATCTGCACAAGACCTTCTCGACGCCCCATGGCGGCGGCGGTCCCGGCGCCGGTCCGGTGGTCTTCTCTGAAGCGCTCGCGCCCTTCGTGCCGCTGCCTTACGTGGTCGCGGAGAAGGACGGCTTCCGCAATATCGAACATTCGGACGAAGCGTCTCCAAGCGAAACGCCGTTCGGCCGCCTCACCGCCTTCCACGGCCAGATGGGCATGTTCACGCGCGCGATGTCCTACATGATGAGCCACGGCTCGGATGGCCTGCGCCAGGTCGCCGAGGATGCCGTGCTCAACGCCAACTATGTGCTCGGCCAGCTCAAGGACGTCATGTCCGCGCCCTTCGGCGACACCGGCCCCTGCATGCACGAGGCGCTGTTCGACGATGAATTCCTCAAAGGCACCGGCGTCACCACGCTCGATTTCGCCAAGGCGCTGATCGACGAGGGCTATCATCCGATGACGGTCTATTTCCCGCTGGTCGTCCACGGCGCGATGCTGGTGGAGCCGACCGAAACGGAGAGCAAGGAAACGCTCGACCGCTTCATCATGGCGATGCGCAGCCTCGCGCTGGAAGCCAAGGCGGGCAACAAGGACGGCAAGACCGACCGCTTCAGCGGCGCGCCTTACCTAAGCCCGCGCTCGCGCCTGGATGAAACCGCCGCCGCCCGCAAGCCCGTCCTCAAATGGACGCCGCCCGCACCGGCCGAGGCGGCGGAGTAGAACTCAGACCGCCACCTGAAACCGCTCCAACCCCCGGAAGAACGGGAGCGCCCGCCATTGCGGTTCGCCGGTTTCGGCGATGCGCAGGGTCGGGAACCGCTGGAAGAAGGTCGAGAAGAAGCTCGCCGCTTCCATGCGCGCCAGCGGGGCGCCGATGCAAATATGCGCGCCGCCGCCGAACGAGAGATGCGGCGTGCCCTTGCGCGTGATGTCGAACTCGTCGGGCCGCTCGAACACATCCGGATCGCGATTGCCTCCGCGCAGCGAGAACATGACGCTCTGCGATTTCTTCATCGGGCAGCCGCCGATCTCGCGATCCTCCGGCATAACCCGGCCGGTGATGTCCACCGGCCCTTCGTAACGGAGGATCTCCTCCACCGCCTGCGGCACCAGCGACGGGTCGGCCAGCAGCTTCGCCTTCTGGTCGGGGTTCAGCAGGAACAGCCGCACGCCATTGCCGATGAGATCGGTGGTGGTGAGATTGCCGCCCACCAACAGCGCCAGCAGATTGGTGCGCACCTCAATATCGTTCAGCGGCGCGCCCTCGGCCTGCAATTGCACCATGTCGCTGACGAGATCGTCCTCGGCCTTCACACGCCGCGCCGCCATCAGCTCGGTGAAATAGGCGGTCATGGCGACCTGGGAGCGCTCCATATGCGCCGTCTCGTCCGGTGTCCGGACGGGATTGAGGCCCAGGATCACGCCTTCCGACCAGTCGCGGAATTCGCCAAGCCGCTGGTCGTCCACGCCCAGAATGCGCGCGATGGTGATGATCGGAATGGGGATCGCGACCTCGTTGACGAGATCAAACTCCGCCTTGTCGGAAACCGTATCCAGCACCTCGCTGACGATCGCATCGATCTTGGGCCGCGACTTCGCGACCCGCGCATAGAACGCCTTGGCCAGCGGATTGCGGATACGGCTGTGGTCCGGCTCGTCCATGGTCAGGATCGACTGCCGTTCACCAGCCGGTTCGTGCAGGCGGCTTTCGTCCAGCAGGAAGCGCGAGAACGAGCCCGGCTCCGCACGTTCGCCGCTGCGCCACATCGTGCGGTCGTTCACCGTGGCGCGCACATCGGCATAGCGCGAGAGAAACCAGGTCTTGGTCGTCTCATCACGCCACACGGGGCATTGCTCGCGCAACGGCGTCAGCCGCGCATGCGGATCGGCCTTCGCGACGGGATCGAAGGCACTCAATTCCAGAATCGATTTCACGGGCGCTTCGCCGGACATCATTCTCTCCCTGTGTGTTTATGATTTTTTGTCAGTCTGGCGCAGGTGAGGCCGTTCGGCAAGCATGGCCCATGTCTCAATCCGACTCGCTGATCGCCCACGCACTTGCCGACCCGGTGAATGGCCGTGTGCTCGATGCGCTGGAACGCCTCGCCATTCCTGATGCCTGGCTGGTTTCGGGCTGTGTCTTCCAAGCCGTGTGGAACGGCCTCACCGGACGGCCGCCGGGCCATGGCATCAACGACTACGACGTCTTCTATTTCGACGCGGACACCAGCTACGAGGCCGAGGATGCGGTCATCCAACGTTGTGCGGCGGCGCTGAGCGATGTGACGGCTGAGGTGCAGGTGCGCAACCAGGCGCGTGTCGCGATCTGGTATCCGGAGAAATTCGGCAAGCCCTATCCGCCCGTCGCCAATGCGACCGAGGGGCTGGACCGTTTTCTGGCGCCCTGCTGCGCCGTGGGCATCAGGCGGCATAAGGGCGTCATCGAGATCGCCGCGCCGTTCGGCCTCGACGATCTCTTCGGCATGGTGATCCGGCCCAATCCGCTGACGACCGGGCCGGAGGCGCAATACCTCGCCAAAGCGAAACGCTGGAAAGAAAACTGGCCAGAGGTCACTGTTCTGCCATGGCGCGAGCCGAGCCTCGCGACGGAGACCTGAGGAGACCGTCCATGATCCGCACACTCATCGCCGCCGCCTTCCTGTCGGCAGCGCTCGCCGCGCCGGCCTTCGCCGAACCGACGATCATCCAGCCGCTGTCAGACCGCAGCGACGCCGATCTCGATGCGCTGATCGCCGGCCTCACCAAGGCGGCCGAGGCGAAGGACTTCGCGCCCTTCGAAGCGGCGCTCACGCCGGAAGCGACCGCCAGCTTCGGCGGCGATGTCGGGCCCGAAGGCATCAAGCGTGTCCATGGCGTCGATCAGCCGGACACGAAGTTCTGGGACGAATGGCTGAAGGCCGCGAAGCTCGGCGGCACCTTCGTGCAGGCCGAGATCTACGTGCTGCCCTACACGGCGGGCGAGTTGCCCGAGAGCGCCGATCCGTTTCTCAGCGTCATCGCCATCGGCGACAAGACGCTGCTCTACAAGGAGCCGAAGGAAGGCGCGGCCGTCGTCGCCGACGTGACGCATCAGTTGCTCGAACAGCTCGATATAGAACCGGCCGAACTGGAAAAGACCGGGCCGGACTATATCCGCGTGAAGGCCGATGCGGGCGAGGGCTATGTGAAGGTCGCCGAGGTCCGCTCGCCGCTCGACTATCGCGCCGTGTTCGAAAAGATCGACGGCGTGTGGAAGCTGACCGCCTTCGTGGCCGGCGACTGACATGCCGGATGTGCTGGCGCCCGGGCAGTCGGGCGAGTTGATCGTCCGTGTTCTCGTCGCGCTGGCGCTTGGATTCCTGATCGGGCTGGAGCGCGGCTGGCGCGAGCGCGAGGAGGAAAGCGGCGAACGCCTCGCGGGCATCCGTACCTACACGCTCTACGCGCTGTTCGGCGGCCTCGCCGGGGCGGCGCCGGGCGACTGGGCGCTGCCCGCTGCGCTCGCGGCAGCGGGCCTGCTGATCGCCGCGGGCTATGCCGCATCCGCGCGCCAGAAGGATGCCGATCTCGGCATGACGTCCGAGGTCGCGGCGCTCACAACCGTGGTGCTTGGCGGGCTTGCAGGCCGGGGCGAGCTTTTGGTCGCGACCATCGGCGCGGTCGTCACCGTGCTGATCCTCGGTGCGAAGCAGCCGCTGCACCGCTTCCTCGGCCTCATCCGCCATGACGAGGTCGCCGCCGCGCTGAAGCTGCTGGCGCTCTCCGCGCTTGTCCTGCCGTTGCTTCCGAATGTCGATTACGGACCCGGCGGCGTCCTCAATCCTTACGCACTCTGGTGGGCGGTGGTGCTGGTCGCAGCGCTCAGCTTCGCCGGCTACATCGCGATCCGCATCTTCGGTGTCACCCACGGGCCGCTGTTGTTTGGTCTGGTCGGCGGGCTTGCCTCATCCACGGCGGTGACCGTGACGGCCGCGCGCCTGTCGAAAGACGAGGCCGGAAGCGCCGCGCCCTTCACCGGGGCCATCGCGCTCGCCAATGGCGTGATGATCGTCCGCGTCGGCGTATTCCTCGCGCTGCTGGCGCCGGCGCTGCTTGTGGCGGTCTGGCCGGTGCTGGCGGCAGGCGCGCTCGGTTCGGCGGCCACGGGCCTCATCATCGGGCTTGGCGCGCGACAGACGGCAGGGCCGGCGGACTTCAAGATGGAGCCGCCGAAGGATTTCTGGTTCGCGGTGATCTTCGGCATCGTCATGGCCGGCATCGGCCTCGCCGTCTTCTATGGCGAGCAATGGTTCGGCGACGCGGGGCTTTACGCCGTCGCGATCATCTCCGGCCCGTTCGATGTCGATGCCTTCACGCTCTCGACCGCGCGCGGGGCAGGGCAGACCGTCGATCACGGTCCGGCCGCGCTGGCGATCCTGCTGAGTGTCGCTGTGAATACGGCGGGGAAGGCGGCGATCGCCTGGAGCCTTGGCGGCGCGGCGATCGGCCTCAGGACGGCGCTGGTCGCAGCCGTCACCATCGCCGCAGGTGGTGCGGCGATGGTCGTTTCGGGATTGGTCTAGTTCAGCTTCGCGCGGAGATCGCGGATCGCGCTGTCGGCGAGCGCGCTCGCCTTGGCGGCATCGACGCGAGCGCCGATCATCGCGCCGGCGGCGGCGATGGCGGCGTCGGCAGCGGCCGACTTCACATCGGCCAGAGCCGAGGCTTCGGCCTGGGCGATCTTGTCTTCCGCCATCTTGGTGCGGCGGGCGATCAGCGCTTCCAGCGCAGCCTTGCCGTCAGCCTGCATGCGCGCGGCTTCGGCCTCGGCCGCCTTCACGATCGCGGCAGCTTCGCCTTCGGCTTCCTTGGCCTTGGCCTGGTACGAGGCGAGCAGGGCGGCCGCTTCCTCGCGCAGGCGCTTGGCCTCGTCGAGCTCGGACGAGATCGCCGCGGCGCGGGCGTCGAGCTGCTTCGCCAGCACGCCCGGGACCTTCTTCCAGATCACGACGAGCAGGAAGAGAACGAGGCCGACGCCGACCCAGAAGGTCGGATCGAGATAGATGGGGCCTTCGTGCATCGCGTTCTCCTTAGCGGGCGAGGGCGGCGTCGACCGCCGCGCCTGCATCCGCCGCGCTCACGCTGTCGCCGGTCAGGCGCGTGACGATCTCGGCCGCCGTATCGGCAGCCACGGTACGCACGTGGGAAAGCGCGGCTGACTTGCTGGCGCCGATGCGGGCATCGGCGGCGGCGAGGTCGGCGTTCAGCTTCTCCTCGGCGGCGTGACGGGCGGCTTCCGTTTCGGCCTTCACGCGGGCGCGGGTTTCGTCACCCAGCGTGCGGCCACGGTTGCGCGCATCGGCAAGCGCCGTCTCATACGCCTTGAGCGCTGCGTCGGCGGCTTCCTTGGCGGAGGCCGCGGCCGCGAGATCGCCGGAGATGCGCGCCTGGCGCGTCTCCAGAACCTTGCGGATGCGCGGGATCACCACGAAGGCGAGCAACGCGTAGAGCAGCACGAAGCTGATCGCGAGCCAGAAGAGCTGGCCTGCGAACGTCTCGGTCGCGAGCTGGGGCATGCCGCCCTTGTGCTCGGCGCCGTGCGCTGCGTCTCCGGCGTGAGGAGCGCTTTCAGCGGCCGCCACAAGGACGGCCGATGCGAGCGCGGTCAGGATGGCCATGAGGCCGCCCTCCCGTCAGAGATCAACCGAACAGAATGACGAACGCCAGCACGAGGCCGAACAGGCCCGTCGCTTCGCACAGCGCGAAGCCGAGCAGCAGGTTGCCGTTCTGGCTGGCAGCCGCACCCGGGTTGCGCAGCGCGCCCGACAGGAAGTTGCCGAAGATGTTGCCGATGCCGATGCCGGCGCCCAGCAGGGCGAGAGAGGCAAGGCCGGCGCCGATGAACTTCGCTGCTTCAGCTTCCATTGTAGTCACTCCTCGAAGGAACAGGTTGGTTGGTTTATCGGCCGAATGGGCAGGCCGTATTCGAAAGAAATCAGTGTTCGTGCAGGTGGATCGCGTCGTTCAGGTAGATGCTGGTCAGCACCGCGAAGACGTAGGCCTGCAGGAAGGCGACCAGGAATTCCAGCGCGGTGACCGCGACGATGCCGAGCAGCGGCAGGATCGCGCCCGCCGACATGATGCCGCCCGCAGCGCCAAGGCTCACCACGAAGCCGGCGAACACCTTCAGCATCGTATGGCCGGCCAGCATGTTGGCGAACAGACGAACCGACAGGCTGATCGGGCGCGAGAGGAACGAGATCACCTCGATCACGACGATCAGCGGCAGCAGCCAGCCCGGAACGCCCGACGGCACGAACAGCGAGAAGAAGTGCAGGCCGTGGCGCAGCAGGCCGACGACGATGACGGTGATGAACACCAGCGCGGCCAGGGCGAAGGTGACGATGATGTGGCTGGTCGGGGTGAACGAGTAGGGCAGCAGGCCGAACAGGTTACAGAACAGCACGAACATGAAGAGCGTGAAGATGAGGGGGAAGTACTTCATCCCCTCTTCGCCGGCGTTGTTGCGCACCGTGTTGGCGATGAACTCATACGAGAGTTCGGCCATCGACTGCATGCGGCCCGGAACCAAAGCGGCGCGGGCCATGCCGATCAGCAGGAAGGCGCTGACGCCGACGGCGGCGATCACCATCCACAGCGCGGCGTTGGTGAACGACAGATCCAGACCGCCCGCAGTGATCTGCGGCAGCCAGCTCACGGGCTTCACCGTGAACTGCTCCATCGGGCCGGCGACCATGTTCAGCATACGCCTTCAGTCCTCGTCGTCTTCGTCGCGCGCCGCCAGCGTTGGCGCCGTCTTGGCTTTATCTGCGTCCTCGGCCTGCATCCTGCGCGCTGCGCGGAAGACGCCGAAGAACCCTGCCGCAATCCCGAACGCGAGACCTGTGAGCAGAAACGCAGGGCGCGTCTCCAGCCACTTGTCGAGCATCCAGCCCATACCGCCACCGACGATGAGAGCTGCGAGGAATTCCGTCGACAGCTTCAAGGCCGATCCGAGCGCGGTATTGGGCTCGGCAGTCGATTTTCGCGGGATTGTGCCTGTCGCTTCGGCGCGCTTTTCGAGGTCGCTCAGCCGGCGGCCAAGCTCGTCGAGTTTGCGTTTGTCGTCCGGACCAGTTGGTGTCGACGACATGCCGTTTACGTTAGGCCCGAGACCAGGCTGTGACGCCGTGTCGCGGGGTGCCCCCGGTTAAATTCGCGCGGAAACTATGGGCGGGCACCTATGAAGTCAAGCGCGGTCTCTCCGGCCTAACTATCTGAAAAGTAATTGCTTTTCCTGAAGCTGTCCGCCCCCGAACCGCATTTTCGCTGCGATTGCGAACGACCCCGCCCGGGAATCGCCCTCAGCCACGCTTGGGCGCGAAGCCCCTGAGCAGGATGGGCGTCAGGGCCTTGGAGATCTCAGGAACCCCGATCCCGGCGGGCAGGGCGCGCATGCGCACCCCGATCCCGTCCATCAGCGCGTTCCAGAAGAACTGCACCCACATCGGCTCCAGGGCGTCATCGATATAGCCGCGCCGCTGCATCTCGCCGACGATGCGGATGCCGCGCTCGCCGATGCGATGCTCCATCATCCGCCACATATCGGCGTGGTCCGGCTCTTCCATCGAGAGATCGAGATTGGTGAAGAGGTTCAGCCAGCCGCCATTGATGTGGCGATGAAGCTGTCCCGACATCATGCGCACCATCGCCGCGTCGAGATCGCCCTTGAAGTCGATCTCGCGAAGGATCAGCGCCTCGGTGTCGTCGGAATCCTTTTCGACATTGGTCTCCAGCGTCGCCGCGAGCAGATGCAGCTTGCTGGGAAACGACGCCTTGACGCTGGCGACGTCCAGCTTCGCGCGCGCCGCCACGCGCGCAACCGTGAAGCCGTTATAGCCGTCGGCCGCCAGCGCCTTCATGGCTGCGGCCAGCAACCGGTCGCGCTGCTTCACGGTCAGCAGCTTCGCCGGCTTTTTCGCCGCCTTCTTCGCAGGCAGATTCGCCTTCGCGCGGGCAGGCTTCTTCGCAACGGTCTTCTTGACGGCTTTGGCCATGGCTCACGAACCCCATTCGTTCGCCGCAGAGATGGGCGAACGACCGGCCGGCTACAAGTGACGGTTGTCAGGTCGGCGTTATTCCGCCGCCAGACGCTCGGCGCTGGAGAGATCGACCGACACGAGCTGGCTGACGCCGCGCTCCTGCATGGTCACGCCCATCAACCGGTCCATCCGCGCCATAGTGAAGGCGTGGTGGGTGATCATCAGGAAGCGCGTCTCGGTCAGCTTCGTCATCTCGTCCATGAGATTGCAGAAGCGCTCGATATTGGCGTCGTCCAGAGGCGCGTCGACTTCGTCCAGCACGCAGATCGGCGAGGGGTTCGACAGGAAGATCGCGAAGATCAGCGACAGCGCCGTCAGCGTCTGCTCGCCGCCCGAGAGCAGCGACAGGGTCGACAGCTTCTTGCCCGGGGGCTTCGCGAGAATTTCGAGGCCAGCTTCCAGCGGGTCTTCGCTCTCGGTCAGCGTCAGCTCAGCCTCGCCGCCGCCGAACAGCGTCGTGAACAACCGCTTGAAATGGGCATTCACGGTGTCGAACGCGGCCAGCAGGCGCTCGCGGCCCTCGCGGTTCAGGCTGCCGATCGCGCCGCGCAGCTTGGCGATGGCGGATTCCAGATCGGCCTTTTCCGCCGTCATGGATTCAAGCCGCGTCTCGTATTCCTGCGCTTCCTCGTCGGCGCGCAAATTAACGCCGCCCAGGCTCTCGCGCTCACGCTTCAGCCGGTCGACCTTGGCGTCGATCTGGTCGAGCGCCGGCAGGGCGTCGCCCTCTTCATGGCCTGCCTTCTCAAGCAGACCGTCCGGCTCGCATTCCAGCGCTTCACGGATGCGCGCCGCCGTCTCGGCGAGGCGGCTGCGGGCATTCTCAAGTCCGGCGACCCGGTGGGCACGGGCTTCTCGCGCGTCCGACAGCGCCGAGTCGGCGGCCTTCGCTTCGCGGTCGGCGCGCTGCGCTTCCGCTTCGGCGGCGGCGAGCGCCTCGGCCGCCACGCGGCGCGCTTCTTCGGCGGTGGCGATGGCGTCGAGCAGCGCGGTGCGCTTGCCCTCGATCTCACCGGGGATTTTCTCGACCTCGGTCAGTTCGCCCTGGCCGGAGGCCTGACGCTCTTCCAACGCAGTGATCTGGCTGCGGGCGGCATCGCCACGGCGCGTCCAGTCTTCCAGTTCGCGCGCCGCCGCCGCGCTGCGCGCCAGCGCCACGGCGATGTCGCGCTTGGCGGTTTCGACCGCACCGCGCGCATCGCTCGCTGCACCGCGCGCCGTGCTGACATCTCCCTGCAGCGACTGGATCTGCGCCGCGAGATCGCTCTCGCCGGTCACTTCCGCCAGCGCTGCCGCCGCTTCGTTCGACGATTTCTCGGCCTCGGCGTGATCGGCGGTCAGCCGCTCGGCCGTCTCGCGCAACGCAGCCGCACGCGCATTGTGACGGATCGCCTCACGCTCGGCTTCCGCCGCCGCGCGTTCGGCCGCCGACAGGGCAGAATCGTTTTCGCGCACAGTCTGCTGCGCCGCGCGTTCGGCCGCGACCGCTGCTTCACCCGCTTCGCGCGCTTCGTGGAAGGCTGCGCGTGAGGCGGCAGCCGCCTCTTCCGCGAGAGCCAATTCGTCCTTCACGACGCCGAGGCGATTGCGCTGCGCCAGACGGATCGCCGCCGGTGTTTCGGCATCGGCAGCGCTGCGCAAGCCATCCCAGCGCCACAGCGCTCCGGTCCGGCTCACCAGACGCTGGCCGGGCGCGAGACCGGCCTGCATCGCATCGCCGGATGACGCCTCGATCACGCCGATCTGTTCCAGACGGCGCGCCAGAGCCTCCGGCGCCACCACGAACTGGGCCAGCGCCGTCGCGCCTTCGGGCAGCGAGGCGCGTGCCTCGACCGGCGGCAGCGCGCGCCAATGCGCGGGCGCCGCTTCGTCCAGCGGAATGTCGAGATCATCGCCCAGCGCGGCGGCCAGCGCCGCTTCATAGCCGGGCGTCACGCTCAGCGCGTCGATCAGCTTGGGCCACAGACCGCCGCCCGAACCCAGCATCGTCGTGATCGCGCGTTCCTCGGCTTTCAGGCGCGAGACCTCACGGTCGGCGGCCGCCAGCGGCTCGCGCATGTTCTCGATCGAGGCCTGCGCTTCGATACGCGCCGCCTCAGCCGCAGCGACAGCGGCGCGGGCTCCCTCCGCCGCATCACGGGCGGCGGCGAGCACTTCGCTCGCGCGGGTCACGTCGGGCGCGCGGGCCGCATCGGCTTCGGCGCGCGATTGTTCGGCCGCATTGCCGTTCAGCAATTCGACAAGCCGCGAGACACGCCGCGCGGCTTCGTCGCGCGTGCGCTCAAGACCCTGGCGGCGGGCCTGCAGGCGGGCGAGTTCGCCACGCGCCTGGTCCAGCGCGCCTTCAAGTCCCGTGAGCGTTTCCTGCGCCGCAGCCGCCGCGCCCTGCGCGTCGCTCAGCGCCGTGTCGCGCGCCTCGCCACCGGCGGCCAGATCTTCGATCTCGGCGCTCAGCTGCTCGATCATCCGGTGCGCATCCGCGCCGCGATCTGTCTCCCGCGCGATATCCGCTGCGATGTCGGCCAGCTGACGCTCCAGACGCGCCGCCTGCTCGCGGGCGCGGCGCTCCTCGGCATCCAGCTGATCCCGTTCGATGCGCAGGCGCTGGAAGGCGGCAGCGCGCTCGGCTTCGGTTTCGCGCAAGGGCGGCAGCGCCTGATGCGCCTCGGTCTGCGCCGTTGCGGCGGCGGCGGCACGCTCGGTCGCCTCGCCGGTGATGCGTTCGGCCTCGGCCGACAGCGCTTCGGCTTCGGTCACACCGGCGGCGGCGCCCTGCCAGCGCAAATGATAGGCCATCGCCTCGGCCTGACGGATCAGCCCAGAGAGATTGCGATAGCGCGTCGCCTGACGCGCCTGGCGCTTCAGCGCCTGAAGCTGCGATTCCAACTCGCCGATCACGTCGTTGAGCCGGCCGAGATTGGTTTCCGCCGCCTTCAGACGCAGCTCCGCCTCATGGCGGCGTGTGTGCAGGCCAGAAATACCTGCGGCTTCTTCAAGGATCGCGCGGCGCTGCAACGGCTTGGCGGCGATGATCTGGCCGATCTGGCCCTGGCGCACGAGCGCTGGCGAGTGCGCGCCGGTCGAGGCATCGGCGAAGAACAGCTGCACGTCGCGCTGGCGCACTTCGCGGCCGTTGATGCGATAGACGCTGCCCGCTTCGCGCTCGATGCGGCGCGAGATTTCGATGAGGTCGCTGTCGTTATAGGCCGACGGTGCGGTGCGCTCGCGATTGTCGATGGCGATGACGACTTCGGCCATCGAGCGGGCCGGGCGGTTGCCCGAGCCTGCGAAGATCACGTCGTCCATGCCCGAACCGCGCATGGACTTGGCGCTGTTCTCGCCCATCGCCCAACGGAGGGCCTCAAGCAGGTTCGACTTACCGCAGCCGTTCGGGCCTACGATCCCGGTCAGGCCGGGTTCGACATGCAACTCCGTCGGCTCGACGAAAGACTTGAAGCCCGACAGGCGGATACGAGAAATCTTCACTGCTTGAACCTAACCCCGCTACGCGAAGATCGCTGTCCGCCTCAAGGCGGATCAGTTGGGCTTCTTTTCCAGGGCCGCTTTGAACTTGGCTTCGAAATCGGCGTAGGCCGCAGCGCCTTCGACCTTTTCGCCGTTGACGAACATGGTCGGCGTCGAATTGACGGCCAGCACTTTCGAAGCTTCTTCGCGCGAGTCCCGAATCTGAGCGACGATCTTCTCGTCCTTCAAACATGATTCGACCTGCGCACGCGAGAGACCGGCGCGGCGCGCGAGCGTAGCGAGGGCGTCGATCGCGCCCTGTTCCTTGTGCCAGTCGGCCTGCGAATGGAAGAGAACGTCCATGAACGGATAGAAGCCTTCGCGCGGCAGGCAGCGCGCAATGGCCGAGGCGCCATAGGCGACGGTGTCCAGCGGGAAGTCGCGCAGCACGTAGTAGACCTGACCCTTGTCGATCCATTCGGCCTTGATCTTGGGCATGGTCTCGATCGCGAAGGCCGCGCAATGGCCGCAACCGGCCGATGCGTATTCGATCAGCTTGATCGGCGCGTTCGGATCGCCAAGGCCGATATCGGTCGGCTTGATCGCCAGCGCCTGTTCCACCTCGGCGTTTCCGCCGGACGTCATCGTCGCTTCCTTCGGCATCAGGAAGAAGAACGCCGCAGCCACCACGGCCACCACGGCCGCGCCGACGCCGCCCGCGACGAGATAACGATTGTCCACGCCGACACTCCTAAAAGAACGTTTTGCGGGCCGCTGCCCCGGTCGAGCCGCCGCTTATAGGGATGCTTGGTCGCTACCTCAACGCCTCCGGGAACT
>VFQQ010001812.1_pt1 | contig 27409 bp, 41 predicted proteins | sample 3512341 | NCBI WGS metagenome assembly VFQQ01 (sample SAMN10412373, study PRJNA504923) | tailings metagenome | isolation source: Relicate 2 Philex TSF1 revegetated site | place: Philippines: Tuba, Benguet | collected 2017-08-29
GGGGGCCTCCTTCTGCTGGGATGTGCATCAGAAGCAGACGCGTGGGCCAGCAGCATCAGCTAGGCGCTGAAAGGACAGGGCGTGCCGTGCACGGCGACGGCCCCGCAGTTCGCAAGCCACGGCAGCGCCCCGCCTAGCAACAGCCAGTCAAGTGCCTGTGGGTCCCTGCTGCGCACCCCGCGGCTCTTGGTGTCGGTCTGCAGGTCCTCGTTGGCCAGCTTCCAGTCGTGGCAAGACACCTCGCGGCCGCAGCACCTGCGGGACCATAAGCAAGCAGTTGTTACTGGATGTGCGAGGCAGAAAACGAAGAGATGAATTGGACAGCCCATTGGACAGCCTGATTGGACAGCCTAGCTGAATCCCAGCTGAGCGACAGCAAGGCGATCGTTGAAGAACGACCTTCATATACCAGCCAGCCAGGCAGCCCCCAGCCACCTGCCCACCTGTCAAACAGCTGCTGCGCCACCTTGCGCTCCCCTGCGTTGAGCGTCGTCTGATTGTATTCCCATTCAAGGTGCAGCTGATATGATACCGGGTTCAGCGACACGCCGGGGTTATGGACCACGCACACGTACACCGGCTGCTCGCCTGCGGCAACCGAGGCAGAGGTGCAGGGATGCCAGGAGAGAGGCAGTCAATGGAGCGAAGTAGCAGCGCCTGTCAACCTGCTGGCCAGCTGCAATTGTACAGCTTTGCTTGGTAATGCAGACAAACAGCCCGGGCTCCCCAGCAGAGCCCAAATGTCGGCCCCTCTGCTGCAGCCCACCCAAATGTCGGCCCCCTGCTGCAGCCCACCCTTGTCAAAGTCCTCGGCATCCAGGGGTGGGATGGACACAAAGTCCCGGTTGGTGCCCAGGTTGGTGGACTGGAAATCGGCATCATCAGGGCCTGCATGACAATTGGACAATTGGTGGGCAGCACCTGGCGGGGTTGAGAATACAGCAACCAGCATGGTCGGCCAAGCACATGGCCGCCAGCAGCAGAAGCCATCCTCTGCATCTCTGCGCCATCAGTGCTACCAATGAACCGGTAAGCTGCGCACCTGGCTGGATGTTGCGGCCCTTGGAGCAGTACAGATCGACATCACTGCCCGTGTCCCCGCCCTACGGCAACAGCAGCAGCAGCTGCAGCTCAGCGGGCTGTCAACATGACCGCTGCTTCCTGCACATCCTGGGAAAGCGCACGGTGGCAGGCAAGCAGCAGGATTTGCAAGCAAAGCGGGACTTCCTTTGCTTCCAAACGCACCAAGGTTGTGAGTGTGAGCTGAATGGCGGGGTTGGTGCCGGTGGGCGGGCGGATGTCGCGGTAGATGTCGTTCTCACCCTGAAATTATAAAGATTTGAAGTTGCTCAGAGCGGGCCACATGCTGCGAGTAAGTTGGCATGGATGTGCCCCCACTGGCTCACCGCAACGAGCGTCCCCGTTTGAAAGCCGCCTTGATCGGGGTTTAAGTCCGGCTGGCTGCCGTCGGGCCCCTTGGCACCAGCCACCGCCGACGGTGCCGCAAGGAGCAGCAGCAGGGAGAGCGGCAGCATCAATCGCAGCAGGCGGGTGCGCTCGCTCGCTGGCGCCGCCACCGGGGGCGTGGGCGGCACCCTTGGCGGCGAGCTAGAGATGGCCATGGGGACGGGCTGCGCCGGTTCCTCCAGCCTGATCGCAGTTGTCGAGCAGCCTTGCGGGGGAGCCAAGGCTCCCGGGAGGCAGCAGAGCCCTGCTGGGGCCTTCGGCTCGGCAGGCGCTGCACTGTGTTCAGCCGGCACAGCGACGCACTGGGTTCTCGTCGAAGCGGCCGCAGGACTGCACCCTTGAGGCTCGGCGAACAGGGTGCCCCGCCAGCGGCGAACGCAGGGGCCGAACAAGCTCTTTGGAAGCAATCGAGGGCCAAGAGAAGCAGCGTGGGTCGTGGGCAACGCCTGGATTGCCCCGGAGGGGTACTCTGGAGCTTGGCGGTGGCGGGGCGCTATGGCCGCTGTGCGGCGGCCGGGTTTTGGGGGCGCTTTTGCGCGGAGGCGAGCCCGCTACAGCAGTGCTTTGGAGATTGTGCTGGGTTAGGGAACGGGAGGCCATGCTGTTGCTTTGCCAGCACCTGCACAGCAGGTGATCATTGCTTGCATGGGCTTGCAAGCCCATCCCGTTCGACGCTCATGTTGCCGGCAAACGAGGCACAGGTGCTGTTGCTGAACTCAGGTTTGGGCCGGCATGTTGCATGAAACCGTTTCTTGCAGCAAAGTTTGCGGTCCCACACATGTGTGCAGGCTTCACGGCCTGCACCAAGCACCCGCTGTGCTGTGCAGGCGGCGGCGGCGGCGGCGGCAGTGGCTCATACTCGCCACCCGACCAGCGGTGCATTGAATTGATCACACCCATCCAGCCGCATGTCACAGCATCGCACCCAGGTGCTGCGGGCCTACAGGGAGCTGCTGGGCCTGGTGCGGCGGCTCCCTGAGGCACAGCGCGCCGCCGCGCTGGCCGAGGCACGCCAAACCATGCGGCAGCATGCAGCTGAGGCGTCCGAGGACCGGCAGCAGGAGCTCTTCAAGCAGCTGGCCGCCAAAATTTCCTTCCTGCGCGTGGTCACGCCTCGTCGACCAAGCGAGGTGTCGTCGATCGGGGCGGGGCACTACGTGATGCGGGACGGCAAGCTGGTGGAGGGCGCCGGCCGCACATCGGGCACGCGGTGAGCGGCGGCAAGCAGGCGGCGCTCGCTGGTGGCTTGATGCAGCCTGATAGCAAGCAGGTGGCAGCTGTTTGCCTTGTGCGCAGCAGCTTGGTTGATGTATTCCCTGGTGCAATGTGACGGCACCTCATGTAGCAGCTGCTGCTGACCTGTCTCGCCGCCACTGGAACGCCACCTTTGCCTCCCTTGGTTGCCGCTGTTCAGCATTGCGGACGGCACAATCAGCATGGACGAGGCGCGGCACCGGCATCAGCAGCTACTCAAGCGGCAGCACTTTGGCAGAGGTGCGCGGGAAGGCGGTGTGTGGGCCGAGAGGGGGAGTTGGCCGGTGCACACATGGGCGTTCATGTTCAATGTCCATTTCCCTCCCGCTCCACCCTGCAGAACCCCCGCCGTACAACCCAGCAAGCTTCTGAGTTCAGCCGTGATCCGCGCTGCGGCTACTTTGTAACATCTAATGAATCCCTTATCAATTCTCCCCTACTCCCCTCACTTTCATGTCTGTTTTGCTTCTCCCTTCCTCCGCTTGCTTGTGCGCTCATCCCCTGCTGCCCAGCTGCTTTGCCTGCCACGTTTCCGCTCATCTGCTGAAGAATTCTGCTAGATTACAAACCCAAACTGGTAGGAAAAGCGTAGTCAAGCGCAAGTGGTGCAGAGGGCCACATGATGGGCAGGCAGTGGGGGCAACATGGGATGCAGAGGGGGGCCACCCATGTGCATGGCATGCAGAGGGGGCCAACGGCCCGGCAATGAAAGCATGTTCTGTTCGCTCAATGTCTGGAAAAAGGGTTTGGGGAGGAAATCGAATCGCTGGACAGGGGCACGACTGGCAAACACCCGGCGGACAATGCAAAGGGTGACAGCGAGAAGCGGACCGCGCGATGCGCAGCAAGGTGAGGTGAGGTGAGGTGCGGGCAGGGTGGCGGTACGGTGCGGATGGAGAGAGCGGGCGTCGTTGATTGCGGAAGGTGTTTCGGTCAAACAAAGCTTGAGAAAGTGCACCCTCGGGTCTTGGGGCCGGGTGTGGGTCCGAGAGGGGTGAGGGACAGGCCGAGGATTTGGCAAAAGCGAGCTGGGGGGGAGAGAGTAGGGGGCAGGGGCTAGTGGGAAGAAGAGGTTGGGCACATGGCACACCCACGAATGGGTGGCATGCGCCGGCACTTTGGCAAGAAGGGTGGGCAGACGGCCAAGGTAAAATGGGCCGAGCGAGAAAGACAGGCTGTGCAAAGGTCAGGCAGGGGGCCCAAAACGGAGGGCAGGGTGCTCGCATCAAACAGTAACGCTCAGAAGGGCAACCAAGAAGGGGCATGAGTTGGTTGCAGGGTAGCCGGGCCGCATGTTATGCATAGGGGTGGGAGCGGCGGCCTTGGGTGGAGGGAGGGGCACTGGTGCAGCGGGCCGGCGCAGCGTCCACGGCAGCCTGCAGCAGCGCGTTGCGTGCAGCGGACCGCCGTGGCGCCGAAGGGGGCCACGGGTTATTGCTGCACCAGGCGCAGCACGCGCTGCACGTCCTCGACTCGGAATGGTTTGCATATGAATGCCGAAAACCCGGCGGCCGCGCACTTGGTGTCCTGCATCTGCGCAGCGGGGCGGGGCAGCGGGGAGGCAGCTGGCTCGCGTGAGCTGCGGAGCTCAGCAGGGTGCTGGCCTCTCGCTGCAGTTGGCTGTGGCATGCGGCAGGCAGGACAGGCAGCGTGGCCTGTCAAGCAAACCCTAGTCATCAGGGGCAGGGGCGGCAATTTGTGTAGGCTAAGGCTGACCTGCAGGGTGTCTGCTGACAGGGCCACCACGATGGGCGCCTCATCCGGCGGCAGCGCCTCGTGCAGCCGGCGGGAGGCCTCAATGCCGTCCATCTCTGCGGCACGAGCGGGCACGGGAGGGTGCGTCAGCATGAGGAAGCAGCACAGGCAGCTTGCTGCAGCAGAGCAGCGAGGAGGCAGCCCTGACTGAAGCATGTTGGGCGACCGAAGCATGCAGCCCAGCAAGAACCAGCCATCGTTGCACCCAGGGGCGTGCATGGCGCCCCAGATGGAACTGCCTCAGGGCTGCACGTCGCCCCCAAGTGCATGCACACCTGCCAAAACACCCAGCACCAGCCGGTAAAACTAAAAACTAAACAGCGCCTCACCCGGCATGTGGATGTCCATGAGCACGAGGTCGGGCGGCCGGGCCAGCGCAGCCTCCAGCGCCAGCGCACCGTTGCCCACAATCTCAACCGAGGCACCCGGCACCACGCGCTGCAGGGCAGGAGGAGGGATTGCAGGCAACGCAGTGAGCGGTGCCACTCGATCCTAAACACCGCGGTGGGGCGTACAGCGGGTCAAGCCAGGCCAGAGCGACTGCAAGCAAACAAGGACATTTGTACAGGCCAATCAACAGCGCTGCCCAGCTGCGCACCTGCAGGACCTTGCGGATGACCATTTGGTTGACAAGGTTGTCCTCAGCAACCAGGATACGCAGGTCGTGCCCAGCGGGCTCAGCAGGGCTCAGCGCCGCGGGCTCCTCGGGCGTCGGAGGCCGCTGCGACCGCGCGGCAAAGGGGCTGCCAGGCATGGAGGGCTGCTCAAGGATGGTGGGAAGACCACCAGCCCCCGCCTCCATGCTGCTGCGCTGGCTGCTCCCCCCTGCTGAGTCGTCAGACAAGATGGCAGCCAGCTGCGGCTGCCAGCCGCCCGCGCCGCCGGGGTGACCCTCAGCGCTGTGCCGCAGGGCGGCCAGGCCGGCGGCATCCGGCCCACCCGGCCCACCGCCTGCTGTGTGGCCATTGACAGGCGCGCCGCTGTTGGCTGGCACGTCAGCACCGCCAGCGGCGGCGGCGGCGGCGGCCGCTGCTGCGGTTGCTGCGTCCCAGCGCCGCCGGTCCAGCGCCGAGTTGTCCAGGGAGATGCGGCGATTGACGGCCAGGCGGTTGAGGCTGATGCGGTCGGGCATAGCTGTCATCATGGAGGGGTCTGAGTGCAGCGGCGCCTGCTGCTTGGAGCGAGAGAAGGCGGCGGCCTTGAGCAGCGCGGCCACCAGGCGCACGTGCCGCACCGGCTTGCTGCAGGGCGGGGGAGGGGAGGAGAGCGGGAGGGGTTGACAGATCAGCAATGAGCACGGGCTGGGGCTGGTAAGGCCGGCATGTTTACGCTGTGGTCAAGAAGCCAGCCAGCAGTGACCGCAACGACTTGCGCGGCCAGCAGGTGCAGCAGTCATGAGTAGGGGAAAACAATGCTGCAGGAACCCACCTGACTGTGGTGGCCAGCGGCTGCAGGTTGAGGGGCAAGTCCTCCCGCCGCCCCAGCACCACCAGCGGCCGCCCGCGCCAGCCCGCCCGTACGGCTGCGCAGGGAAGCGGAGAGTGGCAGGCAGAGAATGGTGAGCTGCAGATGAGCTGCGGACACATGCTGCTACGTTGACGCAGCCAGCCTACCAACCACTGGCAAAGTCATGTGCATAGCAGCACGCCTGCCCCAGCTTTCCAAACCACGAGTGTCCTCACCCTCCAGCGCCTTGTCCGCGGTGGTGATGCAAAACTCCTGGCCCTCGGCGTGGGGCGCCATGGCGCTGCAGGGCGCACGCGTCGCGCGCATGCCCAGCAGCATGCAGCTCTGGGCAATCTGCAACGAGCGATGAGGTGAAGCAAGCCGTGCGTCAGTGACTCGGCCACAGCACATTGCTGGGCGAGGAAAGTCACAATGCATTGCCACTCAACAGCTACCAACCATTCTACAGCACTCCCGCTCAAGCTTGCCTGCACCGCGGTCGGGATGTGCGCCACGTCGATGCACACGCTGCGACCCCTGAGCAGGGCGGCATCCGGCCCGCCCGCCGGAGCCGCTGCGCCGCCCCACAGCCCATCGCCCGCGGCCCGAGCAAAGGCGGCCGCGCGCCCTGTGGGGGTGCCGCCTGCAGAGCGCTGCAGACCGTGGTCAGGTGCAGACGCAATGCTGGGCTGGTAGTCTGCGCTCCTGCGCCCCCCAGCTGCTTCCTCGCCAGGAGCAGCCTGTGCCGCTGCTGCCGGGTTGGCGCTGTCAATGGCAGTGGTGCCACCAGCTTCTGCTGCTGCTGCTGCTGGTGTTTCGACGTAGCCTGCCTGGGTGCTGGGCAGGGCAGGCACCTCCAGCTCCTCCTCCTCTGCTATTGCCGCCGGCTGCTCCTCTGACGGCGGCCGCAGGGCGCGGACTGGCGCCGGCGCCAGCGGCTGGCTGGGCGCAAAGAAGCTGGATGAGCGGTAGTCGGCTGCTGGCGGCGCCAGCGTGCGCTCCTGCGCCGCCTGCTGCTTGCCGGGCTGCTGCACCGCGACTGGCGGCAGCGGCCGGCTGCTGGCAAAGAAGGTCGAGGTACGCGCATCAGCTGTGGGAGGTGGGGCAAACCGTGGCGGCCGCAGGCTGGCATCTCCGCTTGATCGGAAGCTGTCGCCGCTGCGGCTGCCGCGCGCCGCCGCCAGCTGCGTGTCGCCGCTGCGGCTGCCGCGCGCCGCCGCCAGCTGCGTGTCGCCGCTGTCGCGCTGGCTGCCGGAGTAGCGCGTCGTGGCTGCCGCCGCCAGCGAGGTGAGAGCCGCCAGCGCGCTGCTGCTGCCGGTGCGGGCGGTGAGCGTGCCCAGCCGGCTGCAGCTGCTGACTGTGCTCATCCCGGCACCCGCCCGGCTGTTGCCGGGAGCCAGCAGGTGCGGCGTGTCGGGTGCATCACTGTGGGCGGAGCTGAGGCCCACCGGCAGCGGCGCCTCTGAGGATCCAGAAGCGGAGCCCTCTGGCCGCTGCATGCTGCCGTGCGCCAGCTTGGCAAGCAGCGCCTCGTGGTGCGCCTGCAGCTGCATGCGCTGCTCCTCCGCGCCCCTGCTCGCGCTGCCCACAGACACACTGTCAGGCGCGGAATGGTCTCCCAGCTCGGCGGCAAAGGAGGGGCGCGGCCCGCTGTGCGCACTCTCGCTGCTGCTGCGCCGCCGGCCGGGGGGCAGCGCTTCAGCGGAGCTCACGCCCACGCTGCCCAAGCTGTCAAAGCTCGTGCCGGGCGGCCGCGGCAGGCCGTCGGCGGGTGGCACCGCCACCTCTGCACCTGGCGCAGCGGTCACACTGCCTGGCTGTGATGCGGGCGCAGGTGAGGGTGCCAGCGAGTCGCCCTCCCAGTGCAGCGCCATGGTGAAGTGGAAGGTGGAGCCGTGGCCCTCCTGCGAAAGAGGAGAGAGGTGGGCATTGCAAGCGTCCTGGGTCAGAGCAGACGCGCGATGCATGCAAAGATCCACTCCACCCGCCCACTGCCACAATTGGTTCGGTTCCCAACTGCATTTCCATTTTCACCACACGGCATGCATGCACTTGAAAGCAGCGGAGCGTCACGTACAAGAAGCCGCTGTTGCAGCAACTTGCGGCCCCAAGGGCCCAAGGCTGCCAGCATCCACCCAGTCTGCGGCAGCCAGCACCATGAGCGCACCTCGCTCTCCACCCACACGTCCCCGCCCATCAGGTGAGCCAGGCGGCGCGAGATGGCCAGCCCCAGGCCTGTGCCGCCGTACCGCCGCGTCATGCTGGCATGGCCCTGCGGCAGGAGGCAGGAGGGGCAACATGTGGGGGTTGGTGGCTGGCAGATGGTGGGTGCCGCCAACCTGGGTTCAGCAGAGCAGCAGCAGCACATGAAGTGCGCCTCTCTGCGGGCAAGTCGAGAGGCTGTGCTGCAGGCATTCAGCACTCCTTCATGAATGCGCCTAATACACATCCCCAATTCTCCTCACACAGCCCCCAAAGCCCCCACCTGGCGGAAGCACTGGAAGAGGTGCTCCATAGCTGAGGGCGCGATGCCGATGCCCGTGTCCCGCACAGTCAGGTGCAGGCGGGGGAAGGCGGGCGGCGGCGGCGCCGTATCGCCGGCCTCGGGCGGGCAGGCCAGGCTGGTGCAGACTGCGCCCCGCTCAGCCCCATCTGAAGGCGCGGCGTGTGCAAAGGCCTGTGCAGCGCCCTCCTCAGGGCTGCCCTCCACCCAGGCGTCCACAACCACCTCGCCAGAGCCGGTGAACTTGACGGCATTGCTCAGCAGGTTGGCCAGCACCTGTGTGTGAGGCAGTGATGGGGCAGCAGCAAGGGTGGGTTGGCTTGCAAAGCGAGCGGCGACCGGCCAGCCAGAGCATTGCACACGCAACAGCAGCTGAAAAATTGCGCAGTTGGGAAATCCCAGCCGGCAGGGACACCAGCCAGCAGCCCTGCCCGCCCACCTGTCGGATGCGGACTGAGTCACCCAGCAGGCGGCGGCCGCTGGCCAGGGACGAGTCCAGGCAGTAGGCCAGCTCCAGGCCTGCGCGGTGTGAGGACGCATCACAAATGGCCGTGCTGCTTAGCTCGCATGAACCGTGAGGCAGGGGCCCAGCATAGTGGACTGGTAGCAAGGCCTTCATCGCTAAATCACGGCCCCCAGGCCCACAGCCTTCGCCTGACCAAACAGCCGCTGTATTCCTTCCTCCCTTGCGGTCCAGGCTTCCTCTGTTCCCCACCAGCACAACACCCACCCTTGCGCCGCGCGTCAGCCGCCACCATCTCAATGGACGCCTCCACAGTGTCGCGCAGCACCAGCGGGGCGCGCTCCAGCGCCATGCTGTTGTGGTCAATCTGTGTGGCAGGCGCAGCAGAGGGGTGTGTGGCATAGGGTTGGGACGTGCACAGCGTAGATTCCAGGTGGTGCGACCGCTGTCTGCCCTGAAGCAAGCCACCTCTTGCGCGCCAGCTGCTAAATTCACAGCAGTTGGCGACACAGTGCCTGCTGACGCAAGCACGCATAAAGCACTTTTGCCCCTCGCCCACCTTTGAGAAGTCCAGGATATCCCCCAGGATTGTCAGCAGGGTGTTGCCGCTCTCCAGGATTGTGTCGCCCAGCTCCCGCTGCTCGGGGGTCAGCCCGCTGGCCAGCAGCAGCTGCGAGGGCACGGAGCGGGCAGGGGTGGGTGGGCGGCAGGGTGGCCTGGTAGCAGCTGGAATGCTAGGCGCACTAGTGCAGTGCGGCAACACAACCAACTCAGGCTGCAGGCACGGTGGCACACCTGTGCCACAGCAATCATTCCGTTGAGGGGCGTGCGGATCTCGTGGCTCACTGCGGGCAGAGGTGGGTTGGGGCCAGGGCAGAAGAGTGGGATGTTGTGAGGAATGGCTACAATGAAGTGGCAGGTCTCCAGGAGTGCAAGCTGAGCAGCACATTGCCCACCAGCAGCAGATGGATGGCGGCCAACGTGCCAGCAGCAGGCAGCAGCACGCAATGCAGGCAGCTTGAGCACTTCATTAGCGCCCAAATGGCTCACTGTTGGCCAGGAACATGGACTTGGCCTCCGCCGCCATCTCAGCGGCCACCTTGGCCTCCTGCCGGACAGGGAAGCAGCGGTGCAGCAACACGGTGAGAACTCCGAAACAGGCTGCAACGGCGATGACGCACCCCAGTCAGTTCAGGCTTCTGCGAATCTGCATTGGGACCAAGGCCCATGCCCACCACTGCACACACCCCACCATGCCGCCCCACCCCGCCCCCGCCCCCACCTTGAGCTCCTTCTCCGCCTGCCGCCGCCGCACCAGCTCCGTGATGTCGCTCTGCACGCCGATGAAGGAGAGCAGGCGGCCCGAGGCGTCGCGCACCGGGGTCACGCTGCGGGGCAGAGGAGGGAGGGAGGGGCAGGGCAGGTGAGGGGTGGGTGCATGTGCTGTCAGGAAGCGGCAGTGGTGGCACTTGGCCTGCAGGAGGAATGCGGCTTTCTGCAAGCATAGCACACACCCTGACATGATGCACTGTGCAGCCGTTCTACACGTGCACACCGCATCATTGCAGCACAATCCAGCTCGTCCCTCAGGTCCACACCTCAGCAGGTTGATGAACTCCTCGCCATTCTTGCGGTAGTTGGTCAGCTCTATGGAGATTTCACGCCCCTGCGCTCAACAAACGGCAAGGCAGCCACCTTTGGCCAGTGTTTGCTGCTGCAGAGTGCTCTCTCGCTCCTGCGGGATACGCTTATACGGCTCCGCCTCTCCCGCCAGCCCCGCCCCGCCCCCACCCCCACCCAGGCCGCACCTCGTGCAGGGCGGTGGCCAGGCGCTGCACGGTGGCCAGGTCTGTCTTGGGGCCCTGCAGGAAGCGGCAGTTGCGCCCGATGATCTCGCGCCGGCTGTACCCCGTGATCCTGCGGATGGGGGAGATGAAGGGGAACCAATTGCGGCCGTCTGTTAAGTTGTACAGCAGCGCAGGAGCCGACAGCTGCATGGCACCCAAGCCTGGCAATAGTGTGCACACAGGCTGTGGCACTGCGTGGACAGAGGCATGCATTCTAGCAATCCATGGCTGCCCTGCGGCCGCACCTGAGGAAGGCGTCATTGCAGTAGACCACGGGGCAGTCCTTCTGGCTGGGGTCGCAAATGGTGATGCCCTCGTTCAGGTTGCTGCAAGCGATAGGTGCGGACGAAAGTGCAGGGTGTAAGTACTCCAACATCGATTGCTGGAGTTGACCACTGCGGGGCTGGCCGCCTGCCCACAGGCGCACTGCAGATGCAGCAGGACGGCCAGCCAGCTCCAGCCCGCCGCCTGCTGAGCCACCAGCAAGCGGCCGCCCACCTGAGCGCCTGCTCCCGCATGTGCATCGCCGCCTCCGCCGCCTTACGCTTGCTGACGTCGCGCTGCACCGCCACCCAGTTGGCCACGCGGCCGTTGCCGGGGTGGCGGATGGGCGTGATGGACACCTGAGTGGCGCGGAAGGCAGGGGGGTGGGAGTAGAGACATGGGTGAGCCCCCTAGCCAAGCAACAGTCGCACCCGTTTGGTCAGTTCCGTGCAGCTGCTGGACTCCCTCCACCAGCGCATGGCAAGCAGTGCAACCAGCGCATGTGCGGCCCCCCTAGGACCGCCAGCTCCTCCCTCCCCAGCCCCCACCAACCCCACCTGGCTCCAGAAGGGCGCTCCATCCCGGCGGTACACCAGCAGCTCAGCGGTGATCGGCCGCTCCTCCCCCAGCGCAGCATCAATGTCTGCCAGCACTACAGGGTCGGAGTCGGGGCCCGCCAGGAAGCTGTGCGCCCGCCCCACCACCGACGCCTGGCTGTAGCCTGCGAGCCAGGGTGAAAGTGGGCGAGCAGAGGCGTAAAGCAGTGGTGGGCAAGCCATGCAGTGCCAGCGAGGTCCCTAGCGCGTTGCAAGTCTGTGCTGAAGGGCAGTGCAGCTGCAGCAGGCCTTGCAGTGACGCCTAGCGACGACCATGCCAGGCATGCCACGAGGCCTGGCCAGCAGCGTGCGGCCGTGCTTGCACACCAAGCGCTCACCCGTGAGCCGCTCAAACGATTTGTTCACCCAGCAGATGGGGTTTCCAGGCCGCGTGGCATCCATGATCAGCACGCTCTCAGACGTGGACGCCAGCGCCTGGTTGCACAGCTGCGCCAGCTGAGGGGGCACCGCCACGGCCTGCGGGCTGCCGGGCGCCGCCGGCGCTGCTGCTGCTGTTGTTGTGTGCAAGCTTGGCAGCTCACGTGCAGCCACTGGCAAGCTGCCGTTGGCGCTGCTAGTGGGCTGCGCAGGGCTGCCAAGAAGCATGCAGACAAAGGCCGGCCCGGGACCGCCATCGCACTTGACAGCCGGCAGCGGCGAGATGCTGACCTGGCCGCTGAAGAGCGTCCCGCTTGCGCTGCAGCACTGCACGCTCTCCTGCGCTGGCCTGCCTGCTGCCGCGGCTGCCTGCAGGCGCTGCACAGGCGCTGCGTCGGAGGCTGCCGCGGCGAGGGGCAGCAGCAGCTGCGTCCAAGGCAGGCCGCTCGCGCTGTCCTGGGTGCAGCCCGCCAGCGCGCAAAAGGCGGGGTTGGTGGACAGCACCCGGCTGGCAGCATCGATGCACCACACGGGCTGCGGCAGCGCCGCGAACGCCGCTGCTTCCAAGCCTAGCTGGTATCCACCCACGGCAGCTGCACCGGCGGGCAGGACCTGGCGGTCACCGCCCAGCGGCCCTGCACGGAACGGGGCGGCTCGGCAGCACGGTCAGAGGCACCCAACAGCCAGGCAAGCGCGTTGGAGGCCGGCAGGGGCGCCGAAAGCTCGCGAGCCCTCTCAACCAAGAACTTGCGGCAAGTGCTTGCCTGCGGCCAGCAGGTGCCCGCGCTCCCCAGCGTCGTCCCCAAGCTCTTGCTCTGTCATGGAGAGCGCTAGGATGCCTTCATTCGGCTCCACCCAACTGGGGCCGACTGGGTGCCCCCAGGCTGCGCGGCGCGCTCCGAGGGGTTTGCAGAGCGCACAACTAGCGCCAAGGATGCTGGCAGCGCGGCCAGGGCGCCTCTTGCTGCTCTCCTCCTGCGTGATCTGCCTGATGATGGGGTCATGGGGTGAGCATGGCCGCACACTGCCGCTGCCCGGGGCCCTGATCATTCTCCTGGCGGACAGGGGAGTACATCTGGCGCGCTTGCAAGCCCCCAGGCCGCCGTGTCAGGAGGGTTGGCTCTCCGCCGCACAGTTCTGCAGCCCCGCCCACGCTCCCTTTACACCACCGGCGCGGGTGGAGCGATCCATGTCAGAATATGCAGCAGCCAAGGCGCGCCGGCCGCTTATTGGGCGTTCAAACCCTGCCACCGCCACGAGCTCGCCGGTGCCACAAACATCGTGACCAGCGCCAGACGTGTGCAAGGCAGGCTAACAACTTATACGGCAATCCGGCTTTCGCCAGAGGGGCGTTGCAGCCAGGGAGATTAGCACAGAAGAGAGGTATCAAAAGTGCTCATTGTATACAGGTGCGGGGGACAGAGGCGGCTGGCGAGCCCGCGGCAGCGGCGGGAAGCGAGCTCGGCTACCTGCCACGGGCTGCAGCCAATCGCTCTCCGAGACCTTGGTAGCTGTGTGGCTGGCCTCAACAGGGATCCTGTCTGCTGACTGCCAGCCCGGTGGCAGGTGTGTTTTGCTGCCCACCAACCGCCTGGGTCACAGGTAGCCCATGGAGCGCTTGTAGGCAAGCTCCTCGCGCCATGTGACCTGCCGATGGATGAATGGAGAACAGAGGCAATACCATAAGGGGAGAGCGTCAACAGGGGGTGCTGCAAGCCGGTGCCATGTGGCAGGCATGCGTGAGTGGTGCAGCACGTCTTGCCAGGAGCTGAGCAGGCAGCGGCAGCGGCACAGTGCACTCGACCGCTGGCATAGCAGTCAGCTCACCCGGTCGTCAATCCAGTTGCCGCTGCTCGTGCGGCGCGTCAAATCCTGCTTGCTCTTGCCTGCGGTACAGCACAGTGACCGCACCAAGCGAGACATTCAACATTCGCATACAGAGAGAGGGCGCAACTCGTCGAGCTGAGCAGCCTCAGCGATCAACCCGGCCACGCCCCCCCCTTCACCCTCACCATTGGCGAACACCTCGTCCAGCGAGCACGTCTTCTGGTGCTGCTGGAAAATCTCGTCGGGATCCACGTACGTCTGCAGTGCCGGGAACAGGGGATGGCAGGTGTGACTAAGCGGGGCACCAAGGCTGCTGCAGGACTGGCCAGAGCCGGATGACAGCCTGCTGTGCGCTCCGCCAAGTAGCCCTTTGACAGCCAGTGCCTCCACCAGCCAGCAAGATTGATGCGCACCTGCGCCACCAGCTGTGCACGCAGCTGGTTGCCCCGGGCCCACTCCGGCACCGGCTTCTTGGGCTGGTCATCGTCCGAGTCGTGGTCGCTCCTGCAGATGGCAGGCAAGCAACAAGGGATTAAGGGTCAGACGTGAGAAGGCACGCACTGTCATTGACTCCAGCTGCCTGGTCAGCGATAGCCATCTGTCACAACCATAACTGGCCATCCAACACAACCATTACTGCTATCAACAAGCAACACCACCGGCCTCACTTGTAGGGCGAGATCTCGTACGTCTGCGGGCCGGACTGCTCCGCGCTGCCCGCCCGCGCAGTGCTGCCGCTGGCCGCCCCGCCTGCTGCGCCCTGCTGCCCAAAGCGCGCCATTGAGCCAGAGGCACCGGCGGCTGCAGCTGCCGTCCCAGACGCTGCAGCTGGCTTGATGCTGAGGGTAAGCGGCTTGAGCTCAATCGTGGGCTTGCTGCTAATTGACTGGCCCGAGGCGTGGCCGCCGCCGCCCTGCTGTGCCTGCTGCGCCTGCTGGATCGCCGCCTCCTGGATGCGCTGCAACCGCTGCTTGGCCTCCGCCAGCGTGGTGGGCACGCTGTTCAGCGGCTTGTTCTCGCCAGCCACCGAGGGCGCGGCGGCACCAGAGGCAGGCCCGCTACCGGCCGCTGCGGCCGCGGCTGCGGCGCCGCCGGCTGCACGGCCAGAGGCCGCCCCATCTGGCCGACTGGGGCCCGCCTTGGGGGCAGCAGCGGCTGCGGCTGCGGCCTCCTCCTTGCGCCGCCGAGCCTCCTCCAGCCGCCGCTGCTTCTCCTCCCGCTCCCGCCGCTCCGCCTCCTGCTGCTCCTTCCTGCGGGGTGGGATGGAAATGAAAGGCAGAAGGTGTTGCTGGGGCTTGCTGGGAATGCGGCTTCCGGGCTGCATGACTGCAGTTGGATTGCGCTGACAGCAACGGCCCATATTTGCCAAAAACTGTGACTCAATCGGCACAGCCCCCTGCCCAGCCTGCCGCCCACCTGCGCTGCGCCGCCTCCTGCTCCTTCTTCAGCCGCAGCTCCTCGCGGCGCTTGGCCTCCTCCGCTGCCTTGCGCGCCTCCTCCTCCTGCTTGGCCTGCGGCAGGAAGCGGGGAACCAGACAATAAGGCGGCAGGCTTGGCGGACACAGCAGCGCAGCTAAACAGTGCATGGTGAGCACATGCGCATTATACAGGCCCGGTCCCAGTCATCGCACATCGGTACCCTGTGATGCTGCTCAAACTGCCCATTCTCTCCTGCATGCCCCAACCCACCCACCTTGACCCTCTCCTGCCGCTGCCGCTCCAGCTCCGCCTTCTGCCGCGCGCGCTCAGCCAGGCGCTCCGCCTCCTTGCGCCGCGCCGCATCCGCCTGCTCCAGAGCCTTGAGCTGCAGCAGAAACGCACAGCCGGCAAAATCGAAGTGGACCCTGGGTGTTCCAAGCGCGGTTTGCATACACTGTTCGACAAACGCATATGCGTGCAAACAGTCGCTGTTGCGTGATTCTGCCTCGCTGCCACCCACCCCTCCCCTTGATCAACCCCATCCCCACCCACCTTCTGTGGCGGCTTCTTGTTGCCAGCCGCTGGAGCCGGTGGCGCAGGCTTGGCCATTGGAAGGAAGGAGCGGATGGAGGCCACCAGGTTGGCAGTGATGCCGCCGCCGCCGCCGCCTGTGCCGCCGCCACCGTCCGTCTGATCTGGCTCCTCTCCCTCAGCTGCATTGTCAGCAGCAGCCTCCTCACCCTCGCTGGCATCCACCTGCTCCTCTGCATCCTCCTGCTGCTCTGCTGCGGCTGCGTCAGCAGCTGCGCTGCTGTCGCTGGGCCCTGCCTCTGGCTCCTCCTCTGCCTGCTGCTGCTGCGCTGCCGGCACCGCCTGCTCGGCGGCCAGCTCGGGAGCGGCAGCGGCCTCCTCTTGCTCGCCAGCCTCTGCGGCTGGCGTGGAGGCAGCAGTGAGGTATCCGCCAGATGAAGGCCGCGGCCGGCCGCCCTGCTGCTCAGCTGCCTCCTCCTCTTCCACTGCAGCGGCTGCCTGCTGGCTGTCGCCTGCAGGCTGCTCCTCAGCCGCCTCTGGAGCTGCTGCCGCCGCATCGTCCAGCTGCTGGGCAGCCTCCTCTGCTGCCGCGGCCTCAGGCTCAGCAGGTGAGGGCACTTCCGCCTCGTCTGCTGCTGCTGCTGCTGCAGCCTCAGCCTCTGGCTCGGCCACTGGGCTGGGCGCCTCCGCGCTGGCGGGCACCTGTTCAGCCTCCTGCATCTGCACATCAGCATCTGCTGCTGCCGCCTCGGGTGGCAGGGGGCTGTCTGCGTCCGGCATGGAAGCATCCTCGGCCGCTGCCTCCCCGGCTGCCTCAGGTGCAGGCACAGAGGCAACCTCCGCCTCTGCAGCTGCCTCTGCCTCCGCCTCCTCCGCCGCAGCAGCCGCATTCGCGGCCTTGCCTGCCTTGCCGCCCCGCCGGCTCTGAGTGGAGGTCTGCAGGCTGGAGGCGGGCTGGACTGCGGGCTCCGGCTCCTCGTTCTTGCGCTTGCGCCCACCGGCAGCGCCCTTGCGCCCCTTGCCGCCCTTCTTGGCCGCCCGCTGCTCCTCCTGCTGCTCTGCCGCCGGCTCCTTGCTGCCAGACGATGGCTCGCCATCTGTTGGCTCTGCCATCTGCTGCGCTGCTGGCTGCGGGTCGCTGGCTGCGGGTTCCGCAGCCTCGTCTGCCGCTGTCTTCTTGGCAGCACCGCGCCTGCCACGTGTGCTGCGGCCAGTGGCAGCGGCGCTGACCGGCTCGGTAGCAGCGGCTGCCTCTGCCGCCTCAGCAGTTGGCTCCTCAGAGGCCTGCCGGCTGGCGGCCTTGCGGCCACGGGTGGCGCGAGGGCGCGCCTCTGCCGCAGCTGCCTCCTCAGCTGGCTCTGCCTCCTGCTGCTGCTGCTTGCCGCGCTTGCTGGTGCGCGCTGTGGGCTGGGCAGGCTCCTCATCAGCAGGCTCTGGGTGTGGCAGAGGAGAGAGCGGGACCGAGCTGTTGTTTTGCAACAACCAGAGAGGAGTGCTGCACTGTACAGATGCCTGCAAGTGATGCAAATGATGCCACATCAAAGCAGCCGCAGACGTTTCCACCCCCTCACGCCACCCGCTTACCTGCAGGTGCCTCCACTGCGGGCGCTGGCTCCTCCTGCTGCTGCTTCCTGCCGCGGCGAGCACGTGCAGCAGGCTTGGCGGGCTCCCCTGTTGGAGCTGCTGCCTCAGCCTCTGCAATGGGATCAGAGGATGGCATCACAGTGTGTGAGGAAGCACAGGCATGGCAACAGACAGTGCTTGCGAATGAAACAGCAACTGCACCCTGCCTGCTGCAGCACACACCCCGTGACAGCGCCTTCGCCCGCAAGCCCTGCCCACCTGCTGCGGGCTCCTCAGCTGCGGGCTGCTCAGCCGCCGCCTGTTTCTTGCCCTTGCCGCGGGCGGAAGCACGCGGCGCCGGCTTGGCAGGCTCCTCGGCGGCCTCTTCGGCCTCTGCATAGCGGCGGGGCCAGCGGAGCAGCGGTGTTGCATTGCGGAACTGGACGTGCCCGTGCACAAGGAGCACAGCACTCAATTCAGTGAAGCTGCGACTTAAAACTGCACTGCACTCCCACCTGGCTGCTCCTCCTTGGGATCCTCCTCCTTGGGCTGCTGCGGCTGTTTTCGGTCCCGCCGGCCGCGCCCCGTCGGCTTGGCCGCCGGCTCCTCAGCGCTCGCAGCTGGCTCAGCCTCCGCCGCTGGCTCTGCCGCCGGCTCCTCGGCCTGCTGCTGCTCGGCCTTCTTGCCGCGCGCCTTGCGTCCGCGAGAAGGCTCCGCGGGCTGCGAGAGGGCGCAAAAGATGGTTCGTGCTTTCGTGGATGGACGGCAGGTTGCGACAGCCAGCGGCAGCCAGCGCCGTGCGGGGGCGGGAGCTTGCCAGGGAAGGGCGCTCAGTGCACCTGACAATGCCTAGGCCTGGCCCAAGCCACTGCCCACCACGCACCTGCTCCTCAGGCTGTGCCGCGGTGGCCTGCGCCGCGCCGCCGGCGTCGAGGCGCTGCCGCTTGGTGGCGGGTGCGAGCGCCGCTATCTGCGCCCGCACCTCGTCCACGGCGGCGCGCAGCCAGCCGCGGTGCTCCTCCTCCCGCGCATCAAACTCGGCCAGCCGCTCGCTGCCAAAGGCCCGCAGGCGCTCGAGCACGGAGGAGAGCTGGTTGCTCATAGCGCCTCAACCGCCGCGCGGATGGGGCGCCCGCCGGGCTGGGTGGGTGGCTGTACCTGCTCGGGAGCTGTGGGGTGGGCTGGGCGGTGCCCAGCTGCGCCCAAAATTGACGGACAGCCGGCTGTCTGGTGTGGGGCCGTTCAGGCCGCGCCGAGCCTGCACATGCCTCGGGGCGCTGAAGCTTGGATGCACAGTGCAGCGGATGCGAGTCAGCTGGGGCACAACTGCAAATGCGGCGCAGCATGGGGGCGGGGCTCGCAGAGCAGCGCCCAAGGGCCGTCGCAAGCTGGCTATCGTCTCGATGCATTGATCAAAGCACTGGGCCGCCCTCAGAGCGCCGGCCAAGCCGGTCAATGGCCTGAACTCGCGGCCCCGGCACTGCAAGCAGGATTTGGCTCGTCTAACACACTCCCACATGCGTGCTGCACTTCTACAAGCCCTCGTCTGGGCGCTGCTGGCGGGCGGGGCGGCGGCCTGGGGCTGGGGCGGGCCCCCAGCCCCTCGTTTCGCCGTGGTGCCCGCCTCCAGCCTGCGAGAGGGCAAGGGTGAGGCGTGGGGAAGGCTGGCGCCCACTCCACGGCCACACCGGCGGTGTTGCAATGCCGCGCCCGCCGCCGCTCCTGCCCGCCCGCCTCCCTTTTCTCCGCGGTGCCCCGCTACGCCAGCCATCCTGCCCCCACCAGCAGTGTGCTGGCCACTACCCCACTGCGCAGGCCAGCTGGGCACACTGGAGGACCACGCTGCCAGCGAGAGCCTCATCAACCGCCTGTTTGGCCTGGACTGCTTCTCCAAGGCGCGCAGGACATCACGTGGAGTGCAATTTCTGGAGCAAACCTGCTCTGCACAACATCCTGCAATAGCATAGTGCACCTGCACCGCACTTTGCGACTCAACACCTCCCAATCCGCTGCCGACTGTCCCAACAGGCGGTCGCGGAGCTGGCCGCCGACTGCCGGCGGATGGAGCAGCAGCAGAAGACGCGGCTGGCGCTGCACCTGATGAACTGCCAGCTGCAAGTGCAGGGCAGCGGCACGTACCCCTGCCGCCCCAGGCAGACTCTGCGCGAGTGCATTGAAGTGCTGCCAGACCGGGCGCATGGGCTATATGTGGAGTACCTGACCCACGCCGACACGTGAGAGGGGGAGCTGGGGGTGCAAACGGAATGGCAAGCATTGCTCATGCTAGCGGCTGGCCGCTCGCAGAATCAGCCAAAGCAGTTGTGTGTTGCTGTTGTGCGGCCGCCACCAGTGGGTGTATGCCAAATGAGTGGCTGGCAGCCCCTATCCACTTGTCACGTGCACCTGCCCGCCCCCGCCTCCCGCAGCATGTGCCTGTTCATCCAGAACCAGAACTTTGAGCGGTACACGGAGAACATGCTGAACCAGCTGGCCGAGGGCTCCAAGTTTGCCAAGAGCCAGCTGGACGCGATGTCGGGCGATGTGGGCCGCCTGGCCGGCACCGCCGCTGAGCTGGCGGGCAAGGCGGAGGCCACGCTGGGCCTGCTGCGTGAGCACCGCGAGCTGGAGGAGGTGAGGAAGGGGCGGGGGTGGCTGGTTGAATGGCAGCATCAGAGCGCATTCATCCCAGTTGGATTTGGCATTTGATGATGGCAAGGCGCATCAAAATGCCGTCGCTGCCCCGCAGGAGTCGCTGGCGCTGGCCAAGAAGGCACGGGCGGAGGCGGCCGCCTACTTCCAGACGCTGGACGCCAAGCAGCAGCTGGGGCTGGAGCTGCAGGTGCGTACATGCCCATTCATGTGATGGGCACTGATGCAGCCTGTCACGGCTTGGAACCTGGGGCGGGCATGCTGAACGTGCCTGATTGCAGCTGCCCAGGCTCCATGGGCGGCAATCATGTCTGCCCTGCCGTACATGAAACACAGCATGCGCCCTGCTCCCCCTGCACAGGAGTCAACGCTGGCCAACCAGGCCAAGCTGGAGGCCGGGCAGGCGGCCACGCTGGCTCAGCTGTCCGAGGCCCAGGTGTGCGGCAGCTGCACTTGCGGCACTTGGTCAGCCGGTGGTGGCATGGCGCCGCATCCCTGCGTTGCTGGCAATTGATAGTGAAGCTCCTCTCACACACGGTCACCCCCTCGCAGGCTGCTGTGGGCAGTGTGTTTGAGCTGGTGGAGGGGCGTGCCGCTGAGCTGGCGGCAGCTGCCGGCCTCCAGGCAAGTGTGCAAAGGACTGCAGCTAAATCGAAACAAATACCTGAGAACCTAGCTCGTGTATTTCATCTGACTGTGATGATTACAGCAGCTGTACCCACCTCGAGCTCACATGCTGGGATGTGTGCGCCTGCCTGCAGGCGGAGGCGCAGCGCAAGCTTGCGGGAGAGCTGACTGGGCTGGTGGACAGCAGCAAGGGCATCCGCTCAGCAGTGGATGTTGTGATCAACTACCAGCAGCGGTCGGATTCAGGTGGGCTGGGGCATGCGCGTGCTGGCTGCTGTGCTGTGCTTGCTGCCGGCTTTGGTGAACCTTGCAAAGCCAAGCAGCTGCAGCTCACCCAATCCCAGCAGCAAGGGCATTCACCAATCACCACATTCACCATTCACCACCAAACTGCAGTGCTGATGAGGCTGCTGGGCAAGTCGTACACGCTGGAGGACGCCGCCTTTTATGCCGTGGGCGTGCTGGCCGCCTGGGCAGCCGGCATCAGCCCCGCCACTGCAAAGGTGGGCAGCGATATACCTGCATGCCACTTCTGCTGCAAAGTTGCAGCACTCGGCTTGCATTCCAACAGCTTGCTGCATCGGTGCCATTCCCCATGCCCAGCGGCTTACTGCCCCTGCCAATGCAGGCGCGGCTGCCGGTGGTGGCATTGATGGGTGTGAGCCTGCTGGGGGAGCGCCTGCTGGTCGACCGCCTGCACATGTGGCTGGAAGTGGATGGGCAGGACCAGGTGTGGCTTGTGTGGGGGACGCAGCTGAAAATTTTGGTTGCCACATATTGGTTCTCGCGTGAACAGCACAGCAGCAGAGTATTTGCAGCTGATGGATTCGACGAGACAGCTGTCCGCCTGCCTCATCAATTCCATTGTCTCCTGCCGGCTTGCAGCTGCTGGTGAACCTGCCGCTGCCTGGCTGGCTGCCTGCGGCACTGCTGCCGGCCTCTCTAGTCCCTGGCACCGCCGCCACGGCCGCCAGCACCAGCCTTCTGCAGCTCAATCTGAAGTGGGCGGTGCGGCGGGCGGCGCTGGCCATCGGTGCAGCAATGCTGCTGTACGCCTTCTTCACGCACAGGGACTACGAGCGCGAGAGCTACAAGTGCGTTTGGGCGGTTGCTGGAAGTTGCTTTTCGTGGTGGTTGATTGCTGCAGCATGCTACTGGAGCAACAACCTTGTTATTGCCTCTTTTGTACGTTTCTGCAGCCCTCACTCTTCCTCACGTCCATTTAGCACAGGCTGCTGCGCCAGCTGGAGGAGGAGCAGCGGCGGCGGCACGAAGAGTACTTGGAGCTCGTCCGCCGCCAAAAGATTGAGCTGGCCGCCATGCTGGGCGGTGCGGCAGCGGGCGGCAGCAGCGGCGAGCACTCGCCACCTGGTGCTGCCGCACTCCGCGGGGGTAGGCGGGCAGGCGCTGCCGCAGCCATTGCAGCACCGCAGTGGGTGGAGCAGCCGAGCCGGCAGCAGCAGGGCGCAGCACAGCAGCGGCAGCTGATGGCGCTGGCAGGCGCCCGAGGCAAGCTTCTGTCTGTCAAAGAAGAGGACGAGGAATGGGAGGACGATCCTCAAGAGCAGCATGCAGCTGTGGAGCACAGCCTGCAGCAGCAGGCGAGCGTGCCGCCACCAGCAGCTGCAGCAGGCGGCCGGGCTGCCGCCAGGCCAGCAGCAGTCACGCCGGCGGCCAAGGAGCGGCCAAAGGTGGCGGCTGCACCAGCAGGGCCGCGTTCTGCCATGATGCGGCGAGTGGCTGCTGCCGCTCCCACCAAATCTGGCAGCCGCAAGCGGGGGCCCAGTGAGGATGCCGAGGCGACAGGGGCGCCAGCGGGCAAGCAGCGAGCAGTGGGCAGGCGGCGAGGCATCCACACAGAGGAGACGGAGGCGGTGGGGGAGGATGATTCAGTTGCGGCCGGCACAACCGGCCAGGCGGCGGCGGCTGGGGCAGGCAGCAAGCGGGGTCGGCGGGGGTCGGCGGACCAAGTCGCCGCTCCCAAGCGCACTCGAAGGAGCTGAGGACAAGCAGCATGCATTGTTTACTGGCTCTCTGACGGGGCATGGTAAAGCGTTCCCTTCCGTTGCGTTCTTGCATGTGCTTTCCCGCCAGTTGCTTGAGCTCCAGGGTCTGCAATCACAAGACATGCTGATTTATGCAGCCGTTAGTGCATACCACGTCGCTGTGATGCCGGTTATGTTGATATCAGCGGTAATAATAAGAATTACAGCGGCCCATGGTGCAGGGCATTGCAGCAGGTGGCGGCGAGCGGGCGCGGGTGTAGCATGGCGCATGCAAGGAGGGTTAGCGTTGCGGCAGGCCTCATTGCAGCAGTCGACACTCTCTACCTTCAGCAAGGGACGGCGATCGGCGCCAGGAGACCCTGACGCGCGGCCAGCCAACTCAAGCTGCCGGAGAGCGAGCGCAGCGCCACATCAACAGCACTATTGGACCTAGGGCAGTCACAGGAGCTGTAGGGGCGCGGGGCAGCGCCTGAGGCGCGGCACAGGTGAAACTCGCGTTGCAAAGTTGCAGCCGAGGCTTTCCCGTGGCCCAAGGGCAGCCTGGATCGCCTCAGCAGCTTGTGGCGAGTGGTTTGATTTGTGGCGAAGCCCGCCAAGCGCCACCCCTGTGCCGCCGCTGCTGCCGCCGCTGCCGTCACCGGCGCCCCACCGCTCCTGCTGCCACAGGCCGGCCGCCATGGCGGCGGTGGATGCTGCCGGCGGGGGCGATGCAGCCGAGTTTGGAGAAACTGTGGCGGAGCAAGTCAGCCTGGAGGTGCGCCCCGGATATTGTTCATCGAGCGGCGTGGCTGGGCTTCGATTTGGGGGTGCCCGCCGACGCGCTGCCTCGTCTCCCCTTGCAAGATACACAATCCTATGCATCTGTCCCAGCCAAACCTCCCATGGCTGCCGTGGCGCCCCCTCACGCAGGTGTTCTCTGTGTATGAGTGCCGCTCTGCAGCGGCGCAGCATGGCAAGGCGCACCCCGGCGACATCGCCGAGCCCGCATCGCTGGCCGCCATCCCGCTGCCACCCAGGTAACCAGGCTACTCTGCGGCGGTTCAGCAGGAAACTTTGGGGCGGGCATGGTGGCGGAAATTGCTGGCGACGAAGCCAGCGCGGAATGCTGTTGATCAGTGGCATGTGGACGTTCGCTGCCCTGCCGGACTGTTCTCATGTGCCCCTCCTCCCTCCTCTGCCTGCAGCGACTACCCGCTGTGGGATGCGCTGGGAGGGGTGGCATCGGGCGGCAAGCTGAGCTGCCTGCAGGTGCGCCCCTGCGCAGGCGGTGTTGGGCAGTGACATGTTCAATGAGCTGGCTACGTTGAAGGAATGATCTTTCTGTTGCTTGGGCTCGAGCATTCCCTTCCGCCTTGGTGCTGCCTGGCTACCAAGCCGCCATTGCCTGCCTCCGCTTCTGAACAAATGCACTTCATATTGGTGGCATTTTCCTGCAGCTGGAGGGGGTGCTGTACGCATGCAGCAAGCACCTGACCTGGCTGCCCTCAGGCGAGCGGTGCGGCTTCTTCATTGGCGATGGCGCGGGCGTGGGCAAGGGCCGCCAGATCAGCGCCGTGATTTTGGACAACTATGCACGCGGCCGCCGCAAGTCGGTGTGGGTCTCCACCTCCACAGGTGGGGGAAGGGGCACGCTCTGAAGGGCTGGATTGAGGGAGCAGGCAGATGTGAGAATGAGCTGCGAATGGCCTTGACAGCTTTATCTACCAACTTACCAACTGGGGGCAGTCACCAGCAGCAGCCCGGCGTGCGCTGTGCTCTGCATCTGTCCTGCAACTTGCCAAGTCACAGCGTGCCTGCCCCTGTTCCCGTGCTCCCCTGCATCAGACCTGTATGCCGACGCTCTGCGCGACCTGCGGGACCTGGGCTCGCACATTGAGGTAGTGGGCTGCGGGGGTGACTGCAGTTGCCGCTGAAACAGGTTCCAAGACCAACTCTTCTGGGAGCTGCTGTTTTTGTGTTAATGCCCGCGGTCTGGTGAGCTGCCAATGGTGCCGGGCCAGGCTTTTCTGCTGACTTTATCCCCACAGCTGCCGCTGCACCTTCCGGCTCAAATCATCCTGGCTGTGCGGCTGTTTTGGCCTGCAGGTCATCCAGAACGCCCAGGCCCTGGACAAGGCCAAGAGCACGCCGCAGGAGGGCTGCCTCTTCATGTGCGTGGGCCGCTGGCTTGCCACTGCTACGATGTTTCCCGCCTGTGCCCTCGATGTGCCTCAAGCCTAGCCTGTTTTGCATGCTTGAGAAAACCAATGAGCCTCAGGCCTGGCCTGTGTTCTGCATGCTTGAGAAAACCAATGAGCCTTTGAACCGCCTCACAACAGCCGCTCTGTGTGTGTGCACACCTGCCCCCGCAGGACCTACTCCACCCTCATCTCCAAGGGCCGCCTGGCGCAGCTGGTGGCCTGGGTGGGGGGGCCCTCGTTTGACGGGCCCATCGTCCTGGACGAGTGCCACAAGGGTGCGGCGCTGCCACTCAGTTGGAGAGTGGCAGGCTGCATGGGCTCTGCATGTTGCCTAGCACACTACCGTGCTTGCATGGGTGGAGTGCGAGGACACCTTGGTCACAATCCCTGCCTACATTTTCCCTTCTGTTGCTTGTCTGCAGCCAAGAACCACGTTCCTGGGAAGGAGAAGCAATCGACCAAGGTGGGCAACGCTTGGCATGAAGGCTGACTTTGCAAGGCAGGCGACGGACGGGCTTGCTACAGCCCGGCGTGGTGCGGGCGGTAGCCCTCCCCTTCATGCATATTAGGGCCGTTCCGTTCTCATTGCCAACTGCCTTCATTGCTTGGCGCCCTTCAGGTGTCCACCACGGTGCTGGAGCTGCAGCGCCTGCTGCCACGCGCACGGTTCGTTTACTGCAGTGCCACTGGCGTATCCGAGGTGGGCTGGAGGTGGTTGCATGCATGTGGCTACGCTGCGATGAGAAGAGGGGCCTGCGCTGGGGCGTCCACGCAACGCTGTGACCACCAGTGTGAGGCAACCTGCAGATGCGGAGGCTGCTCAGGTCACTGCGCTCATACTACCACATGCCTTACCACACACCATTGCTTCCTTACCTGCCCCCCATTCCTTGAACAGGTGGGCAACCTCGCCTACATGGAGCGGCTGGGGCTATGGGGCCCAGGCGCGGCCTTCTCAACATTTCAATCGTTCCTGGACAGCATGAAGAAGCGCGGCATCGTGAGTGGAGGGCGGGAGGAGGGCCAGTGCAAAGCAGCGGAATGCTGTTGTGCGCCAGGCCAACTTGGTTCTGAAAGGCATGGTCTGTCGTCCAGCACTTGCATAGTGCTGGCCTGCACTATGACAGCCTGCCCTGCAACCTGCCCTTTCCCTGCTTGCCCCCACCGCCAGACCTTCCTTGAGATGCTGTCTATGGAGCTCAAGGGCGACGGGCTGTACGTCTCCCGGGGCCTCTCCTTCAGGTGTGCAGCCCTCCCACACACCTTCGACTCTGCCTGTCAGTGGTCGCTGAGTCCACGTTGCAAGGCTCGAGTACGATTGCGAGTATCGTGCGGCAGGCTCCGGTGATCAACCAATCACATTCCCACCCACTCCCGCCCTGTGCCAGGGAGGCAGAGTTCTCCGAACTTGAGTGCCGGCTGACGGCGCAGCAGGTGGCTGCCTACGACTCAGCAGCCCATTTGTGGGCAGATCTGCGCCAGGCGCTGGTCCTGGCGCTGGCAGGTGGGATGGGTAGGGTGCATTGCTGGGGGGCAGGGCTGGGCCAGGTGGGCGAGGGTGGGCAGCAGCCATGCACGGAGAGTTGCTGGCCAGGGTGTGCGTTGATTGGCCCAACTGCCCGCCCTTTCCATCTTTGTGCTGCGCTCCCATGTCCGTGCAGCAACGGGGTCCGATAAGGACGTGTGGAAGCCCTTTTGGGCCGCGCAGCAGCGGTGAGGCACTTGGGCAGTTTTGAGCAGCACTGGCTGAGCGCTATCCTTGCTCAGCTGTAGCAAGCGTGTTTGGCTCCCCAAGCCCAACCAGCCGCAGCTCAACCGCTTCTTCATGCCCGCGCTGCCCCTCTTCAACATTCCTCTATGCCAGGTTCTTCAAACTGCTGTGTGTGAGCATGAAGGTGCACACTGTGGTCGCTGAAGCGCGCCGCGCACTCGAGGCGGGCTATGCGGGTGAGCCTCCTGTGGTGCCATGCGTCCTGATGTGTGAACGTACACCACGTCCTGCTGTGCAACCGCACCATCTGCACAGTTATGTCGCTGTTATCTCGATACGCGGCACCTAACTCCTTTACCCACTTCCTGCCTGGCCGCAGTGGTCCTGGGGCTGCAATCCACCGGTGAAGCGGCTGCCGACTCGCTGAACCTGCAGCCCGGAGACACATGCGGCTTCATTTCTACCACCCGCCAGGCAAGGCTGCATTGTTTTACTTGAGTGCATTTGAAGAGCACAGTGGTGCGATGTTGTGCTTGTGATGCCATGGCTCGCCGTCCCAAACAGTGTGCTGTTCTCCTGCCGCCACGCCAAGCCAACAATGTGCTGCCCCACCCCCGCCCATGCAGCTGCTGCTGCACTTTGTGGAGACGCACTTCCCCACCACCAAAGCGCTGGAGGAGCCGCCTCCTGGAGCGCTGGACGCTTGGCAGCAGCAGCAGCAGGACGAGCAACAGCAGCAGGGGCAGCAGCAGGGGCAGGCGGCCGGCGGCGCTTACAGCGAGGAGGCTTCAACATGGGGCGCCGGCGGCACCAGCGACGACGCTTCGCCCAGCAGGGCGGCAGGGGCGGGCGGGCAGCAGGGGCAGGGCGAGGAGGACCCCACTAGCGTGAAGCTCAAGGTGGGTGGGGGAAGCGGGAGTGGG
>VFQQ010001813.1_pt1 | contig 27401 bp, 22 predicted proteins | sample 3512341 | NCBI WGS metagenome assembly VFQQ01 (sample SAMN10412373, study PRJNA504923) | tailings metagenome | isolation source: Relicate 2 Philex TSF1 revegetated site | place: Philippines: Tuba, Benguet | collected 2017-08-29
AATATACCTCATCCGCCGGAGAACGCCAGAGCAATCGTGTTGAAGGCCGTGGGCGGGCCGGAGTGGGGAACCCGTGCCCCGCCCCTCAACTCTTCATGTTCACGAACTGCAGCGGCACGCCCAGCCCGGCCCCGTTCACCAGTTTGATCACACTCTGCAGGTCGTCGATCTGCTTCCCCGTCACACGCACCTCTTCCCCCTGGATCGACGCCTGCACCTTCATCTTCGAGTCCTTCACCAGTTTCACGATCTGCTTCGCCAGGTCCTGCTCCAGCCCGTCGCGCAGTTTCACGCTGCACTTGAGTTTCCCCGCGATCGTCGGCTCGGGCTCCTGCCAGTCGAACGTCGCCGGCACCAGCCCGCGCTTGAACGCCGCCGACTCGAACATCTCGCGCAGCCCGCGGAGTTTCATGCTGTCGTCCGCGACGAACTTCATCGTCTTCTCCTTGCGGTCGATCGTGATCTCCGCCGTCGCGCCGCGGAAATCAAACCGGGCCGCGACCGCCTTCGTCGTGTTGTTCACGGCGTTGTCCAGTTCCGCAAAGTTCACCCGCGAGACGATGTCAAAGGATGGCATGCGCGGAGGGTAGGTGAACCAAATCGCCAACGAGCAACGGGCCACAGGCGGCACTGGGCATTGGGCACTGGGCACTGGGCACTGGGCACCGGTCACTGGTCGCTGCCCGCATGAATGCCCACGATGCGCGGCGTCCTCGTCGCGAATCGTGGCGCTGCGCACGGACCATGCCGCAACGCACGGGGCCCGGAAAGTCCCCGCCCCCGCTCACCCCGCCGCGGGGGGCGTCAGCGCCAACTGGTACGACTCGACGCAGCGCTGGGCCGCCCCGTCCCACGTCAGCCGGTGCAGTTCCATCGTCCCGTGCTGGCGCAGCGTCTGGCTCAGCGGCGGGTGCCGCAAGACCGCGACGATCTTGTTCGCCATCTCGTCGATGTCCCAGAAGTCCACCTTCAGCACGTGCGTCAGCACCTCGCTCGCGCCGCTGGTCTTGCTCAGGATCACCGGCACGTCGTGGCTGATGGCCTCCAGCGCCGCGATCCCGAAGGGCTCGCTCACGCTGGGCATTACATAACAATCCGCCATCTTGAAGACGCGGTCCACGTCGCGTCCGCGCAGGAACCCGGTGAACAGCACCTTGTGCCCGATCCCCATGCCCGCCGCGAGTTCGATCATCCGCAGCGCCATGTCGCCCGAGCCCGCGAGCACGAACTTCACGTCCTGCACCTTCTCCAGCACGCGCTTCGCCGCCGCGATGAAGTACTCCGGGCCCTTCTGCATCGTAATACGCCCGAGGAACAGCACGATCCTGTCCGTGCTCTCGATGCGGTCGCCCGCGTGGGGCTGCTGCGCCTCACGCTCGATCCCGTTGTACACCACGTCGATCTTGTCCGGGCGCACCCCGTACCGGCGCACGCAGATGCTCTTGGTCATCTGGCTCACCGCGATCACGCGGTCCGCGGCGTGCATCCCCGCGCGCTCGATGTCGTACACCCGCTGGTTCACGTTGCTCCCGGCGCGATCAAACTCCGTGCTGTGCACCTGCACGATCAGCGGACGACCCGTCACCTTCGCCAGCGCGATCCCCGCGGGGTACGTCAGCCAGTCGTGCGCGTGGATCACGTCGAACGGCTCGCGCCCGGCAAGCGCCACCACCAGCCGCGCGTACCGCTCCGAATCCCCCACCAGGTCCATCCCGTAGCCCGCGCCGGGCCCGCCCGCGACGATCCCCCCCGCCGGCGCCGGGGCGGCGTCCGACATCGGCGCCAGCGCCGCCGCCACGCCCTCGCCCTCCGACGGGCCCATGCCCTCCAGCGGCGCCAGCCCGCCCGACAGCGGCACGTACTTCGCCGGATCGAACGACGGGTACGGGCTCGTAAACGACGCCGGCACGCCCTTGAACACCGCGTGCCGGAACCCGAAGAGCGGCATCCCGGCCTCGTCGATCAAATCCGTCAGCGCCGGCACGCCTCCCCCACCGCCGCCGCCACTCGGCGACGACCCCGCCATACGCGGCGCGAGCATCCGCACGTGGCTCGCGTGCGACGTATCCACCGGCTTGGGCAGGATGAACACCACCTGGTGCCCCGCCTTGTCCAGCGCCCGCGTCAGCCCGAAGCACGCCACGCCCAACCCGCCCGCGATGAACGGCGGAAACTCCCACCCCAGCATCAGCACGCGCACAGGGCACCTCCCCCGGCAGCGTCCGGATTCCAGGCGAGCGAGGATTCAACGCGGATCACGGTCATGGCGATTCCTCGCCCCCTTCCATGTCGCCCAAGCGACGGAACGTCGCGTCGTACGCCCGCACCGCCAGCACGCACAGCGTCGCGGCGGAAGCGTCCAGCCGCGACGGGTCGATCGGCAGCGCCGTGCGGAAGGTAAACAGTTTGGCGTCGTCCCGGAAGTGCTCGACCGCCAGCAGCGTGGGGGTCGGCTGCGTGGGGGTCGGCTGCGTGGGGGTCGGCTGCGTGGGCGAACCCCCCGCCTTGTCGAACCCCAGGTCCAGCAGTTCTTCCTGCAGCAGTTCGGGCAACGAATCCCCCGTGTGCACGAGGTCCTGCTCGATCGACTGGCTCAGGTAGCGGTCCGCCGTCACCAGCGACACCCACACCTTCCCGCCGTCGAACCCCACCCGGTACGACGCCGGCGCCGCGGCCCCCGTGACATCAACTTCGGCCCGTCCGCCCACCACCCGAACACCCGCCCCGGGGAAGACGTCGCGAAGCCGATCGGCCACCCCGGACACGAACACACCCCACCCGCCGGGCAGGGATCGTTCGTGTGGCATGGCGAGACTCATGGCGGCCCACTCCTTGCAGGGCAGGATACAACCGGCGGCACGTTGCACGGACCCCCCGACGACCCACGCCGCGGGCGTGCAACGACGGGGGACTCACGATAGGCGCGAGGGACCGCGCGTTCGTCCCGCGAGCGGGGTATATTTCTCCCCGCCGGGGCGATCGCGCCCCGCACAACCGGCCCAGGTGGCGAAATTGGCAGACGCACTACCTTGAGGTGGTAGCGCCCGCAAGGGCATGGAGGTTCAAGTCCTCTCCTGGGCATTGCGACGTCCGGCGTCGCGTCGGGGATTCAGACCCCGACCCGCACGCCGAGGGAACACGGGCGGCCACGGGCCGTCCCACCCAGTACGCCGACCGGCGGCGTACGCACGCCATCGGTACACATCGGCGCGGGGACACACGCTCGGGCGCGTGCGCTCCGCCCGGCGGAGTTGAGTCCATGAACATGCGGGCGGGCCTCTTCGGCGTGACGACGTGGGCGGTGGTCGGTGTTCTCACCCTGGGCGCAAGCACGGGAGTCGCGATGCAGTCGAATCCGAACTCCACCCCGCTCATCCCGCGCGACGTCCTCTTCGGCAACCCCGACCGCGCGGGCTCCCAGCTCAGCCCCGACGGCCAGTGGCTCTCCTACCTCGCCCCCGTCAACGGCGTCCTCAACATCTGGGTCGCCCCCGCCACCGACCTCGCCAAGGCCCGCGCCATCACCAACGACTCCAAGCGCGGCATCCGCCAGTACCTCTGGGCCCACGACAACGCCCACATCCTCTACATGCAGGACGCCGGCGGCGACGAAAACTGGAAGGTCTACAGCGTCAACATCTCCACCGGCGCCGCACGCGACCTCACCCCCTTCGACCACATCCCCGGGCCCGACGGCAAGCCCATCCGCGTCCCCACCGGCATCGGCGCCGACGGCCAGACCGAGTTCATGACCCTCCGACCCGCCGCCCAGATCCAGGGCGTCTCCGAACGCTTCCCCGGGCAGGTCCTCGTCGGGCTCAACAACCGCAACCCCATGTACCACGACCTCTACAAGGTCGACATCGCCACCGGCAAGATGGACCTCGTCGTCCAGAACGACGAGTACGCCGCCATCATGGCCGACGACTCCTTCACCCCGCGCCTCGCCATGCAGCAGACCCCCGACGGCGGGATGCGACTCCTCCGCGCCGACGCCCAGGGCAACTTCTCCGACTGGCAGACCATCGCCCAGGCCGATGCCCTCACCACCAGCCCCGCCGGCTTCACCAAGGACGGCACCGGCGTCTACATGATCGACAGCCGCGACGGAAACACCTCCCGCCTCACCCTCGTCGACATCACCACGGGCAACGCCCGCACCATCGCCGCCGACCCCAAGGCCGACGTCGACGGCGTCCTCGCCCACCCGCGCACCAAGATGGTCCAGGCCGTTTCCTTCGAGTACGACCGCACCCGCTGGGAAATCCTCGACCCCGCCATCCGGGCCGACCTCGACTACCTCCGCACCGTCGCCGACGGCGAGATCTCCGTCTCCAGCCGCACCCTCGACGACTCCCGCTGGCTCGTCGCCTACCTCATGGACAACGGGCCCGTCCGCCTCTACCTCTACGAGCGCGACCCCGCCAGCCCCGGCACCCCCGGCAAGGCCACCTTCCTCTACACCAACCGCACGCGCCTCGAAGGCCTCCCCCTCGCCAACATGCACCCCGTCGTCATCAAGAGCCGCGACGGGATGAACCTCGTCAGTTACCTCACCCTCCCCCTCGCCAGTGACTCCCGCAAGACAGGCCGCCCCGACGCCGCCCTCCCCATGGTCCTCATGGTCCACGGCGGGCCCTGGGCCCGCGACTCCTGGGGCTACAACCCCTACCACCAGTGGCTCGCCAACCGCGGCTACGCCGTCCTCAGCGTCAACTTCCGCGGGTCCACCGGCTTCGGCAAGGCCTTCGTCAACGCCGGCGACCGCCAGTGGGCCGCCGCCATGCACGACGACCTCATCGACGCCGTCGACTGGGCCGTCCGCGAGGGCGTCGCCCGTAAGGACAAGGTCGCCATCATGGGCGGGTCCTACGGCGGGTACGCCGCACTCACCGGCCTGACCTTCACCCCCGACGTCTTCGCCTGCGGCATCTCCATCGTCGGCCCCAGCAACCTCGTCACCCTCCTCAACTCCATCCCCATGCACTGGGCCCCGATGATCGAGATGATGACCTCGCGCGTCGGCGACCACCGCACCGACGAAGGCCGCAAGTTCCTCGAGTCGCGCTCCCCCCTCACCTTCGTCGAACGCATCTCGCGCCCGCTCCTCATCGGCCAGGGCGCCAACGACCCGCGCGTCAAGCAGTTCGAGAGCGACCAGATCGCCTCCGCCATGGAACGCAAGGGCATCCCCGTCACCTACGTCGTCTTCCCCGACGAGGGGCACGGCTTCGCCCGCCCCGAGAACAACATGGCCTTCAACGCCATCGTCGAAGGCTTCCTCGCCCAGCACCTGGGCGGACGCCACCAGCCCATCGGCGACGACGTCCGCAAGAGCACCGCCCGCGTCCCCACCGGCGCCGCGGGCGTCCCGGGCCTGGCCGAAGGCATCGGCGCGAAGTAATCACGACCTCGCGAGGAAGCCCCGCGTGCCCAGCCCGCTCCACCACGCCGATCACCCGCCACGCCCGACGCCGTACATTCCTCGGCGTCGCGCCGCCGGGCTGGGCGTGCTCGCGCTCGTCCTCTGCGTCGGGGGCGCGATGGGCTGGACCGGCGCCGGACGCGGGCTTCCCCAGCCCGAGCCACCCCCCACCCCCGCGCCCTCCCCCGCGCCCTCCCCCGCGCCCTCCCCCGCGCCCTCCCCCGCGCCCTCCCAGGGCGAGGACACCCCGCCCGCCGCCCCCGCCTTCACGTCCATCGCCCCCGGCGTCGAGGTCGAGATCACCCTCCTCGACGGGCGCCGGCTCACGGGCCTCATCGTCGAGCACACGCGCGAGCGGGTGATCCTCGCGATCAACGGCATCGCCACACCCTTTGATGCCTCGGGCGTCACGCGCATCGCACCCCTGCCCAGCATCGAGGAGCGCTACCTCCAACTCCGCGCGACCATCGACGACGAAGACGTCGACGCGCTCCTGCGCCTGGCCGAGTGGCTCCGCGCCCGCGGACGCCTCGACCTCGCCCTCTGGGAGATCGAGGGCGTCCTCCGCATCGAGCCCGGGCACCAGGCCGCCCGCGACCTGCACACCCTCGTCGTCGAGCAGCAGAAACTCCGCGACGCCCGGCGCGCCCCCGAGGTCGACGAGCCAGCCACCCGCGCCACCGACGCCGCCTCGCGCACCCAGTTCCCCCTGCTCACGCCCGCGCAGATCAACCTCGTCCGTCTCTACGAGATCGACCTCAAGTCGCCCCCGAAACTCATGATCCCGCGCGACGTCGTCCTCCGCTTCATGGACAAGTACGCCGGACGCGACGTCGAGGGCCTGGGCACCGTCCCCATCACCCCCGAGGGACGCGAGGTCTTCCTCCGCCAGAAGCCCGCCGACGTCCTCGCCTGGATGTTCGCCCTCCGCGCCCGCGAGTTCTACCCCGAGGTCCAGGTCCTCGAAAACCCCCCGGCCCTCCGCGTCTTCCGCGACGACGTCCACCGCTCCTGGCTCATGAACACCTGCGCCACCACCCGCTGTCACGGCGGGGAAGACGCCGGCCGCCTCTGGCTCTACAACCAACGTCACGGGAGCGACGCCTCCGCACTCACCAACCTCGTCATCCTCTCGCGATTCCGCACCCGCGAGGGGCACGGGCTCATCGACTTCGAGCAGCCCGAACGCAGCCCCCTCCTCGACTACGGCCTGCCCCGCGACCAGGCCCTCTTCAAGCACCCCGACGTCGCCGGCATCGACCGCGGCCGCTGGCGACCCGCCTTCTCCAGCCGCGACGACGACCGCTACCGTCGCGCCGTCCAGTGGATCCGCATGATGTACCGCCCGCGCACCGACTACCCCATCGACTACACCCCGCCCAGCCCCCGCGCCGAGCAGGCCCCCGTCGGCGGCGAACGCTGATCCCCCGCACCCACACCCGACCGCACCCCCAACCCCCTGCGACCCTCGCCCCGGGTTGGCCTGTCTCACCCCGTTTTGCTACAGTGCCCCGCCGGCCGGCGCCCGACACGGGCCCGGCCTGATCAGCACCGCCAGACCCGCGCCCCGGGGCATCCCCCGCCGGTCGCGGCAGGAGTTCAGTGCGCATGAAGACGACGATTCGCGCGTGGATGATCGTGGGCGTCTGCGGCCTGTCCATCGCCGCCTGCGACCGCGGCACCCCCGCCACCCGCGCCGCCGACAAGGCCGTCCGCGACCTCACCGCCATGAGCGCCGGCGGCACCGCCCCCGCCCCCGAGACCGTCCGCCAGCAGGTCTACACCCGCGTCGCCACCGACCTCCAGGGCGTCGCCGGCGACGCCACGGGCGCCGAGAAGAGCGCCCTCATGCTCCTCGTCACCAGCGCCCACGCGGGCCTGGGCGAGATCCCCGCCGCCGAGGTCGAACAGCACGAAACCACCGCACGCCTCCGCACCGGACGCATCGATTCCCACCTCAACCGCTGGGCGCTCTCCAACGCCACCGCCATCGCCGCCGAGGCCTTCGACCCCTCGGGCGAACTCGCCCGCGTCGCCCGCGCCAAGACCGCCCGCGACGCCGACATCGCCGAGCAGACCCGGCGCCGCGCCGAGGTTCAGACCCGTCTCACCGGGCTGCGCACCCGCACCGAGCGCGCGATGGCCGATGCCGCCAAGCGCATGGACGATTACACCAAAATCATGGACCAGGCCTCGCGCCTCAGCGCCACCGACGGCGAAAACCTCGTCGTCCGCGCCAACGAGGTCCGCCTGGAAGGTGAACGCTTCCGCCTCGAAGGCGCCAAACTCGTGGCCGAGGCCGACAGCATCACCCCCGTCTTCGACGAGATCGCCGCGATCCTCGACAAACTCACGAAGCAGCGCGCCGACCTCGACGAGGTCGAGGCCGCTCTCAACCGCCAGGCCGCCGACGCCCGGCGCGAAGCCGCCGAGGCCCGCGCCGCCGCCGCCGCCGTCGCCGTCGAGATCGAACGCGAAGCCAACGACCTCGACAAGTTCCGCACGGACACCCTCGCCCCGGCCTACGAACGCGCGCTGGGCGTCTTCGACAAGGCCCTCCGCGCCGCGAAGGGCGCCGCGACGCAGGAATCCCCCACCGCCGGCAAGGCCGCGGTCATGACCTCCAACCTTGCCCTCGCCGAACTGTACTGGGCGCGCGCCTCCAGCGCCGATTCCTACGCCTCGATCCTCCGCACGCTCGCCCGCCTCTCCCCCGCGCTCCCCTCCGCCGGCGCGTTCCGTTCGCGCCTCGATTCCGCCACGCAGGAGCGCAAGGACGCCCTCGCCAAGGCCAACGAGCACCTCGCCGCGGCCATCGCCGACGCCCGCGCCGTCCGCGCCACCGGCGCCTTGCGCGAGCGCCTCGACGCCCTCGCCGCCCTCCTCGAAGACGCCAAGCGCCTCGCCAACGACGAGCGCCTCGACGCCTCCAGCCCGCTCGCCCCGCCCGCGTGGCTCCAGGCGACCCTCGCCCGCGCCGCCGGCGCCAGCCCCGAGCGCGCCTTCGACGCCCTCGTCGCCGCCATCCGCGCCCGCAACGCCGACGCCGTCGTCGACCTCATGAACCTCCCCTCCGACCGCGCCCGCCAGGCCATGGTCCCCATGGTCCGCACCACCTTCATCGCCACCCGCAGCGACGAACTCGCCCGCGAGAAGTACGGCAAGTCCATGGGCGACCTCCTCGCCAGCGCCGGGGGCATGGGCGCCATGATCGGCCCCATGCTCGCCCAGTCCAGCGGGCAGGGCGTCGCCGGCTTCGCCCCCGGCGCCCTCGAAGGCGTCTCGAGCGATTCCGTCCGCTGGGAGATCGGCCCCGACCGCGCCACCGCCACCGGCGACGCCCTCGCCGAGCCCGCCACCTTCGTCAAACGCAACGACACCTGGAAACTCCTCCTCCCGCCCGAGGTCGCCCAGATCACCGCCCAGGCCCCCATGCTCGCCCCCATGCTCAAGGCCCTCTCCGACGCCTTCGAAGCCTGGAACGCCGCCGCCGAACGCGACGAGTACGCCGACGCCGACGCCGCCGCCAAGGGCCTGCTCGAAAAACTCGAACCCGCCCTGGGCGCCATGATGGGCGGGCCCGGCGGGAACTGACGCGTGACCACCAACGCCGAGCCCGCTTCTCCCCCCGGGCACGACCCCGTCCCCGGCACCCCCGTCCTCCGCGACGCCCGCATGCACCTGCTCACCCCCGCTTCGCCGGGCGTGGGCATCGTCCGCTCCAACGACCGCTGCACCGTCTCCCGGCGCGGCTCGGGCTTCGTCCGCCACATCACCATCGACGTCGCCAACACGCCCCTCGCCGGCGCCTTCGTCAGCGGGCAGTCCTTCGGCGTCCTTCCCCCGGGACTCGACGTCACCGGCCGACCCCACAAACTCCGCCTCTACTCCATCGCCAGCCCCACCCAGGGCGAAGACGGCCAGGGCCGCCTCCTCGCCACCACCGTCAAACGCACCATCGACGAGCACCACGACACCGGCAAACTCTTCCTGGGCGTCGCCAGCAACTTCCTCTGCGACCTCGCCCCGGGCGACGAAGTCCGCCTCACCGGGCCCAACGGCAAGCGCTTCGTCCTCCCCGCCGAACCCTCCCGTCACGACTACCTCTTCTTCGCCACCGGCACCGGCATCGCCCCCTTCCGCGGCATGATCCGCGAACTCCTCGCGACCGGAGCCCCCTCCCGCGTCGTCCTCGTCATGGGCGTCCCCTACGCCGCCGACCTGCTCTACCACGAGGAACTCCGCGCGCTCGAACGCGCCCACCCGAACTTCACCTACCTCACCGCCCTCAGCCGCGAGCCCCAGCCCGACGCCGCCCAGCCCATGTACGTCCACGGACGCCTCCACCAGGCCCGCGACCTCCTGGGCCCCATCCTCGCCACCGAACGCGCCCTCATCTACATCTGCGGGATCGCCGGCATGGAACTCGGCATCGTCCAGGCCCTCGCCCGCACCCTCCCGCCCGACGCCCTTGCCCAGTACGTCCGGGCCGCCCCGCCCGTCCTCGCCGAGGTCGACCGCTGGGAACGACGCCTCCTCCACAAGGACGTCCACCTCACCCGCCGCCTCTTCATCGAGGTCTACTGACCCGCTCGCACCCCTGCCCGCGTGGTTGACCATCCGACCGGGTGGTGGTAGGGTGCGCATCCCGCCGGGCACGCCCCTACGCTTGTGCCCGCCCCGGGGCTGCCCGCGGCACGAAGCAAGGAACTCGGCGTTGATCGATCGCACTCTCCGTTCCAGGGGTCTCATGTCGGTCTTGGCGACGGGCGCGCTCGCCCTCGCCGTGCTCGCGCCGGGCGCCGCCCACGCGCAGTGCGTCATCCCCGACGAGATCGTCACCGCCGTCCAGATGTCCGCGGACGCCGAGGCGCAACTCACCCGCTGCGCCCAGGAGAACGCCCGCGACCTCACCAGCCCCGACCCGGCCCGCCGGCGCGCCGCCCGCCAGGCCCTCACCCGCCCCCTCGACAACCCCGGCGTCTCCGCCGCCTTCCGCCTCCGCTACGGCGCCGCCCTCCGCGAGCCCCTCGTCGAAGCCATCGGCAACCCCGACGAACGCATCGCCATCAACGCCATGGTCCTCTGCGGCGAGATCGCCACCGATCCCGCCCTCGCCATCCTCATGGACCACCTCGGCTCCCCGCGCCCCGCCCTGCGCTACGACGCCGCCTACGCCGTGCGTCGCACCTTCATCGCCCTCCAGCGCTCCGTCCCCGCCATCCAGCCCGACCAGGTCAACCGCACGCTCGCCACGCTCCGCACCCGCGCCGCCGCCGAGCAGGACGGGCTGGTCCTCCAGGCCCACGTCGCCGCCTTCCTCGAAGGCGCCGCGCTCCCCGCCGACCGCTTCCCCCAGGCCCGCGCCGCGGGCGTCCGCGCCCTCTGCGAAGGGCTCGGCGAGCACGCCAAGGCCGCCGGCTCGCGCGTCGTCGACCCCTCCGTCCTCGACGCCTACGTCCGCGGCGCCACCGGCGTCCGCGACATCCTCGCCCAGCCCAGCGCCAACCTCGACGCCCAGACCGCCCGCGCCGCCGGCGAACTCGGCGGGCGCCTCATCGCCTACGCCGTGCGCGTCGTCAAGGACAAGAGCCTCTCCCCCGGCGCCGGCCCCGCCCGCGATCAGGTCTCCGAAGCCGTCGCCGTCGGCCAGACCCTCGTCCAACTCGCCGCCCGCTCGCTCAACCCCAACGCCTCCGTCGCCGGCGCCCCGCTGGGCCCGCTCGTAAAGTCGGGCGACGTGCAGAGCGAGGCCCGCTTCCTCCTCGACGCCCAGAACGTCGTCGGCCCCACCGGCACCCTCGCCACCCAGCCCTTCAACTTCGCCCGCGACCACTTCCTCCCGTAAGCAAACCCCGACACGCGCCGCAGCGCGGCGATACGCTGCGCCCTCGTGCTCCGCCTCGCCGCCCCACTCATCCTCCTCCTCGCCGTCGCACTCGCCGGCCTCCTCTCCGGCGGCGCCCCGCCCCGCGCCGATTTCGTCTTCGTCAACCGCGGCGAGATCAGCACCCTCGACCCCGCCCAGATGTCCTGGCTCCAGGACTTCCGCGCCGCCTCCCTCCTCAGCGAAGGGCTCACCCGCTGGGACGTCTTCTCCGAGTCCTACACCCCCCTGCCCGGCGTCGCCGAGTCCTGGGACATCTCCGCCGACGGTCTCGTCTACACCTTCCGCCTCCGCGCGAGCGCCCGCTGGAGCGACGCCTCGCCCGTCACCGCCCACGACTTCGTCGCCGCCTGGCGCCGCCTCATCCTGCCCGACGCCGGGGGCGACTACGCCGACCTGCTCGACTGCGTCCGGGGCGTCCGCGAGATCGCCCGCCGGCGCGCCGCGTTGCTCGCCGAGTACGCCGCCCTCCCCGTCCGCGACGACGCCGCCGCCCGCGCGCTCTGGGAGCGCACGCTGGCCGAGTTCGACGCGCGCGTCGGCGTGCGCGCCCTCGACGACCGCACCCTCCGCGTCGAACTCGAGCGCCCCACGCCCTACTTCCTCGACCTCACCGCCTTCGCCCCGCTCGCGCCCGTCCACGCCGCCGCACTCCTCCGCCACGAATCGCTCGACCCGCGCACGGGCATCCGTCGCACCGACCCCGCGTGGACCAAGCCCGGCGTGCTCGTCTCCAACGGCCCGTTCGTCCTCGACGAATGGCGCTTCAAGCGCCACCTCCGCTTCGTCCGCAACTCCCACTACTGGAACGCCGCCTCCATCAACGTCCGCAGCGTGATGATCCCCTCGATCCCCGACGGCAACGCCCAGGTCCTCGCCTTCCGCACCGGCGCCGTCGACTGGACCAGCGACGTCACGCCCCACTACCGCGCCGAGATCATCGCCCGCAAGCACGCCTTCCACGCCCAGCACGCCGCCGAGATCGCCCGCCTGCGCGACATCACCCCCGCCCTCGACCTCGACCCCGTCGCCCTCGACCGCGCGCTCCCCGACGACCCGCGCAACCACGTCCACGTCTTCCCCTCCTTCGGCACCTACTTCTACAACTTCAACTGCCGCCCCCGCCTCCCCGACGGCTCGCCCAACCCCTTCGCCGACGCGCGCGTCCGGCGCGCCTTCTCCCGCACCATCGACCGCGTCGGCATCACCCGCGACATCCTCCGCGGGGGCGAGGTCCCCACGCACACCCTCATCCCACCCAACTCCATCGGCGGCTACCCCGAACCCCGCGGGCTCGAGCCCGACCACGACCTCGCCCGTCGTGAACTCGCCGACGCGGGCTTCCCCGCCGGCCAGGGCTTCCCCGCCGTCGAGATCCTCGTGAACAGCGAGGGCAGCCACGCCCTCATCGCGCAGAGCGTCGCCCGCGACTGGCGCACGCGACTGGGCGTCAGCGTCCGCGTCGTCGTCAAGGAAACCCGCGCCTTCCGCGAGGACCTCAAATCAGGCCGCTTCATGATCAGCCGAGCCACCTGGTTCGGCGACTACGGCGACCCCACCACCTTCCTCGACCTCAGCCGCACCGGCAACGGCAACAACGACCGGGGCTACAGCAACCCCGCCTACGACGCCCTCCTCGACGACGCCGACCGCACGCCCGACCCCGCCCAGCGCCTCGCCCGCCTCGCCGACGCCGAAACCATGCTCGTCGAGCACGAACTCCCCTTCGCCCCCATCTTCCAGTACGTCCAGCAGCAACTCTTCAGCGCCCACCGCCTCGCCGGCATCACGCCCCACCCGCGCCAGGCCCAGGACATGGCCCGCGTCGACATCCTCACCGACGACCAGGGCCGCAACGTCGCCCCCGTCATGCGCCCCGCCCGCGCCCCGGGGGCCCGCTGATGCTCGCCATGATCGCCCGGCGCCTCCTCCAACTGCCCTTCATCCTCGGGGCCGTGCTCCTGCTCACCCTGGCCCTGGCCTGGGGCGTCCCCGGCAACCCCCTCGAACGCGCCGAGCGCCGCCCGCCCCCCGAGGTCGAAGCCGCCATGCGCGCCCAGTACCAACTCGACGACTTCTGGTCCTTCGCCGGGTCCTACGCCCGCAACGCCAGCGGCATCACCTACGCCCTCGATCGCGCGCGGGGCCGCCCCACCGAAGGCCGCGCTGTCTTCGACCTCGGCCCCTCCCTCCAATACCGCGACCAGCGCGTCGCCGACATCATCGCCGACGCCCTGCCCGTCTCCGTCTCGCTCGGCGCCGCCGCCATCGCCCTCGCGCTCGTCGTCGGCGTCGGCGCGGGCGTCATCGGCGCCGTCCGCCCCGGCGGAATCTGGGACGCCCTCACCCTCGGGCTCGCGCTCGTCGGCGTCAGCCTCCCCACCTTCGTCGTCGGCACCGCCCTGCTCGCAGTCTTCTCGCTCGCGCTGGGCTGGGCGCCCGTGGGCGGCTGGGGCTCCCCGCGCGATCTCGTCCTCCCCGCCGTCACCCTCAGCCTTCCCTACGCCGCCTACATCGCGCGCCTCACCCGCGTCGGCATGACCGAGGCCCTGCAGTCCGACTACGTCCGCACCGCCCGCGCCAAGGGCCTGCCCGAGCGCGCCGTCGTCCTCCACCACGCGCTCCGCAACGCCCTCGTCCCCACGCTGGGCTACCTGGGCCCGGCCTGCGCGGGCGCCATGACCGGCTCGTTCGTCGTCGAGACCGTCTTCAGCGTCCCCGGCATGGGCCAGCACTTCGTCAGCGCCGTCCAGAACAAGGACCTCTTCCTCTTGATGGGCGTCGTCCTCGTCTACGCCGTCGGGCTCGTGCTCTTCAACCTCGCCGCCGACGTCCTCGTCCGCCTCGCCGACCCGCGCGTGCGCTGAACTCGCCCGCCCGGCCCGCGCCTCACGCCGTCTGCACGCTGAACGTCGCGCCGTCGAGCACGTCGCACGAGACGACCTCGCCGGGCTCGAAGTCCGTCGCCTTCTGGCGCGCGTCCGTCAGCAGCAGGTGAATGGGCACGCCCGCATCAACCACCACCGCCTCGCCCTCGACGCGCACCACCCGCCCCTGCACGCGCCGGGGACGCCCCGCCACGGGCTCCACGTACCGCCCGCCCGTGCCCACCTTGTCCACCCGGCGCGCCTCCACCCGGATCACGCCCACCACGCGCTTGCCCACCGGCGTCGTCACCTCGTTCGCGGGGCGCAGGTGAAGTTCATAACTCGTGTTCGGCACGCGCAGCACGAGAATCGCCGGGCGCGTCGCGGTCTGCGCCCGAACCTCCGCGAGCACGCCTCGCGCCAGGGCCGGATCGATCGGGGTCGTGGGCGATGGAGTAATCATGCGTCGTGCGCCTCTCGTGTGTCGCGTCTGTTCGGGCGGGCGGCTCCCGCTGTTCATGGCGTGTTCGGGTCGTCCGAGAAAGCCGCCTACAGGACTTGAACCTGCGACCCGCGCTTTACAAAAGCGCTGCTCTACCAACTGAGCTAAGGCGGCCTCTCCACTCAGTATAGGGTCGCCGCCCCACGCGCCACCCCCCACGATTCTCCTTGCGATTCCGCGTGTTTCGGATACCCTGCGCACGGGTGTGTCTGTGCCGGGTCTCAGGGGCTGGCGCGACGGCGATCGGGCCGCGCGCCCGGCCGAGAGAGAGAGGAACCCATGCGTCGTTTCATCTTGCCTGTGTCCGCGCTCGTCGTCCTCGGCGCCGCCACCTCGGCCCACGCCCAGTTGATGTTCGTCCAGGGCTCCGGGGGCTATCAGGACATCTCCAACCTCCCCGGCGTCCAGCTCCTCAACATCCCCTTCAACGGGTCCACCGTCGTCAACACCGGCATCGGCAACCCGGCCTTCCCCGCCGGCCAGATCAAGGTCTCCTACAACCTCACCGCAGGCTCCAACGTCGGCATCTCCGAGGCGCTCCCGCTCTACGCGCCCCTCCCCTCGCAGAACCTCTACGACGGCAAGAACGCCATGGCCGTCATCTGGGACACCCCCGCCCCCGCGCAGCCCAACACCGCCATCTACTTCCGCGAGTTCACCGCCGACCCGCTCGACACCTACTACATCATCCAGTGGACCAACCTCCCCCTCGGGCAGTTCGCCACACCCGTCACCGCCCAACTCCGCGTCAACGACTTCAACCCCTTCCGCACCGCCATCTTCGCCCAGTTCTCCTACCTCGACGTCGAGGGTGAGGGCGTCGAGGGCGGCGGCTTCGCCAGCATCGGCTACCAGAACCCCGAGCCCGACTTCGACCACGTCCAGTGGTCCTTCAACGAGCCCCTCGCCGTCCGCAACGGCACCGACCTCATCCTCACCAAGGTCCCCGCGCCCGGCGCGCTCGCGCTCGCGGGAATCACCGGGCTCTTCGTCGCGCGCCGACGCCGCTAAGACTCCGTAAACCCATCGCGCCTCCGCACGCCCGCCCCTATCGTCCGGCTTCCCGGAGGCCGCGCCATGTCCCACTCGCGCCGTGAGTTCCTCGTCCGCGGGAGCGCCTTCTCGCTCGGCTTCGCCGGCCTGGGCCTCCTCTACAAGTCCAACCCCTCCTTCGCCGCCGCCCTCCGCACCGCCGGCCCCGGCTACGGCCCGCTCATCCCCGACCCCGCCGGCATCATCGACCTCCCCAGGGGCTTCTCCTACGCCGTCTTCTCCCGCGCGGGCGAAGAAATGGACGACGGCCTCCTCATGCCCGGCAAGCACGACGGCATGGCCGCCTTCCCCGCCGGCGACGCACGCGTCGCCCTCGTCCGCAACCACGAGATGCAGGCCAAGTGGACCAAACTCAGCCCCTTCGGGCCCAACGCCCAGCGCCTCGCCAAGGTCGACCCCGCGTTCGTCTACGACCGCGGCGGGGGCTCCACCCCCGAACTCGGCGGCACCTCCACCACCATCTACAACCTCCGCACCGCCAAGGTCGAACGCCAGTTCATGAGCCTCCTGGGCACCTCCTACAACTGCGCGGGCGGGCCCACACCCTGGGGCTCCTGGCTCACCTGCGAAGAAACCGTCCTCAGCGTCGGCGACGGACGCGAACGCGACCACGGCTGGGTCTTCGAAGTCCCCGCCCTCGCCACCGGCCCCGTCACACCCACGCCCATCATCCCCATGGGCCGCTTCCGCCACGAGGCCGTCGCCATCGACCCGCGCACCGGCGTCGTCTACCAGACCGAGGACGTCTCCGACTCCGCCTTCTACCGCTACCTGCCCAACGAGCGCACCAACCTCCTCGCCGGCGGGCGCCTCCAGGCCCTCGTCGCCAGCGACGCGCCGACCCTCGACACCCGCAACTGGAAGCAGGGCCAGCGCCGCATCCTCGCCGGCGACAAACTCCCCGTCCGCTGGATCGACCTCGACAACGTCGAGTCCCCCAAGGACGACCTCCGCGCCCAGGCCCAGAGCAAGCACGCCGCCATCTTCGCCCGCTGCGAGGGCATCTGGTGGGGCGACACCTGCGCCTACTTCGCCGCCACCACCGGCGGCTCGTCCAACCTCGGCCAACTCTGGAAGTACACCCCCAGCCCCGCCGAGGGCACCCCCGACGAAGCCGCCAACCCCGGCGTCCTCGAACTCCTCCTCGAAATCCACGACTCGAAGGTGCTCAACAACGCCGACAACCTCACCGTCGCCCCCTGGGGCGACCTCATCGTCTGCGAAGACGGCGAGAAAGTGAACGGGCTCGTCGGCGTCACCCCGCAGGGCGAGCCCTACCGCCTCGCCATCCAACGCACCGGCGAATCCGAAACCGCCGGCGCCTGCTTCTCCCCCGACGGCTCCACCCTCTTCATCAACATCCAGAACCCCGGCATGACCCTCGCCATCCGAGGCCCCTGGAAACGCCCCTGATCCCGAACGCCCAATGCCTAATGCCTAATGCCTAATGCCTTCCCCTACATCCTCAAAAAGTTCTCCAGCAGCCGCGGCCCTTCCGTCGTCAAAAAACTCTCCGGGTGAAACTGCACGCCCTCCAGCGGCCTCTTCCCCGCATCCGCCCACGCCCGCCGCAGCCCCATCACCACCCGCCGCTCGGCGCCCGTCGTCTCATCGCGCTCGATCGTCCACGCCGAGACGTCCCACCCGTCCTGCCCCTCCCGCCGTGCCGGCACCGTCTCGGGCAGCACCACCAGCGAGTGATACCGCGTCGCCTCGAAGGGATTGCTCAGCCCCGCGAAGACGCCCCGCCCGTCGTGGTGCACCAAACTCGTCTTGCCGTGCACTGGCGTGACGTGCCTCGCCACCGTCATCCCGTCCATGTCGGCCATCGTCTGGTGTCCCAGGCACACGCCCAGCACAGGCACGCGCCCCGCGAACCGCGCGATGATCCCCGCCGAGCACCCGGCCTCCTTCGGCGTGCAGGGCCCGGGCGAAATGATCACCCGCGACGGCCCGCGCCCGCCATCCAGCGCCGCCGCCTCATCCGGCGAAATCTCGTCGTTCCGCACCACCACCAGGTCGCGCCCCACGCGCAGCGCACGGTCGATCTCCCCCAGCCGCTGCACCAGGTTCCACGTGAACGAGTCGTAGTTGTCGATCAGCAGGATCATCCGACCCAAGCGTACGGGCGTCGCGGGCGGGCCTGCGCCGCCGCGCACCCCGCGCCTACGCCGCCTCGCCCTGCGCGCTCGTCTCGGGCTTGGTCCCGCACACCCCGTCCCGCGTCACCAGGAAGAAGTCCGGGCAGATCGGGTAGGGCAGGCGCCGGAAGTCATGGTCGACGCGCTCGCGCAGGCGCGACACGAACGGATCGGGCCCGCCCGAGAAGCCCACGAACATGTCGCGCGCGGGCGTCGCCACGTAGAAGTTCCCGCCCAGTTGCGGCGCCAGCCGGTCGTACAGCCCGTCGAGCAGCAGGCGTGCCGCGTCGTACCCGTCGTGCTGCGACAGGATCGCCGCCCGCCCGCCCTCCTTCGACTCCACGATCTGCACCTCGAGTTCCGGCGCGTACGCGTTCAGGTTCTCCCGCGCGATCTGCTCGGCCTCCTCGATGTCCAGCCGCCACCGCACCAGTTGCTCCGTCGTGATGCTCACCGTCATGTGCGGCAGGTCCGTCACGAACACCACCACCGTGTCGTTCACGAACGGGATGTGCGCCACCTGCTCCCGCGCCAGGTGCCGGAAGATCCCCTCCGGCTGGATCCGCGGCATGATCCGGGGCTTCGCGAAGTCCAGCGACATCGACACCAGTTGCAGCGCGTCCCCCGCGAACAACTGCTCCAGGTAGTGCGACACGATCTCCGTCCCGCGCTGGGGCTCGTGGTTCACCATGCGGAAGAGGTTCTCGAGGTCCAGCCGTCGCCCGTTCACGATCAACTCGCGCGGGCCGATGAAGTCCACCGCGTACTCGGGCTGCAGCCGGCGCAGCATGCTCGCCACGGTTTCCGCGAACGCTTCCGGCTCACGAGGCATCGTGCCCATGGGGGACTCCTCTCATCCTCCGGCTCACGAAGGGGCGAGAGACGCCCGTCGTGCCGAAGGCCGGGCGATCGCCCGGTGCTGATCCTTCGACACACTGCATCGTCCTCCGATTCGCGGGAGCCAAGCCCCGGTTCGCACATTCCGCCTCGCCCGCGCCGACCGGGTCATTCTCCCCCCCGGTTCGCGCAATCTTCGCCCGCGCCGCCCCAGCCTCCCGTCGCCGTGTGCCGCCTGTGTCGTCTGTGCCGGTGCGGGGAAGGGGTGTATAATCCGCCCCGTCGTGCCCCTCCGGGGCCTCGACGGCGTTCGGACAGCGTCCGCGGCTTCGGGGGCAGAACCCCCTGTCCCGGTGTGGGGGCCCGCGGCACACGGTTCCAGACCTCGCGAAACGGAGAACGCACGTGACCGAGCAGGAGATCGAAGCAAAGGTGATCGAGATCGTCGCGCAGCAGATGGGGCACGACAAGTCCAAGATCACGCGTACCTCCAGTTTCGTCGACGATCTCAACGCCGACAGCCTCGACCAGGTCGAACTGGTCATGGAACTCGAAGAAGCCTTCGAGACCGAGATCCCCGACGACCAGGCCGAGAAGATCAAGACCGTCGGCGACGCCATCGACTTCATCAAGCAGCACCACGCGGCCTGATCACCCCGCCCGGGCCTCGCCCGGGGGTGCGACCTCCCCATCCCCGGCGCGCCTCGCCGGTCGATCGGGCGCGGACGCCCGGGGTGCGGCGTATCGTGCGGCACAGGGAGCGCTCGCCATGCGGACCGCGGGACACAGAGTGGTCATCACCGGCATGGGCGCCGTCACCAACCTCGGCCCCGACGCCGCCTCCACCTGGGCCGGCATGCGCGAAGGTCGCAGCGGCATCAGCCCCATCGAGGGCGATGACTTCGTCACCTTCGCCGACAACTGGGACGTCACCATCGCCGGCCAGGTCAAGAACTGGGACGTCGCCTCCGTCCTCGACTTCAAGGAAGCCAAACGCCTCGACCGCTTCTCCCACCTCGGGCTCGCCGCCGCCATCGAGGCCGTCCGCAACTCCGGCATCGACTTCTCCCGTGAAGCCCACGACCGCTGCGGCGTCGTCGTCGGCTCGGGCATCGGCGGGATCAAAACCATCGAGGACGGCGTGCTCGTGATGAAGGGCAAGGGGCCCGACCGCCTCAACCCCTTCACCGTCCCGCGACTCATGGCCAACGCCGCCGCTGGCAACATCTCCATCAAGTTCGGCCTCCAGGGCCCCGCCTCCTGCCACGCCACCGCCTGCGCCAGCAGCGGGCACGCCATCGGCGACGCCACCAACTACCTCCACCGCGGGCTCGCCGACGTCATGCTCGCCGGCGGCGCCGAAGCCGCCTGCACCCCGCTCTGCGTCGGCGCCTTCATGGTCATGAAGGCCCTCTCCACCCGCAACAGCGAGCCCACCAAGGCCAGCCGCCCCTTCGACCGCACCCGCGACGGCTTCGTCCTCTCCGAGGGCGCCGCCATGTTCGTCCTCGAAACCGAAGAGCACGCCAAGAAGCGCGGCGCCACCATCCTCGCCGAGATCCTCGGCTTCGGAAACTCCGGCGACGCCGCCCACATCACCGCCCCAGACGCCGAGGGCGCCGGCGCCGCCCGCTCCATGCGCATGGCCCTCCGCGACGCAGGCCTCAACCCCGACCAGATCGACTACGTCAACGCCCACGGCACCAGCACGCCCCTGGGCGACAAGGCCGAGGTCGCCGCCGTCCTCGGGCTCTTCGCCGACCACGCCCGCAAGTCCGCCGGCGGCAAACTCCTCATGTCCTCCACCAAGTCCATGCTCGGACACTGCCTGGGCGCCAGCGGCGCGGTCGAAACCATCGCCTGCATCCACGCCGTCCGCGACGCCATCGTCGCCCCCACCATCAACCTCGACAACCCCGACGACGGCTTCGACGTCGACCTCGTCCCCCACCACGCCCGCGAACGCCGCGTCCGCTACGCCATGAACAACACCTTCGGCTTCGGCGGACACAACGTCACCCTCATCCTCGGCGCCTACCAACCCTGACCCCGGCCCGCACCCCCCGCGGCCCACCCCTCCCGATTCCGGCACGCCACTTGCGGTAATCCATCGACCACGGAGTGCCGATGGAACCCACGGTGCGCGATCCCTCCGCCCAGCCTACCCCCGCCCTCGCCCGCGCCCTGCGCCTCGAGGTCCCCGTCCTCGTCGTCCTCGGCGAGCGCGAGATGCGCACCAGCGAGGTCCTCGCCCTCGTGCCGGGCTCCATCATCGAACTCCCCAAGCACGCCGAGAGCCCCCTCGACCTCCTGGCCAACAACCGGCGCATCGGGCGGGGCGTCGCCGTCAAGGTCGGCGAGAACTTCGGCCTGCGGGTCCAGGAGATCGGCACGCCCCTGGAACGCGTCCACGCCGCCGGCGTCGCCACCAGCGCCCCCGCCGCCTGACCCCGCCGCCTGACCCCGCCCCCCACTCCCCCACGACCGACAGCCCACCCCCGCCGAACGCCGATAGGGTTGCTGTTGCCCGGCGGACGCCCCGCCGCGCCCTCACAGGAACCCCTCCCCGCTCATGCCGCGTGATATCCCCGTCGGGAATGGCGACCTGCTCGTGACCTTCGACCGCCTGTACCGGGTGCGGGACATCCACTACCCCCACGTCGGACGCTACAACCACACCGACGGGCACGTGCAGCGGTTCGGGGTCTGGGTCGACGGGCGTTTCGCCTGGATCGAGGACGCCGGCTGGGAGCGTTCCCTCCGCTACCGCGCCGACACCCTCGTCACCGACGTCCGCCTCCGCCACGCCGAACTCGGGCTCGAGATCGAGTGCAACGACGCCGTTGATTTCCACGAGCCCGCCTACTTCCGGCGCTGCGTCGTCCGCGACCTCCTGGGACGCGACCGCGACGTCCGCCTCTTCAGCCACTGGGACTTCTCCATCCGGGGCTCGCCCGTCGGCGACACCGCCAACTACGACCCCAACACGAGCGCCGTCGTCGTCTACAAGGACGACGCCTACTTCCTCTTCAACGCCTGCGACGAGAACAAGTGCGGCATCGACAACTGGGCCATCGGCACCAAGCGCGTCCGCGGCGCCGAGGGCACCTGGCGCGACGCCGAGGACGGCCAGCTCGGACGCAACGCCATCTCCCAGGGCTCCGTCGACGCCACCATCGGCTTCAACCTCCAGGTCCCCGCCGGCGGCTCGGCCTACGTCACCCAGTGGCTCGCCTGCGGGCACTCCTACTCCGAGGTCAAGGCCCTCAACCAGCGCATCAACGAGACCGGGCCCGACCGCATGATCGAACGCACCGCCTCCTACTGGAACCTCTGGGTCCGCAAGGAGCCCCTGAACGACGACGCCCTCCCCCCGGCCGTCTGCGACCTCTTCCGGCGCAGCCAACTCGTGATGCGCACCCAGATCGACAACGCCGGCGCCATCATCGCCGCCAACGACAGCGACATCACCCAGTTCGGCGGCGACCACTACTCCTACTGCTGGCCCCGCGACGGCGCCCTCGTCGCCTACGCCCTCATCCTCACCGGCCAGAGCGAACTCTCCCGCAACTTCTTCCGCTACGCCGCCCGCTGCCTCCGGGGCGACGCCTACTTCCTCCACAAGTACACCCCCGCCGCCGAGCTCGCCTCGTCCTGGCACCCCTGGATGCTCGAGGGCCAGCGCATCCTCCCCATCCAGCAGGACGAGACGAGCCTCGTGATGTGGGCCCTCCGCCGCCACTTCGAGCGCTTCCGCGACGTCGAGTTCGTCAAGCCCCTCTACCAGTCCCTCATCGTCCGCCCCGCCGAGTGGACGCTGAAGTACCGCGACACGCACGGGCTGCCCCACCCCTCCTGGGACCTCTGGGAAGAGCGCCGGGGCGTGCACCTCTTCACCGTCGCCTGCACCATCGGCGCCCTCCGCGCCGCCGCCGCCTTCGCCGCCGACTTCGGCGAGCACGACCGCGCCAGCGCCTACCGCGAGGGCGCCGACCGCATGACCGCCGCCATGCGCCGCCACATGTGGAACCCCGACGCCGGACGCTTCGCACGTCTCGTCACGCCCGTCGCCGGCAACGGCTACCGCCTCGAAATGACCGCCGACTCCGCCAGTTTCGCCCTCTTCGCCATCGCCGGCCTCCCCCACGACGACCCCCAGGTCGCCCAGGAAATGGCCAACATGCGCGAGATCGTCACCGTCCGCACACCCATCGGCGGCTACGCCCGCTACTACCACGACTACTACCACCAGATCGAACGCGACAACGTCGGCAAGGTCCCCGGCAACCCCTGGGTCATCTGCACCCTCTGGCGCGCCCAGTACGTCATCGCCCGCGCCCAGCGCGAGTCCGACCTCCAGGAAGCCGTCGACATCCTCAACTGGTGCGTCGCCCGCGCCGAGCCCAGCGGCGTCATGGCCGAGCAGTTCCACCCCTACACCGGCGAAGCCATCTCCGTCAGCCCACTCACCTGGAGCCACGCCACCTTCGTCATCGTCGTCCTCGAATACCTCCGCAAACTCGACGAACTCCGACGCGCGACGGCCTGAGCACCGCCCGCCGCCTACACGTACCGCACCTGCCCCGTCCCCTTCACGACCCGCCCCACCCGGAACACTCGCTCCCCCAGCTTCGTCAGGTGCTCACGCACCGACTCCGCGAACGCCGGACGCACGATCACGCAGTACCCAAGCCCCATGTTGAACACGCGGTCCATCTCCGCGTCGGGGATCTCCCCGTGCCTCCGCAGAAACTCGAACACCGGCGGCACGTCCCACGAGCCCCGCACCACCTCCGCGTCCAGCGTCGGCGGCAGCGCCCGGCACAGGTTCCCCGCCAGCCCCGACCCCGTGATGTGCGCCATCCCCGTCACCACGTTCTTCACCGCGTACGACCGCAGCAGCCGCACGATCGGCCGCGCGTACAGCCGCGTCGGCGTCAGCAGCACCTCGCCCAGCGTCCGCGCCGGCAACGCCGCCGCACGACGCTTCCCCCGACCCGCCTTCGCCGGCGGGTTCAGTTCCGGGTACACCCGCGCCAGGTCCAGCCCCGCCGCCTCCACAACCTTCCGCACCAGCGTGTACCCGTTGCTGTGCACCCCGTCGCTGGCCAGCCCCAGCACCACGTCGCCCGCCCGCACCCGCGAGGGCTTCTGCACCCGCTTCAGTTCCACCACCCCCACGCAGAACCCCGCGAGGTCGAAGTCCCCCTCCCGGTAGATGTCCGGCATGTGCGCCGTCTCGCCACCCAGCAGCGCGCACCCCGACCGACGGCACCCCTCCGCGATCCCCCGCACCAGATCGTGCAGGAACTTCGGCTCGATCACCGGCGTCGCGATGTAGTCCAGGAAAAACAGCGGCTCGGCGCCCTGCACCACCAGGTCGTTCACGTTCATCGCCACCAGGTCGATGCCCACCGTGTCGAACACGCCCAACTGCGCCGCCAGTTTCACCTTCGTCCCCACCCCGTCGCAGCACGCCACGAGCACCGGGTCCTTGTAGTTCTGCGCGAACAGCCGCGCCTTGTAGTCGAGGCGGAACAGCCCCGCGAACCCGCCCGGGTTCGGGATCACCCGGTCCGTGTGCGTCCGGCGCAGCACGCGATCCAGGGACTCCGTGAACGAGTCCTTCTCGTCAATATCCACGCCCGAGTCGGCGTACGTCAGTCCCCGGCGTCCGCGAGCCACGCGTGCCTCCCTTGCTGGCCCGCAGGATAGCGACGCCCCCCGCCGCGCGCGCTGTCGTCAGCCCTTCACCCCGCCCAGCACCGCCGCCTCCAGCCGCTCGGGCGCGTCGTACGCCAGCCCGAACGCCGTCCCGCTGAACTCCGCCAGCGAGACCTCCTCCTGGCGGATGAACCCCGTCGCCCGCGGCATGCGCCCGCGCCGGTGCAGGTCCAGGAATCCGCACACCCCCGCCGCCGTAGTCAGCTCGATCGCCGGCCACACCCGACCGAACAGGTTCGTCGAGCGCACCGTCCGCTCGAAGTTCACCTGCCACAGCCGCCCGTCCTTCTCCCCCACCGCGTTCACGAAGATCACCACCACGTCCTGCAGCGTCCGCGCCAGCGAGTGATCGAACAGGTCGATCAGCATCCACCGGTCAAACCGCCGCCCGTGCGCGTCCGGCTCGGCGTGCTCCACCCCCAGCCCCAGATCGTGCAGCAGGCACCGCATCAGGTCCCGGTGCCCCGGATACCGGATCGTCTTGTACGCCACGTTCGCCCCCGGCGACAGACGCCCCTCGCCCCGCAGCGTCTCGATCAGACTCCCCACGCCCCCGGACGTGTAGAACGCCTCGTACTCCACACCCTCGAACGAGAACCGCTCCAGCCCTTCGAGCGCCGGCACCTTCACCGCGTGCCCGTTCAGCATCACGTTGCACGGCTCGCAGTACTCGTTGATCACCCCCGCCGCCGACCACGTCACGTTGTACTTCAACTGGTTCGTCGGATACTGCGGCAACGCCCCCACCCGCAGCGTGATGTCGTGCACCTTCTCGAACTGCCGCGCCACGTCGTACGCCGCCACCGCGATGTACCCCGGCGCCAGCCCGCACTGCGGCACCAGCGCCACCTTCGCCCGCCCCTCGCTCTCGATCGCCCGCACCCGCTCCGTCGTCGCCACGTCCTCCGTCACGTCGAAGTAGTGAACGCCCAGATCGTTCGCCGCCTCCGCGATGCCCTGCACGAAGTTGAACGGCAGCATGCACACCACGTAGTCCCGCCCCTTCAGCGCCGCCCGCACCTGCGCCGTGTTCGACACGTCCAGACGCATCGCGTCGAACGACACCCTGTGCGGCAGGCGCTTCGCCAGCGCCGTCAGGTTCGCGTGCGCCTCGTCCAGCGACGCCTGCTCCCGGTCGGCCAGCGTCACGTGGTACGCGCCCCCGCCGCACATCAGCAGCAACTCGCCCACCGATTTGCCGACCTTGCCGGCGCCGAGGATCAGGACGTTCTTCGTGCTCGTGGGGGTGCTCATGGGGGTGCGACTCCGTGCCCGCCTGCGATCGGGCCTCTGGGTGTGGGGGTTGGGGGCGGAAATCTAGGCCCCGCGTGCGGCCCCAGCGCGCCCGCACCGGCCGCAATCCCGTGCCGCACGCCCCCGCGCGCACGCTGGTTCCCGGACCCGCCGCCGCGGGAATCCGCCCTCAACCTCCCCTATCCTGTCGGCCCGGCCCGGCCATTCGCCCGGGGTTCACCGGCAGGAGACGCGTTCCATGGCCCGCAGCATGCTCTTCACGTCCGAGTCCGTCTCGATGGGGCACCCCGACAAGGTCGCCGACCAGATCTCCGACGCCATCCTCGACGCCATGATCGCCGACGACCCCATGAGCCGCGTCGCCTGCGAAACCCTCGTCGCCACCGGGCTCGTCGTCGTCGCCGGCGAGGTCACCACCAACACCTACGTCGACATCCCCGAACTCGTCCGCTCCACCATCCGCGAGATCGGCTACACCACCGGCGAGATGCGCTTCGACGCCGACTCCTGCGCCGTCCTCGTCGCCCTCAACCGCCAGAGCCAGGACATCGCCATGGGCGTCGACAAGGAGGGCGCGGGCGACCAGGGCATGATGTTCGGCTACGCCTGCAAGGACACCCCCGAGTTCATGCCCCTGCCCATCGACCTCGCCCACCGCCTCGTCGAGCAGCAGGCACACGTCCGCCGCGAGGCCATCATCCCAGGCCTCCGCCCCGACGCCAAGAGCCAGGTCACCGTCGAGTACGAGGACGCCAAGCCCGTCCGCGTCGACACCGTCGTCCTCTCCACCCAGCACGAGCCCATCTGGAACGACCGCCAGGACGCCCTCAAACGCGAGATCATCGAGCACGTCCTCAAGCCCGTCCTCAAAGAGTGGTGGAACCCGGGCATCACCGTCCACGTCAACCCCACCGGACGCTTCGAGATCGGCGGGCCCCACGGCGATTCCGGGCTCACAGGCCGCAAAATCATCGTCGACACCTACGGCGGCATGGGGCGTCACGGCGGGGGCGCCTTCTCCGGCAAGGACCCCACCAAGGTCGACCGCTCCGCCGCCTACATGGCCCGCTACATCGCCAAGAACGTCGTCGCCGCCGGGCTCGCCGACCGCTGCGAGATCCAGCTCTCCTACGCCATCGGCGTCGCCGAACCCACCAGCGTCTACGTCGACACCTTCGGCACCCACAAGGCCGACGAAGCCAAGATCGCCAAGGCCGTCCGCGAGGTCTTCGGGCTCACGCCCCGAAAAATCATCGAGACGCTCGGCCTGCGCACGCCCATCTACTCCCCCACCGCACGCCACGGGCACTTCGGTCGCAAGCCCTACGAGGGGCAGTACACCGACCGCGTGAAGCGCATCAGCCGCGGCCCCAAGCTCAGCTTCTTCTCGTGGGAACGCACCGACAAGGCCGACGCGCTCAAGAAACTCTGCTCCTGAACGAACTCGCCATTCGCCATCCGCCATTCGCCATTCGCCATTCGCCATTCGGCATCCGGCATCCGGCATTCGGCATTCGGCATCCGGCATCCGGCATTCGGATGCCCGAACGCGACTACCCGGTGCCTGCTGCCTTCTCCTCTGGGGCGAGGCCTTCCGGTGGGGCGGGGCCTTCCGGTGGGGCACGGCCTTCCGGTGGGGCGGGGCCTTTCCAGGCACCGTCTTCCTCCCCTTCCACGCCTTCCCCGAATGCCGAATCCCCAATGCCGAATG
>VFQQ010001814.1_pt1 | contig 27395 bp, 18 predicted proteins | sample 3512341 | NCBI WGS metagenome assembly VFQQ01 (sample SAMN10412373, study PRJNA504923) | tailings metagenome | isolation source: Relicate 2 Philex TSF1 revegetated site | place: Philippines: Tuba, Benguet | collected 2017-08-29
CCCGCACCCGCCGCGGCAGCGGCCGCCCACGCCGGTCACGGGCCGGCGCAAGAGCGACAGGCCGTCGTGCCGTCATGGCCAGCGCTGGGCCGCGCGGAGGCCGCGCTGTCGGCGCGCGGCGGCTTGGCATTGGCAGCCCTTGCGGCGGCGCTGGCCACGCTGCTGATCGGTCTGGCCGGCTGAGCGAACTCGACCACCGGGCGCTGCTGCGTCAGCGTGCCCCGCCCACCAGCGCCGGCCGCACGCCGCGGCGCCAGACGCCGATCGCGAGGCTGCCCAGCACGCCGGCCAGGACCAGCACGATGGCGCCCACCGCCCACAGCATGAGCACCAGGGCCGGCAGCCACGACAGCAACGCGGGCATGCTCGCCACCAGCCACTCCATCAGCGGCGCCCAGGCCGCGAGCATGGCCTTCACCGCCTCGAACGATGAGGCCGGCAGCCAGGGTGCCAGCCAGGCCGGCAGCACGAGCGCATCGATCCAGGACCGCCAGTCGCCGCCGCCGCCGCCGGCCCAGCCCGTCCAGCCGGACCAGCCGGCCAGCGCATGCGCAGCCCAGGCGAACAGGGACCACAGCACGACGAGCAGCAGGGTTGCCAGCCAGATCAGCAGATGGGGCCACCGACTGCGGCGCGTGGTGGCGGTGGCGGGGCTTGGGTCGGCAGTCATGGTTGTCGATCTCGAGGATGGTGAAACAGGGTCGATAGGGAAGTTGAGCCGGCTCGGGTCAGTTCAACACCTTCGCGCCGATGGCATCGCCGGCGCGCTGCAGCGGCCCGAGCGGGTTGACCTGGCGCTCGGTACGGTCGATGCGGGCTTCGCCGCCGAAGTTGCGGAACACCACCTGGTCGCCGCGCACGACGACCAGGCCGTCGAAGCGCCAGCCGCCAACGGCCGTGGTGCGGCGGAAGTTGAAGAAGTCGAGCCAGAACGAGCCCTCGCGGCGCTGCGTCTGCCCGCCGAGGTGGAACACGTAGGCCCGGCACTGCGCCTGCGCCGCGACGCAGGCGCGCACGCCTTCGTCCAACGATTCCAGCGGCACGCCGGGATGCGGCGCGAGCCGCGTGATCACCTCCGGATACGGCACGCGCGTGACGTTGCGCCCGCCCTCGGGGTCGAAGCCCAGCGCCGCGAGCTCGGCCACCGTGGTGCGAAAGGGCACCACCTGCTCGAGGGCGCGCTGCGCGGCCTCGAAGCTGTCGAAGGCCGAGGGCTGCTCGCTCGAGCCGCGCGGCAGCAGCGACGCGCAGCCGGCCAGGCCCGCTGCCAGCAGGGGCAGCGCGAGCCAAGCCAGCGCGCGCGTGGGGCAGCGCGTGCTCATGGCGTGATGGCAACCTTGAGCACGCCGTCGCGCTGGTGCCCGAACAACTCGTAGGCCTGCTCGATGTCGTCGAGCCTGAAGCGGTGCGTCACCATCGGCGAGAGGTCCAGGCGAGCGGCCTGGATCACCGCCATCAGCCGGCGCATGCGCTCCTTGCCGCCCGGGCACAGCGTGGTGACGATCTTGTGATCCCCGAGCCCGGCGGCAAACGCGCCCAGCGGGATCTTCAGGTCGCCGGAGTACACCCCCAGGCTGGACAGCGTGCCGCCCGGGCGCAGCACGCGCAGGCAGGCCTCGAAGGTGTCCTGGATGCCCAGCGCCTCGATCGCGACATCGACACCGCGGCCGCCGGTCAGGCGCAGGATCTCCTGCACCGGGTCCTCGCGGCTCGCGTCGATCACGATGTCGGCGCCCATGCGGCGCGCGATCGCCAGGCGAGCGGCGATGCGGTCGACGCCGATCACGGTGGTCGCGCCGCTCAGCTTGGCGCCGGCGGCCGCGCACAGGCCGATCGGCCCCTGCGCGAACACCGCCACCGTGTCGCCGATGCGGATGCCGCCGCTCTCGGCGCCGCCGAAGCCGGTGGACATGATGTCGGGGCACATCAGCACCTGTTCGTCGCTCAGCTCGTCGGGCACCACGGCCAGGTTGGTCATCGCGTCGGGCACGAGCACGTACTCGGCCTGGCAGCCGTCGATGGTGTTGCCCAAGCGCCAGCCGCCCAGCGGCTTCCAGCCGTGCGCGGTGCCGGCGCCGTCCTGCGCGCCGCAGCCGCACTGGCAGGCGTTGCTCCAGCCGCTGGGCGTGATCGCGCCGGCGATCACGCGCTGGCCTTCGCGGTAGCCGCGCACCGCCGAGCCGAGCTTGTCGATCACGCCCACCGGCTCGTGCCCGACCGTCAGGCCCTTGGCCACCGGGTACTCGCCCTTGAGGATGTGCACGTCGGTGCCGCAGATGGTGGTCGTGGTCACGCGCACCAGCGCGTCCAGCGGCCCCACGTCGGGGACGGGTTTTTCGTCGAGCACGATGCGACCGGGTTCGACGAACACGGCCGCCTTCATCTTCTGGGTCATGACCATCTCCTTCCCCTGTTGCGAGGCGCCTGCGTCGACGATGGTTCCAATCGTCGGCGGCAAATGCGCTCGGCGTTTGATGCCGGTCAACGCTTGCGGGTGGAGGGACGTCGGCGCAGGGGCGGCGCGAGCCCAGAATGCGCCATGACGAGGCCCGCGACGAGGCGCCAAGCGCTGCGATGCGGCCTCGCAGTGAGGCTGCGTGCCGCGCTGTCCTCGTCCCCGCTGGCGCTGAAGTTGGCGATCGCGCTGGCGCTCGGCTGCGGGCACGTGCCCAGCCGGTCTGGCACGCCGGCACTCCCGGCCATCACCGTGCACGTGGTCTCGCAGGGCTGGCACAGCGGCATCATCGTGCCGGCGGTCCTCGCTCAGGACTGGCCGGCGCGGCACGAGTTTGCGCAGGCAGAGTTCTTCGAGGTGGGGTGGGGCGACCGTGCCTACTACCAGGCCACGGACCCGGGCTGGTGGCTCGGCCTGCGCGCCCTGCTGTGGCCGAGCCCGGGCGTGCTGCACGTCGTGGCCCTGCAGGAGCCGCCGCAGGCGGCCTTCCCGGGCGCGCCGCTGCTCGCGGTGCAGCTTTCGCACCGGGGCGCGCAGCGCCTGGCCGCGGCGATCGCCGCCAGCCACGAGCGCGGCGCCGACGGTGCGCCGGTCGCCTTCGGCCCGGCGCTGTACGGCCAGGGACGCTTCTACGCTTCGGTCGAACGCTTCCACCTGTTCGCCACCTGCAACGTGTGGGTCGCGAGCCGCCTGCGCGACGCCGGGCTCGATCTGAGCCCGGCGTTCGCCCTGACGGCGGGAATGCTGTTCGGCCAACTGGCGCGGCATGTGCCGGCGCCCCCGGCCCCCGCCGCGTCGGCCGCGCCGGCCGCATCGGCGGCGGTATCGATCGCGCCGGCCGCGAATTGACGCACGCCAACGCCGGCCGGCCCGACTTGCGCTGCAATGCCACGATGAGCGTCGACCTGATCCGTGACACCGCCGTGGCCGAGGTGCCGCCCGCCGCGCCCGGCGACGCGGCGCAGCGCCTGCTGCGCGCCGTGCAGAGCGTAGCCGCGGAACTGCGCCAGCGCTCCGCGCGCCTGGCCTCGCTCGGCCTGGACGACTCGCTGGAGCGCGACTACGGGCTGGACAGCCTGGCGCGCGTCGAACTGCTGGCCCGCATCGGCCAGGAGTTCGGCGTGCAGCTCGACGAAGCCGCCCTCACCCAGGCCGAGACGCCGCGCGATCTGCTGCGGCACGTGGAGCGCGCGCCGCACGACGCGGCGCAGGCGCCGCGACCGCTCAGGGTGCCCGCGGCGCCCGCGGCGGCGCCGTCCGGCGAGGACGTCGCCGCACCGGACGGCGCGGCCACGTTGCTGGAGGTCTTCGACTGGCACCTGCGCCAGCACCCGCAGCGCGTGCTGATCTCGCTCTACGAAAGCCCCGAGGCGCCCACCGAACTGAGCTACGCCGCGCTGCACGCCGACGCGCAGGCGGTCGCCGCGGGCCTGCAGGCGCGCGGCCTGGTGCGCGGCGAGGCGGTGGCGATCATGCTGCCCACCGGGCGCGAGTTCTTCGCCGCCTTCTACGGCACGCTGCGCGCCGGCGGCGTACCGGTGCCGCTGTACCCGCCGGCAAGGCCCTCGCAGCTCGAGGACCATCTGCGGCGCATCGCCGGCATCCTGCGCAACGCCCGCGCGCGCGAGCTGCTGACGGTGGAGCGGGCCAAGCCGCTGGCCCATCTGCTGCGCGCCGAGCTCGACACGCTGCAGGCGGTAGCCACCGTGGCGGACATCGCCGCCGCCGCCGCCGGCAGCCCCGCGGCGACCGTGCCGGTGACGGCCTCGGACGTCGCCTTCCTGCAGTACACCTCGGGCAGCACCGGCGAGCCCAAGGGCGTGGTGCTGACGCACGCCAACCTGCTGGCCAACCTGCGCGCGATGTGGCGCGCCTCGGGCGTGGGCCCGCGCGACACCTTCGTCTCCTGGCTGCCGCTGTACCACGACATGGGGCTGATCGGCGCCTGCCTGGGGTCGCTGGTGGTCGGCTTCCACCTCGTGCTGATGTCGCCGCTGGCCTTCCTGGCGCGGCCGCAGCGCTGGCTGGAGGCGATCGCGCAGCACCGCGGCACGCTGTCGGCGGCACCGAATTTCGCCTACGAGCTGTGCCTGGCCAAGATCGGCGACGGCGAACTCGAGCGGCTGGACCTGTCGAGCTGGCGCCTGGCCTTCAACGGCGCCGAGCCGGTCAGCCCCGACACGCTCGAGCGCTTTGCTGCGCGCTTCGCGCGCTGCGGCTTCAGGCGCGAGGCGCTGACGCCCGTCTACGGCCTGGCCGAAAGCTCGGTCGGGCTGGCCTTCCCGCCGCTGGCGCGCGGGCCCTGGATCGAGCCCGTCGACCGTGCGGCGCTGATCCGCGACAGCATCGCGCAGCCGGCGCGCGAGGGCGACCCCGCGCCGCTGCGCCTCGTCTCGTGCGGGCTGCCGCTGCCAGGGCACGAGATCCGCGTCGTCGATGCCGGCTCGCGCGAGCTGCCCGAGCGCCACCAGGGGCGGGTGCAGTTCCGCGGGCCCTCGAGCACGCAGGGCTACCTGGCCAACCCGCAGGCCAACGCCAGGATGTTCGACGGCGAGTGGCTGAACACCGGCGACCTCGGCTTCCTGCTGCACGGCGAGCTGTTCCTCACCGGCCGCGAGAAGGACATCGTCATCCGCGGCGGCTTCAACATCCACCCGCACGAGCTCGAGAGCGCCGTCGCCGCGCTGCCCGGCGTGCGCAAGGGCGGCGTGGCGGTGTTCCCGGCCACCGACCCGCGCCACGCCACCGAGCGCCTGGTGGTGCTGGCCGAAACGCGCGAGGCCGATGTGGCGCAGCGCGAACGGCTGGCGCACGAGATCACCGCACTGTCGGCCTCGTTGCTGGGCGCACCGGCCGACGACGTGGTGCTGGCGCCGCCGCACACCGTTCTCAAGACCTCCAGCGGCAAGATCCGCCGCTCGGCCTGCCGCGAGCTGTACGAGCAGGGCCGGCTTGGCACGACGCAGCGCGCGCCGTGGCGGCAGTGGCTGTCGCTGGCCGCCTCGGCGGCGCGCTCGCGCGGCCTGGGCGCCTGGCGCATGCTCGGCCGCCGCGCCTGGGGCCTGTGGGCCTGGACCGTGCTGCTGGCGCTGGGCAGCTTCGCCTGGGGGCTGATCATGCTCGGCCCGCGCCTGGAGGGCCGGCGAGCCGTGGCACGCGGCTTTGCCCGCGCCGCGCTGCGCCTGACCGGGCTGCCGGTGCAGGTGCATGGTCTCGAACACCTGCCGGCCAACGGCGCCTGCATCGTCGTCGCCAACCACGCCAGCTACGTCGATGCGATGCTGCTGGGCGCGCTGCTGCCGCCGCGCTTCGGTTTCGCGGCCAAGCGCGAGCTGGCCGGCGCACCGTTCGTCGGCGCGGCGCTGCGCCGGCTGGGCATCGCCTTCGTCGAGCGCTTCGACGCCGCGCGCGGCGTCGAGGACACGCAGGCCCTGCTGGCGCGCGTGCGTGCCGGCGAGTCCTTCGTCATCTTCCCCGAGGGCACGTTCCGGCGCGCGCCCGGCCTGCTGCCCTTCAAGCTCGGCGCCTTCGTCACCGCCGCCGAGGCCGGCGCGCCGCTGCTGCCGCTGGCCCTGCACGGCACGCGCTCGCTGCTGCGCGCCGGCGCCTGGCTGCCCGAACGGGTGCCGGTGGAACTGCGCCTGCTGCCGCCGATCCGGCACGCGGGCAACGGCTGGGATGCCGCTGTCGCCGCACGCGATGCCGCGCGCCGTGCGCTCGCCGCCGCGCTGCGCGAGCCGATGCTGGACCCGGCTTGAGGACGCCCTGTCCTCCACGCTGACTCGACGCGAGACGCTTGCCATGCCCCTGTTTGCCCAGGATGCCCTGAACCCCGGCGTGCGCCGGCGCGAGGTGTTCGGCTGGGCGATGTACGACTTCGCCAATTCGGGCTACACGACCGTCGTCCTCACGGCCGTGTTCAGCGCCTACTTCGTCGGCGGCATCGCCGGCGGCGCGACTTGGGCCACCTTGGCCTGGACCTCGGCGCTTGCGCTGTCGAGCCTGATCGTGATGGTGACGATGCCGGCCATCGGCGCCTACGCCGACCTGCGCGCGGCGAAGAAGCGGCTGCTGCTGCTGTCGACGATCGGCTGCGTCGCCGCCACCGCCGCGCTGGCCGGCGCCGGCCCGGGCGACGTCGCCTGGGCGGTGGCGGCGGTGGTGCTGTCCAACGTGTTCTTCACCTACGGCGAGTCGCTGATCGCGGCCTTCCTGCCCGAACTGGCGCGCGAGCACAGCCTGGGGCGCGTGTCGGGCTGGGGCTGGGCCTTCGGCTACTTCGGCGGCATGCTCACGCTCGGGCTGAGCCTGGCCTACGTGATCTGGGCCCAGGGTCAGGGGTTGCCGGCCTCGCACTTCGTGCCGGTGACGATGCTGATCACGGCCGGCGTCTTCGCGGCGTCGGCGCTGGCGACCTTCGCGCTGCTGAAGGAGCGCGCAAGGCCGCAGGCGATGCCGGCCGGCGGGTCCGGTGTGGGCGCCGCGCTGGCGCGGCTGAATCGCACCCGGCGCGAGGCGCGGCGCTTCCGCGACTTCAGCGCGCTGCTGGCCTGCGCCGTCGCCTACCAGGCCGGCATCTCGGTGGTGGTCGCGCTGTCGGCGGTGTACGCCGAGCAGGTACTTGGCTTCGAGCAGACGCAGACGATGATGCTGATCTTCCTCGTCAACATCGCCGCCGCCGCCGGCGCTTTCGCCTGGGGCTACGCGCAGGATCGCATCGGCCACCGGCCGGCGCTGGCGGTCACGTTGGCGGGCTGGGTCGTGATGACGCTGCTGGCCGCACTGGCCACCGGGCCGGGGCTGTTCTGGATCGCGGCGGTCATCGCCGGGCTGTGCATGGGCTCGAGCCAGTCGGCCGGGCGCGCGCTGGCCGGCGCATTCGCGCCCGAGCCGCGGCGCGCCGAGTTCTACGGCCTGTGGACCTTCGCGATCCGCGTCTCGGCCATCCTGGGGCCGATGACCTACGGCCTGGTGACGCTCTTGACCGGCGGCAACCACCGGCTGGCCATCGTCAGCACTGGCTTGTTCTTCGTCCTCGGGCTGCTGTTGCTGGCGCTGGTGAACGTGGGGCGCGGCATCGCGGCGGCCGCCAGCGGCGACGAGGCTCTCGAAGGCCCGGCCGAGGGCCAACGATGACAGCGATCCGACCATCGACAAGGCACGCCGTCGCCGCCCGGCGTCGAACCTGACCTCATGCACGAATCCGCCACTGCGACCTGGCTCAGACGCAGCATCGTCGCGACGCTGCTCGGCGGTCTGCTGATCGTCGGCTTCGTCATCCTCCAGCCCTTCTTCACCGCGATTGCCTGGGCGGCCATCCTGGTGTACGTCGCGTGGCCGCTGCACGAGCGCGTGCTGGCTCGCGTCGGCGGGCGGCGCATCTGGGCGGCCCTGGTGATGACGACGCTGCTGGCGCTGCTGCTCGGCGCGACGCTGCTGTGGCTGGTCGTGCTGCTGCAGCGCGAAGGCGCGGTCGCGCTGCGCGAGGCCGTGGCGCTGCTGCGGACCGGGGTCGAGCTGCCCGAGCCGCTCGCGCGCATCCCCTGGATCGGGCCCTGGCTGCAGGAGCGGCTGGCCGAGCTGGGCGGCGACCGCGCCGCCTGGGGCCGGCAGCTCGCCGAATGGGGCGAGCAGTGGGGCGAACGTGTCGGCACCCAGGTCGTGCGCCTGCTCGGCGACCTCGGGCTGAATGCGTTGCGCTTCGCGGTGGCGCTGCTGACCGCCTTCTTCCTGTTCCGCGACGGCGACCACCTGCTGGCCGAAGCGCGGCGCGTGCTGCAGGGCCTGCTGGGCGGGCGTGTGGACGGCTACTTCGACGCCGCCGGCAGCACGACGCGCGCGGTGGTCTACGGCCTGCTGCTGGCGGCGGTCGTGCAAGGGGCCATGGCCGGACTGGGCTATTGGGTGGCTGGCGTGTCCGCGCCGGTGTTCTGGGGCGCCACCACCGCGCTGGTGGCGCTGATTCCCTTCGGCGCGCCGTTGATCTGGGGCTCGATCGGCGTCTGGCTGCTGGCCCAGGGCGAGACCGCCGCCGGCATCGGGCTGCTGCTGTGGGGCGCACTCGCCGTGAGCTGGATCGACAATCTCGTGCGGCCGCTGGTCATCAGCGGCGTCTCGCGCGTCCCCTTTCTGCTCGTGCTGTTCGGCGTGCTCGGCGGCTTGGCCGCCTTCGGGCTGATCGGCCTGTTCGTCGGCCCGGTCATCCTCGCCATCCTGCTGGCGCTGTGGCGCGAGTGGGCCGCTGCGGCGGCCCAGCCGCCGGCCTGAACGCCGCGGGTACAGTTGCGGAACGCAATGTCGGCGTCGCCCGGCGGGAACACTGCAGAGACCAAGGAATGCAACCGTGCAACTCATGATGTTCGCGGGCGGGCTGCTCGCGCTGATCGCTGGCGCCAACCTGTTGGTGCGCGGCGCCTCCAGGCTGGCGCTGTCGTTCGGCATCTCGCCGCTGGTCGTAGGCCTGACGGTGGTCGCCTTCGGCACCAGCGCGCCCGAAATGGCCGTCTCGGTCGGCGCGGTGCTGGACGGACGAGTCGATCTCGCGATCGGCAACGTGGTCGGCAGCAACATCTTCAACGTGCTGTTCATCCTCGGCGCCAGCGCGCTGATTGCCCCGCTGGTGGTCAACATCCAGCTCATCCGGCAGGAGGTGCCGATCATGATCGGCGCGTCAGTGCTGCTGCTGCTGCTCGGACTCGACGGCCGCATTTCCTGGCTCGACGGCGCGCTGCTGCTGGGCTTGCTGCTCGTCTACACCGGCTTCCTGGTCGTTCAGTCGCGCCGCGAGACGCAGGCCGCGCAGAACGAGTACACCGAGTCCTTCGGCCCCGCAAGGGCGGCCACCTGGGACCGCTCGCCGCTCGTGCAGATCGGCCTCGTCGTCGCCGGGCTTGGCGCGTTGGTGCTGGGATCGCAGTGGCTGGTCGAGGCCGCGGTGACGTTCGCGAAGGCGCTGGGCGTCAGCGACCTGGTCATCGGCCTGACCATCGTCGCGGCCGGCACGTCGCTGCCCGAGGTGGCGACCTCGATCACCGCAGCGATCAAGGGCGAGCGCGACATCGCGGTGGGCAACGTGGTGGGCAGCAACACCTTCAACATCCTGGGCTGCCTGGGACTCTCCGGCCTGGCGGCCGGCGGCGACGGCCTGACGATGGCACCGTCGCTGCTGGCATTCGACATCTGGGTCATGCTGGCGGTCGCACTGGCCTGCGTGCCGGTGTTCCTGACCGGACGCGAAATCGCCCGCTGGGAGGGCGCGGTCTTCGTGCTGTACTACACAGCCTACGTGGCCTACCTGATCCTCGCCGCCCAGCAGCACGACGCGCTGCGCACCTACACGTTGGCGATGACCGGGTTCGTGCTGCCGCTGACGGTGATCACGCTGGTGGCGGTGCTGCTGCGGCGGCGGACGACGCCCTCCTGATCCGCCCAGCCCTCGGAGTCAGCCGAACGCCAGGAATGCAGCCGCTGCGACGGCGCCGATGCAGACCAGGTTCAGTACCAGCCCGCAGCGCATCATCGTTGCCTGCGGCACCTGCCCCGTACCGTAGACGATGGCATTCGGCGGCGTGGCCACCGGCAGCATGAACGCGCAGGAAGCGGCCACCGCGATCGCACCGGCCAGCACCGGCCCCGGCAGGCCGAGCGCGTCGCCGACCACCATGAACACCGGCACCAGCAGCGCCGCGACCGCTGTGTTGCTGACCAATTCGGTCAGGAAGACCACGAAGGCAACGACGCCCAGCAGCACCAGCAGGGGCGGCGCGCCGTGCAGCTGTTGCACCAGGGCATCGGCCAGGAAGCGGCTGCCGCCGCTGGCTTCCATCACCCGGCCGAGCGCCAGCCCGCCGCCGAACAGCAGCAGCACGTCCCAGTGCGTCCGACGTTCGAGATGCGGCCAGTCGATCGCCCCAAGGCTCACCAGCGCGGCGACAGCGGCGATGGCCACCAGGCTATCGATGTCGGCAGCGATGCCGAGCACGCGCGCCAGCGGCGCGGCGAACACCCAGCCGGCCGCGGTGAGCGCGAACACGGCCACCGTCACGCGCCGGCCGCGTGTCCACACGAGCGGCTCGCACGCCGAGGCCACCCGTCCGCCCAGGCGTGGTCGCAGCACCAGGTACAGCGCGCCAATCATCAGCGGCAGCAGCAGCGCCACCGCGGGCAGGCCGATGCGCAGCCATTGCGCGAACGAGATGCCCGCCTCGGCGGCGGCGATCGCGTTAGGCGGACTGCCCACCAGTGTGCCGATGCCGCCGATGCTGGCGGAGTAGGCCGTGCCCAGCAGCACGAAAGCCTGCTCGCGGAGTCCGATCGCGGGCGTCGCGGCCGCGCCTTGGTCGTCCGGCCCGCGCAACAGGCCCAGCGCCAGAGGCACCATCATCGCGGCCGTGGCGGTGTTGCTGATCCACATCGACAGCAGCGCCGTCAGCCCGAACAGCAGCAGCACAGCCCCTCCCCGATGCCCCCTCGCCAGCCGCAGCACGTGCTGGGCCAGCGCGCGGTCCAATCCCTGGTGCTGCAACGCCGCTGCCAGCGCGAAGCCGCCGAGGAAGAGGAAGATCACGGGATGCGCGAACGGCGCCAGCGCTGCCGGCACGCTCAACACGCCGCCGGGCACCGCCAGCAGCGGCACCAGGAGTGCGGTGACGCTCAGGTGCAACGCCTGCGTCATCCACAGCGACCCGATCAGGACAAACAGGGCCAGACCGGTGCGCAGGCTGTCAGGCGGCGGCACGGCGGCAAACACGACGGCGGCCAGCAACACGCGCAGCAACGCGCGCAGCGCCGGCCCCGGCAGCGCCGTCACGCCACGTGCGTGGTCGACACCATCACGTCGCCGGCCGACTCCGCGAGCACGTGTTTGGTCACGCTGCCGAGCAGGAAGTCCTCGACCATGCCGGCGCCGTGCTTGCCGATGACGATCAAATCGCAGTCGGCCTCCTGCTCCTGTTCGACAACGGCGAGCGACGGGTCCTGCATGACCAGACACGGCTGCCACTGGCCAGTACGCAGTCCGGCCGCAGCCGCCGCTTCGTGCAGGCGCTGGTGGGCGAACTGCTGCGCCTGGGCCCGGTAGCGTTCGATGCTCTTCGTGTCGACGCCGGCCAGGTGCATGCGGCTCTCGAACGGCACCTCGTAGGCGTGCAGCAGCGTGAGAAAGGCGCCGGGCGCGACGCGACGCGCCAGCGCGATCGCGGCCGCCGACGAGGCGGAAAAGTCCACTGGCACGAGCACCCGCCGGTACGTTTCGTGCGCCTTCTGCTTGACGACGAGCAGTGGACGGCGCGTGGTGCGCAGCAGCCGTTCGGCGGTTGTGCCCAACGCGATGCGCCGCACGAACCCCGCGCCGCGCGCCCCGAGCACCACGAGCTCTGCCCCGATCGCGTCGGCCTGCGCATCGACCTCGGTGAGTACCGATCCATTGCGCAGACTCGTCTGGACGCCGGGACCGTGCTCGCCGCCGATGTCGGCCGCGAGTGCCTCGAGCTGGCGGTTGGCATCGAGAATCAATTCGGGCTCCACCGCCGTGTCGGCGCCCAGCAGCGCGCGCAGGCGCTCGAGCGCACCGGCATGCACCACATGCAGCAGGTGCAGATGCGCGCCGTGCTCGCGCGCCAAGCGCGCCGCGCGCTCGACGGCGTGCCGTGACGGGCCGGAGAAGTCAGTCGGAGCGAGGATGTGGGTCAGGCTGTTCATGGGGCACTCTCCTGCAGCAAGCCAGCATAGCGTTGACGGGGGGTGGCTGCCTTGTCTGGCGTCAGCGCGCAGCCGGCGGCCCGGCGTCGGCATCGTGCCCCGCATCGACGACCGGGCGGTAGTCCCAGTCCCGCACCGCCTGGACCAGCTGCTCGACCTCTTCAACGGGCACGTGGAGCATCTGCAGCGCGGTGGCGCCCAATCGCAGGCTGGCCTCGATCGCCTCGGGATACGCATGCGCCGCGCCCGCCTGAATCAGCGCCGTGCTGTCGTCGAGGTTGCGCGCCCGGGCGATCACCGGCACCTGCGGGCAAGCGCTGCGCAGCAGCGTGACGGCCTTGAGCGCCGTGCCCGCGTCGTCGACCGCCAGCAGGACCAGCGCCGCGCGATCGACGCGAATGGCCCCGTGCAGTTCGGGGTCGGCGATGTCGCCGTACGACACGGCGTGCCCGTCGGCGCGCCCCTGCGAGACACGCCTGGGATCGGTGTCGAAAGCGACGAAGGGAATGCCGCGCGAGTGCAGCAGCACGGCGATGGTGTGACCGACCCGCCCGTAGCCGCCGATCACCACCGGCCCATGCCCGCCTTCGTTGGCCGGCAACTCGTCTGCGCCGGGCAACCCGTGCCGCGGCACTGCGGTTCCCGTGAGCCGCGCAGCGATCGCGCCGTTGAAGCGGATCAACACCGCGCCGACGACCATCGACAGCAGCACCGCGCTGATGGCGATCTGCCCCAAGCGCCCGTCGACCACCCGCGCGTCGAGCGCGATGGCCACCAGCGCGAGGCCGAACTCGCCACCCACGGCCAGCAGCAGCGCGGTGCGCCAAGCCTGCGTCAGCGGCAGGCCCGCACGGCGCACCATCGCGGCGACGATCAGCAGCTTGCTCGCCAGGATCACCGCCGCCCCGAGCAATGCCCAGTGCAACACGGGCCACACGGCGGCCGGATCGAACAGCATGCCGATGCCGACGAAGAACAGGCCCAGCAGCACGTCGCGGAAAGGCCGCATCGAGGCCTCGACCTGGTGGCGGAACTCGGTCTCCCCGAGAATCATGCCGGCCAGGAAACCGCCGAAGGCCAGCGACAGTCCCAGCCCATGCGTGGCCCAGGCCGCCAGCAGCGCGATCAGCAGCACGGTCAGCGTGAACATCTCCGCCGAGCGGCGTTCGGCCACGTGGTGGATCAGCCGACGCAACAGCAGCCGGCCGACGACGAACACCAACGCAAACGCCAGCAGTGCCTTGGCCAATGCCCAAGCCAGCGCACCGGCCAGTACGTCGGCCGCGGCGGCAGCGCCCAGTACCGGAATGACGACGAGGAAGGGCACTGCGGTGACGTCCTGGAACACCGACATCGCCAGCCCCAGGCGGCCGTGCGGCGCGTTGTCCTCGCCGCGCTCCTTCAGCAGGCTGGCGATGATGGTCGTCGAGGACTGCGCGAACACGGCGCCGAGCACGAAGGCGGCCGCTGCGGGCAGGCCGGCGAGCCAGCCGGCCAGTCCCACCGCCGCGGTGGTGAAGGCGACCTGTCCCGTGCCAAGGCCGAGCACCTGGTGGCGCAACGCCTGCAACTGCGGCAGAGAGAAGTTCAGCCCGATCGTGAACAGCAGGAAGACGACGCCGAACTCGGCCAGGGCGGTGAACTCCGGCACCTGCACCGTGGGCCCGGCGGTGTGCGGCCCGAGGATCACGCCGACCAGCAGATAGCCCAGGGCCGAGGGCACCTGCAGCCGCTGGCAGGCCAGCACCACCGCCAGCGCCACGGACAACAGCAGCAGGATCTGCGTCAGGTGCGCCATGGGGGCTCGACGGCGGGGCTAGGTGTGCCGCAGGTCGGCGGTGAGGCCGCGGATCGCCGGCTCGTCCAGCGTCTCCTGTGCGAGCAGCGCCTGCGCGCCGCGCTCGAGCACTTCCCGATTGCTGCCGAGGATGGCCGTGGCGCGCTCGAAGGCGCCCATGACGATGGAGCGGATCGCCTCGTCGATGCGCCGGAGCGTCTGCTCGGACAACGCCGGCCCGCCCTGCCCCAAAGCGGCCGGCAGGTCCAGCATCGACGCACGCTGCACCTCGAGCGCGACATAGCCCAGGCCCTCGTCCATGCCGTAGCGGCTGACCATGTCGCGCGCGATGTCGCTGGCCTTGGCCAGGTCGTCGGCCGCGCCGGTGGACAACTCGCCGAACACCAGCTTCTCGGCGGCGCGCCCGCCCAGCAGCACGGCGATCTTGCGTTCCAGTTCCCTGCGCGTCATCAGGTAGCGGTCCTCGGTCGGACGCTGGATCGTGTAGCCGAGCGCGCCGATGCCGCGCGGGATGATCGACACCTTGTGCACCGCGTCGCCGCCCGGCAGCGCCAGCGCGACCAGCACGTGGCCCATCTCGTGATAGGCCACGGTCTTGCGCTCCTCGGGGTTGAGCACGCGGTTGCGGCGTTCGAGGCCGGCGACGATGCGTTCGATCGCGACGGTGAAGTCCGCCAGCGTCACCTGGTTGGCCTTGCGCCGCGTAGCGGCGAGCGTCGCCTCGTTGACGAGGTTGGCGAGGTCCGCGCCGGTGAAACCCGGCGTCAGCGCGGCCACCTCGTCCAGGTGCAGCGCGGGGTCCAGTGTCACCTTGCGCACGTGCACGCGCAGGATGTCCAGGCGGCCCTTCTTGTCGGGCCGGTCGACCAGCACCTGCCGATCGAAGCGCCCTGCGCGCAGCAATGCGGGGTCGAGGATCTCGGGCCGGTTGGTCGCCGCGAGGATGATCAGGCCGACCGAGGCGTCAAAGCCGTCCATCTCCACCAGCAGCTGGTTCAGCGTCTGCTCCTTCTCGTCGTGCCCGCCCAGGCCAGGGAAGGCGCCTCGCGCTCGGCCCAGTGCGTCGAGCTCGTCGATGAAGATGATCGCCGGCGCCTTGGCGCGCGCCTGCTCGAACAGGTCGCGCACGCGCGCTGCGCCGACGCCGACAAACATCTCGACGAACTCGCTGCCCGAGATCGAGAAGAACGGCACCTTGGCCTCTCCGGCCACGGCCTTGGCGAGCAGCGTCTTGCCGGTGCCCGGCGGGCCGACCAGCAGCACGCCCTTGGGTATGTGTGCACCCAGCCGACCGTACTCCTGCGGATGGCGCAGGAAGTCGACCACCTCCTCGAGTTCCTGCCGCGCCTCGTCGACGCCGGCCACGTCGGCGAAGGTCACGCCGGTGTCGGTCTGGATGTACACCTTGGCCTTGCTCTTGCCGATGGACATGAAGCCGCCCATGCCCTGCTTGTCGGCGAAGCGGCGCATCAGGAAGATCCACAGGCCGAAGAACACGAGCGCGGGCAAGACCCACGACATCAGGTCGCGCAGCAGGGTGCTCTGCACGACGCGCGTGTATGGAACTTCCCAGCGCCCCAGTCGCTCGGCCAGTGCCGGCTCGACGCGGTTGGCCACCAGCGTCGTCTTGCGGCCCTCGGGTGACTTCAGCTGTCCGGTGATGCGCTGGTCGGAGATGGTGACCTTGGCGATGCGGCCCTCCTCGATGGCCTTCTCGAACTCGCTGTAGGGCACGACCTCGACCTGCGTCGCCGACTGCCACACGTCCTGCAGCGTCACCAGCAGCATCAGGGCGATGACCCAGTAGACGACAGTCCAGGTTTGCTTCTTTTCCATTGGTGCGGGTAGCTGCGGTCAATGGTAGGCAGTGTGCCAGCCGCAGAAGCGAACTGAGGCTCTGCATGGCGCCGCATTCATCCCGCCGTGACTACCGTGCGCGCGCCACTGCGTACCGCGATTGACCTTGCCCCGGTCGCTGAATTGACGCGGGTCAACGTTGCTGTCGCGAGGTGCGGCAACATGTCTCGCCGTCCGTGGAGGCAGGCTTGCCCACTTCGGGACGGCGCGTTGCGGGTGTGCGCGAACCTCCCATGAGCATCCGCAACCTCGACCAGTTGTTCGATCCGGCTTCGGTGGCGGTGTTCGGTGCCTCGCAGCGCCGCGCCAGCGTGGGCGCCATGGTGTGGGCGAGCATTCGTGATGGCGGATTCAAGGGCCCGGCCTATGCCGTCAACCCGAAGCACCGTGAGTTGGATGGGCAAGCGGTTTTTGCACGCGCCGCCGACTTGCCATCCGTTCCCGAACTGGCGGTGATCTGCACGCCGCCGGCCACCGTGGCGGGCCTGATCGAAGAGTTGGGCGCGCTGGGGACGCGTGCCGCAGTGGTGCTGACCTCGGGTCTGGACGCCGAGCAGAAGAAGGCCATGCTGGCCGCCGCCCGCCCGCATCTGCTGCGCATCCTCGGTCCCAACTGCATCGGCCTGCTGGCGACACACATTGGTTTGAACGCCAGCTTCGCACACATTGACGCCTTGCCGGGCGAGTTGGCCTTCGTTTCGCAGTCGGGCGCACTGGTGACCGCGATGCTCGACTGGGCACGGGCCCGAGCCATCGGCTTCTCGCACTTCGTGTCGATGGGGGAGCACGCCGACGTGGACTTCGGTGACATGCTGGACTACCTGGCCAGTGACCCGAAGACACGTGCCATCCTGCTGTACATCGAATCCATCGAGTCACCGCGCAAGTTCATGTCGGCCGCGCGCGCCGCGGCGCGCAACAAGCCGGTCATCGTGGTCAAGGCCGGACGCTCCGACGAAGGCCAGCGCGCCGCGGCATCGCACACCGGCGCGCTGGCCGGCTCTGATCTGGTGTACGACGCGGCGATCCGGCGCGCGGGCATGCTGCGCGTGGATACGCTGCAGCAGTTGTTCACGGCAGCCGAGACTCTGACGCGCTTTCGGACCAACCGCTGCGAAGAACTCACCATCCTGACCAACGGCGGCGGAGCGGGCGTCATGGCTGCCGATGCCGCGTCGCATGCCGGGGTGAAGCTGGCCGATCTGCGCGATGGCACCTTGCAACGACTGGATTCGGTGCTGCCTCCCAACTGGTCGCACGGCAACCCGGTGGACATCATCGGCGATGCCCCTGTGGAGCGTTATGTGCAGGCCCTGCAGGTCCTGAACGAAGACCCGGTGGCAGGTGCCGTGCTGTTCATCCACGCCCCGTCGGCGATCGTGCCCAGCGCCGAGATTGCTCGCGCCATGTTGCCACTGGCAAGCCAGCCGACGCCGCGACTGATGGCTTGCTGGCTCGGCGAAACGGCGGTGGGCGAGGCACGCCGGATCTTCCAGGACGCTGGCATCGCCGGGTACCCGACGCCCGAAGAGGCGGTGCGCGCGTTCTCGATGCTGGTCACCTACCGCCGCAACCAGGCGCAACTGATGGAGGCGCCCGCGCTCATGCCGGCAACCGCCACGCCCAGAGGTTTGTCCGGCCGCGACGCTGATACGGCCTCCGTAGACGCGCTGGTACGGCAAGTGCTGGCCGAAGGCCGCGACATGCTCACCGAGCCCGAAGCCAAGGCCGCGCTCAGCGCGTACGGCATCCCCGTCGTGGCCACGCGCGCCGTGGGCCCAGACCCTTCGGCTGCCGTTGGCGCCGCCGAGGCCATCGGGTTTCCGGTGGCGCTGAAGATCCTGTCGGCCGACATTTCGCACAAGTCCGATGTCGGCGGGGTGGCGCTGAACATCGACAACGCTGCCGAGCTGCACGATGTTGCGCAGTCCATGCTTGCGCGTGTTCGGCAAATCCGCCCCGAAGCGCGCATCGACGGCTTCACAGTGCAGGCGATGGTGCGACGCAGCCACGCCCACGAGTTGATCGTCGGCGCCAGCATCGACAGCGTGTTCGGCCCGGTGATCCTGTTCGGCCAGGGCGGCACCTCGGTCGAGGTGGTGGCCGACCGCGCAGTCGCCCTGCCGCCGCTCAACACCGCGCTGGCTGGTGCATTGGTGCAGCGCACTCGCGTGGCGAAGCTGCTCAAGGGCTTTCGCGACACCCCGGCGGCGGACCGGGAAGCCTTGCATGCCGTGTTGGTTTCCGTGTCGCAACTGCTGGCCGACGTACCCCAAGTCGCCGAGCTGGACATCAACCCGCTGATCGTCAACCACGAAGGCGCGATCGCGCTCGATGCGCGCATCCGCGTGAGTGCCGAGGGTCCCGCAGGCGCGCAGAACTTTGCCATCCGCCCCTACCCGGCTCAACACATCGAAACCGTCGCATGGCAGGGCCGCAAACTGACGCTGCGTCCGATCCGACCCGAGGACGAAGCCCGGCACCTGGAGTTTCTCGGCAGCCTTGATCCCGCGGATGTCAGGTTGCGCGTGTTCTACAGCCGGCGCAGCATTGAGCGCAGTGAACTGGCGCGGCTGACCCAGATTGACTACGAGCGGGAAATGGCCATCGTCGCGGCAGCCCCGGGCCCGGACGGCGTCGAGCAGACACTGGGCGTCGCACGTGCCGTGGCCGACCCGGACAACATCGACGCCGAGTTCGGCATCATCGTCCGCTCCGAGCTGAAGGGCGCGGGATTGGGAACGGTGCTGATGCGCAAGCTGATCCGCATCTTGCGCGAGCAAGGTACGCGCAGGCTGGTGGCGACCGTGCTGGCGGAGAACCGACGCATGCTGGCGCTCGCAAGAAGCCTGGGCTTCGTGCAGCACCCGCCCGAAACAGCGGGCGGAACGTGCGAAGTCGTGCTGGAACTGCAACCGGCACCCGCCGAAGAGGCGGGGTCGTGATCATTCTGACCGTCAACGCCGGCAGTTCATCGGTACGACTGGCTGCCTTCGCATCGGACGGCGGCGAGTTGCGGCCCTGCGGCGCAGTACGGCACGAGACCGGCCCGGGCCTCCCCGCGGACCGCCCCGTTGAGCTGCTGTCCGCTTTTGTCGACCAGTACCTGACAGAGCGCCCGCATCGGGTGGCCCACCGAGTCGTGCACGGCGGCGTGCGCCTGACCTCCACCCGATGGCTTGACGCCGAAGTGGAGGCCGAGATCGAACGGCTTGTGTCGCTGGCCCCGCTGCACAACCCGGTCGCGCTCGCCTGGGTGCGCGCCTGCCGCGAGGTGCTGGGGCCGGAAACGCCCCAACTGGCGGTGTTCGACACGGCCTTCTACGCACACCTGCCGGCGTTGGCAGCGACCTATGCGGTGCCATGGCAACTCGCCGAACGCCATGGGTTGCGCCGCTACGGTTTTCACGGCCTGGCGCACCAGGCGCTGGCGTCGCGATGGTGCGAACTGCGCCCCGATCTCCCAGCGGGCGGCCGCGTGATCTCGTTTCAGCTGGGTGCCGGCTGTTCCGTCACCGCCACCCTGCGAGGCCGCCCGCGCGACACCTCCATGGGGTTCTCGCCGCTTGAGGGCCTGGTCATGGCAACGCGCAGCGGCGACCTTGACCCTGCGCTCGTGACCTACATGCAACGCGCTGAGAGCCTGAGCAGCGCCGAAGTGGATCGGCTGTTGTCCGAAGGCTCCGGCCTGCTGGGGATCTCGGGCGTGAGCGGCGACATGCGCGTCCTGCTCAGCGGCGACGATCCGCGCATGCGTCTGGCGGTGGCCCTCTACGCCTACCGGGCGCGCAAGTTTCTCGGCGCCTACCTCACGGTGCTGGGCGGTGCGGATGGCATTCTGTTCGGCGGTGGTGTGGGCGAGCACGCCGCAGCCGTGCGCGCCGCCATACTCGACGGCCTGGAGTGGGCGGGCATTCGGCTCGACGTGACCGCAAACGCCGCGACCCTCGGCCGCGAGGGGCGGATCAGCCCCGCCGGCAGCGCCATCGAAGCGTGGGTGATTCCGGTGGACGAAGCGCGCGTACTTGCGCAAGAAGCGCTTGTCGCTCGACAGCATGACCCAAGGAACAACCCATGAACGCCGCCTCCTTCCCGCATGTCGCAACCTTGCCGCCTGGCACGGAGTTCGATGCACTCGACGCCTGGTGGCGGGCAGCCAACTTCCTGTCGGTGGGCCAGATCTACCTGCTCGACAACGCATTGCTGCGCAGGCCGCTCGAAGCCGCGCACACCAAGCCCAGGCTGCTGGGCCATTGGGGCACGACGCCGGGCCTGAACTTCATCTACGCGCACCTGAACCGCGTCATCAAGAAGTACAACCTCGACATGCTCTACATCGCAGGCCCCGGCCACGGCGGACCGGCGCTGTTCGCCAACACCTGGCTCGAGGGCAGCTACAGCGAGTTCTACCCCAACGTCACCCGTGACGCGGAAGGCATGCAGCAGCTGTTTCGGCAATTCTCGTTTCCTGGCGGGGTGGGCAGCCATGTCACCGCCGAGACGCCGGGCTCGATCCATGAAGGTGGTGAACTGGGTTATGCGCTCTCGCATGCCTTCGGTGCGGCGTTCGACAACCCCGACCTGATCGTGGCCTGTGTCGTGGGCGACGGCGAGGCCGAAACCGGGCCGCTCGCCACCGCCTGGCACTCGAACAAGTTCCTCAATCCCGCCAGCGACGGCGCGGTGCTGCCGATCCTGCACCTGAACGGCTACAAGATCGCCAACCCCACGGTGCTGGCGCGCATCCCGCACGCGGAACTCGAAGCTCTGCTGGTCGGCTACGGCTACAAGCCCCACTTCGTCGAAGGTTCGGAACCGGCGGCCATGCATGCCACGATGGCGGCCACGCTGGACGCGGTGACCGCTGAGATTCGGGCGATTCAGCGCGCCGCACGCAGCGCAGGCGACAGCGAACGCCCCCGCTGGCCGATGATCGTGCTGAGAAGTCCCAAGGGCTGGACCGGGCCGAAGGAAGTCGACGGCAAGCCGGTCGAAGGCAACTGGCGCTCGCACCAAGTGCCGTTTTCCGACACCGCCCGCAATTCCGCGCACCTGCAACTGCTCGAAGCTTGGCTGAAGAGCTACCGGCCTGAGGAACTCTTCGACGAACACGGGGCACCGCGCGCGGAGATCCTCGCGCTCGCGCCGCAGGGCGCGCGCCGCATGGGCTCCAACCCACATGCCAATGGCGGCCTGCTGCTGCGGGACCTGCGCCTGCCCGACTACCGCGACAGCGCCGTAGCCGTGCCGCAGCCCGGCGCGGTGGACGCCGAGGCCACCCGGGTGATGGGCAACTTCCTGCGCGACGTCATGCGGCGCAACATCGAGGCGCGCAACTTCCGCGTCGTCGGCCCCGACGAGACCGCCTCCAACCGGCTGGGCGCCCTGTTCGAGGTCACCGACCGCACTTGGCTCGCCGAGCGAGCGCCCGACGACGAGGGCCTGGCTCCGGACGGCCGCGTGATGGAAATCCTCTCCGAGCACACGTGCCAGGGCTGGCTCGAAGGTTACCTGCTTACCGGCCGGCATGGCCTCTTCTCCTGCTACGAGGCCTTCATCCACATCGTCGACTCGATGTTCAACCAGCACGCCAAGTGGCTCAAGGTCTGCAACGAGATCCCCTGGCGGCGCCCGATCGCCTCGCTCAATTACCTGCTCACCTCGCATGTCTGGCGCCAGGACCACAACGGCTTCTCGCACCAGGACCCAGGCTTCATCGACCACGTGGTGAACAAGAAGGCCGACGTCATCCGTGTCTATCTGCCGCCGGACGCGAACACGCTGCTGTGCGTCACCGACCGCTGCCTGCGCTCGCGCAACCTCGTCAATGTCATCGTCGCCGGCAAGCAGCCGGCGCCGCAGTGGCTGGACATGGACGCCGCGATCAAGCATTGCGCCGCCGGCATCGGCATCTTCGAATGGGCCAGCACCGACCATGGCGGCGAGCCGGACGTGGTGATGGCCTGCGCCGGCGACGTGCCGACGCTGGAGACACTGGCGGCGGTGGACCTGCTGCGCCAGCACCTGCCGGCGCTCAAGGTGCGGGTCGTCAATGTGGTGGACCTGATGACACTGCAACAGAAGGAAGAACACCCGCACGGCCTGTCCGACCGCGACTTCGACACGCTGTTCACCACGGACAAGCCGGTCATCTTCGCCTACCACGGCTACCGGTGGCTGATCCACCGGCTGACCTACCGGCGCAGCAACCACGGCAACCTGCACGTGCGAGGCTACAAGGAGGAAGGTACGACCACCACGCCGTTCGACATGGCGGTGCTCAACGACCTCGATCGCTTCCACCTGGTGGCCGACGTCATCGATCGTGTCCCTGCGCTCGGCTACCGGGCCGCGCACCTCCGGCAGGCCATGCGCGACAAGCTCATCGAGCACCGCCAGTACATCGAGCGCCACGGTCAGGACATGCCGGAGATCCTCGAATGGCGCTGGCACCACGAAACCTCCCCGACTCACGCACCGCTGCGGTGATTCGTCCAGCAGGCCCAGCCAGGTCCTGGCGGTCGCTTCTTGACTTCATCGCCGCGTCAGAACGAACCGAACGCGGTGCCCAGGCCGACGACCACGGCCAGTGCCGCCAGCGGCACAAGCACCGCTACAACGAAGATGTCGAGGTAGGACTGGCGGTGCGTCAGCTTGCAGATCGCCAGCAGCGTGATCACCGCACCGTTGTGCGGCAGCGCATCGAGGCCCCCAGTGGCGATCGACGTCACTCGATGCAGCAGTTCGGGTGAGATTCCAGCAGCACGGCCCATCTCCAGATAGGTGCTGCCCAGCGTCTGCAACGCGATGCTCATGCCGCCGGAAGCAGAGCCCGTGATGCCGGCCAGCAGGTTGACCGCGATCGACAGCGACACCAGGGGATTGCCGGGCGCGATGCCCAGCACCGCGTCGCGGATCACCGCGAAGCCCGCCAGCGAGGCGATCACCGCGCCGAATCCGACCTGCGACGCCGTATTGAAGATCGGCAGCACGGACGCGCTGGCGCCGGCGTCCAGGGTGGCCTTGAGCGCCGGCAGGCTGCGCCGGGCCAGCACGATCAGCAGCAGGTTGGCCATGGCCAGCGCGGCGATGATCGCCCAGGTGCCGCGCACCGCGTCCAGGCTCGTGGCGCCGTACAAGGTACTGGCCAGGTAACTGCTGTCCAGGCGCGGCAGGAGGTGAGCGCTGAGGACCCAGTTCAGCACCACCACGGCCACGATGGGAGCGAGTGCCACGCCGAAGCCTGGCAACGGCGCCGTCGACGGTGCTCCACCCTGCGGGCCGAGCTCGGCCACGTTGTCGCCCTCGCCTTGAGCGTGCGGGCGCACGCTGCGATCCAGTCCTGCCGGAGTGTCGGGTTCCGCGCCGTAGCCCTCGCCTGTAGCCGCCGCCTGTCGCGCACGGCGCAACAGCCATACCGCGCCAAGCACCAGCATCACCGCGCCGCCGATCATCCCGAGTCCTGGAGCAGCGAACGGCGTGGTGCCGAAGTACGGCATCGGAATCGCGTTCTGGATCGCCGGAGTGCCTGGCAGCGCGGTCATGGTGAAGGTGAACGCGCCCAGCGCGATCGTCGCCGGCATCAGCCGCTTGGGCACGTCGACGGCACGGAACAGTTCGACCGCGATCGGGTACACCGCGAAGGCGACCACGAACAGTGAAACGCCGCCGTAGGTGAGCACCGCGCAGGCGAGCACGATCGCCAGCACGGCTCGGCCTGCGCCCAGCCAGTCGACGATGCGCGAGGCGATCACGCGCGCTGCACCGGAGTCCTCCATCAGCTTGCCGAACACCGCCCCGAGCAGGAACAGCGGAAAGAACAGTGCGACAAAGCCGCCCAGTGCCTTCATGAAGACCTGCGTGTAGCTCGCCAGCAGCGGGGCTTCCGGGCTGAGCGCCACGGCCAGCAGCGCCATCAACGGCGCCAGGATGAGGACGCTGATGCCGCGATAGGCCAGCCACATCAACAGGACGAGCGACAGGAGGATGCCTGCGATGCTCAGCATGATGGGAGGCCCTTGGGCGCGGAGCGATGGGCAGAGAGGCTCATTGGAGATAGGGGTCCAGGGCCAGCGTGGCGCGGCGCCCCAGATGGGTGAAGTTGCTTTCCAGCCAGGCCTGGGCTGCGCGATGGCCGATGCGGTGCAGCCGCGTCAGGAAGGGCCAGGCGGTGTTGATCTTGCTGGCCGCACCCAGTCCGGCCAACTCGTCCTCGGCATCGATGCGGTGCATGCGCAGCGCCGAGATCTGCGTGAACAGCGGCGCACGGCCAGCGCCAGGCGGCGCACCTTCCAGTCGCAGCAATTGCTGGATCAGTGCCAGTGATCGCAGTTCCTTGACCAGGCTGCTGTTGAAGGTGATCTCGTTCAGACGGTCGAGAATATCCGCGGCCGTTGTCGGCAGCCCCTCGCGCCGTGACGGGTTGATCTGCACCAGCAACAGATCGTGGGCCGGGCTGTCGGCGATCAGCGGCAGCAGCGAGGGGTTGCCGAGGTAACCACCGTCCCAGTAGGCCTCGCCGTCGATCTCGACCGCGCGGAACATCAGCGGCAGGCAGGCCGACGCCATCACGGCGTCAGCCGACAACTCGGTCTGACGGAACTCCTTGAGCCGGCCGGTGCGCACGTTGGTGGCGGAGACAAACAGGCGCACCTTGTCGCAGGCACGTACGCGTTCAAAATCGACCTCGGTCGCCACGATGTCGCGCAGCGGATTCAGGTCGAGCGGGTTGAACTGGTGCGGCGACATCGAGCGCGCGACCCAGTCCATGTAGAGGTGCAATGGCGAACCCTCCAGCGACCAGTTGCCGAAGAACGCCACCAGCGCATCCGGCACCATCGGTCCGCGCCCGGACGCATTGCTGACCCGGCTCCAGAAGCGCCGCAGCGCCTCCCTCGCGCCTTTGCGCCCACCGGCCATCAGCCCGCCTGCCAGCACCACGGCGCTCATGGCGCCTGCACTGGTGCCGCTGATGGCCGCGATCTCGATGCGCTCGTCCTCGAGCAGGCGATCCAGCACGCCCCAGGTGAATGCGCCATGTGCGCCGCCGCCCTGCAGCGCGAGATCGATGTGCTTGATGCGGCGCGATGTCACTTGACAAGGCTACCGCACGCACAGCTGCCGCGCCGTTGCAGCGGGCGGCTCAGGCTGGATCTCCGGGCCCGGGCAGTCTCGACTTCTCGTCCATCCCGGTGAAATCAGATGGATGGGCATCGGGAGACGTTCACACCGTCGCGCCCCGCCGCGGTCACTCGTATACCTTTGTACAGCGCACTCCGGTGTTCGCCGTTGAAGCGGGCCCGCGCCCTCATGGCACCACCAGCACATCAGAGAGAGCGGCGTAGATCACGTGCTGGGCCATGCTGCCGAGATAACTCTCGGTGGCCGTGCCCTGGCCATGATGACCAACGACCACGCAATCGGCAGCCAGGTTGGCTGCGCCCACCAGGATCGCCCGCGCCGGCACATCGTCGGCGACCAAGGCGACCAGCGGATGCCTCGCAGCTGCGGACAGGCTCTGCGCCAACTGCTGCAAGTCGTGCTCAGCCTTGTCATGCAGCGATGCATGCAGCAGGCGCAGCGGCTCCCGACCGAGACTGTCCCAGGCGGCGCTGCCCGACTCCACGTCCAGCGCATACAGCAGGTGATGGTGCGCGGCCGGAAACAGGGCGACGGCGAGAGACGCCGCCCGCACTGAGCCCTCACGCAGGTCGACGGCCGACAGGACCGTCTTGTAAGGCCTGTCCTCGGCCACCCGCACGATCAGCACCGGGCATGCCGGCCTGCGCACCACCTTTAGCGCAGTGCTGCCCAAGCCTGACAGCGAGGGTTCGGCACGCGAGCCGATCACGACAAGACTGCCGCCGTGCGCCTTGACGTACGCCTCGATCACCTTGGCCGGCGGCCCCAGTCCGAAATGGACGCCAACCTCAAGGCCGGTCGACGCGGCCAGCGATGCGGCGCAATCGGCCAGGCGCTGCTGCATCCGCACATCGGTGGGTGGGTCGACCGTCAAGCGTTGAGCGTCGAAGACGTTCTTCAGGCTGTGCCAGGCGCCAACATCGAATGCGTGCAACAGGCACAGCGCAGCGCCGTGCGTCGCAGCCAGGTTCGACGCTCGGCGCACGGCGGCATCCGAGGCTGCCGAGAAGTCGGTCGCCGCTACAACGCTGCGGATCGTCGTCATTGTCCTTCTCTCCTGCCGGCGATGGGGATGCATACGGACCATGCGAACCGACGCCGACCATGCTCGGGCAATCCCAGGCAGCGCCATTGACCGGTATCAATATCCATGGGCGGTCGTTCACTGAGGGGCGCGTACTGGCGCCAAGCGAGTCGCGGTCAACCAGCCGGAGCGCTCAAAGCCAGGTGCATGGCGCTCCTCCACGCCGAGCATCGATCGCCGAACGGCCTCAACAGCGCGACGACCCGGTCGACGATGGTCGAGGTGTGCTTCCATTGCGATGGGCGTGACGGGCCACTACGGTCGGTCCGCGGAAGACAGTGTGCCAACCCGACCAGCCGCGATCGACGGCGAGCGCGTGGATGCGGCTTGCCGAATCGTGAGCGCAAACCGTCGACAGCGAGGCTCCGGTTTCACCTTCTTGGCGCCAGCTGGTGCACTTCGCCGTCACCGCCCCCTGCATCCCCCGCGCCGCGCAGGCGGCATCGACCTCGGTGGGTGCACGGCGCGCACACACCGCTCGTGGCCGGGTAGTGGGGCGACTCCGTGCCCGCCAGAAGGGCGTCACGCCGCGAGGCAAGATTCCAGACAGCCCGCGGCGACATCAGGGTGACCGGATGGGCCGTTCGCCGCGTTGCAGACTCCACGACCACCCAGCCGATGCGAGCAACCGGCTCTCCTGTCTCGCCCTCCAGCGCGACGCGCTGCGCCGACAGTTCGATCACGTCCGACCGGTAAGCGCGATGGGCCCGTCGTGTTTTCAGTTCGATCAACGTGATCAGTCCGCTGCGCCCGCGGTACGCGCGATCCACTCGGGCTACCACCTGCCTGTCGCCACCGGACCTGAATGTCCTCTCCGAGTAGGCGAGCCTGTGATACTTCAACTCCCCGGGCATCCACTCATTTGCTCCTGCCGCGCGCCTGCGAACGACGCGTGCTGCGGCAAAGGCCGCTACGACGCAGGCCACGCAACCGGCGACAAGAAGCCCGAACTCAGCGGCCGACATGGCTTGTCCCCCGGTCGGCAAGAAGTCGCTTGGCGACCCAAACCAGTGGCCTGATCGCTGCCCTTGCCGCGGACTGCGTCATCGGCCATCTCTCCATGGCGAGGCACACGGTCGGTGCCAGGTGGAAGTAGACGAGGATCAGGCGCCGTCCAGTACGCGTGGGTCGCACGAACCGATCGCGGAAGCGGCGCAGGACTTGTGTCTCCGGCCCTTCACCAAAGACGTGCGTGGCGATGAAGCAGCGTCCTCCTCGCGCTGCTTCCGAAGCACCTTCGGACGCGAACTGCCGATGCGCCCGCAGCCCGCGGTTTAGGGCCGCCTTCTGCGCCGGTGTCGGCCGCTGTTGAGATCCGCAAACCCTGCTAACGGCGTCCGTGAACCGTGCTAGCGTCGCCA
>VFQQ010001815.1_pt1 | contig 27390 bp, 39 predicted proteins | sample 3512341 | NCBI WGS metagenome assembly VFQQ01 (sample SAMN10412373, study PRJNA504923) | tailings metagenome | isolation source: Relicate 2 Philex TSF1 revegetated site | place: Philippines: Tuba, Benguet | collected 2017-08-29
GGGGGCCAAAGAGATGAGATCCAGCGCTCGCTCAGCCAAGGCCACAAGGAAAGGCCAGTCAGCGGGCGGCAGCGGCACAGCACGTGTGGCGGCAGGAGGCCGAGGGGAGGTCGGAGGCTGCGGTGACTTTGATTGCCCCTAATAGCGGCACTACGCCGGATGTCTTGATGTCTTGTTGTTGTGAAAGTGGACTGATGGGCGGCGCTGGCCTCCACATTGGCCGTCACGTTCGCCGGAAGCCCAACTGGCTACGGCGACCGGTGCCGCCCCGTAATGAGCTGCCAAGCCATCTGTGCCTCCCAGCAGCGCATGGCATAAAAAGTTGCTGCAATGCCATCTCAATCACATTGTTCAACACCAAACCTGCCAGGCAAGCAGGCAGAGGATGCACTGTCCCGTGGTGGCGTGCCGGGCTGCGTCACGTTGGCGACAGCGGGCAGGCGCGCCCGGCAGGCGTTAATTGAACAGCGCTGCGGCGTCGTAACTGCCTGCCTTGTGCTGATCGCCGATCTGCCATTAATCAAGCGGGCAGCGGGCGTTGTGAGGCGCAGCGGCCGCTCAAACTTGCTCGGCCCTCTGCGGCGCCCAGCCAGCAGCCGACATGCTGCAGTCTGCGGTCGACGCGACAGCATGGTAGGGCCGGGATGCAGCGGCCGCCGAGGAGGCCGCCTGGCGTGGCGGCGGCGCCGCTCACCGCCGCCCACGGCAACCACCGCCGATCGGTTGCCAGCCTCTCACCAACCCCTGCCACTATCTTCTCCTCCTGGCGTTGTAGGGCGCTGATCGCCGTGCTCACATGGCACCAGGTGCGGCGCTGGCGCCGCCGCTCCGAGGGGGAGGCTCTCGACGGTGCCGACGCCTCGGCAGCGGGTGACGTCAAAGCAAGCAAGGCAGCCGGCCCTCCTGCCATTGCCATCTCGGCACGCGCCAGCAGTGAGGGCAGCAGCGGCGGCAGCAGCGGCGGCGACACACCGCGCCCGCAGGCGGGGCGGCCGGCAGCGGCTGAAGATGATGCAGCGGCCATCGATCGAGCGGCGCATGCCATCGTGGATGCAGCGGAGGAGGAGGCGCAGCGCAAGTGGGTGCTGCTGAAATGTAATGAATCTGGTGGCTGATGTGTGATGCCGTTTGTGGCTGCTGGGATAGTTTAGCTGAAGTGTCCAGCTGGTCATGCGGTGATCATGCAGAGCTCGTCAGCTGCCGCCCTGCACGGCCGCCCTCCTGCCAAACCGCTTGCTGGCATGCTCGCTGGCCGGCCTGATTGCCCAACTTGCACCCCCTATTTGCCCAAGCTCGGACTCTCTCACGCTCTGCTTCGCATTGGCAGGGTGCACATGGTGGGCAGCTCGGTCAACCTGCCAGACATGAGCGCCAACCTGGCGGCCAAGGTTGCAGGTGGGGCAGCCCCATCTGCTACTGGGAATCAGCGAGTGCACAGGCGGCTGCTGCACATTGCTATGATCTTCGGTACACTGCCGTTGCGTCCGCCCTGCTCACATGCCTGCCTGGCCCCGCCGGCAGCACAGCACTGGAGGCGCAGCAGCCAAACCCGCGCCCTCCCGCTGCCCAAGCGACTTACACTTTCCTACACACCTGGCCCATGTGATTTCACCGCAGTGTCGCAGGCGCAGCAGCCGAACTTGTGCCGTCCCGCTGCCTTAGCGACTGAAAATTTCCTGTTCATTCCCCCCTTCTTCTGCCACAGTGTCGGAGGCGCAGCAGTCGGACCCGCGCCTGCTGGCCGCAGTCTATGATGACATGGCCGCCAAGTTTGCAGAGCACGGGCTGAACCTGCCGGCCGTGGCGGCGATGCAGCAGTACTTTGAGAACCTGGAGGGCGAGGGTGAGGCATTTGATGCAGCACAGGGCGTTGCACCAACTCTTACAAAGAAACCTAGAGGGAGAGGGTGAGGGCTCGCATCACATGTGCTGCCGAGGACACGCCAGCCAAATGCACCCGTCCCGGCATGCTCCCAGGGCTGCCCCGGGGCTCCCTCCAGCTGCGCAGCGCCACGCCCCCCAGCAGCCATTTCCATTCCTTTCCGTCATCCCTGCAGGCGAGGCGCAGCCGCTCGAATACAGCCGCTTCCCCGTGCCGCTGCCGCCCGGCGCCGTGCGCCTGGGGGTTGTGTTCTTTCAGGTGGGCAGCTGCTGCTGCCTGGCTCCCGGTGCAATGGTGGGCGGGCAAGTCTTCCTGCAGGAGGCATGGCTTCAAGGCGCTGTGCCGTCTCGCCCTGCTGGCGTGTTCCTCTCTGCAATCCTAGAGCACCTTAAGACTTGACCACAGCGAACAGCGTGCTGTGCTGCCTTGCTGTGGTGCGTGCCCTTGCTGCTTCTGAAAGGAAAACCTTTCCTAAATTGCTGCTCAGGAGTTCAATCGCGAGCTGGCGGACATGGTGCACCAGGCGGCACAGGAGGTGGTGGCCGCGCTGCCGCCCGGTGGGTGCACTTGGGCCCCTGGGCAGGGCGGCGGTGAGGTGTTGAGAGGCACAGCAGCGGGCCGTGGAGTGCATGCTGTCTGCCGAAGCGGCAGCCGCCACTCGCACCCTGCCCGTGGGGGCATGATGCTGCGACATCCCCTCGTTGCTTTTTCCCACCATCCCAGCGCCTGGCTTCACCAATCATCCCTCGCATGCCCATCCAATGCGCCCCCAGGCTGCAAGTTCCACGTGAACAAGCCCTCACACTACCACATCACAATTTACATGACCAGCCAGCCACACACGCTGCGGTGAGCACGCCGCCGGCCGCTCGCAATTGAAGGCAACCGTGGGGTGTTGCAAGTAGGGGGAGCCTCGCGCTGCTGCATGAGGTGTGCAGCAGCCGGCTAGAGCACACTTCCGCTTTGGCTTGTTGTTCGCCAGCCAACTGCCCAGCTTGCACAGTGACTTTACGTCATGCTATGCTCCCCTGCCTGGTTGTGCAGGCCCAACCCGTTTGACCCTGCGGCGGGAGGGCTGCCAGACGGAACTGCCGAGGAGCAGGCGGCAGCCGCTCAGGTGGGGCCGACACCCTGGTTCAGTGCTCAGTCACGAGTCTTCAGCATCACGTTGAGCGTGCCGGCCTTGCTGCATAGTGCCTGCCTGATTGCATAACTCCTTGTCGGCTGCCCAGCTGCCAACAACCCTGCCCCTGTCCGCCTGCTCATATCCCAGCCTGACCCTGAGAACTTGAAGCGCGAGATTGAAGCATTCCGGGTGGCGGCCGCCGGCACCGGTGCGAGTTGCTGCTGCCTTTGCATGCTTGTCAAGCCGTGCAGGCTGCTGCGCCGGGCAGAGAATGCCAGCGTGCTGGTGAAAGGCAAGATGCACTGAAAGGCACACCGGACAGTGCATGTGCCAGTCAAGTGTTGAGGCACTCCATGCCGCTGTTTCTCGCTGCGCTGAGCCGCAACTACAGCTGCTTGCTGCACTGAGCCACAACCACCGCTGCTTGCCGTGCAGACGCCCCGCGCTTTGAGGTGCACCGCCTGCTGATGGCGGACAGCGGCACGCTGCTGCTGTGCTCGGTGGACCACACCGGCCACCTGGCGCAGGTGCCTGCTGGGCCTGCTGTGCCTGCTGCGCCTGCTGGGCCTGCTGGGCTGCTTTGGTGGCTTGCATGTGGCCGCTTTGCTGCCACCCTGCACGCCGCACTGGTCGCTCCTTTGCTGTGGCCTCGACCACCCAGTCGCGGCACTGTGTGCTTCCTGGCATTGTGTGCTTTCCTGCGTCAGCTAACCGCTTGCTTCACCCGCCTCCTGCCCACAACCATTTCCTCCTCCTGCGCAGCTGCGCAAGCGGCTGCGCCACGCCTTCCCCGGCGGCCCGCCCAAGCAGTCCACCATTGTGCACGCCTCCATCGCCCGAGTGCTCACCCCCAGCCAGCTCAGCAAGGAGCACATTGCGGCGGTGCAGGTGTGCGGCCACAAACTGCAAGTGGGAGGATGGCAGCTTGTTGAGAGATGACTAACTAGTGCGGTGCACCGCGCAGCGCGGCACTGGGACAGGAGCTTGAAACCTGCAACGCTGTCCACACAAATGCACAGACTGAACTTCCTTGTTGCAGCATCTCCATCTTGCAACTCCACTTTCTTTGGTGGTTGTGACAAACACCACATCTTGCGATTGTTGCTCCGTCTTGCAGGAGGTGTGCGACCGCTGGAGCGGGCGGCTACGGGGCCAGCGGTTTGACCCCGACCGCATCTCCTTCATCCAGGCAAAGGCGCTGGGCTGCGTGCGAACACCCTTTTGCCCTGCCCGCTTGTGTGCTGCCTGCCCGCCCACCTTTCGGCCGCGCCCTGGCTGCCTGCGCAGCCTGCGCCTCCTGCTGGCAGCGTCTGTTGTGCTGGTTTCGCTTCAGCCAGCTGCATTGCCGCTGCTCGATGCATATGCAGCAGTGCATGGGCTGCTGGGCTGCTCGGGCTGCCATTGATGCATGCTGCGCTGGAAAGCATATCCACTATAAGCAGCCTGGTGACATGGCTTCGTTTTCTGCTACCCTGCCCATCGATGCTTGCAGGAGCAGACCTTCACTACAGTGGAGGGTCCCCGCATGCCGCTGCCCTTCAAGCGCAGCAATTGAGACGGATCACTTGTCTGCCGCCGGCGCAACGCCTGAGCTGGCCGCGCTCAGCTCTGGCTGGCCTCCTGTGACACAAATCTGCAATGCCGGCTTGAACTTCCCAAGAGAGTGGCAATCATCGACTTACAGCTTGAATTAAAACGTCCAGTGCGAACAATCAACAAAGGAGCACATCAGTTCTGTTCGCGCAGCAGGGCTTGCAGCGAGACCACAGCTGCCGCCAGCTCAGCCTGAAGGCTGCTGACCAGGCCGGCATGCCTGCCGCCCTGTCCCCGGGTGTTGCTGGTGTGCTGCTGCACCTCCAGCAAGAAGAGCAGCACCTGCTGCCCAAGCTTGCGTGCAGACGCCTTGCTGCCACCAGGCCCAGCCGCCGCCAGGGCAGTGCGTGCCAGGCGGCAGGCCGCAGCCGCCATGTCCTGTGCAGCAGCCGCGCTGCCGCTGCCGCGCATGACTGCGCGCAGCTGCAGCAGGCGGTGCAGGGCAGCCAAAGCCTCCTGTGCTGCAGCAGCTGGGTCGGTGCTAAGGCCTTCTCCGCTGCCGCTTGCGCCGAACCCGCCCTGCCGCTGGGCTGCCCCCATGCCAGGCTGCGCCTGCTGCTGCAGCGCTGCCTCTGCTGCGCTGGCCAGCCAAGGGATCAGCCCGCTCTCTTGTGTCAGTTGGCGGGCAGCCCGTGGGATGTAGGTGGCGGTGCACAGCAGGCGCAGCGCGAGCGCTGCAGCTGCCAGGTCGGCCACTGCAGCAGAAATTGCAGCAGGGCGATGGGGTCAGCAGGGCATGGAGAGTGGTATGTGTGAGGACATTGGAGCCAAAACCATTGTGTACTTCCAAGTACATCCTCGCACCTCCCTCGTGTTTCTAGCAGGCAACTTTCTAGCAGGAGCCCTGCCAAGCACTCTGCCCTCCATTCCGCTGCTGCCCTGCCCCCAGCAGCAGCAGCCGGCTCACCGCAGGAGTCGTGCAGCGCCATGGCCAGCTCGAATGCATGCTTCCGCCTGTACAGCGTCGCGTCCTGCGCGCTGCGCAGCCCCGCCAGCAGCAGCTGCAGCAGCCAGCGCCGCTCGGCGCCGTGCTGCTGCCCGCCCGCCAGCAGCAGCTGGCCCAGCAGCGGCACCTCCTGCAATGGGAGCAGGGCAATCAATCAATCACAAAGGGAGCGATGTGCAATCGTGTGTCATTGCGACCCTGCCTTCATTGGCACGCAAGTGCATGTGCAACAGAGCCAGCCCCCATGCACTGGCCCTGCTCAGCCAATCCCTGAGGGTAGGTGAGGGGACTCACCGCAGTGCTCAGCACAGCTCGCCGGGTCAGCTGCCGGTGGGCCGCTGGGTACATGGCGGCCCCTGGCGGCAGCAGGGCTGCAGGGCAGCGATGGCAGGGCATTGGAGGGTGTGAGAGGTGTCAATGAGGGCGAGGGTACGGGCATCTATGCAGTGCCACTCACAACAAACTAGCCACTGTTCTCATGCTCTTGGCCCAAGCACCCAGCTCTCACCTGCTTCCGCCAGGAAAGCTGCCGTCACGGCCGGCAGGCGCTGGAAGGGTCTCGTGACCGCCGCACGCAGCGTGCCCAACAGCACACTGTGGCAAAAACAAGTAAGCAAGGACGAACATACGTTGAGCATGTGTGGAAGCCGGCGAGCTGGAGTTGCAGCGCTGCTTGCTGCCAACTCCGGCATGCAAGCGCATACACCGACTGCATATGGCTGGCAGTTGAAGTCCTCAACACAACCGAACCAATTTGCCCGCCCCTCACCTCAGCTGCTGCGCCTCCTTGAACCCGTGTGCCGCAGCGCCCGGCCCGCCCGCCGGCAGCTGGGCCTCAAAGAGAGCCAGTGCTTGGTAGGCGGCGGCGCGGCAGCCGGCATCGGCAGACGCCAGTGCGCGCAGGCTGACTGCAAGGGGAGGTGTTGGGGGAGGCGAGGGGGGCAGGTCAGTCAAAGGGGCGCTGGTGCTGGAAGCCGTCACGAAAACACTTGAAACCCTCGGCAACGCATCGATGGCCGGGCAGCTGTCAAGGCAAAGCACAATCAATGGCACAAGCTCGCCTGAGAGCAGCCCAGCCTCCACAAAGGCGCGGGGCGCCAGCAGCTGCTGCCGCAGGCAGCAGATGGCAAAGGGCAGCAGGAAGCCTGGGTCGTATGCCGCAGCGCAGCCCGGCAGCTGCGCCAGCTGGCCGCCACCACTGCTGCTGCCACTGCTGCCCAGGCTGCTGCTGCTGTCACCACACATGTCGCTCCAGGTCCTGTCTTCTGGAGCGCTGCTGCTGCCGGGGGCGGCCAGCACACAGGCTTCCGGCCAGTGGCACACAGAGAGGGCGGCCCGGAGAGGGTCGAGGGGCAGGCGCTGCTGCAGCAGCTGTTGCCGCTGGGCTTGCTGCTCCTCGCCGCCGCCGCCAGGCTGCAGCTGCTGCATCGCGGCTGCGGCGGGGCCCCAGGCGAAGCTGCACATAGGAGAGGGAGGGTGGGTGGTGCATGTGTGCGTGCTTCGCATAAGGCCCCTTGGTTTCAGCACGCAGGCTGGCCAATGAGGCTCAAGTTCATACCAAACTCTCCATGCACAGGCAAGGGCAAGCCCCGGCGCCTCACCAGCTTTGGCTCAGCGGCCCGTGCAGCAGCGCCGCCAAGCTGGCAGCGTCTGCATCGCCATCTGCCGCTGCCCCTGCCGCCTCGAATTCACCGCCCTGCTGCTGGGCGCGCTGCCGCTCCCACTGCCGCCGGTTGATGGCGGCAGCCAGGCTCCACACCGCACAGTCGGTGGGCGAGCAAGAGGCTCCGTAGCCCGCCATCAGCAGCGGCAGCAGCGCGGCCTCGGCTGCCGACACCTGTTGCTGCTCGGCTGGCGGAGCGCTGCTGCCGCTGAAACGCTGGTGCAGGTCGAGCAGAGTCTCCAGCAGCTCACATAGCTCCTTCTTAGTGGCTGCTGCTGCTGCTGCTGCTGCATGTGTGCCTGCCTGGCTGCCGTCCCACTCAGCCGCCCCACTGCCGTCGGCTGCAGCCGCCAGGGGCAGCAGCGAAACCAGCGGCCGCGCCTGCGCCTGAGCCGCGGGCGGCAGCGGCGGCGGCGACGCGCCAGCCGCGCGCATGGCGGGAAGGAAGCGGCTGTGCCCCAGCAGCCGCTGCAGCAGCTGCAGCGCCGCGGAAGCCACCTGCGGGCTGCTCAGCTGCAGGGCTGTGTGCCCGCGGCTCGCGCGCCGCCCAGCCGGGGCATCGCTGTCGCTGTCTTCATCGCTGCTGCTGCCCTCCTCGTCACTGCTAGAGCTACTGCTGCTGCTGTCTGAGCCTGCCTCCTCACCCTCCTCGCCCTCCTCTGGAAGCAGTGCCGCCATGAAGCGGCGCAGCACGCGCAGCGCAGCCACTCCCGCCGCCGCCGTCACCGCTGCCTCTGAGCCGCCTGGTGCCACCTCTGCGCCTGCTGCCAGCCGGTAGCGCAGCACAGCGGTGCCCAGAGTGCCGGCGGCCGTGGTGGCCAGCTCAGTAAAGGCTGCTGTGCCGCGCTGGGGGGCCGGCAGAGCGGCAACTGCGTCCCCCACTGGCCCATCCAGCAGGGACAGCAGCTGCTGCTCCAGGCGTGCCAGAGGCCCGCCGGCCGGCTGTCTGCGGCAGGGCAGGGGCACGGGGAAACATGGGTCAGTCAGTTGGCAAAGCAGGCAGTTCCTCAGCACACAAAGGCACGCAGGCACCTTCTTGCAAGCAAACCGAGCATGCACACATGTGTGGTCGGCCAGGTTGTCGCAAATTTGCACACAGCAGCCTCAAATAACATAAAGCAGCAGCACTCACTTGAGAACGCTCGCCAGCGTGGCAGCGAAGCAGCGCACACAGGCGCCCAGCTCCCCGGTGCTGGGGCTGCCGCCAGCTGCGGTTAGCAGCAGCACAGCAGCCTCGGCCTGCTGTGCAGCCTCCACCTGTGCTGCGGCGCCGCTGGCGGCCGAGGGTGATGCCAACTGCCACCCCTGCTGTGGCAGCAGCGACGCCAGCAGCTGCTGCCGCTGCTGCGCGGGGAGGGGCCGCAGCTGCAGCGCAAGCCGCAGGCAGGGCAGCGCATGCCGCTGCAGCAGAGCCGCCACAGCTGCTTCCCCTCCTGATGTGGCCCCAGCCGTGCTGCCGCCCTGCTTCTTCTTGTGCTTCTTAGCTGGCTGCCCCTCCGCCTGCTCATTGCAAGCAGCGGTAAAGTGCGCCAGCAGCGGCTGCTGCAGCGCGCCAGCCAATGCCGCTGCTGTGGCCTGCCCGGGCTGCTGCATGCCCTCCGCCGCCTGCTGCTGCTGCTGCCGCCTCGCCAGCAGCGCTGCCGCCGCAGGCAGGGCCAGGGCCAACCCTGCAGCGCCGTAGCCGTCCAGCAGAGCAAAGAGCAGCTCTGCTGCCAGCAGCTGGCATTCGCTGCACTGCTCGACCAACACAGCAGCCGCCTCGCTGCGTGCTGCAATGCCACCGGCTGCTGGGGCGGACAGGCAGCCACGCAGCAGCTGCTGGCGTCCTGCCGAGCCGAGCGCAGCTGAGGCGGCTGCTGCCGTCTGCTTGCTAACTAGCAGCTGTACCAGGCAGTTGTACATGCCTGCACTGCCACCCCCGCCGCCGCTGCTGCCTGCAAGCTGCACCAGAAGCGCACAAACCTGCGCCAACCGCTCCGGCTGCTGCTGCAGGCTGCCGCGCGCCACCAGCTGTTGCAGCACGGCTGCCGCCGCTGTCGCCACCCAGGGCTGCACTGTGCCTGCCTGCTCGGCTGCCTGTTTCTTCCTCTTGCCGCTTTTGCTGCTGCTGCTGCTGCTGCCTGCCGAAAGGTGGGTCAGCACAGCATCAGCTGCTGCCTCCAGCACAACCGCTGGCAAGTGCGGCAGCAGCAGCAGGAAGCGGCCAGCCGCCGGAGGCAGCTCATCGCTGCCCACTTGCTGCTCACTTGCACCTGCCGCCACCAGCTGCAGGAACGCGGCTGCGACTTGCTGCAGCAGCTGAGCACACGCTGGGCTGGTGCGGCGGCTGCCGGCGCGGCAGACCAGCATCTGGTGCAGCAGATGCGCAACAGCTGCCGCCAGCTCGCTCGCATCACGGCTGGCCACAGCTGCAGCCACCAGGCTGCTGCCCGCCAACAGGTGCAGGCAGCGAGACAACGCCTGCTGGTCATTGCCGCCTGCGGCAGCCAGCACCGCCGCCTGCAGCACCTGCAGCAGCGCAGCTGTGGCGGCATCCTCCTCGGCCTGTGGGCGGGCCAGCAGGCACAAGCACTGTCGCACTGCTGCGCTGCACGTGCCAGCCCCCATGCCGCCGCTGCTGCCGCTGCCGCTTGCTGCATCAGCTGCCAGCAGGTGCTGCACCTTGGCTAGCAGGCGGGGCGCCTTCCTGCTGCTGCTGCTGCCCGTCGCAAGCCGGCTGATCAGCAGGCAGCACGTTTCATTCGCTGGCGCCTCAGCTGCATCGCCGTCTGCGCCCTCTGCTGGGCGGCCCTCAGGCTCAGCAATGACGGCCACGCTGCACTGAGTCGGCTGGCCCGCTGCCCCCGCTGCCGCATCCTTGCTGCTCTTCTTCTGCTTCTTGCGTGCCTGCTGCCCCTCCTCCTCCTCTCCTGCCGCCGCCTGGCCAGGCTGCAGCAGCCCCTCCAGCTCTGCCAACAGGCCCAGCAGCGGGCAGCCCTCAGGGGGCAGCTGCAGCGGCCCAGCGGCCTCCGCTGCCGCCGCACTGCTGCCGCCGTCGCCGCCGCTGGCCTCCTCTGCAAGCTTCCGCTTCTTGTCCTTCTTGCTGCTGCGTGGCTCCTGTGCAGAGCCGCCCTCCGCGCCGCCGTCGCCCTGCTGCTTGGCCAGTTGCTGCTGCCGCTGGCGAGCCGCCTCCTGCCGCACCGTGCCCAGCAGCACGGCCGCCAGGGGCGCTGCCGCCGCCGGCCCGCCCAGCTGATGCTGCACCAGCTGCTGCAGCACGGATGCCACATAGGCAGCTGTTGCTGCCTTGTCGGTGCCTGCAATCTTGGCGGAGGGCAGCACGCGCAGCAGCTGGCGCAGCGCACACAGCGCCAGCAGGCTGAACTGCTGCTGCTGCTGCTGCTGCTGCTGCTGCTGCTGCTGCTGCTGCTCCTGCTGGGCCGTGGCAGCAGGCACCTCGGCCAGCAGCTGCTGCTGCTGCTCCAGCAGCTCGTGCGGCCGGCGCAGCAGCAGCTGGACAGCCTCCGACAAGAAGCCGCACACGGCCTCGCCGCCGCTGCACAGTGAGCAGCGCAGTTGGGAAGCGAGCAGGGGAGTTCGGTCAGGACTGGCCGGCGTAGGTTGCTGGTTCAGAGCAGTCGAGACAGATAGGCACAGCGACATGAGTAACAGCGTTGCAGTGAGCATAGCCAGGGCATGACACCTCCACAATGCTACAAATCCGCACCTGAAAAGCAGGTCCAGCCACAGGCAGGCCTCCTCCTCGTTGCCGCCAAAGGCACCGGTTGCCAGCAAGCGCCGCAGCAGCAAGCTGCGTGCCTCAGCGCGCACAGCCGCCGCCGGGCTGCCCACAAGCAGGCGCAGCGGCGGCAGCAGGGCAGCGCCTGCCATGGTGGCAGCTGGCGGTGCACTGCTGCTGATGTCGCCGTCGGCTGCATCGGCCGCAGAGGCGGCCGCTGCCGCATCAGCTGCAGTTTGGAGCAGCTGTAGTAGCAGCAGCTGGTGCTGTGGGCGCAGCGCCAGCGGCTGTGCCAGCATCAGCCGCTCTGCATCCACATTTGCCTCAACCAGAGCGGCCGGCAGCAGGCGCTGCCACAGCAGCAGCAGGCGCAGCACCGCCGTCAGCTGCAGCTCGTTGGCTGCGGCGCAGAACGAGAGACAGGAGCAAATGCCAGTTGGTGCATGCCAGCATATTCCACATGGTTCCACGGCAGCCAGCCCAGCACAACAGAACAGCTCACAGCCTCAGACCAGCTCTAGCAGTCTCCTTAGTTATCTCACCTGCCTCCCACCCCTCCTTCTCAGCCGCAGCCAGCAGCGCCAGCAGCAGGGTGGGGTCAGGCAGCTGCTGCCGCGCCGCCTGCTGCAGCCAGCGGCGCAGCGCCAGCCAGCCCTGCCGCCGCTGCGTGCCTGCGCCACCATCAGCGGCTGCAGCTTGTGCTGCTGCTGAGCAGTCATGCAGCACGGCATCCAAGGCTGACATGGCACTGAGCAGCAGGCCCAGCGTGCCATAGCGCACCTGCATGGCAAGGAGCCAAGAAAGATGGCAGCTTATCACCTTCACAGACATGCGTCAGGCTGCCATACAAACCCCAATGTGCTGACTACAAGGCACGCTGTGCAGCTGCGCAGCCGGCAAGCAGTTCAACACCCCAACAGAAGCATGCTGCTCGGGAGGTGCATAGGCAGTGCCCTCACCAGGGAGTTGGAGTGCTGCAGGCCTCGGCTGAGCGCCGCCTTGTGCAGGCAGGGCGGGAAGCAGCAGCGCAGCAGCGCCTGGGCACGGCGGCCACCTGCCGCCGGTGCACTGCCGCCGCTATTGGCTGCCAGGCGCAGGCCGGGTGGGGCTGCCGCCGGCAGCAGCTGCAGCAGGCGGGAGGCCACGGCTGCATGTGCAAACCAGCGGCCTGCGGCGGATGCAGGTGCAGCTGCTCCTGCTGCTGCCGGCTCCAGGCTGTAAGGCAGGGCCAGCAGCAGGGCGGCAGCTAAGGGTGCATCTGCTGCCGTGGCCGCCAGCAGCAGCTGCAGGTGGGCCGCCGAGTCTGCGGGCCGCAGGCGCAGCAGCAGGCGCAGCAGGCGCCGCTGCCCAGGCAGCAGCTGGTGGCTGCCGGCGTCCGCCAGAACAAACTGCCCTGCCGTGCCAGGTGCGGCAGCCAGGCCATGTGCTGGGTTGGTCGCCACGGCGAGCAGAACCTCTAGAGCTGCTGCCGCTGCCGCCTGCCGCTCCGCGTTGTCGCCGCTCTCCTCCTCATCCTCCTCCCCTACCGCCTCCTCTCCATCCACCGCCGCTGTGGTGGCGATGGTCGCCAGCAGCTGCAGGGCTGCATCCGAAAAGGCCTCTGCTTGTGCCGCGGCAGGCACGCCCGCCTTGGGAGCTAGCACGCGCTTCTGCAGCAGCTGCAGTATCTGCACACCCAAGGGCGAAGATCAACAGAGGTGCCAGCAAACGTTGCTGCAGTGCAGAAACCCTGCAAGCGCCTGTTGGGGGAGCAGCGCAGCTGCAACGCAGCAACAGACAGCAGCAAGTGCGCATGCATTTAATGATGCATGCTTTGAAGTACCCTTCCCTGCCCATACCAACCACTTGCCCCGCCTCACCTGCAGCTGATGCGCCGGCGGGTCGGCGCCCAGGTGCTGCAGCAGGCCACCCACCAGCGGCCGCAGCTGCACCAGCTGCTGCAGCAGCAGGGCATCCGCAGCCGGGCCGCTGCCCGCGGCATGCAGCAGGGCTGCCGCCAGCTGGCAAAACATTGCCCGGGTGGGGCGCTTCAAAGGGTCGCCCAGCGCCCACTGCTGCCAGTAGCGGCGGCGGTGCCCCGCCTGCGTCTCCCCCTTCTTCTCCCTGTGTGGCAGGCAGGCGGCCAGGTGGAGGTTGCAGACCAGTCAGAAGCAGCAGCTGCTTGCATCTGCAACCAGCACAAATGGGTGCTGCCACCAGGCCATCAACTAACTGTGCAGCTTGCCTCCTCCCTTCCACCCACCTGGGGGGCCGTGCCAGGCCGGGCAGCGCCGACAGGCTCCAGTCGAACGCCCGCACCAGCTCCCGCAGGCTGGGTGCTGCTGCAGCGCCCGCACCGCCGGCCGCACCGCTGCCGCCCGCGGCTCCGCCGGCGCATGCGCCCGCCATGGCCGCCAGCAGGGCCAGTGCTGCATTGGCCTTGCCGCGCACGTCAGAGGACAGCGCAAAGTACAGCGCCTTGAGCCGGCGCTGCAGGATGGCAGAGGCTAGGGTGGCTGCACCAGCCGCTAGCACCCGCCGCTCCTCTTCATCAGCAGCCTGCTGCCGCCCAGCAGCGGCCGCCGCCGCGATGCCTAGTGCATCCGCCAGGGCCAGCAGCAGTGTCACGGTCACGTGGTAGTGCTGGATCTGCAGGCGACGAGAAGGTGTACAAGTTGATCAGGGATCGCCAAGGTGCAGGGGTGCAGGAGGGGGCTTCGCACGGTTTGCAGGCAAGGGGCTTGGCAGGCAGCAGGCAGCGGCGGCGGCGGCATGTGGGCAGCGGGGGCAGCGCTCACCGTCAGCTGCGCATCCCACACGTTCTGCAGTTCCTGCCACTCGGGCGACTGCCGCAAGTAGCGGGCCAGGAAGGCGGGGCCGCCTTCGCCGCGAAGCCCCGCTCGGAAGGCATTCAGCCCGCCCAGGCATGTATCCGCATCTCGAGTGGCCCGCAGACCCTCGAGCATAGCAAAATCAGCCATCGCCGCTCTCTGGGGTGCCGGCGTCTTCACAGCATTTGCTGCCGAGCAAGGTGCCTGGGGCTAGTGACGCTCCAGAGACAACATGCACAAGTAGCATGTGCCATGCAGTTTGGCGGCTGCGCGATCGGCGGCCTTGGCCGCCGGCGCATGCGGCCGCCGCCCGCTTGGCGACGGGAGCTAGCGGCAGCGCTGCCTCCAGTGCCTTTTCCGCCCTCATCGCCTGCTGCATTCAGTGGTCCTTTTCTCTTGAACGCCAAGGTGTGATATCGAGGCAGCTTGGCATCCAGGCCTTGCAGGCCTTGCTTGAGCACAGTGCTACGAGTTCAATGCAGGTTGATAGCTCATGATCAGGGACGGTTTGATTGCAGATGATTGCAGGCGTGCGGTTTGTTTATAAGATCAGGAGGGCGGGTCAAAAGTTTGAAAGCATCATGTGGGCTGCACGCCCCGCACTGCGCCACCATAGCGTCGCAGGCATCAGCACCAGCGCTGTGCATCCACTGTGGGCAGGCAAACGCAGCCGCCATCCCTCAGCGCTGCGGCGTGTGCGTGCATGTTTCCTCAGCCCCGCTGTGCGTCGGCTGCTTCGCGCTCGCGCCATTTCACAGCGATGCTGGCGCACTTCTTGTTGTTTCCGCTTCTCCATTCTTTCCTCTGCGATAGTAAGGCGCAGAGCAGACAGTGAATGCAGCAAGCGTTACGGGGCGTGCACGACGTGCGTGTGAAGGGTGCCGTCCTGCCCAATCAACCCACTGCTAGAACTTGATAAGCACCCGGCACTCGACGGAGCAGTAGCGCGTGATCTGCGGCCGGAAACAAGGGTTCGGAAGCCGAAAGGCGAAAGGCCGATTGAACAAAATGGCAGCTGGGTGGAGCTCTCTGGTAGTCCCTGTGCACAGGCATGCCCACAACCCGAGCATGCTTGCTGGCCGCAGAGTTTGGCATCCCACCAGCAGCGCACTGCGGTATGAGCAGCAAACACGCTGAGAGCACTCACCATGCAGTTGCCGCAGCGCTTGAGGCCGCCCGGCACCTCCTCCGCCTTTTGCCGCACAGGTTGCACCTGCAGGCAGGCAGGCGCCCAGCAGGCAGGAGCTTAATTGTCACTGATTTGTTGCTGTTGGCAGCAGGCATAGGCGGGCGCAGCCAGCCAGCCAGCCACCCTTTTATTGCTGGCTTTTTATTTTGCATTGCCAGCCAGGCGGTCGCCGGCTCCGGGTCAGAGCCTGGGGCATCGAGCACACAACCTGCAGCTCTCGCTACCCAGCAAAAAGGAGGAGGCCCCTCACCACTTCTCTTGCTGGCGCAGGTGGCTGCACGACAGGCTGCGCCGATGGGCCTCCTGGCAGCAGGGGCAGAACAGCTTCTTGGTGGCCAGCGCCGCCCGCAGGTCCCGCACCAGCTCCAGTGCGTCTGCCACCTCAGCCTTCACCCACGGCAGGTTGCTGCAAGTGTGGGGGCCATGGTGGGCAGGGGGAGCTGAGGGCGCAGAGCAGCCCTGCAGACGCTGTTATGGGAACTTCCTTCCGGAGCTCGAAACGCCACTGCCCACCGCAGCTGGCGCCGCGGCCTTCATTAAAAAGAAGGGCGGCACAACCCAGGCGGCAGGCTGCACATTCCTCCATCCACATGCCTGCTGCTGATCGTCAAGTCAACCTAGGGTGCAGTCCAAATGATGTAGCAAGCCAGCCCGAAAAGGCCATGCACTCACATGTCGGATGCCTGCGGACCCTTGAGCAGGGCAGGAATGCCAAAGCCGCCCTCCGCCTCGAATGCCTGCAAGGCAAGGGAGGAGCCAGCACCTTTCAACGCAGATGACGCGAGCATTGTTGAAGTCTACATGCTGCACTGAGTCGGGATGTCACTGCCCCTTCTCTCCTCCCTGCTCTGCAGCCCTCCTGCCTCTCCAAGCCTCCCCACCCCTTCACCACAAGCCCAGCCCCGCCTGCGGCCGCCGCACCTCTCCAATCGGCTTGAACTCTCCGCACAGCAGGTGGCCCATGTGCAGCAGCATGGCACGGCGGCCGCCAGCATTCAGGCGAACAGCGCCCGGCTCAGCATCCCACGCAGGCTCTCGCTCCAACAGAGCATCATCAGCTGGCGCTCGCAGCAGCTGGCGGGCAGGGGAGCAGGGATCAAGGGGATCAGAGCAAAGCGGCCTGTGCACCAGTATATCAAGACACAGCCACAGAGTGTGGAGGGTACCCTCACTGTGCGCGGCGGAGCGCATCAGTGCACTCAGCCCAGCAAGCACTGCATGCCTGCATGTAGCGCCGCCAGAAGGGGCGCTCCTTCAGGTAGGAAGCAATTGGGCGCAGCACAGCCAGCCTGCAAGGGCGGACGGGGGATCGCACGTGCAATGTAAGCCACGCCAGCAGCCATGGCTTGCTGGGATCAGCTACATCTTCAGCAGAGCATGTGTTCTTCACAGTGCGTGGCATGTACAGCAAAGTATGCAGCCTGGTGACCAGCTTCAGCGTGCAAAGTGCCCAACTGCAGCCTGCAAAGTGCCCTGAGGGCACCCAGCCGCCCAGCTCACGAATCTGCCTCCACGTCAATGTGGTTGATGCTGGCGCTGAAAGCTCCAAGCAGGGCGCAGGCCGCCACGTGTTTCTTGGTGGCAGCGGGCTCCGGAAGCTCGACCGTGCCGGTGCCAGCGGCGGTCACGGCGGCGGCCAGGCGCGGCAGCAGCTGCGTCTGCTGCCCCAGCGCCAGGCGCAGCCGCACGCTGCAGCGGGGATGGGTGGGGAAGAGGTTTCAAGTAGTTTCAGTTGGACGGTGGTTGGCGCTGGTCCTGTGGCAGGCAGCCACAGGCAGCTCTGCCACAGCTGTGGTGCGCCTGCGAGCCCAGCACGCAAACATGCCCAGAAGTCAAGCGGGCACCTAGCCAGCGGACGCACCCGTCTTGGTGTGCATGCGTGCCCACCCCCTCCCCTCGCTCTGCATCTGTCAGAGCGGTGATCAGCACCAGACGCTCTGCAGATTGCCTCAGGGATGACCAGCAGATGCAGTCGCCCTCCGCACTGTTCTGCATGTGGCAGGAGGGCGGATGTGCACCAATGCTGGTGTCGCAAGCGAGTGGGGAGCAGGAGCTGCGCGAGCAGCCATGCCCCGCAGTGCTGAACTGCGCTGCTGTCGGCATGCCAGCAAATGCACCATTGGCCCTCACCTCTATAGCGGCGGCTGCCAGGCGCTTGAGCAGCTTGAGCTTTGTGCTGAATCGCACCGCCCGCCAATCGGTCAGCATCCTGCATGCAAGGTAGGCGGCAGACGCTCCCGCCGCATGTCAGCTGCCGCCAGCCGCGCGGGCCCCCGTGTGCAGCCATCCAGACTCCCTCAGCCCCAGCTGTTCCCACTGCGCTGCTTCACACAGAGAGAAGACAGGCCTCACGCACAGCAGCACTTTCTCCAGCCCGCTGCCAAGTTGCAGGCGCGGCAGCGGCAGCAGAAGAGCGGTGGCGTTGGCGTCGGCGAAGGGTCGGACTGGCGGCTGCCCGGCCTGGGCTGTGGGCAGCGCAGACACCAGGGCATCGAGGAAGTCCTGCACAGGAGAGTTGCAGTGGGTGGGCAATGATGGCGTAAGCATGCGAGGTGAGGGAGCGCTGTCGCGAGCCGTTTCTGGCGGCGATGGCGGCGGTGGCTTCGGCGGCTGGCGTGGCTCATCCCCACCTTGAGCGCATCAATGATGGTCTCTGCGCTCTCCTCTCCACGGGAGGAGGACGCCCTGGCCACCGCCGCGAGCAGCCGAGCGTGGGCTTCCAGGGGAGCCTCCAAGGGCCCTCCCAGGCGCTGCTTGAGCTCCAAGCGGGCTGCCTGCTTCATGGTGCACAGCTTCAGGGCAGGCGGGCAAAGGGGCAGTTGCTGGGCGGAGCCACTCCAGGACAGCAGGGGGGGTGCCCAGGCTCGATCACAGTGCACAGTGGGAGGCAGAGAGTTGGAGGGTGCCTCATGAGGCACCTCACCGCCCCGGCGCCAGCCCAGCAGGCCCCAGCATGCCTCAATCAAAATGCAACGTTCACTGCATCGCTGTTGAGGCCGCCTGCGCTGTTACGCCTTCAACATGTCAAGCACAAATAGCATGGGCCACTTCATATGCCATGCAGATGACTCCTTCGTGATTGGCGGCCGCACGCCCCGCTTCAGGCTGGGAGCTGCCGCCAGTGCGTTCCCTCTCAGGCTGCGACCAGCGGTCCCGAACTTTTGCAAATCCAGTTATGTTACATGTGTGTGCGTCAGGTAGGTAGCCGAAAGTATCCCCAACAGTCCAAAATCAAAGGAAGCAGCGGCCATGCCTGCGACAAGGCATGGCGGCTTCAAGCGGGCGGTGCATCATGCAAAAGGGAAACAGTAGTAAAGTGAATTTCCAAGCATTTGGGCATATTTTCCAAACTCGCGTGGTAGCAAACAAGGTACAGAGGTGCATGTACAGCTGCATAATGTCAACAGAGGCAGGCCACAATGGTGGCCCAGGTGGTAAGCCCAGCAGCACAGGGATACAGGTAACAGCAAGCACGAGGCTGGCTCCACCCTCAGTGCCACTTGGCCAGGGCGCCCTCGCCAAATGCGGGCGCGCGCTGCTGGCCCGCCGGCTGCCGCTGCCGCGCGCGGCCGGGCTGCGTCGCTGCTGCCGCCACAGCCGGTTGAGGGCTGCTGCTGTGGCTCCGCCCAAACCAGTGGTGCTTGCTGTCAGAGGGCGGCGAGTGCGCATCCGCTTCCTGCTGCGCTGCAAGCAGCGCCTGCTCCCTTAGGTAGCCTGGCTCTGCTGCCCAGCCGCCCGCTGCTGGCTGGCTGGGGGCAAATGGGTCGTCTGAGGGCGCAACCAGCGGCGCATCCTGAGCAAACGGGTTGGGCTCGTGGCGGCCTGCAAAGGAAGGAGCGGCGGCGGCAGTGGGACGACGCTGTGACGACCAGGCTGTGACGCGACGCTGGGCAGCTCGAATGAGTGAACACATGCAGCACTCTCGTACAGGAAATTCTGCGGTAGGGGCACAGAAGCTGGCGGCAACTGCATCGACGCCCGCCAACTGCAACAGTGCAACAGCTGCCTGGCACCCCACAGGCTCTCACCTGGCTTCTTCCGGTGTGTGTCGTATGCAGATGCAAAGGGGTCATAGCGCAGCGCCCCTTGGCCGAACGCCAGGCCCGGCGCCGCCGCTCCGCCGCCGCCCTTCCGCCGCTCGCCGGGCAGGGGCGTCCACAGCGGGGCCTGCTCGTCGTCCTTGGTCGTCGCAGCCCCGCCGCAACACAGCGAGAAAAGGCCCATTTGGTTTGCCGGAGTGTCGCAAGCTCACGCAAGGGCTCACACAGTGGGGAGTGGAAGCTGGGCGTGCTGTAGCTGCTCTTGGTAACGATCAGAGTGTGTTGCAGGGTAGAATGCAGCGAGAATGCCGCCCGACACGCTTCTTTTGCATGGGCAGCGGAAGCCAGGTGGCCACTCAGAGGCCTGCGACCACGAGGTAGCATTGCATGATGATCCTCACGTTCGTTGCAGTTGCCCTCGTGGGGTTGACAGCGGGTGCAAGCTCGCCGCGGCCGCGGCCCAAAGCGCGCCCCTTTTGCCGGCGCCCTGCACAGTGGCAGCAGCCTGGATTAGCAGTTAATCACTCTCACCTTGCGATCGGCGCTGGCAGCGCTCGGGCCTGAAGGCCGCCGCCACCGGCTTGCTGCCGCGCGCCTGCTTGCTGCCGCTGCTGCCCGGCTTGCATCTGCGGGCAGTCGCTGGTCTACCTGATAGTGACATTGAGTCGATTTGCAGCAACTAAATTCATTGGCCGTTGCCATGCCAGCAAACCATGCGCTGAATTCACCAATCTGCACATCGTTCCGCTCATCGGGAGCTGCACCGCTCTCCACATCCAAAGTGATTGTGTCTGCTACTTACAGGCGCGCAAGCAATTGGAGCAAGAGATACGTTATGCATGTGGCTGGCAACTGCAGAGGGATATGGTGCGTGCAAGACGGAATCGTGGACTTTACGCAGGGGGTGTTGAAGCTGTATTGGCTCTTGTGACGCTCAGAATGGACATGGTAGAAAGCAAATCAATCCAAGATGCGTGCTCGGGAAAATGTATTCTTGAAAATGGATGCGTGCGGCTGGTGCTGCACCCCTGTGCTCTTGACACTTCATCAGGTGACGTGCAGGGCACGCCGCTGCAGTCGCTGGTGATGAGGCACTTGCAAGTGCTAATTGGCTTGCGCATGCCCGCAGGGCGCTCACACAACCTCAGCGCCGCTCACAGTGACCTTGCGGTCGCGCAGCGGCGAGTTGGTGGGCGAGTTGGCAGGGCTGACGGCATTCTTGTCCTGCAGCAGTTTGGGAGTTTGGGCAATTGCTTCAGGTAGCCGGTTAATGCACCCAGCAGCAACCATGGCATGGGATGTGCACACTCGAACGGCGCACCGCCCTCCCCCACCACACCCAGCTGGTTGCACAGCAGCATGGCAGGTGCGGCATGCTCCCGAGATGTGGTGGCACGCGCCCGCACCTCCAGGCTGGGGGCGGGGCTCATGCCCACAGTCGGCTCCACGGGGGTCACCGCCAGCGTGTCCCAGTCGGAGCGGAAGAGCAGGTGGCAGGGCACTGCATGACAATGTACGCACACAACATGCCAGTCAGGAGTGAAACAGCACTGCGACAGGCACTGAAGCGGCACTGAGGATGCAGCAGCAAGCGGGCACAGCAGGCTGCCGCACCACAGAATGGACAGATCACCATCACCCATGCTTCGATGATCGCGCATGTCCGTGTTGCAGGTGCAAAGCGCCATGGAGCAGGTGCACTGCAAGCGCACCAGTAGGTGGTGCAGTTGGGCACGGGAGCCGGGCCGCCGGGCGTTTGGATGGGCGGCGCCATGCCTTCGAAGCCCGAGCCGTCAAAGACGCCCGTGGCAGCAGCGGGCGCCGGGGCAGCGGCCAGCAGCAGCAGCAGCGCAGCTGCGAGCGCCCAGAGGGGGCGGCCCTCCTTCATGGTGCCGATGGGCCACATCGCGGACATGAGCACGCATCAGCTCCTGCTTCTATCATTGTCACTTCAAAGGCATGCAGCTCTGTGCTCAGCTGTGGTTGATTCTGATTCATGTCCAACCATTTTCAAGCGCCCATGTAACGGCCATGCTCGTGCCGCCGCTCATGCGAACCGGCCGCAGCGCGCCGCCCAATGTTGAACCTTCTCTCTCGCTCTCAAGCCTGCACTTGGTGCAACCCGGTCCGGAGCAGAAGCCACCAGCAGAATGTCTGGCAAGCAGGCGGGCCTCTCGCAGTCCAAGGTCACTGAGGCTCCGCAGGCGAGCTGCCTGGGGCGCCACCAAGTGCAGCAGCGCCACCGAAGGCAGCTGCGTGCTGGCTGGCTGACCGCACCCCGGGTTTGCCAGGCCGCCGCCGCCGCCCGCGCCGCCCGCGCTGCCCAACTCACGCGCCTGCCCACCCCCTCTCTCCTGCTTCCCTGAAGGCCCCTCCCCTTCCGCCTTCCCTTTCTTTATTCACTGCAGGAGTCTCTGGATGCAGCCCAGCGTGCAGACGTGCACAACCCTGAGAAGCTGGCGGCTGCAGGGCACACTGCCACCGGGCAGACGTCCGCTGAGCGCTTTGAAGCGATGAAGCAGCACCCGGATGCCGAGGCGTGTGTTGTTTCCGGCGCTGAGGGCTCCGCGGCGGACGGACGGCGCACCCACCCTTGCAATGCCACCGTTGACGGCATGCGCCCTGCGCTTCATGCAGCGGACATGGCTGCCTCCTCTGCTGGCCTCAGATGCGGCACACCTCGCTGCGCGTTCAGCTGCCTCCACCTAACCGTGCCTCCCCAACTCCCCCGCGTGTCCCTGCTGCAGGTGCGCCAGGAGGCGGAGGCGCAGGCAGGGAAGCAGCGGGGCGACATTCTGGGAGGGCCCGCTCCGAGCTGAGGTCGACTGACTTGCAGCCGCAGGTTCCTTGGCTGAGCCGCAGCAGAAGCCCTGATGAGCCATGTTGTCGGTGCACTGATTGGTGCCTGCATGTGTGCATGGTAGCGCACTCTTCACCGGTGCATGGGTAGCGTTACATGCTTGCTGTAACAAGTCATGGCATCTAGCTCTCACAAGTTCAGGATGCAGCAAGGCACGGCAGAGGTCCCTCTCACGCCCCAGCCAGCGCCGCCGCCTCGGCCTCCAGCGCTGCCTTCTGCCCCAGCTTGGCTTGCTCTTCCGCCTGCAGCTCCTGCCCCGCCGCCGCCTTTTCCTCGATCGCTGCAATCTGCCGCAGCTTATTCTGCACTGCCCGCAGCCGCTTTGCTGGGTCCTGCGGCTGCTCCGGCTGCTGCTGCTGCTGCTGCTGCTGCTGCTGCCGCCGCTGCATTACCACAGCTCGCGGCGCGCCCGCTGCCGCTGCCGCACCAGCAGCAGCACGAGGCGAGCTGCAGCCCTCGGAACGTGCCGCCTTGCCGCCGCCCTGCTCCGCTGCCTCCTTCTGCCGCCGCTGCTGCTCCACAAACTTGTGCTTGTTCTGGTGGGAGGGACAGGAGAGGGTTGTGTTCTGAGGCAAGGCAACTCGGCAGAAGGGTCGCACAGCAACCAGCCATGCCTCGGCACGGGGTAGCACTGAGGAGTACCTGCGGGGCACGCTCGGCAGCTCCCCTTTCATGCCTCGGCACTGGCGGCATCACTTGCACCATTGCAAGCTGCCGCACCTCTCGCCCAGCATGCCGGGCCTCAGCGGAGCACCCACCTTGGAGGGAGGCAGGCCGCCAGCGGGTGGCGGCGCGCCAAAGTGCCGCCAGCGGAAGTCCTTGCCGTTTGGAGCGGGCTTCAGCCCCAGCTGAGCGTTCTTGTGCAGCTGGCGTGAACAGGGGGAGGCGGAGGGGGACAAGGGGGGTGGGTGGATGAGGAAAGCAGGCACGCAATCTGGGGGGATCTGTTGTTGGGCGGGCTGCCTGCTGCATGAGTGCAGGCATTCAGCATGCGCCCCAATCAGCCTCCGAGGCCCGCTGTCCTGCTCAGTGAACCTCTCGGTTCAGCTGTTGCAGGAGGTGCTCCTTGTACAGCCCCGTCCACAGCCCTCCCCGTCCTGCACCCACCTGCCTCTCCAGCGGCCAAAGCTTGTGCTGGCCTCGAACCTGCTGAGGCACCACCAGCCGCTGCGGCTGCTCACACAGGAAGCAGTAAGGCGAGCCGACCTCCGCTTTCAGGCCGCCCGGCAGGCTGCCCCAACCCTCCACCTGCTCCGCCTGTCGGGACGGTGGTGTGGCCCAAGCAGAAAGCATCAGGTTGTGAGCAAGAGCAGCGGGCTTGAGCAGCAGTAGGGCAGCTGATATGACCCAGGTGCGTGGCACGGTTCGCCGCTCACTGTCTGCACATCCACCACCTCCACGCAGCGCAGGCAGTAAAACAACGTTCCTGCAGCACAGCTTGCTCCGTCGCTGTACAAGAGGCTGCCAGCGGAAGCCTCCCTCTCACCGTCAGCACATCCGCCACCTCCACACCGCCCAGCAGCACGCAGTGGGATACGCCGGCGGCAGCTGCACCTCCGCGGCAATGCCGGGCGCTGCCCCCGCGTCGGCGGTGTGTACGCCACGGTAGAAGCTTTCTAGCTCCTGCAGATGGCACAGCGTGAATTTGCAGCTGTGAAGAAGCATTGCAGCTCCCGGTGACGTCGATTCAATGACAGGTACGCCGCCGCTCACCAGCAAACCCTGCAGCCACTGCCTCCCTCCCTGGAACGCACCTCAATGTCTTGCGGCGAGGGCTGCTGGACAGTGGAGGCGATCCACAGCCTGCACGCAATGTGATTCATTATGTCAAAACCTTGAGCAGCAGCAAGTAGGGAGCGTGTGCTGGCACAGCAGCCGGCGCTGCCGCCGCGCTCCCCACCCCGTGCACACAAAGCACCCACCTGCCGCGGTGGTCGCTGGGCCAGCCCCGCCCCTCCATGCGCTTCAGGCCATACACCAGAGCGAGTCCCAGGGCTGGTGCATGGACAGGCACACGCCGCGATCAGGGGCTGCCCCTCCACGCTGCATGGCTGCTCCGGTCAAGCGGCGGCGGCGGCAGGGCCGGCGGCGGCAGGCAGTGGCGAGCCGAGCGCACTGCTGGGTTGATAAACCTGAGGCGGCTCGCTGCTTCGAGCCGCTTGGTGGATGCAAGCGGCGTTGGGGAGGCTTGCAGGGAGATAAAAAAATTACTCGCTCTTAGTGCAGCGGCCTCTGCGCCCTGCTGGAACGCCTAGATGGAGCGCAATGCGGTTGAAGGTGGTGATTGAGGATGGGCAAGTTCCTCCGCTCCTCCGCTGCTGCGGTGGCCGCCACAGCGCCGCCGCAGTGCATGGCGTTCAACCTCGAGCTCCTGGGCAAGGCAGTTCATACCTGGCCCCTCCAGCTGCCTGTGCTCGCCGCTCGCTCCGTCGTTATAGTAGCGGTCGAAGCTTGCTGCAAGGGGCAGGAGGTGACAGGCTTGGTTCAGTGGCGGAGTTTGAGCGGCAGCTGAGGTTTGAGCAGGCATGGGGGCGCAACCATGAAAGCTCAGAGATGTCATCGGCCAGCAGCTGGCGCATCTGCCGTGCTGAACGCATTGACAGCGAGCCCTTGCCCAAGCACGCAGGAAGGGGCCGCCAACACAGATGACAGCAGCGGCAAGAGGAGCGGCGGCGGCGGCGGCGGTGGCGGCGGCAGCGGTGGCAGCAGCAGCAGCGCCGTGTTAGCAGGTCTGCCCACCGTCCATGGAGCCAGACACGTCCAGCAGGATGGCCAGGTTCAGCCGCGGCCTCTTGAAATCAGAGATGCCAGAGTCCAGCCCCACCGCCAGAAACACATCCTGCTGCTGCTGCCGCTGCTGCTGCGCTTGCTGTGGGGCCGGGCCGGGCCCGGCGGTGCTGCCGGCCGCCAGCAGGGGGTCCGGTGCGAGTGCCAGGCTGTAAGCGGGGGCAAAGAGCTCCGTCACAGGCGGCGCGTTGCTGCAGGGGCCAGAGGACGGGGGGGTGCATGGAGCAGGTGGGTGAAAGGACGGCACGACAACTCTTGTGATTGCAGGTGGGGTGCCGGCGGCAGCTGCTACACACCTTGCATGCGTCCCAAGCACGCAGTTTCTCTCCCTCCCGCTGCCCTCCCTCCAATCCCACTCCTCACCTGGCGCTCGTGTCGAAGTAGTACTCCTTGCACAGCCCCTCAAACGTCCGAGGGCAGCGGCAGCTTGCCGGCCGCGACGTTCTCCCGGAAGTTGGCCACGTCCTGGTCGCCGCCTGGAGGGATTTGGGGGCAAGAGCTGAGAGGTATAGGGAGCAAGCTGCCTGATGAAGAATGCCAGGGGAGGCGGCTGCAGGGGAGCAAACTGCTGTAAGCAGTGTACCTGCTGGGGAGAAGTGGCTCGAGGGCAAAGCCAAGGACGGGCTGCAGCCTAACTGCCACAAGCCAGAGAGCTTGTGCACACCTCCCCCACCCCCCACCTGTCTTGAAACCGATGGCCCCGCTCCCGGCAGCCGTGGCGGCTGGCGCAGGGGCTGACATCCGCATGGCCGCCTTGGGCGCAGCCCTTATCGCAGTCATGGGAGCGGCGCAAGCCATAGCCATCATCATTGGGGCGCCTGGAGGCATGGCACCTGCCAGAGCCCTGAAACCGTGCCCTGCAAGGTACGGGTGATGCGGGTTGATGCGGCATGCTCAGGGCAGCCAGAGTGGCAGGAGGCGACTAACGCCCGCCAGCCGCTTGCATCCCTGCCGGGCTGAGCAACAGGCCTCCACACAGTTAGGGCCTCCGCTTACCGTGAAAGCCGCCCAAGTCCTCCACTGCCTGAGCATCCCACTTGTTGGGATCGCCCTGGGCCTCCTGCTCCTGCGCGACATGGTTGTGGACCGGCCAGGAGGCGCGTTAGGCGGCATGTCTGCCGGCGGCACTTGGCGGACTCCTTTATGCCCTGCCCAGGGCACAGGTCGTGCTGAGCTTGCGATCTGAACCAGAGATGGAACCGCGCACGCTACTTACAGGTGGGCAAGCAATTGGAGCAAGAGATACGTTATGCATGTGGCCGGGCAGCTGCAGAGAGATGGGGTACGTGCAACAAGACGGGCGCGCACTGTAATGCAGGGGGTGAGATGGCAAAGCTGTATTGGCTCTTGTGACGCTCAAAAATGGACATGCATGGTAGATGCAAATCATTGCAGATGCGTGATCGGGGCGATGTACTCTTGAAAATGGATGTGTGCGGCTTAGAGGCCCTGGGGCCCTCAATCACACCTCAGCAGCTATGGGGCCGTGCAGGGCATGCCGCTGCAGTCGCTAGTGACGAGGCACTTGGCTTGCGCATGCCCGCTGGGCGCTCACACCACGTCAGCGCCGCTCACAGTGGCCTTGCGGTCGCGCAGCGGCGAGCCGCCCGGCGAGTTGGCAGGGCTGCCGGCATTCTTGTCCTGCAGCAATGTGGGGCGGTTGCTCTGGGAATTAAGTTGTGTAAATGCATCAAGTGAGGGCGCAGCAGTCGTGGGCTGCAGGCAGCACATGCCGCAATGGGCAGCTCATTGCCCACCCCACCACACCCCTGCTGGTTCCTCAGCAGCAGCATGGCAGCTGCGGCATGCTCCCCGGTGGTAGCACGCACCTGAGCGTCCAGGCTGGGGGCGGGGCTCATGCCCACAGTCGGCTCCACGGGCGTCACCGCCAGTGTGTCCCAGTCGGAGCGGAAGAGCAGGTGGAAGGGCACTGCATGGGAATGTACGCACAAAGCATGCCAGTCAGGAGCGGGACAGCACTGCGACAGGCACTGAAGCACCTGTCAGGGGCAGTGAAGCGGTCAATCAGGAGTAAGCAGCAGCAAGCGGGCACAGCAGGCTGCCGCCCATGCGCCCGACCGCCGCCCATGCAGCTGCAGCATAATTGGGTGGTTTTGTCCACCCACCGGCGAACAACGCCCCAAAGTACGGCCCGATAACCATGACCCAGAAGCTGCCTGCGGGCAGAACAACGGCAAGGGATAGGTGTGGCAGTGCGGCATGCAAGTTTGGCCTGCTCTGGTGGCACGCACCCTCAAACAGCATGCCGAGCAGCTGCAAGTCTCATTATCCACTTCTGCCAAGTTTATCCAAGTCTGTTAAACTCCGAACTGTTGTGCATACATTTTGCGGTGGCGTTCTGCATAAAGCAGTTGCAAGGGATGCTCCACTCACCCGTCCAGGTTCCAGACACGAGTGCGGGCCCCAGCGCGCGGGCTGGGTTGATCGAGCAGCCTGCGGCAGTGTGAAGCATGCGGGCATGTTCAACAGAAAAACAGTTGGGAAAGCTGCAGTCCAACTGAGAACGGGCACATTCATGCATGAAGGAGAGGGACAAGCAATGGCTAAAGGCGGCTTACCATCAATCGGCAGCAGGACGGCGTGGCCGCAGAACACGGCAAACCACATTGTGTTTGAGTGCGTGTTGTATGCTGACCTGCGCCAGCAGTACCCCCAGCTCTTCCCGCCCACAGGCAGCCCCCGCCCCCGCCTGCCAGCCCTCAGCCAGCTCAGCCTGCAGTCCTTTCTGGAGGCCAACGACGCAGCCGCGGCCACA
>VFQQ010001816.1_pt1 | contig 27376 bp, 31 predicted proteins | sample 3512341 | NCBI WGS metagenome assembly VFQQ01 (sample SAMN10412373, study PRJNA504923) | tailings metagenome | isolation source: Relicate 2 Philex TSF1 revegetated site | place: Philippines: Tuba, Benguet | collected 2017-08-29
CACAGGCGGCCGCAGCGCAGGGCCGCCCCAAGCAAGGCCAGCCCCCTCGGGGGGCGGCGACCCGCGCAGCGGCGGAGCGTGGGGGCAGTGAGGCCGCAGCGCAGGGCCGCCCCAAGCAAGGCCAGCCCCCTCGGGGGGCAGCGACCCGCGCAGCGGCGGAGCGTGGGGGCAGTGAGGCCGCAGCGCAGGGCCGCCCCAAGCAAGGCCAGCCCCCTCGGGGGGCGGCGACCCGCGCAGCGGCGGAGCGTGGGGGTCATAGTCTGCCCAGTGCCTGGACTTTCCAGGCCAGCCAGAATTTTCTGAGGGGTGTCAGGCTCACGCGCTGCGTCAGCACCAGCATCGGATCGGCCGCGATCTCCTGCAGCAGCGTGCGGTAGATGCTGGCCATCATCAGGCCGGGTTTCTGTGCGCGGCGGTCGGCCTCGGGCAGCAGGGCCAGGGCGTCGGTGTAGAGCTGCAGGGCGCGCGCGCACTGGAACTGCATGAGCGCGGTGAAGCGGCGCCGGAAGTCGGCCTGGTCCGCGCCGGCCATGCTGCCGCGCTGCAGCAGCTCATGGGCTTTCACGTTGAAGCTCTGCAACTCGTTGACCGGCAGGTAGATGCGGCCGCGCGTGGCGTCCTCGCCCACGTCGCGCACGATGTTGGTGAGCTGGAACGCCAGGCCCAGGCGGTGCGCGTATTCGGTGGTGCGCACCTGCGTCTGGCCGAAGATGCGCGCCGCCACCTCGCCCACCACGCCGGCCACCAGGTGGCAATAGCGCTGCAGGTTGGCGAAGTCGAGGTAGCGGTTCTGCTCCAGGTCCATCTGGCAACCGTCGATCACGGCCGAGAGGTGGCGCGATTCGATGCCGTAGGTGCTGGACAAGGGCATGAGCGCCAGCATCACCGGGTGCGTGGGCGTGCCGGCATAGGCTTGCGCCACCTCGCGCCGCCACCAGGCGAGCTTGGTCTGGGCCACTGCGGGGTCGCTCACCTCGTCCACCACGTCGTCCACTTCGCGGCAGAACGCGTAGAACGCGGTGATGGCGGCGCGGCGCTCCGGCGGCAGGAACAGAAAGGCGTAGTAGAAGCTGCTGCCCGAGGCGGCGGCCTTTTGCTGGACGTAGTCTTGTGGGCTCATCGTGGTGCGTGTCTTCGCCCAAGTGTAAGCACCGCGCGTGGCGCGGCTGTGGAAACGCGGCGGCGTTAAGGTGGCGTTGACAGAGTGGCAGTAGCATGCAACGGCAATCCTGCAGTTCCCCACGAAAAAACACCATGAACGGTTCCAATCGTCGCGTCTTCGTGCTTCAGCTGGCCGCCGGCGGGTCCTCCGCGCTGCTGGCGGCCACCGCGCTGGCCCAGGTCCAGACCCAGCCGCCCCCCATGGTCAGTGCCCAGGATGCCACGGCAGCGGCGCTGGGGTACACGGTCGATGCCACCAAGGTGAACATCCAGAAGTACCCGAAGTACGTCAAGGGTCAGCGCTGCGGCAGCTGCCAGCTCTACACCGGCAAGGTGGGCGATCCGGCGGGTGGATGCGGCATCTTCCCCGGCAAGCTGGTCGCGGCCAACGCGTGGTGCAGCGCCTACACGCAGAAGGCCTGAATACCATCAAGGCTTTCGAGCCTTGGCCACTTCCTCGGCCACCAGGCCCGCGAGTTGTTCCTGCCCGAAGCTGGGCAGGCCGCGGCCGTTGACGAAGAAGGTTGGCGTGCGCGTCACCTCCAGCGCGGTCAGGTCCTCCACGTCCTGCCGGAGCAGCGCGTCGATCTCGGGCTTTTGCACGTCTGCCATGGCCTGATCCACGTCCAGTCCTGCCTGTGCGGCCGCCTTCACGGCCAGGCCCACATTGGGTTGCCCGTGGTCGGCCCACTGCGGCTGCGTGTACAGCACGGCTTCGAGCACCGGCAGGTATTTGCCCTGCTTGCGGGCCGCTTCCAGCAGCTTGACCACTTGGTCCGATCCCTGGTGGAAAGGCGCGTAGCGGATCACCAGCCGCAGCTCCTTCGGGTACTGGTCCAGCAGGTTCTTGACGATGGGGTAGAACGCGCGGCAGGTCTCGCAGGCGGGATCGAAGAACTCCACCAGCGTCACCGGCGCATCGCGCGGGCCGAAGACCGGGGAGTGCATGCGCACCAGGCGCGCTTCCTGCTGGCTGACTTTCTCCATCTGCGAAGCCTGCACGCGCTGCTGGTACTGCCAGGCGCCGAGCACAAAAGCCACGAGCACGACGCCCAGCAGCAGGAAGACGGTGAGTTTTCGGGTGTTCATGAGCGGGTCTTTCTCAGATAGGTGACAAGCAGGAAGGCGATGGTCAGGAAGGCAGCCAGGGACAGCCAGGGAATCTGCAGGCCGTCGAGGATGTCGAGCTTCTGGTCGGCGCACGAAACGCCGGGGCCGCACGGCACCCAGGCCTTGGGCACGATGCCGGCGACCAGCAGCGTGTGGTACAGCGCGATGGCCGCGCCCGCCAGGGCCAGCGGCAGCGCATACACCGCGCCGCGCCGGTCTTCCGCCAGGCAGGCCATGCCCAGCACGAGGGCGAGCGGGAACATGGCGATGCGCTGGTACCAGCACAGCGTGCACGGCACCATGCCCATCACCTCGCCGATGAACAGCGCACCGGCGGTGGCGGCCACGGCCACCAGCCAGGCCATGAGCAGCAGGCTCCAGCTCGATTTCATGGGCGCATTTCGGGCGAAGGTGCCGCCAGTGCGGGCCGTTTCAGCGACCACAGTCCCCAGCCGAGCACCGCGCCGACGACGAACACGTCGGCGAGGTTGAAGGCGGGCCAGTGCAGGCCGCGCCACTGCACGTCCAGGAAGTCCACCACCGCACCGGTCTGGATGCGGTCGATGAGGTTGCCCGCACCACCGGCCACGATCACCGCGCCGAGCCAACGCTCCCAGGGATCGGCGTGTCGCGTCATGCTGACGAAGGTGATGGCCACGACCACGACCACGCCCACGCCGATCAGGAAAGGCCGTTGCCAGCCGTCGGCATCGGCGAACAGCGAAAAGGCGGCGCCTGTATTGAGCACGTGGACCAGGTTGAACCACGGCGTGATTTCGACGCCGGTGCCCAGCGGGATGGTGCGGGCGAAATGGGCCTTGGTGGCCTGGTCTGCGAGCACCAGCAGAACGACGAGAAACAGCCACGCCCAGCGTGGGTGGCGGCTGAGCCATTGGAGTGACATGGAGGGACACCTCTTGAGAAATGGGAACGGTGCACAGCGGCCACGCGCCGGTGAGCCGCTGCAAGAGGGAAAGGGGCGACGGGTTGGTTCAGGCCGCCAGCGCGGCCCGGGTGCCGATCAGCCCAGGGCGGCGGCGCGCCACTGGGGCCGTTCAGGGAGATCGGCGGGCCGCGAAGCGGGCCATGCCGTGGGGCGCACCGCAGGGATGACCTGCGAGGTCGCATGAACGGCGCGAGGCGCGCCGAGCAAGGCCAGCGAACAACCGTGGTGGCAGCCACCGCAGTCGGCGGTGTGGGCGCTGGCGTGCGGGTCGTTGGCCGCTTCGGTGGCTTCCACGGCATGCGATGAAAGCACCGTCGTCGTCCCGCTGTCATGACGCTCGGGCACGTCGTTGCCGGCCCAGGACCATTGCAGGGGCAGGCAGACCAGGAGGAGGATGGCGAGCCAGGAACGCATCGGCAGGATTGTAGGTGGCAGGGTCATGCGCATGGCGGACCGCCTTGAAAACCTTGAAGTGGCTACGATGTCAGATGCCAGGGCCACTCCGGCCCGTCAGGAGTCCCCGCATGCAGATCAAGGAACTGGCCCGTGCCACGGGCGTGGACGTGGAGACCATCCGCTTCTACGAGAAGGAAGGCTTGCTGCCCGAACCCGCACGCATGGACAACGGTTACCGCAACTACGCGCAGCCGCACCTGGAGCGCCTGTCGTTCATCCGGCATTGCCGTGCGCTCGACATGCCGCTGGCCGACGTGAAGCGTCTGCTGGGTTTCGTGGACGATCCGCAAGGTCACTGCCTCAACGTGGACGAGCTGGTGGACGAACAACTCAGCCGCGTGCGCGCGCGCCTCAAGAGCATGCGCGCGCTGGAGAAGCAGTTGCTTCAGCTGCGTTCGCGCTGCACGGGAGAGCACGGCGAAGGTGGGCCCTGCGGCATCCTCGATGAACTGGTGTCGGCGGCGCACGGCGAGGCCTGCGCCTGCCATCCGTAAAGGCGACGTAAAACAAACGGCCTCGTTTGTATCGACAGGTTGCGAGTGTTACCAGGACGTTGCGCCACGCGATCCGCCTGCAGCCGTAGCATGAACTTCCAGCAGCCGCTGGTGACGCAACTTTCAACCTGTTGGAGGAACACGAATGGCACAGACCGCACACATCATTGGCAAGGTCGAGTTTCGTGAAGGTGAAGGCCCGAACCTCGTCATCCGTCCCGGCCCGGTGAGCGTGGAGACCGGCTTGATCGACGCCACGCTGAGCTGGGAAGAGGAAGAGACGCACAACTCGGCGGCGATGCCGCTGATCGACTTCACGCGTTACCTCGACGAAGGGAAGATCACGCTCAGCGCCTGAGGTCGTTACGACCTGATCGGTAATTTTTACCGCAACTTCGGTTGCGGTCTTCCAGCGGTTTTTGCCCGGCAGCGAGGTGGGGCGGGAACGCAGATTGCCCATAGGTGGTTCCTGACAAAAGAACCACGCTGAAAGGCTCTGCCATGACATCCACCATCACCCTGTTGCCCGGCAAGAACCAGCTGCTCGCCGCGATGTCGAGCGCGGAATGGCAGCAACTCGAACCCGACCTGTCCTGGGAAGAATTGAAGGCCGGCGCGGTGTTGCACCAGGTGGGCACCGAGGTGCGCCACGTGTACTTTCCGGCCACCGCCACCGTCTCCCTCGTGTCTTCGCTGGAAGACGGCGCCTCATCGGAGGTGGCGGTGGTGGGCAGTGAAGGCATGGTGGGTGTCTGTGCCTTCATGGGTGACACCAGCGCCCTCTGCGAAGCGATCGTGCAGCGCCCGGGGCTGGCCTACCGCATGAGCACGCAGGCCATCCTGCACCACACGCGGCGCTCGCCTGTGTTCATGCAGAAGCTTCTGTCGTACACGCAGGCGCTGTTCACGCACATGGCGCAGTCGTCGGCCTGCAACCGCCACCACGCACTGGACCAGCAGCTCTGCCGCTGGCTGCTTCAGCACCTGGATCGGCAGGACGGCGTCGAAATGCAGATCACGCAGGAGCGCATCGCCAGCCTGCTTGGCGTGCGCCGCGAGGGCGTGACCAACGGAGCGCTCAAGCTGCAGAAGGCCGGCGTGATCGACTACCACCGGGGTCACATTTCGATTCTGGATCGCGATGCGCTGGAGTCGCGCACCTGCGAGTGCTACAGCGTGGTGCGCCGCGCCTACGACAAGCTCGCCTGCGACCACGGCGCGTCGCGCCACCACCCCTTCCGCGACGTTGGCCATGGTCAGCCCGCGCTGGCGGGCGCGCGCCGCCTGCTCACGGCTTGAACCACACCACAGGAGGCTGCATGACCAAGAGCGCACAGACCGCCCAGATCGTTGGCAAGGTGGAATACCGCGAAGGGGATGGTCCGAACATCGTCATCCGCCCTGGCCCTGTGAAAGTGCAGCCAGGCCTGAACGATGTGACGCTGAGCTGGGTCGACGAAGAGGTGCGCGGCTCGACCGCGATCCCTTTGGCGGATTTCAAGCGCTACGTGGCCGAAGGCAAGATCAAGCTCGCGGCCTGAGCACGTGCTTCAGATGGTCACGCGCGTACCCAGCTCCACCACCGCGTTGCCGGGCAAACGGAAGTAGTCCACCACACCGCCGGCGTTGCGGCTCATCGCGGCGAACAGGTGCTCGCGCCAGGCGGTCATGCCGCTGCCCGGGGTGGGCACCACGGTCTCGCGGCTGAGGAAGTAGCTGGTCTCGAACACGGGCACGCGCAGACCGTGCGATTCGGTGAGCGTGAGCGCCTTGGGGACATCGGGCGTGTTCATGAAACCGAAGTGCAGGGTGACGCGCCAGAAGCCATGGCCCAGGGGCTCCACCTGCACACGCTCGTTCATCGGCACCCAGGGCACCTCGTGGAACACCACGGTCAGGATCACGTTGCGCTCGTGCAGCACCTCGTTGTGCTTGAGGTTGTGCAGCAGCGCCTGCGGCACCGTGGACGGATCGGCCACCGGGTACACCGCCGTGCGCGTGGCGCGGTGCGCGGTGGCGGGATCGAGCCCGTCGATGAAGGGCTGCAGGTCCAGCCCGTCGCTGCGGATGCTGCTCAGCAGGATGCCGCGCCCGCGCGACCAGGTGCTCATCACGCCGAAGAGCAGCAGGCCCAGCGCCAGCGGGAACCAGCCACCGTCGAAGAACTTGACCGCGCAACCGGCCACCAGCAGCGCGTCGATGGCGAGGAAGAACACGGTGGCGCCCACGGCCACTGGCCTGGGCAGGCGCCAGCCTTCGCGGACCACGAAGTAGGTGAGCACCGTGGTGACCATCATGGTAAGCGTGACGGCGATGCCGTAGGCGCCCGCGAGTGCCGACGAACTGCCGAAGCCCACCACCGCCGCGATCACGCCGGCCATCAGCATCCAGTTCACCGCCGGCATGTAGATCTGGCCGGCTTCGCGCGCCGAGGTGTAGCGCACCGTCATGCGCGGCAGGAAGCCGAGCTGAATCGCCTGCTTGGTCATGGAATACGCGCCGGAGATCACCGCTTGCGAGGCGATGATGGCGGCCATGGTGGCGAGCACCAGCGCGGGCAGCACCCAGGCTTCGGGAAAGAGGCGGTAGAACGGGTTTTCGATGGCCGTGGGATCGCCCATCAGCAGCGCACCCTGGCCCATGTAGTTGAGCGCCAGGCCCGGCAGCACCAGGCCGGTCCACGCGAGCTGGATGGGCTTGCGCCCGAAGTGGCCCATGTCGGCGTAGAGCGCTTCCGCGCCGGTGAGCGCGAGCACGATGGCGCCCACGGCAGCGAACACCTTCCAGCCCCTTTCTACCAGGAAGTTCCACGCGTGCACCGGGTTCAGCGCGCTCAGGATGGCGGGCTGGTCCAGGATGTGCACGACGCCGACGGCGCCGAGCGTGACGAACCACAGCACGATGATGGGGCCGAACAGCTTGCCCACCAGGCCGGTGCCGAAGCGTTGCACCGCGAACAGGCCGAGCACGATCGCCACGGTGATCGGGATCACATAGGGCGCCAGTGCGGGGGCCACGAGCTGCAGGCCCTCCATGGCGCCGAGCACCGAGATGGCGGGCGTGATGACGCTGTCGCCGTAGAACAGCGTGGCGCCGAACACGCCGAGCAGCAGCAGGCCGCGGCGCAGGCCTGGTCGCGAGCGCACCGCCTGCGCGGCCAGGGCGGTCAGCGCCAGGCCACCGCCTTCGCCTCGGTTGTCGGCGCGCAGGATGAGGGTCACGTACTTGAGGGTGACCACCAGCATGAGCGCCCAGAAGATCACCGAGACGGCGCCGATGAGGTTGGTGGTGTTCAACGCCACGCCGGTGGCGGGCGCGAAGATTTCCTTGACGGTGTAGAGCGGGCTGGTGCCGATGTCGCCGTAGACGACCCCGATGGCACCCAGGGTGAGCGCGGCGGTGCCCTGGCGGCGCAGGGAATGGGAGGGCAGATCGGCGTCGAGCGTGGAAGCGGTCGCGGACATGGACGAGCAGACGAAGTGGAGAGGAGCCGCAGCGTACCGATGCGAGCATCAGGAACGCATAAGGGTCGCCCGGTGGCCGTCAGTCGTCGCCTTCCACGAGGCGGTAGCCCACGCCCGGTTCGGTGAGCAGGCGCCGGGGGTCGGCCGCATCGGCCTCCAGCTTGGCGCGCAGCTGGCCCATGTACAGGCGCAGGTACTGCGTGTGCTCGGTGAACTCGGCGCCCCACACGTCGGCCAGCAACTGCCGGTGCGTGACCACCTGGCCGGCGCTGCGCACCAGGCGCGCGAGCAGCTTGAACTCCGTGGGCGTGAGGTGCACGTCGTCGTCGGCGCGTTGCACGCGGTGCGCGCGCAGGTCGATGAGCAGGTCGCCCTGCGCGTAGCGCGTCACCGCGGGTTGTGTGGCCGTGCCCCGGTGCCGCAAGGCCACGCGCATGCGCGCGAGCAGTTCGCCCAGCGGGAACGGTTTGACGAGGTAGTCGTCGGCCCCGGCATCGAGCAGGCGGATCTTGGGGTCTTCGGTCTCGCGTGCCGAGATCACGATCACCGGGGTGCGGCCTGCGGGGCGCAACGCGGCCAGCAGTGATTCGCCGTCCCCATCGGGCAGGCCGAGGTCGAGCAGCACGATGTGGATGCCACCCTGCGCGTCCGCGTGGGCCAGCAACGCGCGCGCATCGGCCAGGCTGGCCGCCGACAGCACGTCGTAGCCTTCCACGCGGAGCGATTCGCCCAGGGTGGCGCGGAGTTCGCGGTCGTCCTCCACCAGCAGGACGCGCAGGCTCACAGGAGCACCTCCGTGCTTCGCACTGCGGTGCGAGCACCCTTCGGAGCGGCCGGGCGGGTGCTCATTCCGCCGCCTCCACACCCGTGGCCTGCAAGTCCGTCACCGGCAGCGTGCATTCGAAGCTGCAGCCACCGCCGTCGCGATCGCGCAGCATCAGTTCTCCACCGTGGGCGCGCGCGATGATGCGGCACAGCGCAAGGCCCACGCCGGCGCCCCGGCGCGGCGACGCATCGGATGCGCCGCGCTGGAAGGCGTCGAACACGCGCTCGTGCCACGCCGGCGCGATGCCCGGCCCCCGGTCGCGCACGGCCATGCGCACCTGGTCGGCTTCGCGCGTCACCTCGATCTCGACCGGCGTTGCATCGCCGCCGTGCTTGAGCGCGTTGTCCACCAGGTTGTCGAGCAGTTGCACCAGCAGCACCGCGTCGCAGCGCAGCAAGGGCAGTTCGGGCTGCACACGCGCCAGCACCTTCCGCGAGGGGTGGCGCTGGCGCGTGCGCCGCAGCACCGTGCCGACGATCTCCTCGGCCGATTCCCAGTCCAGGTGCATGGTCAGGCCGGGCTGGTCCAGGCGCGCGAGCTGCAGCGTGTTGTCGGTGATGCGGCCCAGTTGGCCGGCCTCGTCGATGATGGTGGCGGCCAGGCGCTGCCGTTGCTGGGGCGAGAGCCGATCGGCCTGGTCGTGCAGCGACGAGGCCGCACCGAGGATGGTGGCCAGGGGCGTTCGGTAGTCGTGCGAGATGGCGGCCAGCAAGGTGTTGCGCAGGCGTTGCGTGCCGGCTTCCTCGCGCGCCGCGTGGGCCGCCTGCGTGGTGGCCGCGCGCTCCAGCGCCAGGCCCATCTGGTCGCACAGGGCCTGGGCATGGACACGCAGCGCCGCATCGGGCTGGGGCAGCGCATCGAGGGGCAGCAGGGCCGCGCCCAGGCCGTTGCGCCGGCCGCGCAGCGGCAGGTACCAGGCGGCCTGTTCTTCATGGCGCCCGGTGCCGGGCCCCATCGCCTGGCCTTGCCGCAGGCTGGTCCACAGGCCTTCCCATGCGTCGCTGCTGGCGTCACCGATCCGGGTGGCATCGCCGCCCTGCAGCAGCAGGGCGGTCGGCCGGTGCACCAGCGCTGCCAGCGCGGCCTGCAATTGAGGCAGCCGATCGCGCGGGTCGTCGGCGTCGCGCAGCAGGTCCCCGAACGCCTGCAGTTGCCGCGCGCGCTTGGCCAGCAGGCGTTCGGACTCGGCCAGCCGGCGTTGCCGCGCCATGAGCAGCGCCACCATCCAGCTCACCGACAGCATGGTGATGAGCAGCAGGGCGTGCTGGTGCAGGTCCACCGTGAAGGCACCCAACGGTGGCACGAAGACGTAGTTGAAGCCCAGCACCGCCAACGCGCAGACCACCAGGGAGAGCACCGGTGGCAGCCAGAGTGCGGCCAGCGCCGAGGCCAGCACCAGCAGCATGGCCAGGTTGGCCAGGTCCAGGGTCTGGTGCAGGGCCAGCATCACCGGCCAGGCCAATGCCCAGACGATGGCGCCCGGCCAGCGGCGCGGTGTGTCGGGATGATCGGGGGGTGTGGCGGGCGGCGTCGTCATCGCCCGCAACCTAGCACACCCGGTATCAGGATCGCATCAGGATCGTGTGCGGATCAGGCCGGCTGGGGCTGCAGGAACACGCGCGCCTTCTTCGGCGAGACCACCAGCGTGTCGCCTTCCTTGAACCCGAGTTCCTTGAACTGCTCGGACGACATGCGGGCTTCGATCAGCGGATCGTGTCCGCCCGGGGCCTGCGCGTCCACCGGCAGCAGTTCGAGGCGCGCAATCGGCCCCACCACCACCGCGCGGTCCAGCTTGGCCACGATGCCGGGCAGGCCGGCCTGGTAGCGCTGCACCTCCAGGTCGTGCGGGCGCACGTAGGCGAAGGCCTTGGCGTCGCGTGCGCCGGCGTGCTCGGGCGAATCGATGGACACGCCGTCCAGGTGCAGCAAGCCTTCGTTGGCGCGGCCGTGGAACAGGTTCACGTCGCCGAGGAAACCGTAGACGAAAGGACTCGCCGGGTGTTCCCAAACTTCCTGCGGAGCGCCGATCTGCTCCACCTGGCCCTGGTTCATCAGCACCACGCGGTCGGCCACTTCCAGGGCTTCTTCCTGGTCGTGGGTGACGAACACGCTGGTCACGTGCAGCTCGTCGTGCAGGCGGCGCAGCCAGCGGCGCAGTTCCTTGCGCACCTTGGCATCGAGCGCGCCGAAGGGTTCGTCCAGCAGCAGCACCTTGGGCTCCACCGCGAGCGCACGCGCCAGGGCGATGCGCTGGCGCTGGCCACCAGAGAGTTGCGAGGGGTAGCGGTCGGCCAGCCAGTCGAGCTGCACGAGCTTGAGCAGGTCCAGCACCTTGGTCTTGATCTGCGCGTCGCTCGGGCGCTCGCCGCGCGGTTTCACGCGCAGGCCGAAGGCCACGTTCTCGAACACCGTCATGTGGCGGAACAGCGCGTAGTGCTGGAACACGAAGCCCACGTTGCGCTCGCGCACGTGCACGTCGGTGGTGTCTTCGCCGCTGAAGAGGATGTTGCCGGTGTCCGGCGTTTCCAGCCCCGCGATGATGCGCAGCAGCGTCGTCTTGCCGCAGCCCGAGGGCCCCAGCAGCGCCAGCAGCTCGCCGGAGTGGATGTCCAGGTTGACGTTCTTCAGCGCCTGGAAGGTGCCGAAGTTTTTATTGATGTCGCGGATCTCGATGCTCATGATGTCTGTCCCAGCAGGGTCGGGTTGGCCGGTGTGGGCCGCTCGGGTGGCAATTCGGCCAGCGCCTTCATCTCGCGCTCCATCTTCCATTCGGCCACCGACTTGATCACCAGCGTGACCAGGGCCAGCAGCGCCAGCAACGATGCCACGGCGAAGGCGGCCACCGACTGGTATTCGTTGTAGAGGATTTCCACGTGCAGCGGCATGGTGTTGGTCTGGCCCCGGATGTGGCCCGAGACCACCGAGACCGCGCCGAACTCGCCCATGGCGCGTGCGTTGCAGAGGATCACGCCGTAGATCAGGCCCCACTTGATGTTGGGCAGGGTGACGTACCAGAAGGTTTGCCAGCCCGAGGCCCCGAGCACGATGGCGGCCTGCTCCTCGTCGTTGCCCTGGGCCTGCATCAGCGGAATGAGTTCGCGCGCGATGAAGGGGAAGGTGACGAAGATGGTGGCCAGGATGATGCCGGGCACCGCGAACACGATCTTGATGTCGTGCTCGGCCAGCCACGGACCCAGCCAGCCCTGCGCGCCGAACACCAGCACGTAGATCAGGCCCGCCACCACCGGCGACACCGAGAACGGCAGGTCGATCAGCGTGGTGAGGAAAGATTTGCCGCGGAACTCGTACTTGGCCACGGCCCAGGCCGCGGCCACGCCGAACACGAGGTTCAGCGGCACGGCGATGGCCGCGGTGATGAACGTGAGGCGGATGGCGGACCAGGCGTCCGGGTCCTTCAGCGCTTCCAGGTAGGCGTCAAGGCCCTTGCGCAGCGCCTCGGTGAACACCGCGGCCAGCGGCAGCACCAGGAACAGGAACATGAAGACCAGCGCCACGCCGATCAACGTGCGCCTCACCCAGGGGGCTTCGGTGCGGGCGGAACTGATGGAGGTGCTCATTGCAGGTTCCCTCCCGAGCGCTGGCGCTGCCAGGCCTGCAGGCCGTTGATGAGCAGCAGCAGTACGAACGAGAACAGCAGCATGACCAGAGCGACGGCGGTGGCACCGGCGTAGTCGTACTGTTCGAGCTTGCTGATGATGATGAGCGGCGTGATCTCGGACACCATGGGCATGTTGCCGGCGATGAAGATCACCGAGCCGTATTCACCCACGGCGCGCGCGAAGGCCATGGCAAAACCGGTGAGCAGCGCGGGTGCGATGCTGGGGAAGATCACGCGCCAGAAGGTCTGCCAGCGCGTGGCGCCCAGGCAGGTGGCGGCTTCCTCGAGTTCCTTCTCCGAGTCTTCCAGCACCGGCTGCACCGTGCGCACCACGAAGGGCAGGCCGATGAAGATGAGCGCGATCACCACGCCATTGGGGTTGAACGCGAGCGTGATGCCCAGCGGCTCGGTGAACTGGCCGATCCAGCCGTTGCCGGCGAGCAGGGCGGTGAGCGAGATGCCGGCCACGGCGGTGGGCAGCGCAAACGGCAGGTCCACCAGCGCGTCCACGATCTTCTTGCCCGGGAAGCTGTAGCGCACCAGCACCCACGCCACCAGCAGGCCGAAGACGGCGTTGACGGTGGCGGCGATGAGCGAGGCCCCGAAGGTCAGCCGGTAGGAGGCCAGCACGCGCGGTGCGGTCACGGCCTCCCAGAACTGCGGCCAGGTCATCGTGAAGGTCTTGAAGAACAGCGCCGAGAGCGGGATCAGCACGATCAGGCTCAGGTAGAAGACCGTGAAGCCCAGCGTGATGTTGAAGCCCGGCAGCACACGGCGGGCCGGGCGCTTGCCGGCCGCCGCGAACGGCAGCGGACCCGGCGCAGCACCCGCCAGCACGGCGGAAGGAACGGGAGCCATGACTTACTTGCCGACGGTGTAGATCTTGTCGAACTGGCCACCGTCGTTGAAGTGCACCTTCTGCGCTTCGCTCAGTGAGCCGAAGTAGTCGCTGACGTTGAACAGCTTGATCGGCTTGAACGCAGCGGCGTACTTTTTCAGCACCTCTTCATTGCGCGGGCGGATGTTGTGCTTCGCGGCGATCTCCTGGCCTTCGGGGCTGTAGAGGAAGTCGAGGTAGGCCTTGGCTTCGGCGGCCGAGCCCTTCTTGTTCACGGTGCGTTCCACGATGGCCACGGGGTTCTCGGCCACGATGGACGAACTGGGGTGCACCGCATCGACCTTGCCCTTGCCGAATTCGTTGTCCACCGACACCACTTCGGATTCGAAGGTGATGAGCACGTCGCCGATGTTGCGTTGCAGGAAGACGCCCGTGGCGTCGCGGCCACCACGCGCCAGCACCGGCACGTTGGCGTACAGCTTCTTCACGAACTCGGCAGCGTCGGCGTCGCTGCCGCCCTTGGCGCGCACCGAACCCCAGGCCGCGAGATAGGCCAGGCGGCCGTTGCCACCGGTCTTGGGATTGACCACCACCACCTGCACGCCGGGCTTGATCAGGTCGTCCCAATCCTTGATGTTCTTGGGGTTGCCGTTGCGCACCAGGAACAACATGGTCGAGGTGGTGGGCGCGGCGCCGTTGGGGAATTTCTGGCGCCAGTCCTTGGCGACCACACCCTTCTCGGCCAGGAAGTCGACGTCGGTGGTGGTGTTGAAGGTCACCACATCGGCCTCCAGGCCATCGGCCACGGCGCGCGCCTGGGCGCTGGAGCCGGCGTGCGACTGGTCGACCTTGATGTCCTTGCCGGTGGTCTTCTTGTAGTTCGCGGCGAAAGCCACGTTGATGTCCTTGTAGAACTCACGCGCCACGTCGTACGACACGTTGAGCAGCGTGGTCTGGGCGGAGGCCAGGGCCGTGGTGGAAAGGGCGACGGCGGCCAGGGCCACGCGCAGGGCGTTTTTCATGGGGAAACTCCAAAGCGGAAACAGGATGTGACGAATTCTGGGCGCCCGCCCTGAGAAACCAAACGACTTTGTTCTTGTTTCCTTATGTGAAACAGGAATAAAGGAGTCAGGCTGGCTCGGGCGCGCGGGTGGTGGCGGGCACGTCGGCCCCCAGGGACTGCAGCAGCGCCAGGCCCAGCGGCCAGGGGCCGTGGCCCGATTCGACGTTGATGTGGCCGGCGTCGTTGAGCCGCACGAACTCGCTGCCCCAGGCGCGCGCGTACGCACCGGCCGTGCGCACCGGGCAGTAGGGGTCGGTGCCGCTGGCCACGAGGATGCTGGGATAGGGCAGGCGCTGGTAGGGCACGGGCGCGAAGTCGGCCAGCACGCCGCGGCGCTCGGGGTCGGCGGGCGCGACCAGCAGCGCGCCCTGGATGCGGGCCGCCACCTCGGGGGGCAGGTGGGCGGTGGTGATGCAGCCGAGGCTGTGGGCCACCACCACCACCTGGCCGGGGGCCTGTCCGATGGTTTCGCTCAAGCGGTCGACCCAGGCCCGCCGGACCGGCGCCACCCAGTCGTCCTGCTCCACGCGCAGCACCGAAGGCAGGCTGTCGGACCACAGTGTCTGCCAATGGCCCGGGCCTGAGTTGCGCCAGCCCGGGATGATGATGACGGTGGGATAGGCCATGGGCGCTTGCTCAGCGGTTGGGCTGGGGTGTGAGGCGCAGGTAGGGGCGCACGGCGCGGAAGCCCTTGGGGAATCGCTGCGCGATCTCGGCCGGATCCTGCAGGGCCGGCACGATCACCACCTCGTCGCCGTCCTTCCAGTTGGCCGGCGTGGCCACCTTGTGGCTGTCGGTGAGCTGCAGCGAGTCGATCACGCGCAGGATCTCGTCGAAATTGCGGCCGGTGCTGGCGGGGTAGGTGAGCGTGGTGCGGACCACCTTCTTCGGATCGATGATGAACACGCTGCGCACCGTGGCGGTGGCCGAGGCGTTGGGGTGGATCATGTCGTAGAGCGTGGCGACCTTGCGGTCTGCATCCGCGAGGATGGGAAAGTTCACCGTGGTGTTCTGGGTCTCGTTGATGTCGAGCACCCACTTGCCGTGCGACTCCAGCGGGTCGACGCTGACGGCGATCGGCTTGACGTTGCGCTTCGCGAACTCGCCGGAGAGCGCGGCGGTCTTGCCGAGTTCGGTGGTGCACACCGGCGTGAAGTCGGCCGGGTGCGAGAACAGCACCACCCAGGCGTCGCCGGCCCATTCGTGAAAGTGGATCGGACCCGCGGTCGAGTCCTGGGTGAAATCGGGGGCGGTGTCGCCCAGTCGGAGCGTGCTCATGGGATGGGTCCTCCAAATGCAAAAGTGCATTCTCTGGAGCCGCGCCTGATAACCCAACGACTATGAAGTAGTTTGTTTATGGGTTGATGGCATATGGCGCCTTAGACGCTCAGCGCATGAGCAAAGTCCGAATGCGTCGTTGTGCGCGGGACCGTCGACGCCCACACTGCTCCCCATGCCTGCGATTGCCCGCTTCGATGTCGATGGTCTCTGGTTGTCCACCTCGGTGTGCGATGGGGCGGCGTGTCCGCAGGCCGTGTCGCTGGGCGTGCGCTGGGGGCGCTGGTCGGACGGTGGCGGGTCATCCGTCGACGAGGCCGAGCGCGCCCGGGCCTTCATCGACCTGCGCCGGCAGATCGGGCCGCATGTGGTCGAGCGCGTGCACTTCGCTGACCAGGGGGCGACGGTGGCCCGTGCCCGCCCGCAGGAGATGGCCGGCGACGCGTCGGTGGCCTGCGTCTTCCTGCAGGGCACCGCGCTGCTGAGCCTGCGCACGTCCGAAGGCTTCACGGGCCTGCTGCTGGATGCGGGCGAGTGGGTGCTGCTGCCCGCCGGCGTGGCGCACGTGTTCGACGCAGGGCCGGTGCCCGAGGTGAGCTTCCTGCGCCTGAGTGCGGGGCGGCGCGGCTGGTTTCCGCTGCCGACCGGCCGGCCCCTGCCGCCGGCGCTGCCCGCCAGGGACGCCTTCGTCGATCAACTGCTGGTGGCGCTCGGCGAAGACATCGAGGAATGAGCCGCGAGGGTGCCCGGCCCGGCCTCATCGACCGAGCAGGAACTCCACCATCAGGTCCTTCACGCGGTCGAACATGTCGATGCCCGTCAGGCTCCCGCAGCCTTGCGCGCGCGCGGCCGCGATGAAGGGCGAGACCGCCGGCGCCGTGATGGCGCAGGCGGCCATGGCCCCGCCTCTCATCCGCGCCACGTCCACGGGCAGGGGATCGCCCGGGCGCATGCCGGCGGGGGAGGCGTTCACCACGAGGTCGAACCCCGCCGCGTCGGCGCTGCCGTGCTCGACCGGGCACAGGCGCAGGGCGGCCAGGCGATCCACCAGCGTGCGGCGGCGCGCCTCGTCCGTGTCGTGCACCGCGAGCCGGCTCACGCCCGCGGTGACCAGCGCGTGGGCGATGGCCGAGCCGGCACCGCCCGCACCCGCCAGCAGGGCCGACTTGCCCGCCGGCTCGAAGGCCTTGTCGCGCAAGGCCGTGACCAGCCCCAGGCCGTCGAACATGTCGCCGTGCCAGCCGCCGCCCGGGTGGCGGCGCAGGATGTTCACGGTCTGGAGGAAGGCGGCCCGCTCCGAGGTGCTGGCGCAGAGGTGGAAGCAGGCGAACTTGTGCGGCACCGTCACGATGATGCTGTCCACGTTCTGTGCCAGCGAGACGCCGGCCACCCAGTCGGCCAGGTGGGCAGGCGACACGTGCGCGGGCACCACGATCGCGTTGTGCCCGCGCTCGGCCAGCGCCCGCGTGACCTCCGAAGGCGACTTCACCTGGGCGATGGGATCGCCGACGATGTAGTGGATGCGGGTGGAACCATCGAGCTGAATGGGACGGGAGGCGGTGGAGGTCATGGGGGGTCGGGTGCCGCAGCTTCAATATTGGAATTGAATTCCATTATTGAACTTATTTCCATAAATGGCTAGACTCTCGGGCATGAGCGGTGTACTTGAACGAACCCTGGGCATCCTGGAACTGTTGTCGCGACATGGCGAAGGCATGGAACTGGCCGTGATCGCCGACCGGCTCGACATGCCCCGCAGCGCCGCCCACCGGTTGCTCGCCGATCTGGTTCGCCTGGGCTATGTCCGCCAGGCGCGCGGACGGGGCGACTACCTGCTCACCACGCGGCTGGTGAGCATGGGGCTGTCCTACCTCAGCCAGAGCGGCATCGTGGACGTGGCGCAACCCTTGCTGAACCACCTGGCCGAGGTGTCGGGCGAGCTGGTGCGCCTCTCGGTGGTGGATGGCGAGCGCCTCACCTGGGTGGCGCGCGCGCAGGGGGCGCGGCAGGGCCTGCGCTACGACCCCGACATGGGCATCGACGCGCGGCTCTCGTGCTCCTCTTCGGGTTGGGCCTGGCTGTCGACGCTGAGCGACGACGACGGCTTGGGGCTGGTGGCCCGCCAGGGACTGGGTGCGGCGCGGGACTTCGGCCCGAACGCGCCCACCAGCTTGCAGGCCGTGATGGATGGCGTGCGCGCCACGCGCGAGCGCGGCTACAGCATGACCACCGACACCTACGGCCTGGGTCTGGCCGCCATGTCGGCGCCGGTGCGGTTGGCCGGCCAGGCGGCCATGGGCGTGATCACCATCGCCGGGCCCACCGTGCGCTTCACGCCCGAGCGCATGCAGGAGCTGGGCCCCGAGCTGCTGTCCGTCGCGTCGCAACTCGCTGCCGTCAGCGGTGCTTCGCCCTTCTTCAAACTCACCGCCGAGACCGGGGGCAGCGGCGCTGCCGTCGGACGCAAGCCGATCTACGCGCCCTGAAAACGGACGCATCGCCATGACACGCCTCCATTCCCTGGCCTACCTGGGCGCCCACCGCTGCACGCCCGCCGAAGCCATCCGCGTCGCGGCGGCCGAAGGCTACCAACACGTGGGCTTGCGCCTGTGGCCCAACGCGCCGGGTGCGGCGCAGCAGTACCTGCTGGGCAGGCCCGAGGCGTTGCGCGAGACCGTGGCCGCCCAGCGCGACACCGGCGTGGGCGTGCTCGACCTGGAAATCATCCGCATCGACGAAGGCTTCGATCCGCACACCTGGGATGCGCTCTACGACGCCGGCGCCGCGCTGCAGGCCAGCGCCATCCTGGTGGCGGGCGACGACCGCGACGAGGCGCGCCTGATCGACGGTTACGCCCGCCTGTGCGAGGTGATGGCGCCGTATGGCCTTACGGCCGATCTGGAGTTCATGCCCTGGACCGGCGTGCCCGATGCGAAGTCGGCGCTGCGCGTGGTCCGTGGCGCAGGCCTGCCGGCCAACGCCGGCATCCTGGTCGATGCGCTGCACTTCGGCCGCTCGCACACCACGCTGGACGACATCCGCGCCATTCCACGCGGCTTGCTGCACTACGCGCAGATCTGCGATGCCGAGGCCGGCACGCACTTCAGCCACGAGCAGATGATCCACACCGCGCGCTGCGCGCGCTTGCTGCCGGGCGAAGGCAGCATCGACCTGCAGGGCCTGTTCGACGCGCTGCCGGCCGATCTGCCGATCAGCGTGGAGGTGATCCACCTCGAGCGCGAGAAGACCGCCGGCGTGAACGAATGGGCCGCTCGCTGCCTGGCCGCCAGCCGGCCCTTCACCGAACCGCGCGCGTAACGTCTTCTGAAAGAACCCATGGACTTTGCCCTCAACGACGAGCAGAAGATGATGATCGACACGGTGCGTCGGTTCATCGCCGAAGAACTGCGCCCGCTGGAAGACACGCTGGAAGCGCAGGGCGGCCTGGACCGCGCGCAGGCCCAGGGCATTCATGAGAAGTCGCGCGCACTGGGGCTGTATGCGCTGAACATGCCGGTGGCGCTGGGCGGCGCGGGCCTGTCGAACCTGGACCGCATCCTGTGCGAGGAACAGTTCGGCCACACCAGCGACTACCTGATCCGCCGCGCCTTCGGCAACGTGTACGAGCCGCTGCTGCATTGCCAGGGCGAGCAGGTGGCGCGCTGGCTGCAACCGGCGGCGCAGGGCGCGCGCACCTGCGCCATTGCCATCACCGAACCGGGTGCCGGCTCCGACGCCGCCGGCATCCAGACCCACGCCCGCAAGACCGACGCGGGCTGGGTGCTCAACGGCAGCAAGCACTTCATCAGCGACGGCGAGTGGAGCGACTTCTTCCTCGTCTCCGCGCGCACCGGCGAAAAAGAGATCTCGATGTTCATGGTGGACAAGGGCCTGCCCGGTTTCACCGTGGGCAAGGACCAGAAGATGATGGGCATCCGCGGCACGCCGCACCTCGAGCTGTTCTTCGACGACGTGCCGCTGGAGCCCCTGGCGCTGCTCGGTGAAGAAGGGCAGGGCTTCAAGCTCGCCATGGGCGCGCTCAACGTGGTGCGGCTGGCGCAGGTGGGCGCGCGCGCCGTCGGCAAGGCGAGCCACGTGTGCGAGCTCATGCTGGACTACGCCAGCGAGCGCCAGCAGTTCAAGACCCGCATCGGCGATTTCCAGATGGTGCAGCAGATGCTGGCCGACAGCGTGATCGAGATCAACGCCGCGCGCTGGATGGTCTACCACGCCGCCTGGCTGCTCGACCAGGGCCAGGACGCGCGCGAGCAGATCGCCATGGTCAAGGTGCACGCGGCCGAGACGCTGGGGCGTGTGGTCGATCGCGCGGTGCAGGTGTTCGGCGGCATGGGCTTCTGCAAGGAGCTGCCGATCGAACGCTACTACCGCGACGCGCGCATCTACCGCATCTTCGACGGCACCAGCGAGATCCACCGGGGTGTCATCGCCAAGAGCGCGCTGAAGAAGGGCGCGGCCTTGTTCGACGTGCACCGATAAGCCCACCATGAACGACAGCAAATTCATGACCGCCGCGCAAGCGGTGGCACTCATCCGCGATGGCGACACCGTGGGCCTCATGGGCGGCGGGGGCGGCCTGATGGAGGCCACGCACGTGTTCGAGGCGGTGCAGGCGCGCTTTATCGCCACGCAGCACCCACGCGGCCTCACGGTGATGCACGCGCTGGGCATCGGCGACAAGAAGACCCGGGGCATGAACTGCTTCGCCCACGAAGGCCTGGTGCGGCGCGTGATCGGTGGCCACTGGGTGTGGTCGCCAGCGATGCAGCAGCTCGCCGTCGACGAGAAGATCGAGGCCTACATCCTGCCCGGGGGCGTGAGCAGCCAGCTCATGCGCGAGATCGGCGCCGGCCGGCCCGGGCTGTTCACCCACGTGGGCCTGGGCACGGTGTGCGACCCCCGCCTGGGCGGTGGCCGCATGAACGCCAGCGCGCGGGACAACCTCGCCGAGGTGGTGGTGATGGACGGGCGCGAGTACCTGCGCTACAAGCCTTTTCCCATCCACGTGGCCATCGTGCGCGCCAGCGCGGCGGACGAGGAGGGCCACATCAGCTTCGAGCACGAGGCCGCCAACCTCGACGCCCAGGCGCTCGCGCTGGCCGCGCGCAACAGCGGCGGCAAGGTGATCGTGCAGGTGGCCGAGCGGTTGCCACGCGGTGCGCTCAAGGCGCGCGAGGTCCGCATTCCCAGCGCGTGGGTCGACGCCATCGTGGTCGATCCCGATCAGCGCACCAGCTACGACATTCCCTTCGACCCGGCCTTCAGCGGCGAGCTCACGGGGGAGGCGCGCCGGCACAGCGAAGCCGCCGACCGCGCGCGCGAAGTGGCTGCGGCGCAGGAAGCCTTCAGCGAACGCCAGGCCATTGCCCGGCGCGCGGTGGTGGAGCTGTTCAACACCGGCAAGGCGCGCCCGGTGGTGAACTACGGCGTGGGCGTGCCCGACGCGGTCGCGCGCCTGATGGCCGCGCGCGGCGAGCAGCACCGCATCTACCAGACCATCGAACACGGCACCTACGGCGGCACGCTGATGGACGGTGTGCTGTTTGGCTACGCGCGCAACGCCAGCGCCATGCTGGACGCACCGACCCAGTTCGATTTCTATGCCGGCGGCGGGCTCGACATCGCCTTCCTCGGCTTTGGCGAGTTCGACGCCGAAGGCAGCGTCAACGTGAGCAAGCTCGGTGGCCTCACCGTGGGTCCGGGTGGGTTCATCGACATCGCGCAGAACGCGCGCAAGGTGGTGTTCTGCGGCACGCTGGCGGCCAAGGGCGTGAAGCTGCAGACGGGCGACGGGCAGATGCGCGTGCTGCAGCAGGGCGGGGTGAAGAAGCTGGTGCCGCGCGTCGAGCAGATCACCTTCAGCGGCCCGCAAGGCCTGGTGCGCGGGCAGGAGGTGCTCTACCTCACCGAGCGCGCGAGCTTCCGGCTCACACCGCAAGGCATCGAGCTCCACGAGCTTGCGCCCGGCATCGACCTGCAGCGGGACGTGCTCGACCAGATGGGATTCGCGCCGCGGATCGCGGCCGACCTGCGCGTGATGGACCGCGAATTCTTCGACGCCAGCGCCGCCTGAAGCGCACACCGAAAGTGGCCCAGCGAGGCACGCTGACCCTATACTGCGGAAATGAACGAAACGGTACATTCCAGGCGCCGTCGCGCACCCGCACCGGCCGCACCGGTGACCAAGCAGGTCGCCCGCACCAACGACCCCGAGCGGACGATGGCCAACATCATGGAAATGGCCATGGCAGAGTTTGCGGAAAAGGGCCTGGCGGGTGCGCGCATCGACGAGATCGCGGCCGCCACGCGCACCAGCAAGCGCATGATCTACTACTATTTCGGTAGCAAGGAAGGTTTGTATCTTGCCGTCCTGGAAGAGTCCTACCGCCGCATGCGCGAGATCGAAGGGCAGCAGCATCTGGAAGACCTGGAGCCCGAGGCGGCGCTGCGCAAGCTGGTCGAATTCACCTACGACCACCACCACAGCCACGAGAACTACATCCGCCTCGTCATGTCGGAGAACATGAACCGCGGCCTGTTCCTGGAGCAGAGCAAGAGCATCCAGCAGCTCAACGTGCCGGCGATCTCGTCGATCCGGCGTCTGTACGAGCGAGGGGTGGCGAGCGGCGTCTTCCGCCCGGGATTGGACCCGATCGACATCCACGCCTCGATCTCCGCGCTGTCGTTCTTCAATGTGTCCAACCGCCACACCTTCGGCCTCATCTTCAAGCGCGACATGACCTCCCCGGAGGCGTTGGCCGAGCGCCGCGCCAACGTCACCGAGATGATCGTGCGCTTCGTGCGCGCCTGATCCGCACAGCCTGGAATCCCCGAGCCGACGGGCGGCGATCGGCTTCAGGGTTTTCCCTCATCTTCGAAAACTAACCAGTTCGTACATTAATGTCTCCAAGCCGTGAGGAGACAAAAAATGGTTCAGAAATTCATCGATCGCTACTGTCGGGCGCTGGCCTGGTTGATGGTGGGCAGCCTGGTGCTGATGGTCGTGATGGTGTTCGGCAACGTGGTCATGCGCTATGGCTTCAATTCCGGCATCACCTTGTCCGAAGAGCTGTCGCGCTGGCTGTTCGTGTGGATGACCTTCATGGGTGCGGTGGTCGCGCTCAATGAACGCGCTCACCTCGGCACCGACTCGCTGATCTCGCGTCTGCCGGTGGCGGGCAAGAAGCTGTGCCTGGCACTGAGCCTCGGGTTCATGCTGTTCGTGTGCTGGCTGGTGTTCCAGGGGGCGTGGGAGCAGGTAAAGATCAACTGGGAATCCACCAGCGCGGTCATGCAGACCTCCATGGCGTACTTCTACGCCAGCGGCATGGCCTTCGCCATCCTGGCCGCCCCCGTGCTGCTGTTGAACCTGTGGCGCCTGGTGACGGGGCAGATGACCGAGAGCGAGCTCATCGGCATCCGCGAGTCCGAAGAAGTGGCCATCAGCGACCCCCGCACCTGAACCCGAGCGAGATTCACCATGACCATCGCCATCTTCCTCGGTTCCCTGCTGGCCGCCATGGCCATCGGCATTCCCATCTCCTTTGCCTTGCTGCTCAGTGGCGTTGCCCTGATGTGGCACCTGAACCTGTTCGACGCGCAGATCCTGGCGCAGAACGTGATCGAGGGCGCCAACAGCTTCCCGCTGCTCGCCGTGCCCTTCTTCATGCTGGCCGGCGAGATCATGAACACCGGCGGCCTGTCCAAGCGCATCGTGAACTTCGCGATGGCGCTGGTGGGCCACGTGCGCGGCGGCCTGGGCTACGTGACCATCGTGGCGGCCTGCCTGCTGTCGGCGCTGTCGGGCTCGGCCGTGGCCGATGCGGCTGCGCTCACCGCGCTGCTGCTGCCCATGATGGTGAAGGCCGGCCATGACAAGGCGCGCAGTGGCGGCCTGATCGCGGCCTGCGGTGTGATCGGCCCGATCATCCCGCCTTCCATCGGCTTCGTGATCTTCGGTGTCGCGGCCAACGTGTCGATCTCCAAGCTGTTCCTGGCCGGCATCTTCCCGGGCATCCTGCTGGCCGCCGGCCTGTGGGCCACCTGGTGGTGGACCACGCGCAAGGAGAAGCTGGAGCCACCGCCGCGCAAGTCCGCCAGTGAGGTGCTGGTGGCCATGCGCAGCGCGGGCTGGGCGCTGATGCTGCCGCTGATCATCCTGGTGGGGCTGCGCATGGGCGTGTTCACGCCGACGGAAGCGGCGGTGGTGGCCGCGGTGTACGCCCTGTTCGTGGCCGGTGTGATCTACCGCGAACTGGCATGGAATCAGCTGTACGAAGTGTTTCTGAACGCGGCCAAGACCACCGCCGTGATCATGTTCCTGGTGGCTGCCGCCATGGTTTCGGCCTGGCTGATCACCGTGGCCCAGTTGCCCGACCAGATCGTCACGCTGCTGCAGCCGCTGCTGGACAGCCCCACGCTGCTCATGCTGGCCATCATGGTGCTGGTCATCGTGGTCGGCACCGCGATGGACATGACGCCGACCATCCTCATCCTCACGCCGGTGCTGATGCCCATCGTGAAGGCCGCCGGTATCGATCCGGTGTACTTCGGCGTGCTGTTCATCATCAACAACTCCATCGGCCTGGTCACGCCGCCGGTGGGCACGGTGCTCAACACCGTGGCCGGCGTGGGCCGCATGCGCATGGACGACGTCACGCGCGGCGTGCTGCCGTTCATGCTGGTGCAGTTCGCCGTGATGTTCCTGATGGTGCTGTTCCCGCAGCTCGTGATGTGGCCCGCCAAGCTGCTCATCGGCTGACCTTGTTCCTTTTCCTTTCCCCCGCTCAACTCCTGGAGACAACCATGAAACGCATGATGCTCAAAACCCTGGTGGCCGTGATGGCCCTGACCGCTCTCGGTGCCGCACAGGCCCAAGACAAGACCATCAAGTTCGCCACCCAGAACCCCAAGGGCCATCCCATCGTGATGGGCCTGGAGAAATTCGCCGAGATCGTCACCGCCAAATCGGGCGGCAAGATCAAGGTCAACCTGTTCCCCGGCGGCACGCTGGGCAGCGACCAGGCCAACGTCTCGGCGATCCAGGGCGGCACGCTGGAGATGGCTTCCATGAACTCGGGCATCTTCGCCAGCCAGGTGAAGGAGTTCGCGATCTACGACTTCCCCTTCATGTTCAACAACTCGGCCGAGGCCGACGCCGTGATGGACGGCCCGTTCGGCAAGAAGCTGCACGACAAGCTGCAGGAAAAGGGCCTGGTCGGCCTGGCCTACTTCGAGCTCGGCTTTCGCAACATCACCAACAGCAAGCGCCCGGTCACCAAGGTGGACGACCTTTCCGGCCTCAAGCTGCGCGTGATCCCCAACCCGATCAACGTGGACTGGGTCAAGGCCCTGGGCGCCAACCCCACGCCCCTGCCCTTCCCCGAGGTGTACGCGGCGCTGGAGCAGAAGGCGATCGACGGCCAGGAGAACCCGGTCACCGTGATCAACGCCAACAAGTTCTACGAGGTGCAGAAGTACGTGGTGCTGAGCAACCACCAGTACAACCCGCAGTCGGTGATCATCAGCAAGAAGTTCTGGGACACGCTCGACGCCGCGCAGAAGAAGATCATTGCGGACGCCGCCGTCGAGGCCGCGAAGTACCAGCGCCAGCAGGCTCGCGACCAGGTCGCTGCCGCGCTGGACAACATGAAGAAGAATGGCATGCAGGTGACCGAGTTGCCGGCGGCCGAACTGTCCAAGCTGCGCGACATGATGCGCCCGGTGACCGCCAAATACGCGGTCAACGTGGGCCAGGACACCGTCAAGGAACTGCAGGCCGAGCTGGCCAAGGTTCGCAAGTGAATCCCGGGCACCGCCGCGCTGCGACTTCCTGACCATGATCAACGGCCACACCGAACTCATCGCCCACATCGGCTACCCGACGCACACCTTCAAGTCGCCGATGATCTACAACCCCTACTTCGAGCAGGTGGGGGTGAACGCGGTGGTGGTGCCCATGGGCTGCCGGCCGCCGGACTACCCGGCCTTGCTGCGATCGGTGTTCACCCTGACCAACGTGCGCGGCGCGCTCATCACCATGCCGCACAAGGTGATGACGGTGGACCTGCTCGACGAGGTGACGCCCACGGTGAAGGTGGCGGGCGCCTGCAACGCCGTCAAGCGCACCGACGACGGCCGCCTGGTGGGCGACATGTTCGATGGCGAGGGCTTCGTGCGCGGCGTGCGGCGCAAGGGGCTGGTGCTCTCGGGCGCGCGCGCTCTGGTGGTGGGGTGTGGCGGCGTGGGTTGCGCCATCGCGGCCTCGCTGGCGGGCGCGGGCGTCGGTGCGATCGCGCTGTACGACGTGCACCCGGCATCGGCCGAGGCGCTGGCCCAGCGCTTGAGAACGCACTATCCGGCCATTCAGGTCGCGACCGGCAGCAACGATCCGGCCGGCTGCGACCTCGTGGTCAACGCCACGCCCATGGGCATGAACGAAGGCGATCCCTTGCCGGTGGACGTGTCGCGCCTGGAGGCGCACACCTTCGTGGGCGAGGTGGTGATGCGCACCGAGACCACGGCCTTCCTTGCGGCCGCACAGGCCAGAGGCTGCCGTGTGCAAGTGGGTACGGACATGCTGTTCGAACAGATCCCAGCCTATCTGGAATACTTCGGGCTTCCCACCACCACCGCCGACGTCTTGCGGTCGGTGGCCCGCCTGAGCTATTGATCCAGTAGCCCGAGGCCCGTTTCTCCCCAGGCATTCCTTGTCAGACCCGAGATTTCCGCACCCTGCGCGGGGCATCGCGATGGCCGTGTGCGCCACGTTGTGCTTTGCCCTGCTGGACACCGCATCGCAATACGTCGGCCCCGTCGTCCCCGTGCTCATGGCGGTGTGGCTGCGCTTCCTGGTGCAGACGGTGATGACGCTGATGCTGCTGTGGCCGCGCCAGCGTGTTGGCCTGTTCAAGACGCGCAAGCCCGGCTGGCAATTGCTGCGCGGCATGCTCATGGTGGGGTCGGGCACGGTGGCCTACATGAGCCTGCGTTACCTGCCGGTGGGTGAGTTCACGGCCATGCTGATGCTGGTGCCGCTGGTCATCACGCTGCTGGCCGCGCCACTGCTTCACGAGCGCGTGCCACCGCTCACGTGGTGGCTGGTGGCCGGCGGTTTGATCGGTGCGCTGATCGTGATCCGTCCCAAGGGCAGCGACTTCCAGGGCGCCATGCTGTTGCCGCTGGGGCTGGTGTTGATCAATGCGCTCTACCAGATTGTCACCAGCCGCATGGTGCGCACCGAGGATCCCGGCACCATGCACTTCTACACCGGCCTGACCGGCCTGGTCTTCGGCACGCTGTTGTTGCCCTGGTCCTGGGTGCCCCTGGGCGACTGGACGCTCTGGGCGCTCGTCGCGGTGATGGGCGTCTTCGGCTCGTTGGGTCACTACTTCATGATCCATGCCTACCAGCGCGCGCCGGCATCGAGGCTCACACCCTACATGTACACCCAGATCGGCTTTGCCACGCTGGGGGGCTGGGTGGTGTTCGGCTACGTGCCCGATGCGTGGTCGATCGCGGGCATTGCGCTCATCGTGCTGTGCGGCGGGCTGGGTGTGCGCGTGCGGCACGGCTGAGCACCGCTCGCTTCAGCCCTTCAGGCGCATCTGGTTCGGCAGCGGCACCGAGCGGCGCAGCACGTCTTCGGCCAGCCAGAGCGCCGAGCGGCGCGCGCGCTCGGCCACCATCGGCAGCGGCATCTGCTGGTAGTCGTCGTTGAACACCTCGAAGCTGTAGTCGCCCGTGTAACCGAGGCGGTCGAGCTTGAGCACGAGGTCCGCCAGCTGTTCGCTGTGCACGCCCTCGCCGGGGAACACGCGGAACGTGCGCGCCGTGGTCATGCGTTCCTCGAAGGTGCGTGTCTCCTGCCACATGAAGTCGGCGAGCTGGACCAGGAATATCTTCTCGGGATCGAGGTAGTCGATCTCCTCCAGCGAGGTCTTGGCCGCAAAGATGTGGAACGAATCCAGGCCCAGGCCCAGGTTCGGGCAGTCGGCCCGGCAGACCACGTCCCAGGCGGTGGTGAACTCGTTGATCGTCCGACCCCATGACAGGCCTTCGTACGCGATGCGGATGCCCAGCGGAATGGCCAGCATGGCGAGCT
>VFQQ010001817.1_pt1 | contig 27362 bp, 48 predicted proteins | sample 3512341 | NCBI WGS metagenome assembly VFQQ01 (sample SAMN10412373, study PRJNA504923) | tailings metagenome | isolation source: Relicate 2 Philex TSF1 revegetated site | place: Philippines: Tuba, Benguet | collected 2017-08-29
GGCAGGCAGGGGCTGGTGGGTCAGAAGAGGCATGCACAATGGGACACAGCATGAGCCGCAGGCAGCAGGCCACCTAGCCAGCAGCGCCAGCAGTGAGCAGACCGCAAGCAACCGCGCAGGCTGCCAGCCTCATACAGTGTGGCTCATCCCGCACTACTCACAATCATGTGCTGCGGGATGAAGGTGGTGCCGATCTGCGGCAAGGGCGGCAGGAGCGGGGGCACCCGGGCTCAGAGTGGGCAGGTGGGTGCTGCTTTGACAGAGGAATTTTACGTTGCATGTCACAGCAAGTGCCAACCACTGCCTGGCCAAGCACAGCATGCAAACCACCACACCTGCCGTCAGCCCAGCCGGCTGCAGCCCCCCTGGCTCCCCATCAAGGTCTTACCGCCACATCCTCGCCCTGCTTGGTGGTCACGGAGGTGGGGGTGCTCAGGTCCCGCACATTCTCCTTGTCAAATGTGATCCTGCATGGCGGATAACGGACGGGGGCAGGGCGTTGGAGGGGGAGGTGCAGCAAATGTTAGCAGCCAGGGCTGTGTGTGGTCAGGCAGCTGGCGAGGCATGTCCTGGCCGGTGAGCAGCAGGAGAGAGGTAAGCGTGCAGGTTGCAGCAACAAGTTAGCCAGGTCGCAGCATACGGGGACCATCTTGCCCAGTCTGGTCACTGCACGTTTCACTGCTCAGCAGGCCTTGCCTGAAGATGTGAATGGGGTCTGGCCGGCAAGCAATCTCGCCAGTGCTCAGATCAATGCGCTCCGGCACCAGGCGCTCCTCCAGCGTGTGCGCCACGCTGTGGGGCAGGTGAAAGGCGGGAGGCGGGCCGGGTTGGCAGGGAGCGGCAGGATCTTCCTTTAAACCCGGCTTACTGAGTGCGCAAATGTTGCATTTTGCATTAACAGGTATGCAGGCCTAAATGGCCAGGCATTGCCACGAACCAACCAATGTGCCCACCTGAAGCCGCGGTCCGACAGCACATCAATCAATATGTCCACCGCATGCGGCTGCGCTCGCAGCAGCGGCGACTGGGTGCGGTACTCGGCCGAACCCGCCAAGCTGCTCTGCTTCAGCACCGGGATCACCTCCGCGTCGATCAGCCTGCGGGGAGGAGGAGGCGGGCGGCGGATGACGGTCAGCCGTTGGGCAATCTCAGCGGCTGCGCAGGCTGTGCAGCTGTCACCACAACGCCACGCGTCCAGCAAACAAACACCCGAACCTCACTTGATGACGTCGGAGAACAGCTTGTTGTCGCGCTTGCAGTAGGCATCGAGGCGGAAGACAAGGCGCTGGCGCGCCACGCGCACCAGGTCGCGCGCCAGCGGCAGGTGCCTGCGGGGGCAGGCGAGCAGGCATAAATGGCCATAAATGGCATGGAGTGTGAGGGCACGGGCGCTGCAAGTGCCTTTGCGTCCTGCAGGCATCACAACCACGCCTACCGCATGAGTGTCGTGAGTGCCATGAACGAGTCTGCGCTTCCCACCTGATGGCCGAGTACGTCGCCTCGTCCAGGTCCAGGCTGGACTGGTAGCGCAGCTCCCGCATGATCTGCTGCCGCGCCTCATCCAGCGTGCCCTGCGGAACAGCACAGCGCAGGGAAGTGAGCTTGCAGTGGGAAGCAGCAACACCTCTGCCATGCAGGGTGTCCTGCAGACCACACAATACGCCCAGTGATCACGCCAGGTCAGACCACGCCCAGCCCCGCAACCCACCATGGCGTCGATAAGGGAGAAGGGGAAGAAGGACTTGAGGCGCAGGATGGTGTGGTAGTGCGCCTTGAACACCTGCAGGGCAGGGGACGGAAAAGGGGAGGTGCCAAGCGCTTGGGGATAGGATCAGCATGAGAGCCTGGGCATGGCAGGATGAAAAGGAGAGGCAGGTCGGCACGCAACCCTGGCCCAAGCACTTGGCTGGACCACCTGGCTGGCTGAAAGGCTGGCTTGCCCAGCCTGCCATGTGCAACAGCGGCCTGGCGCCAACCGAAAGTATGCCTTGCACAGCCCAAAGCACGGCGCAGTGGCAAGCACGAGCACAGCCCTTAGTAGCATGACGCGTGAGCCCACCTGGTACCGCCGCCGGCAGAGCGCCTCGTTGACGTCTGTGGTGCGCACATCCCACACGTCGCCGGTGCCTGGCAGGGTGAAAGGGCAGGAGCAGCGGGAGGTTGAGCTTGGGGCTGTGTGGCAAGGGTTGAGCCCTGCCGCCTATGTGCAATGCAGAGAGCGAATTGCGAGCCACAGCGAGGGCTGCATCCCAATCAAACATGGCCACCCTGAACCTGCGCTCAGCCCACCTGCATCCATCACGCGCTTGTTGTGCATGGCCGCCAGCTGTGCGCGCCGCATCTGCCGCCGCACGCTCTCCTCCTCATCCACATACAGGATGACCACCTGGGAAGGCAGGAAGGAACAGTCACGTCAGTTAATGGAGGCAGCCGCTCATTGGCAGGGCCGGCCAGCTCCCATAGAGCTGACACGCGCGCAAGCATGCAAGCTGAGCCCCGATCACTGCTGCACAGCATGCCGCAGGCCAAAGCAAAAGCTCCCAAGCCGAAGCCAACATGAACCATTGCGCCAACCATGTGCACGTGCGGCTTGCAATGTCACAACCATCGAGCGCACCTTGAACGAGGGGCGGGGGAAGCGCCACTCCTCGGGCGTATCGGCGCGCTGCAGGCTGAGCGACATCAGCTTGTCGTGCAGCAGCTTCACAAAGTCCACCTGAGAAGGGAGTGCAGCAAGAGAAGATGTTGCAGATGAGGAAGTGGGAGGCATGGCAAGGAAGTCTCGCAGCACACAGCACCTGTTGTGGCAGCATGATCCCACCAGCAGCATCATGCTATCATCCCATCTGCGCTGATGGCGCGGTCTGTCCTGCCCCTAAAATTGCCCAGCCCTGCACAGCAGCTGGCTGAGCCGCACCTGCAGTGCCGTGCGCGGGAAGCCGTCAATCACCAGGCCCGCGCCATCGTTGCTCTGCACGGGGGGTGAGGCAGTGCAGCGTCTTCAATCATGCAGTACATGGCCGCTTCATTTGCTCATGGATGCTGCTTGCAAGCCATGAGACCCTTGTATGCATGCCCAGCACGCCCACGAAAGACAAGCCGCGTATGCACCACAAGCAGCGAACGCAGCGGCGCACCTCTGGGTTGAGCACCACCTCCAGCAGCGCGTCCAGCACCATGCATGTTCAGCACGCACCCATGACAATATACCAGGCGCATTGCAGCACCAGCTACCCTGCCAGCGCACCTCTGAGTTGAGCACCACCTCCAGCAGCATGCAACATGCATGGCCCCGCACCCCCTGAAAAGCTTCCGCATTGCGGATCCAAACGGCGCACCTCAGGGTTGAGCACCACCTCCAGCAGCGCGTCCAGCACCATGTGGTCGGGCACCAGCTCGCCGCGGTCGATGATGGACTGCAGGATGGGCAGAGCAGCAGCACAGGCAGAGTTCAGGTACAAAAAAATCAGTCCCATGTGATACAGCACCACCAGGTCGCCGTGGTCGATGATGACTGCAGGGGGCCACATGTATCACGCCAGCATGCAGTTAGCCAGCTGGACAGCGTTCAACACACCCATGCCACAGTTGGCACGGACAGAGCAGCAGCAACGATGCATATAAGAGATCAGCAGCGTTGGCGCAGCAACGATGCACGGATGCGCCTCCCCTCGCCCACATGCGCGCACCTTGATGTCTTTGCTGGTGTCCAGCAGCTGGCTCATGCCGATCGCGCGGCTCAGCCCCCGGCTCTTCATGATGAAGGGCATGTTCTGCGCGGCAATAAAAAAAGCGGAATGCAGGTTGCTCATCTTCTGGATGCCTTCAACTCCAGCGGCAGCAGGAAAGGACAGCGTGCCTGCCTCCCGTGCTCGCTGCTGCTGGCATGGCTACGACAGGTGTGGCCGCAATTTTGTGATTTCACACATGCAAGGCATGCACAAGCTGGCTTCAGCTTTCCACAGCCCGACTCACCGTGCCCTTGCCCGAACCCGGCGCGCCGTTCAGCCACACCACCTCGCGGGGGCACACCAGCCGCTGCGGCATGGAAACACACATGGTGAGCAGGGCAGTGAGAATTTATAACGCTGTGGTGCACGGCTGCTCAAATCAACTCATGCATGCCTGACAGGTGTCCTGTGGAAACCAGCCCTTTGCATGCATGCCGCACATCTGCTGGCACCCACGTCAGCGCGAGACCTGCGTGCCAACCAACACCGGCGAGTGCGGCGCCCAGGAGCAGCAAAGCACAGTGGGCATCTCACCTCCTTGTACTTCTCCTCAATCTTCTTCCAGCTCGCCTCAAAGATCACCTGCAGGTGGGTGAGGCATGGCAGCGGCACACTTGATGCGGCGCCTCGCAGGCGCCGTGAAAACAGGAACTGGCTGCCCCAAGCGGCATGCAACATGGCGGATGCTGCAGCAGCCGGCTGTAGCATTGCCCATGGTCCATCTACATGTCCCAACATGCATCTGCAAGCGAGTAACAGTACGCAACGCACGGCAGCACCCACCTGCCCCTTGAGGCTGAGCCGCTCCTTGCTGACATGCAACGGGCGCAGCGGCGATGGCGGCACCGGCGCGAACGAGGGCGAGGGCTGCGACAGCGTCTGTGCCGCCGCGGTGGCGGTCTGCACACCAGCAGGTGGGGCACGCGTGCCAGCTATGCGTGAGGCCAGCAGCGATCGCAAGGGGGGCGCAGCCGCGCGGTCGACAACGTCAGCGCAGGCGGGAGCGGCAGGCGCGGCGCTGGTCAAACATGAACCCACCTGCGTCCAGCGGCTGCTCTGTATCCGGACTCCCCTACGCTGCACGCTGGCGGGTCTGGCCAGGCCCTGGCGAGCGGCCGCGGCCTCCGCCTGCTCGCAGACGGCCAGCCGGCCCTGGCTGGCAACGGTCGTGCCGCTACATGTGGCCAGTCCCCTGCTGCCGCTGGCCAGCAGCCGCAGGCGCGCCAGCAGTGCGCCCGCTGCCTGCCTGCCCGAGGGCATGGTCTTCGCGCTCCTGTGGAGCCACTGCTGACACAGGAGAGATCGGGATGCACAGCTGGGTGCCTGCTGCCCGGGGGGCTTTGGACGGGCAGGGGGCAGTGCAGGTTCGCAAGTGATGCGACTTCCCGGCTCCTGAAAGTGATCAAAGGTGCAGGACAGTGCGCCGGTGCCGGCGATGGCCCGCTTGGTGAGCGGCCGCCAAAAGATGCACTTGCTCATGCAGGCAAGAGGTGGGTATTTCGAGTTGCAAGCTTTGGTATGGCTTTCACCCGGATCGGTCAGACATAAAAATTAGCCAGCAAGGCCCCAGCAGCCTTGAGGACGGACATGGCGCCGTGTCTGGCGTCCTGACTGCCTGCAGCAAGCTCCTACTGAATTGAAAAGCTGCACAGTGAGCCGACAAGGCCAATCTGCATGCTACATTCCAGGCTGCAGCCGTGCACACCCTGCCGCCGCTGCCGCCGCCGCCGCCAGCGCTGGCCCTCCTGCCCATTGTGCACTCATGTTCAACCCGCGCGCTTGCTCCTGCAGCCATGCCGCCCAAGCAGAAGGCGCACAGCGCGGCGCAGGCCGCCTCCAAGAAGAAGAGCAGCGCCGTGGAGATCCCGCATGCGGTGGAGCAGCGCATCCGTGCGGCGCTCCAGGTGGGCTGCTGCTCGACTCTTGTCGATCGGTCTGGGCTGAATGTTGGTCTCTGCACTGCGCTGTGTACGGCCGGGCCAGCCTGCTTGCTACTTCCAGCCATGCGCTGCTGCACATGCCGCATGCTGCCTGGGAGCCCATGCTTGTTGTGTTGCCGCACATGTACAGCCTAGTGTCTCCCCTCCCCTCCCTCCTCGCCAGTCGCTGGATGTGCCCTGGGCCGAAGCCGTGCCAGCTGCGCAGGCGGCGGCAGGCGGGGGCCAGCGAGAGGGCGCCTCCTCAGCTGGCGCCCTGCCCAGCGAGCAGCAGCTGATGGATGTCTATGCCAGCCTGGCGCAGCAGGGCTTTGAGCGGCAGCACATCGAGGGCACGCTGTCGGCCCTGCCGCTGCCGGCACTCAGCCTGGAGACCGCGCTCGACTGGCTGCTGCTGCATCTGGAGGCGGCACAGCTGCCCAAGCGCTACGCTGCGCAGGCCCGTGCAGCAGGGGGCAGCGTGGACGTCAGGCATGTGGCCCAGCAGGCGCCCTCTGCAGCAGCCGAAGCAGCCGACGAGCAGCAGTCGCAGCAGGACGCGGCAGCGGCGGCAGCGGCGGCCGCAGCGGCACAGGCTGAGCTTGAGGCGCAGCGAGCAGCGGCGGCAGAGCGCGCGGCGGCAGAGGCGGCGGCGGCAGAGGCGGCCCGGGCTAAAGAGGAGGAGCAGCGGCGGGCTTGGATTATGCAGTACATGCAGGAGAGCAGCGAGGATGAAAGCGAGGATGGCAGCAGCCGGGTGGATAGTGAGGTGCGCTGGGTGCTGGCATGCCGTCTGTGGTTGTGCCAGGATTCTGTGGGCAGTTTGCAAGTGACTGGCTGGCTGGCTCGGTTGCTTGTCCCGTGTTTGTCCTGCTGCCCCTGGAGGAAATTAATGATGATCGAATGGCTCTGCATCCGAGGGGTGGGTGATGCACTTTTGGTGACATCCTTGCTGACGTGCAATCCACAAATTTTTTTGTTTTCCCACAACCGCAGTCAGAGGCTTCCTCCATCGAGGACTGGGAGCTGCACGCCGGCGACCTGCGGCAAGTGGAGGCGGCCAAGGCGGCCAAGAAGGCTGAGCGGGCGCGGCAGCAGCTGCCGCGCGAGGACCGCGTGCGCCTGATTGCCGGCGAGATGGCGCGGGTGAGGGGTTGGTGGCTATGTGCTGCGTGCATGTGGTGCATGGGTGCGGGAGCGGCTTGTGGTTTGTGGCTGACAAGCAGCGCATGCACTGCATGCATCTGCCAAGTGCAAAAGCCTTCTGCTGCTGCCTGCGGAGTTGGTTCGCTTGCTGCCTGGCCAGAGCCCCCTCGTTGCAATTGTCTATGCCAAGCCTCCCCTCCTTTGCCGCTGTAGGCCAAAGCAGACGCCGCCGCAGCCAAGGCAAGCGGCGACCAGGCGCGGCAGAAGGCGAGCGGGCAGCTGATTGGACAGCTGCGTCAAGAGATGCGTGCACTGGGCATCAGCGATGCTGAGCTTGAAGCAGCTTCGGTACCGGCAGAGCCGGCAGGGCAGGGTGCGGCACCCTTGCCTGCAGGAGCCGCAGCAGCAGCAGCGGCAGCGGATGGGGCAGCCGAGGCGGAGCAGCAGCAAGAAGCGCAACAGCAGCAGCAGGAGCAGGCTGCGGCTCCGGCTGGTGGCGCAGGTGCTCCGCAGAGCGTTGCTTTGCAGCCGGGAGGTGCGGCAGGCAGTGACAGCGAGGAGGAGGGCGATGGGCTCGGCTTTGATTTGTTCGGCGACGGTTCAGCAGTGGAAGGGGCAGAGGTGGTGAAAAGCAAGCTCAGCCGGGCAGAGAAGCTGGCCGCGGCAGCCGCCAAGGCAGCGGCAGCAGCAGCAGCGGCGGCAGCACAGGCGGGCGGCGGCGGGGGCGGCAAGAAGAAAGGCAAGCAGCCGGCGGCACCCAAGGTGGAGACGCAGCAGCCCAAGGCGCTGCTGCAGCAGCACTGCCAGCGGTGCGGCTGGGCGGCGCCGCGCTTCGAGCGGTTGCCGCACGGAGGCATGCGCCTTGAGGTGGGTGCTGGGCATGCTGTGTGAGCGTACTGCTTGAAGTGCATTCTGCTGCAACCTGCCCTTCAGGTCAAAGGGCGAGCAGCGGCCCAACGTGCGATGCATCCCCACTGCCGCAGGGCGGAGGCTACCGCTACACGGTTGCGGTTGAGCAGGGGAGCGGCAAGGGGCCTAAGCGCAGGCAGCAGCAGCAGCAGGGGCCGCGCACCTTTGGCCTGCGGGAGGCCGATGATGGCTGGGAGCGAATTGAGGTGGGCAAGCCTGGCCTCCTGGCTTGGGGAGGTGTGGTGTGTGTCCCATGCCTCGCTGCCACTCCCTGCCTGCCAACCCTGAGCAGTCTCTCAGCACCCGCACAAAGGCTGCCACGACGCCTGAGCATGCCCGGTGCCACTTGCTCCGTTGCATCCATCAAACTCAGTGCAGGACGCCCAGAATGCAGCCGCCACGCGCGCGCTATTTGAGCTGGCGGCGGGCGATGCGTCGCTGCAGGATGCCGCGTCGCCGCTGCTGCTGCAGCTGCCGCCGGCGTTTCAGGAGCTGTGGCTGCAGTGGGAGGAGGAGGGGGAGGATGAGGAGGCGGCAGCAGCGGCGGCTGCTGAAACAGAGGAAGCTCTGGCTGCCAGGCAGGCCTTTGTGCAGCAGCTGCTGAGCCGGGCGGCAGCACAGCAAGGTGCGGCACAGCAAGCAGCCGGCTGGGAGGAGGCTGCGGCGGCTGATGGGCAGCCGGGCGGGTGGCAGCAGGAGCTGCTCAGTGCCATTGCTGCAGCCAAGGGCGGGCCAGAGGCGCAGCAGCAGCAGACGGCGGCGCAGCAGCGGGACAGCGCGCGGCTGCTGCAGGAGCAGCAGGCGTGGCGGGCAACAGATGAAGGGCAAAAGTGGCTGGCGGAACGAGCCAAGTGAGCCTGAGAAGAGACAGGGGGTGGTTTGCCATGACCAACAGTGCAGCAGCATTGTTTGCTGTGCGCTTGAGTTTGCGCCGCGCATGGAGGTTGTTCAGTATAGGGTTGTTCAGTTTAGTTCAGGATCACCGACATGCAGCCTGCATGTGGGCCAGAATCCAAGGGGCTGTCAGCCCACCGCTCACTCACCTTCCTGCTCAGCACTGCCACTCATATGGCCGACAATCTCCTCTCTGCCCCAGGCTGCCTGTGGTGCAGATTCGGGAGCAGCTGCTGGCGCACAGTGTCTATGTTCTTTAATTCTTTTTCCTATTTTTCCCTCTGCTCCAGGCTGCCTGTGGTGGAGATTCGGGAGCAGCTGGTGGCGCACGATATCTGTGTTCTTTAATCCGTTTGTCTATTTTTTTCATCTGACTCCAGGCTGCCTGTGGTGGAGATCCGAGAGCAGCTGGTGGCGGCGCTGCAGGCGCACGACGTGTGCGTTGTGAGCGGCGAGACCGGCAGCGGCAAGACAACACAGGTGCGTGTGGGTTCTTTCTCTGCTCAGTGGGCTGAGTGGTGCAGCTGCCGGGTTTGCGTTTCCATGCGCATCGTGAGTGGCGAGACGGGCAGCGGCAAGACACCCAGGTGCGTGTGGGGGCAAGGCTGCTGAGCGGGCTGAGTGTAGCGACCACAGAGTTGCATGGGCCGAGCACCCACTTACCAGGTGCCTTGCCATGATCCCTCCAGTTGCCCCAATACATCTAAGAAGGGTGCCTTGCCATCATCCCTCCAGGTGCCCCAATATATCCTAGAAGCCGCCATCAAGGGCGGTGCCGGCGGCGCCTGCTCCATTGTGTGCACCCAGCCCCGCCGCATAGCAGCCATGTCAGTGGCGGAACGAGTGGCGGCGGAGCGGGGCGAGGCGGGGCCCGGGCAACCCGGCTGCAAGGTGCGGGCTGGGCAGGGCCGTTTCTGGCGGCTGTGAGGACAGTGGGAGGCTGGCAAAGCTGTGGCAGGGGGGCGCGGTATGTTGGCAGGACGAGGGATGTTGCATCTCCTGCTTGTTCTCCCCCATTTCCTGGCCCAGCTTCACTCTCCATGGCTTACAGTTATTTAAAACCCCACAGGTGGGCTACCACGTGCGGCTGGACGCCGCCACCACCCGCGGTATGTTGTGTTTCCCAGCCACATCAACTCCCCCTCTCCCCTTTTGTCGTCCCTTTGACAGGTGGCCTACCACGTGCGGCTGGACGCACAATATTTTTTTGCGGCAGTTCTCCTTGCACCCCTTTTCTCATTTCTTCGCCATTTCATTGCTTCCACAGGTGGGCTACCACGTGCGGCTGGACGCCGCCACCACCCGCGACACGCGCCTGCTGTTCTGCACCACCGGCATCCTGCTGCGCCGCCTGGCGGGCGACCCCGCGCTGCTCGCCGTCAGCCACGTGCTGGTCGACGAAGTGCACGAGAGGACTCTGCAGGGTGAGGAGGCCTGCTGGATTTCGCCCCAGATGACAATGTGTGTGTGCGCGCTGCTCAGTGCTGCTGGCCGCCAGCCACGTGCTGGTCGACGAAGTACACGAGAGGACGCTGCAGGGTGAGGATGCTTGTTAGTTTATGCATTGTTCAGTGCTGCTGGCCGTTAGACACACGCCAGTCGACACTAGAGTGCACTAGAGGCCGACTCTGCAGGCTGAGATGGTGCCCTGCACACGTGAGGGTGCCGGTGCCGCAATCTGCGTGACACCCTTTCGTACAGTGCTCCCCAGCCTGACACAACCAACAGGCGACTTCCTCATGGCCCTGCTGCGGGACCTGGTGGCGGAGCATGCTGCAGGGAGTCTTCCCACCGCGCTTCTAACCAAACACATAATGCCAATGTTTGCTCCCTTGCACACCAGGCGATTTCCTGATGGCCCTGCTCCGTGACCTTTTGGCGGTGCGGCGCGCCGCGGGCCGCCCCCTGAAGGTGGTGCTCATGTCGGCCACCCTCGACTCCTCGCTTTTCGCCGACTACTTTGCGGGCTGCCCCGTGCTGCACGCCCAGGTGGGTGGGGGATGAGTTGCAGGCAGCCATGATTGGTTGGGTGAGGCCTTGGCTGCCCACACACCCCTCGTTCGTAACACTGGCATGCGCCACCTGTCCCCCGAGACATTGGCCTGTGCACCTGTTGATGAGTAGTGCCTCCAATGCCGCAACATGCCGTCCCATCTCCTACTCACCTGCAGGGCCGCACCTTCCCAGTGGAGCAGCTGTTTCTGGAGGACTGCTACGAAGCCACAGGTGGGTGCACACTGACCGCCCTCGGCTGTAGTGGGTGCACTGACTGCCCTCAGCTGTCGTGCATGCAGGGTGCGCTCGCGGACTGCTGGGCCCCTGCCCCGGTTATGCCTTGCGCCCGCTGCCCTCCACGCCTGGACGGCCGAAATTACGTGATCGGCTGCTCTTCACCCCGCTTCCTACTCTCCCAATTCCCAATCCACGTCGTTCAGCATATGTGCTGGATGCGGACTCACCGGCGGCCCTGCGCCCACACTGGGACCGCCGCGCCCAGCGCCGCATCGCGGCCACTGCCGGCTCGAAAAATCTGAAGGCAGTCCAGGCGGGGTGGGGCGATGCAGCCGCGGACGCGGGCCCACTGAATCCGCACTTCAAGGACGAGGCCCTGACCGGCTACAGGTGCAGTCAGTGGAGGCTGGGGTTGGCTAGCTGGTAGGGGACCCTTGGGCGCAAAGGAATACTGCTGGATCCCGGCTGCTGGCCAGCGGGCACCCAGAAAGCAAATCCAGCACCAGTGTGGCCGCACCCTGTGGAGTGCCTGCTGCAGCCCCAGCGTGGTGCGCAACGTTGCAACTCTAGATGAGGACCGCCTGGACTTTGAGCTGCTCGAAGTGACAGCCCTCAATAATAACTGTTTGCAACCTTGCCGTCCTGCTTGCAGCCCCAGCGTGGTGCGCAACGTTGCGATTCTAGACGAGGATCGATTGGACTTTGAGCTGCTGGAGGCTCTGGTGGCCCACATTGATGACAGCAACGAGGGGCAGGAGGGGTCCATCCTCGTATTCCTGCCGGGTCAGTTGGTGGTTGGCTATGTGCCATGGGTGTGTGGAGGCGTGGGAGGGAAGGTCTGGTGGGTATTTGTGTGGCTGGTCGGCCAGAATTTGGTGATGCGCTCCATTAGGCTGAAGTGAAGTTACGGCGGCTCGCTCTTGTCAACACGCATTGGGAGATGTTTGACTGTCTGACAAATTGCGTCTTTCTCAAATGCAGGCATGGGCGAGATTCAGGAGCTGCAGGACCGGCTGCTGGGCTCGCGCCGCTTCCGCGCCAACGCGCAGTGGGTGGTGCCCCTGCACTCCACGGTGTCGCCCAGGTGCAGAGGGCTTGACGACGTATTGTTTTGGGTGTTTCCTATCTGCCTGCAGCTGCTGCCTGGCTGTTGCTGCGCGTTGCGCCCAGCAGCCCAGCGTTTGTGCTGCAGCAATCCGCTGTCACTCTTCTCATGCGGGCTTGGTTGTCGCTTTGCTATCCCACCGGGCACCCTGCTGTGCCTTGCCCTGCCCGTCCCCGCAGCGAGCAGCGCCAGGCGTTCCGGGTGCCTCCCCGCGGCGTGCGCAAGGTGGTGCTGGCCACCAATATTGCAGAGACGAGCCTGACCATTGAGGATGTGGTGTGGGTGGTGGACGCAGGCGAGTGAGACTTTCAGCCAGGTTGGGCAAATGAGGTTTGTTGGCTGGGCGAAAGAGCCTGACGATTGAGGACGTGGTGTGGGTGGTGGATGCAGGTGGGCGGGGTTTGGCCACTGCGGTTGATTGCTGTGCACGTGAACGAGGCTGGCGTCAAAGGACACGGTGTGGGTGGTGGATGCAGGTGGGCGGCTGTTTGAGCGCAAGTCACGGCTCCTGGCCGCGCTGGCGCTGATGCGTTGTGAGCCAGCGGCGGCATGGGCACACCCGTTGCGGCTCGTACCCTCGACAGGAACCCCACAGCATGTCCGGTTCCCAACTGTCTCACAGGCAAGCTGAAGGAGCGGCGCTACGATGCCAGCCGCGGCATGAGCCTGCTGGTGGAGGACTGGGTGTCTGCCGCCTCAGGTGGGTGCCCCTTTTGCAGCTTGAAAGGGCTGAAACGCCAACAACCGCTCAACCGGCCTGCGAGGACTGGGCTTGGGCTGTCGCTGGGAAATAAAGGATGTAGTGATGGCACACGCTGCACACAGCTACTGCGGTTGCTCACACTGAGCCACCTGGCTGTCCAACCATATCCACCTGCCGCAGCCAAGCAGCGGCGCGGGCGTGCCGGTCGCGTTCGCCCAGGCGTCTGCTATGGGCTGTACACTCGGGACCGGTTTGAGCACCGCATGCGCCGGTATCAGGTGGGCTGGTGAACGCAGGGGAGCGGTATGCGTGGGGAGCCGTTCGTTTGAGTCGCGGCTGTCAGTTGGCGCAGGGTACCGGACCAGGCGTGTGCGTGCTCTTCTGCGTATACACACAGACCAGCCAGGCTGCTTGCCACAACCCATCAGCAGACTGTCTCAAAAAGCTGTCCATTCTGTTGTGGTTTAAATCCCCAGGCGCCTGAGATGGTGCGTGTGCCTCTTGAGGAGCTGGTCCTTCAAATCCACCTGCTGCGGCTGGGCAGGGCCGGCGCCTTCCTGGCACGCGTGCTGCAGGTGCGCCCTGGTGGTGCATGGGGGTGCATGGGTAGCAGACGGCGGGGCAGTCGAGCTGCCTGCCTTGCGACTGGCTCACCCGAGCACGCCATTTCGCCCCAAGCCCACAGCCACCATGCATGGTTTTGCCCCTCATTTTCTTTGTTTATCACCCCCCCTGCAGCCTCCCCCCGAGAAGTCGGTGGCGGGCGCAATCCGCACGCTGCAGGAGGTGGGCGCGCTGACACCCGCCGAGGAGCTGACGCCGCTGGGTGAGCACCCTGGCTTTGAGGGCGGGGCTGGGCGTGCGTGCGACAATGGCCAGGCACCCTTGGCAGCAGCTTGCATAAGAAAGACAAGCCTGCATCTGTCGCTGTTGGTTTGAGGTACCGTCACCCTGTGCTTTCCCCCCGCTTTGTTAAAGAATGTCCCAATCCTGCCTCCTTGCGTTGCCGCCGCCACTTCACCACCCCACCCACCTCCACGCTCACACATTGCACCCCGTAGGCCACCACCTGGCTGCGCTGCCGGTGGACGCGCGCATCGGCAAGCTGCTGCTGCTGGCCGCCTCCCTTGGCTGCCTGGCGCCCGCGCTCACCATTGCAGCCTGCCTCAGGTGCGGGTTTGGGGGCGGCCGAGTGATGCTGCGGCAGTTGTGTTTGGCTTTGGCTTGCAGTGCCCTTTGCTGGAGGTGTGCAAGGGCTAGTGCAGCACATGCATGAGCAGCCCATCCTATACAACTTGCATGCGCTGCACACCGACCCATTGGCGCGGCCTCCACCCGTCTCACCTCTTGCTCCCTGCAGCTACAAGTCACCATTTGCTGGCGGCGCGCAGCAGGACGCGGCAGACCGCGCCCGCGCTGCACTCGCCGCCCCTGGCAGCGGCACCATTGCGGCTGGGCAACAGAGCGATCATCTGCTCATGGTGGCAGCGGTGGATGGCTGGTTGGTGGCTCGAGCCAAGGGCGGCCACAAGGGTGGGTGCTGCGGCAGGATGTGGTGGCTAGCTCGCTCACGCGGCTGTTGGAACTGCGCTTGCTTGCCTCGCATGCGTACTGCCTGTGGCAGTAGCCGCCACGCAGCACCTACCCGAACCCCGTCATCCGCATGTACACCACCTTACCACGTGCCACGCAGGTGCTCGGGAGTACAGCCGGCGGCACTTCCTTTCAGAGCAGACGCTCGACATGCTGGCAGACATGCGGTGGCAGTATGCAACCATGCTGGCCGATATTGGGGTGGTGGCGGGGCCAGGGCGCGGCGGCGGCGGCGGCGGCGGGCGGGGGCGAACATGGATGGACGATCCGGCGGCCGCCTTCAACCGCTATGCAGCGCACCCAGGTGGGCTGCTGGGGTTGGTAGGCGTGTGGCGGCTCTTGCTTTGACGTCGAGTGGCTTCACGTTAGCTGCAGGTTTCTTTGGAGTGGCATGCCTTTGTCTAACGGGGTAAAGAGCTCAGCCGCCTGCCCAACTTCCTCAGTCACTCCTCCCTCCGCCGTCCTCCGCCCTGCCCCCTGCTTGCAGCCGTGGTCAAGGCGGTGCTGCTGGCTGCGCTGTACCCCAATGTGGCTGTCATGGATGACGAGGCGGCGCCAGGTAGGATGCAATACAGCAGCTCAGCATGCTCAGCATGATGAGCATGATCAGCATGGCCGAAGGGGGGGCCTTATGTTTCCCTGCATGGCAGCTGTGTGCATGGCAAGGTTGATCATCACTCGGCCTGGCTCATGTGCCTCCTGCCCTGCACCCCTCTTTGCCCCCACACCACAGGCAAGCGGCCGGGGTGGCACGACGGCAGCGGCGAGGTGGCGCTGCACCCCTCTTCCATCTGCCACCCGCTGGAGACGCAGCAGTTCCAGCGCCCCTACCTGACCTACCTAGAGAAGGTCAGCAGGAGTTTCCGGTGTTTTGGGGGGAGTGAATCAGGTGCCCGCAGGCAGGGCGCCACTGTGTATGGAGCAGCTTAACTTGCATGCCCAATCCACCACGCGCCCTGTTGAGAATGGGGTGATGGAGTGCAGGGTGCGGCTGTGCATGCAGCAGCTGTCCGGTGCCCGCCGCACCATCCGCCCTGCAAGCCCGCTCACTCGCGTTCACGCTTTCTGCATATCCCCGCCCTTATTTATCCCTGCCCTTATTTTGTCAGGTGCGCACCAGCCGCACCTTCATCCGGGACTGCACCGTGGCCTCCCCGCTGGCCATCCTGCTGTTCGGCGGCAGCCTGGCCGTGGCCCACGACAGCAGCTACGTGCAAGTGGACGGCTGGCTGCGCATCAGGTGCGGTCCTTGCATGGCAGCACCTGCTGAGTCAGCATTTTGCGGCTGTGGCTTTGCCATGGCGCCTGCAGGTATCCAAGGGGCCGGCGACGCTGTCGCACCGCGCACCACCCCACGCTCGTGTCGATTCCCCTCCTGCTGCACCCCTGCAGAGCGCCCGCCCAGACGGCGGTTGTCATCAAGCGGCTGCGGGCGGCGCTGGACGCACTGCTGGAGCGCAAGGTGGGTGCGGAATTGGCATTTTGAAGGCTGGGTGGCCAGGGGTAGCAGGGCTTGGATGTGTCAGAGTGTGCAGTGCGCGGACAATCTTATCTGTTCGCTCAGCAGGAGCAGCAAGCCTGCCCAGAACTGCAGCCTCTAGACACTGCACTGGCATGCCGCAACAGCACACAACTGCACTGCGACCCCTCCGCCTGTGATGCCCTCCCTGCCCGGCCGCAGGTGCGGCAGCCCGGCTTGCGGTTAGAGGAGGCGGGCGGCCAGCTGATTGGCAGCCTGGTGGAGCTGCTTGACGGCGAGGAGGCGGCGCTGAGGTGGCAGTGAGGCTGTGCCGGCAGCATCTTGCAACAGGCGGCGCTGAGGTGGCAGTGAGGCAGTACAGGCAGCAGCTTGCGAGAGGCGGCGCTGAGGTGGCAGTGAGGCAGCGACAGGGCCACCTTTGTGCAGCGCACAGTTAGTCCAGTGCGGCGCGTGGGCACGTTGGGGGCTTGCAGCCACGCTGCGGCTGCTGAGTTGGGCGCGCCTTGGTGCGAGCCGTTTGAAATTGGCCTTTATAAGCAGCTCATAGATACAGGAAGTTGTGTATTCGCCAGCCGTTTGCACCAAAGTGTCTTACACTTCCAGCTCAAGAGCAGCAGACTCACCGCGGCAGCGGCAGGTGCAGCACAGCATAAAGAAAGAAGTCGGGTGCATGCAGCTGTGCGTGCAGCCACGCCAGCGGCGTGTCGAGCGGCGGGCACGTGCCACCTATGAGCAGCCGCTTGTCAGTTGCTGCCCGCTCCAGCAGCGCTGCCGCTTCTCCTGCCTGTGCCGCTTCACCCGCAGCTGCTTCTCCTGCTGCCGACTGGCCTGCATTGCCTGCCCCATCTGAGGCACCTGTTGCTACTGCTGGTGTTGCTGCTGCTGCTGCGGTTGCCGTGCTGCTGCTGCTGGCCTCCTCTCCCTCGGTGGCCCCCAGCTGGCCCCCTGACGCCTCTGATGCCACAGGCAGCTCGGCATCTGTGCTGGCTTGTGCAGCAGGCACGCCGCCACCATCCTCAGCCATGCTGCTGCTGCGAGCCACAGGAGTGCCAGGCAGGGACTGGACTGCCCCTGCCGCACTGGCCGCCATGGGCGATGGCGGCGCTGCTACCGAGGCCGCTAAGCTGCCGCTGCTGCTGCGGTGCCGCAGGATTTCTTCGACCAGCGGCAGCAGCGCCTGGCGCAGGATGATGGGGCTGCCATCTGCTGCAAGCGCCGCCACAGGGCGGGAGGTGCTGACTATGTCCTCGTAGCTGCTGAGGTAGCCTGCAGGGGCGGGCGGCAGCAGAATGAAGCTGGTGGACCATCCTCCCCACTGCATCGCGCCATGCTGCATGCATGTCAGTGACAGCGCACAAGCTGGGCATGCCCCACTGTCCTCCCGGCAGCCCACCTCCGGCATCAGATCGCAGGTACAGCCGCAGGGGCAGGCGGGGCGGCGTGCCGCGCTGCGCGGCTGGCGCCAGCTGCAGCGAAGCGAGGATCGACTGGTAGCGGTCCAGGCTGGAGTCAAGCGCCTGTCGAAACAGGTCCTCCTGTGGTTGGGCAACACGGCAAAGGGTGAGAAGAATGGCGGCCGAGTTGGGCTGGCTGGCAGGGCAGACACACTCAAAAGGGCCACTGGCAGGGCACCCCAGGCACGCATTTCTAACCATGAAGAAGCAGGTGGGAAAGCAATCAAACAAGCAGTTTCAAACAAGCAGCCAGCTGGTCCGTGTGGAAAAAACCATTTAAAGTTTGCCTGTGCCCCTGCCGCTATTGGAAGAGCTCCGACAGGCGGGCATTGCAACCAGAAAGAAGCAGGTAGACACCATTCAAGGCTTGCCTGTGCCCCTGCTGCCATCTCCATGACGCGCTGTGCCGAGCCGCGGCACACGACCGCCGCCTCTTTCAGCGAAGTGAAGAAGGCGCCTCGCAGCGCGGCCTCGCCGCCGTAGGCAGGCAGCATCCTGTGGGGGGCCAGATAAGTGCAGAAATGAAGGTGGGTAGGGCATGTAGCCTCGCCGCTTGTAGTCAGGCCAGCGCCTTGTGGGGAGGCAGGGGATAGATACGGGAAGTGAAGTCAGATGACTCTCCATGCGGTGCGGGAGGTGCATCACCGCAACTGCCTACGCAGCCAGAGTGCACCCCCTGCCACGGCGCCACTGCCCCTGCCACCTGCCCCGCACTCGCTCACTTGCTGGGGAAGCCGCGGAAGTGTATGGTGAGCCGCCAGGGCAGCTCGCCGCTGGGAGCCGCAACCAGGTCGTACAGCACACCTGCTGGCACGTTCCTGCGGCAGTGGTGGGCACGGGTTGCACGGGCGAGGGTTTGTTGCAGTGCTAGGGCAGCGCAAAGGGCGCGGGTGCTGGCCGGGCCTGGCCTGCAGGCTGCGCTGCCGCAACTGCGACAGCAACAGTGGTTCCAGCACCAAGGCACCTGCAGCACGATGAACAGCAGCAGCAGCAGCTGGAGAAGCTCACCACTTGAGCGGCAGGCGGCCGTGCTCAAACCAGGGCACGTCTTCGCCCGGCGGCAGCAGGTGCTGCAGCGCACGAAGCGCGGCCGGCACAAGGCTGTGCAGGTAGCTCTGCCGCGGAACCAGGGCCTACAAGACGGGCAGGCGGAACATGCGGCTCGTGCATAAAGCAGCAGCAGCAGCAGGGAGAGTAAAGAAGCAGAGCATCCTTGCGAGGCAACCACAGAGCACCTACGCCAACTCCGCGCCACGTGCCGCTCCTTGCTCACATACAGCGTGGGCGGCTGCTCAAGGGAAGACACCTCGCTGTCCGCCAGCCGCAGCTGCACAGGGATCTGCATGGCGGTGGAGCAGCACAGAACGGCAGGTGGGCAGCGGCGGCAGGCGGCGGCGGCGGCGGTGCCCGAGCAGCGCGGCGCGGGTGTCGGCAGGCTCCACGCGCTTGATCACAGCGCCAGCATTTGTTGTAGCCCACTCAGGGCGGCCCAAAGCACGTGGCCCCTCACCGCCGCAGCCCAGCACTCCGCCGCGACGGCCTGGCCGCCTCTCGCCATCACGCATGGACCTTGCAAGTTGCCTCGACAGTCCAGGAGGACAGGCGATCAAAGCCCTGCTCAGCTGACTCAGGCCAGCTCAGCGATGCCCGAGATGATTGCGGGCCAATCCAAGCCTCTGAGCTCTGCTGGGCAATGTCGGAACGGAGGGTGCATTGATGCACTAGCCTGGGCCGCCTACAAGCCTCCTCATTTGCGCTCGGCCCCTGCGTCCAGCGTCTCAAGAGGCTGGGCACGCTTGTGCGCCGCTCAACTAAAATTCAGAGCATCTACGAAGCTTCTCATCCTCATGGAGGCCGCTGTGGGGCGGCCGGCAGGCTGGCGAGCGGGCCCCTGCACCAGGAGGCTCGCCCCGCCAGCCAGGGCGCCCATTGCAGCATGCCAGGCGCCCAGGGTGAGGCTGAGCGAGGCGGGCAGCCTTCTACTGGCGGCTGCAGGGCAACCTGAGTGGGGCGCCGCCGCCGCCGCTGCCGCCAGCCCGCAGCAAGGAGCAGCGGCAGCCCCGCCGGCAGCTGGCACAGCCCCGTCGGACAACACCTGGCAGCTGGTCTATTCTGGCAGCAGGCCAGGGGCCTCCGACAGCAGCAGCAGCAGCAGCAGCAGCAGCAGCGGTGGTGTGGCGGCGCTGGCCCGCCCGCGGCGGCCCACCGCGGCGCCTTGCACGGCTGTGGGGCAGCCTGTAGCAGACCCCCGCCTCGTGCGCCTCACCCAGCAGCTCATTGCCTGCACCAGCCAGGCCCAAGTGGTGGCAGTGCTGGCGGCGGAGCGGTTGGAAGCGCCAGACGCCCGCCGCCTGCTCACATACCTAGCCAAGCGCGGAGCCACGGGGGCAGCGGTGGCGGCGTTCCGAGCCATGAAGACGCTGCGACAGCCGGGGGCAGGTGCGCGCCGGCTTGTTTGTGCAGGGAATGCTTGCCGAACGCCTCACTCAGCAGCATTCTAGAAGCCGAGTGTGCACAGTTGTGTTCAAACCTGCCGCAGTGCTGACTAGCTACTTGGCATGTTGCATGGCCGCTCCACTGTGTGCTCGCCCACCTGCCTGCCCTCACTGACGAGTCAACTGTACCTGTGCCACCCACCTACCCGTGTCCTCCCTCGCAGCCTGCCCCGTGCTGCGCACGAAACTCATTCGCATGCACTGCAAGCGGCCCAAAGACACAGCAGTGGCGCTGGCGCTATACGACGAGATGCGGCAGGACGGCATCCCGCCTGATGCAGTCTGCTTCAACACCTGCCTCACCGCCGCAGGCGAGAGCGGGGGCGGGGCATGGGTGGCAGCTCGCTTGCGGCTGCAAGGAGAGTCTCCACTCGTGCGGTTGCTGTGCTGCTGCTTACTGCTAGATGCCTTGCTTCAACCTTGACATTTGATGGCTCGATGCGCCTCCGTATCGCAGGCGTGGGCCACCACTGGGACCGCGTGCTGTCAATGCTGGACGACATGGCAGCTGCTGGGGTGGAGTGGGACGCATTTACCCTCTCAGCCCTGCTGTCCGCCTGCCAGGCGGGCGGCAAGTGGGAACAGGCACTCGAATGGTTTGAGCGAGCGCAGCGCACGCCCGGTGAGGCCTGGGGCGGCTGGCTGTTGAGGGCTGTGCCTGCGGTGGGCTGGGCTGGGTGCTGTGTGCTGTACCGCGTTTCCTGCCTGGGCTGGATGCAGTGCGGCGCCACTGCATGGCCTGTTGTGCACTACCCCAGGGGCCTCAACCTTGCGCTCGTCTGTAACACCTGTTGATTGCAGGCCTGCAGCTGAACGTCGTGCACTACACCACGCTGATGAGCTGCCTGCAGAAGGCGGGGGAGGTGCGGCTGCTGCTGCTGGCCGGAAACAACATCTGGCGGTGTCCAACATGTGGGCACCACCGCCTCCCACCCGCCTCTCCTTCTGCGCTCGGCTCACGTCTGGGCTTGCCACAAACTGCTGCTGCAGTGGGAGCGGTCGATGGATGCGTTCAAAAGCATGGAGCGGCAGGGCATCCAGCCAGACGTGGTGGCCCACAATGCAGCGATTACGGCCTGCGCCAAGGTGCGCTGCAATGCTGGCTGCGTTGGAGGCGGACTGTTGCGCGTGCATCAGACCAGTTTGCAGAACAGGGGCAGAAGTGGTGGCGTAGGCTGCTCAACATGCGTTTGAGCAGTAGAGTGCAATTTTTGGGCTGCTGAATCCTTGTCGTGCAGGGCGGTGACTGGGAGAAGGCCTGGGCCGTGTTCCTTGCCATGAAGCAGGCAAGTCGGTCAGCTGGTCAGGCAGGGGCCCTGATAGAAGCAGGTGCTGTGCATCCCGTTCAGCCGGTGCTGCTGGCGACTCAGCTGCACGCTCGCCGCATGGCATGCTGCCTGCGCTGCCATGTCGGTGCAATGAGCGCCGCCCCGACCTGACCTCTGCCCTGATGCACGTGCTTACCTACTTACCTACTGCAGGCGGGCCTGCAGCCATCACCTGTGTCCTACAACGCCCTCATCTCAGCCTGCGAGCGTGCGGGGCAGGTGGATCGGTGAGGCATCCTGCTCCTTTGGCTCTCAATGTGTTGGGTGGTTTGCCTGGGCCTGGTCAGCTGTTGTGCACCCAAGAGCCACCGCCCTCTTGCCATCGCAACCTTCACATGCTGACCAGCCGCCCTCTGCTCAGCGCCTCATTCCCTCCCACCCAACCCTGCAGGGCGCTGGAGGTGTGGGGCGGCATGCGGCGGCAGGGCGTGGCCCCCAACACCGTCACGTACAACACACTGGTGTCGGCCTGCGCCAAGGCTGGCCTGTATGCTCGGGCGCAGGTAAGGCTAAGGCCAGTTGAGGCTGGCTGGATGCGCGACTGAGGCCCGCTCAATGCCACAGAACGTTAGGGTTTGGCTTGTCAAGGCTGCCTTGTTGCCAGCTTGCGTGCCTGATGCTTGCACCAAGCCTGCTAGCCACTCTCAGCTGTGCTACCATGTGTTTCATTACTGCAGCCAACCACTCTCAACTGTGCTGCCATGTGTTTGTTTCTGTTGTTGCAGCGGCTGCACAACGAGATGCTGGATGCGGGGCTGCCGGACGATGTGTTCACCCTCACCGCGCTCATCACTGGTGAGCAATGTTTGCCTGCAGTGTGCCATGGCTGCTGGTGTGCTTGCTGCATGAGCATTGTGTGAGACATGGAGGATGTGCATAGGTGACAGCTGGGATGAGGCTGGTGGGGCCTGAGGCTCAGGGGCCGGCTTATTTGCTGGTGCTCTGGGCCAGCCCTCAATTCATGTTCATCCTGTTTGCTGTGTCCCACCTTCCCGGCAGCCTGCGAGCGCATCGGCCACTGGCAGGGCGCGGAGGAGCACTTCCTGGACTTCCAGTCCCGCGGCATCCTGCCCAATACAATCGCCTACAACCGCCTCATCTCGGCGCTGGGGCGGGGCGGGCAGTGGGAGCGTGCTCTGGCCGCTTTCCAGGCCATGCAGGGCAGCGGCGAGGCCAGCGGTGCGATCAGCAGCAGCAGCGGCAGCAGCGGCGGCGGCGGCAGTGGCGACGCCGCCAGCAGCACAGCCAGCAGCAGCAGTGGTGGCGCTGCTAGCAGTGCAGCCAGCAGCAGCAGCGGCGCACCAGGCGCCAACGGCAGTGCGGGTGCAGGCAAGGAGGCGGGGCGGCGGAGAGGCGGCGCGCCTGTGCCGAGCGCCGCCGGCCGCAGCCCCAGCAGCAGCAGCCTCCCATCTCCCCGTGCCTCCTCTTCGCCTGTCGCAACCGACAGCGACAGCGAGAGCGAGGCCAGCGCGGCGGCCGTGTATGCAGGCAGCGCACCTGCCAAGCCCGACCGCATCACCTACGGCTCGCTGATCTCGGCGCTGGAGCGGGGCGGGCAGTGGGAGCGCGCCCTGGCGGTCTATGAAGACATGCTGGCGGCTGGCATCCAGGTGCGGCTGGGATATGCGCAGCTGGCAGTTGGGTATGCGAGCATGTGCTCAGCTTGCGCTCGGTCATCTGAAAACCATGGTCTCGTTGCTCAGCTACCCCGGCAGCTGCTTAGGTGCTGGGTCTGCCTACGATTCCTGAAGGCTGCACTGCGTCCTGTCCCCTGCCGCCCCGCAGCCCAACGGCTACATCTTCACCTCGCTCATCAATGCCTGCGAGAAGGGCGGGCAGTGGGAGCGAGCAGTGGCGCTCTTCAAGGTCATGCAGGCAAGCTGGGCGGCCCTGGCAGGTCCTTGGTTGATGGATGCTGTGGCAGCAGCACTCTGCATGTTGCTGGGAGGCACGCCAGCGCAGTGAGTAGCGGGCAGGTGTGCTGCCTGGTGCGGAATTGTCAGGCTGCTGCCCCCGGCGCACTCTCTGCCACTACAAGAACCGCCACGCTTGAGTTTTGCCGACCTCTCTTGCCTCTGCCTGGCCATTGTGTGTGGTGCAGGGCCAGGACATGGGACTGGACAGCATGGCCATGGTGGCGCGCAAGGCCATGTGAGCCTTGCTGTTGTGAACAGGGCATGCTGCCGGCGCTGCGTGTCGGCACTGTATGCTTCCGGCCCTGCCTGGCCGCATGCTGGCTTGCTCTGCCGCATGCTCCAACCTGGGGCACAGCACGGTGATGCTGGCTCTACGCCCATTCGTGACCCTCTATCTGCTCATCCCCACCCAATCGCCGGCCACCCACTCCCACCGCAGCTACGCCTTCCCCTCCCTCATCAAGCTGATGCCCGCGCCGCTGCTGCAAGCGGCACGTGCCACAGTTGAGGGTGGGCGGGCGGCGCGCCAGTGGATTGAGAAGCAGAGGGCGGAAGATGAGGACGGTGGCAAGCGGAGAGCCTGATCCTGCTTGCGACAGGGCAGTTTTGAGAGAGGCGGGGCAGTTTTGCAGGTGCCTCCCCTGGCAGCTGTGGCAGGAGAGGCGTAGCCCGCTGGGCTGCATCCCAGCGGCCTGCCTGCCTGCAGCAGTACATAATATTTCGCATGCACACCCTGAGTTTGAGTGCCTGTTGCTGTTTACTATTCGAGTGTGTTCGGTTCGTTTCTTGTTTGCACTGCTATTCGATGAGAGTCAAACATGTGTAAGAATCAACGACAGTGTCAATGCGCGAGTTCAGCTGCTGCCGGCGGGTCTGTGCAGGCGTGCCGCCAACGATGCAAGGGTGCTGCACAGCTTAGCGCTAGGGCGCTGCGATCTCTCACTTGAGCCACGCCCCGAAGCCGCTGGCAATCCAGCCGCCGCCGTTGAGTAGGCTGCTGGCTTGCTGCCGAGGGGCCAAACAAGGTTCAATCCACAGCAGCTGCCGTTCACTCCACGTGCAGCTTGCTTTCCTGGAAGCCGGTGGCGATGTACAGGCAGACCCAGTACACCACAAGGCCGCCCAAGCCGGCGGGCGCCTGGCTCCACACCTGTGGATAAATGGGCAGGGCACAGGGCGGGGCGGCAGTTTGTTGAGAGCAGCGGCAGCCGAGTGAGGCGGGGCGTCCTGCGGGGGCGGGCTGTTCGCTATAGAGCAGGCAAATGGGAGCAGCGGGGGGAGGCAGGGCTGCGGCGCATTGGCAGCTGTTTGCTGCAGCATGGACGGCTGCCTTGCAAGCCCTGCCAGGTGCATTTGCGGTGTGGTTTTCAGCGCGCGCTGCCTCACCAGCACGGCTGCGCCAAGGATGGTTGCCACGCTGCCCACGTACTGCGGGTGGCTGACCTGGCGCAGGCGGGCAGGGGGCAGGAGGGAGAGTGAAGAGCTGCCGCCTGCGGCGGCGAGCAGCAGCGACAGCAGCAGCAGCAGCAGCAGCAGCAGCAGCAGCGCGGATGACAAGTCTATGCTCAACCAGCAGCCACGCTTAGAACAGCAGTTCTGCGAGCCAACGCACCACGTTGAAGGGGAAGCCGTCCACCCAGGGGATGGTGTGCCCCAGCTTGAAGCCGTAGTACACACCCGCGTGCCCAATGGCCTGGAAAATGCCCACGTTGAGCCACTGCAACGCAGCAGAAGGGACGCAGGAGCATATGAGGGGCACGTAGCAGCCTAACGCGATGAACCTGGGGAGCGGCGGCGGCAGCGCGGCGGGCCAGGTGCACCCGTCCCTCTCAATGTTTCATCAGCAGCGGCAAGCTGCGCATGCTGCATGTTCCGACATTTGAGCAAGGTGCAGGCTGACCTGGCCAAACAGCCCCAGGCCCAGGCCGATCGGCCAGGCAGCCAGTGGCACCGCCGCCAGGTCGAGGCCGGCGGGCTTGCGCAGCAGCCACCAGTAGGCCACCGCCAGGGCTTGAACGACTGCGCGGGCGGCGGAGGGCCTGGATCAGATTGCCGCGGGGTCTGGGCGGGCCGCAGCGAAGCCATCACTCACTCTTTAGCAGCCAGGCCACGGTTTCAAAGGCCTCGACGCTGCGCTTCTTGAAGATCGCCTGCCAGCTCCTCGGGAAGAACCAAATGTAGGCGTAAAGCAGGTGCGGAGCCGCCAGGCAGCCCGCCACCGTCCAGTTGCTGGCCTCCAACGCGTCCATCGTGCCGAATTGTGGATCAGGCGGGCACCAGAAGACGCTGGGCAGATCGATCGGCGCCAATTGGGCCGATGGCGGGTGATTCAATTGGCCGGCGGCGGCGCCAGGCTGGATGTGCATGAGCGGAGCGCAGGTGGGAAACCCAGGACATGGGTCTTGCCTTGGAGGCCGCACATTGCCAGATGAGGCATACTGTGGCTGAAAAGACTCCTGGAATCAGTGCACTAAGCAGCCAGGTCATCAGCCAGGCTAGCCAACGAGCTACCCACGAGCGGCGCCGCCTCTGTCGGCAGAGGCGGCGAGGCGGCAGGCGGTGGTGGCCAGTCACGGCAGCGACATTGGGAACCGTTCCAGGGCCACTTCACCCACCAAAGTTCGTCTCAAATCAACCAGATGTGACACGAAACGTCCGCATGCAGTGGCATTGCCTTTCCACCGGTGGGAGAGACGATTGGACCAATTAGCACAGACACTCTGCAGCCTGTGCGCCCTCTTATCCGGCTTCCATCGCTTCGGCAGCTCTTAAAGTACGACCAGAGAAGTCTTTAGCACTCGCCAGCCCACTCAGGCCGCAATGCAGCTGGCCTGCGCTCAGCCGCGCAGCTTACCAGCGCCTGCTGCTGGATCGATCGCGAGGTTGACGTCTGCTAACTGCAGCCGCAGCCTCCGATGGGCGGGAGGCTGCAGCCGCCAGCGGCGCCGGCCGGCGCTCGTGGCTGCTGCCGCTGCCGCCATCATCGAGCCTGCGGGAGAGCACCCCGTCTCCCTTGCCTCCCCGCCGTGTGCCTTTGAGCTGCGTGACTACCAGGAGGAGGCAGTTCAGGCTATCCTGGATGCTTTGACCCGCGGCGTAACTCGCCAGCTGGTTTCGCTGCCCACAGGTGCGTGGCGGCGGGAGGCGGGCGGACCTTTTGCCCTGCATGCGTTCACACTGGTGCAGCAAGCCGGTCAGCCTGCCGCAAGTGTCACCGGCGCACCTCCTGGTGCTTGCAGGCTCAGGAAAGACAGTAATCATGTGCCACCTGGCACGCAAGCTGGGCTGGCGCACGCTGGTGCTGGCACACCGCTCTGAGCTGCTTGAGCAGACTGCCAACATGATGCGGCGCATCTGCCCGGAAGCAAGCGTCGGCATCCTCAATTCAGAGAGGCGCGAGATGGATGCACAGGTCCGTGGCAGAGCTGTGTGGAGCAGGCGTTGTTGGAAAGCCTCGTGGTGAACATACGCTGTTCATGCTCAAGCACCTGCTCAAAGCATCCGCTAACCATCTGCCTCCCTGTGCCGCCGCTGCTGGTGCACAGGTGGTGGTGGCTTCGGTGCAGACGGCTGAAAACGCACTACCACAGCTAGCAGAGCAAGGTTTCCAGGTGCGCATTTTGATCAAGTGCAGCCAGCCTGCAGAACCCGAAGTTACAGTCTTCAGCTGCCTTCAAATGGATGGCAAGGGGGGGCCGCCACTGCGCTGCCCTGCCACTGCAATCACAGTCCAGCAGACCCGCCAGGTCTGCCGCACACGCTGCTGGCTGTGCCAATGCCTGCAGCTCATCATCGTCGATGAAGCACACCATGCGCCTGCTGACTCCTACGTGAACATCTTCGAAGGGTGCGTGCCTGCCTGCCTGCTTCCCACGCCTGCCGGCGCGCCGCTGTGCCTGAATGACTGCTCAGCTACCGTGGCCATCTGCGGTCCTGGCGGCAGCGCTGCCGCTAGCGTACCCAGCGGCATTGGCGCAGAATGTGGCACATAGTTGTGGCACCAGCTGCCTACCCTTTCTGATGCACCTCTGCCCATGCAGCCTAAACAATGAGACGGGGGACGAAGGCGATCTGCTAATCAACAGCAGCGACTGCCCGGAATCCATGGAAGACAGCCTGCAAGCGGCGGGAGGCCCAGCAGGCAGCGGCATTGAGGATGAATCGAAGCAATCGGAGGAGGAGGAGGAGGGTGGATTGCTTGAGAAGGAAGATGCCTCCATGCTGCAGCTTGCCTCGGGGGCACGCCTGCTGGTTGGCTTCACCGCCACGCCGTTCCGACTGGACAACAGAAATCTGGGCATGGTGTTTCAGGTGTGCAGGCTGAGATGTGGCGGACAGTAGGGTGCAGGAGTTCTTGCTGCCAAACGTGCCAGAAGCAGACCGCCTGCGCATGCGGCCCGACATTCTGAGAGTGCTACGCCTGCCGGCAGCCCCAACACAAGCGCAAAAGGACCAAGCAT
>VFQQ010001818.1_pt1 | contig 27361 bp, 49 predicted proteins | sample 3512341 | NCBI WGS metagenome assembly VFQQ01 (sample SAMN10412373, study PRJNA504923) | tailings metagenome | isolation source: Relicate 2 Philex TSF1 revegetated site | place: Philippines: Tuba, Benguet | collected 2017-08-29
TGCCCCACCTCGAGCTTCAACAACGAGGTGGGCTGAGATGGTGCAGCGGGCTGGCTTGTGCCTGCTGTTCAGTTTTGCCCATTTTGAACGTTTGCTGCTTTGCACACGGCATTGCGGGAGCCTGCCAAGCGGAGTTCGAGCTGCGAGGCCAGGGGCACGGGGTGGTCCCGACAAACACTATTGCGGAACTGGCTGCCAGCTGGCGCACCCTCGACATCATCCCAGCCATCAACCCCTGCCGGCATGCAACTCACCCCGCCCCGCCCTCCCCTCCCACCTTTTCTGCCGCAGTGGCTGCGCCGCAAGCTGCTCACAGGTGCGCTGGGGCGGAGTCAGGGCGCGTTTCGTCCCCCAAAGCAGCAGCACCTCGCCTGTTGCACACGAAAGGGCACACATGCCTCTCCTGCTCCTGCTGTCTACCATCGACTCAGCCCCTCCCTCCCGCCTGCCCGCCCCTCCTGCAGCCGTGGGCCTGCCCCCCAACTGGCGGCCGCCTCCGGAGCTGGCGCCTGACCTGCCGCCCTGCCGCCCCGAGGAGTGCTCGCGCTACGGCCGCCGCCGCCGCCGCGTCGCCTCGTACGCCCTCCCCGACTCGAGCAGCGAGGATGAGGAGGAGGAGAGCGGCAGCGAGCGTTCCCGCTCGCCCGCTCCGCGGGCCATCCGCCGCCGCACCTCATCCGCATCCCTGGCCTCGGCGCGGCGCGAGGGCAGCGCAGACAGCGCCGGCGCGGGCGTGCGCCCCACCTCCACCCCCGCCAGCGCCCCTGCCGCCGAGTCAGCCGGCTGGCGCAGCGACGGCCCCGCATGCAGCGGCGCCGGCACCGGCAGTGCGGGCAGCCCCGGCAGCGCAGGCACCTCGGCGGCTGCCATCTTTGCGATGCAAGCTCGCGCCGCGGCTGCCTTTGCGTCGCAGCCCGCTGCTCCCGCTGCCCCCAGCCTCATGGTGCCGGTGCACAGCGCGCCCCAGCAGCCGCTGAGCGCCGTGGCGCTGCCGCCGGGTCAGCCCGCGCGTGCCAGCTCGCCCACTGCCCTGCCGCCACTCAGCCTGGTGCCGCTGGTGCCTGCGGCCCCAGCTGCCCAGCCCCTGGCTGACAGCTGGAACATGGCCAGCCAGCCGGGCATGGCCCATCGCCTGATGGCCCCACCCCAGCGGGCGCAGCCCCCCATGGCCCCCTCCCTGGCCACCCTGCTCTCCAACCCTGGCCAGGCGGCGGCGCCCGCCCCCGCCCCGCTGGCTGAGCAGCTGCTGCAGCCGGCGTCGGCGCTGGACAGCCTTTCGGCCCAGCTGCACACGCTGTTTGAGGATTGGGAGGCCGGCCAAGTGTCGCTGCTGTCCTTTGGTGCCTTGTGAGCGCGGTCAGCGCCCACCCTTCACCCAGCCCTCCACCATGCAATCCGAACCATACCCTGGCTGGCCGCGCGGCCCCAACCACTCACTCCCCTCCCCAAGTCTCGTAACGCTATGATGCAAACCCTCCAACCAACCTTTCTGCCTCCCTCTCTCCTGTCACTTGAGTGCCTGCGCACCCGGCCGGATCCCTTTGCCCGCACGCTCTGCGCTGTACCCCTGGATCCCCGCTCAGCGGCCGCCCTTCCCTTCAGACTCTGCACTTCAGCGCTGCCGTCCCTAACGCTAGTGTACTACCAATTTCCTCCACATTTCGAACAGCCCATGCCTTACCGTGCTGCACTGCTCGCCTCATGCCCCCTACCTTCTCAGGACGCGCTCCTCTTGACGGTGCTGCTTGTCCTTGCGTTGCCTACCAAATCAGGATGCCCCTTTTCCCAACCCTTGCTGGCCGCATCTGTGCGGGCAGCAAACGAAAGCCAACAGCTGGCGCATGTGTTCGCCCGCTCCTGCCCTCTGAACACTTCTTTTTCCAATGCGCGGGCCAAGACCTAGCTCCCCGCCCATTTCAAAACCTTTTCAGATTCGCCCTGTTTTGTCTCGTCCCGCTCCCCCACTCCCCGCCTGCCTGCTCCTGTCTTCTGCCTACAATGTTAGCGTACTGAATAACCCCATCGCACCCCCGATGTGAACAACCGCTTATAAACGGAAGCAACTGCAGTGGTTGGAGGGCAGCAGCAGGCTGGATGGGCATAGTCACATGCAGCTGCCTACCTTGCTGGAATGGGCTGGCCGTGCTGCTTGGCAGCTAATTGCAGGAGGGATATCCGTTGTCAGGTTTTAGACCCACGGCAGCTGACTCCAGGCTGGCATGCTTACAGAAACGCCAGGAGCAACTACAGCATGGCAGCAGGCAGGGCAGCAATCTGCAACAGCATGGCAGCAACCTCCGCTGGATCACACATCTGCCACCCCCTCCCTGCCTGCGCCTAGTACTGCTGCTGCATGCTGGGGCGTGAGCGGCTGCGCTGCATGCCGCCGCCGCCCGCTGGGCCGCCGGTTGTCGTGCTGGCCCGCCCCCGCAGCTCCTCATAACAGGAGGCGATGCAGCGGCGGACATCTGAGTAGGACACCACCAGCATGGACATCTCGTCCCGGCTCATCAGCAGCACCTGGGGGGAGGGCGGGGTGGAAGGAAGCGTGGGCAGCACCGATTTTGGAAGGAAGCGTGGGCAGCACCGAAACCCTAAACCCTAAAAAAAAACCCAACCATTGCTGTGGCATGCGGCCACAGAGCATCCGGACATCGCCCGGCGCTCAGGTGCACACTTGATGGGACTATGCCTCAAGCAGCTGCTCCCAACCGCCACACTCTGACACGCAAGCCCGGAACTCATTTGGTCCACCGTACAATAGCATTGCGCCAGGAGCCCCACCTACCTTTTCGGGCACACCCGCGTCCACCTTGTTGAGCGCCTCCACCGCCAGGCCCCAGTCCAGCAGGGGGGCGCCCTCCTCGTCCACCTGGGGCGACAGCAGGAGGGAGCGGCAAATGGTTGGCTTATGCAGACTGGAGACAACCTGCTACACACAACTCGGCCTGTTTTGCAGCACCTCGTTGCTCTCTGCCATGCTCCAGGGGCATAGCGGGCCATCTGCTGCCACACCTGGGCTTGCTCCGCATACACATGCACACAGACAAGCGAACCCCCACTCCGCACACCCCTCAACCCCTCACTACCTGGTGGAACAGGAAGTCGCGGAAGAGCTTGAGCAGGTATCGGTCGCCCGTCTCCGCCCACTGCGAGTCGCCGCCCAGCTCGGGCCGCTCGCAGATGTAGTTGAGCTTGAACAGCAGGCGCAGCAGGCGGCCGTTGTCCGCCTCGCGCTGCACCTCCCCCAGAAGCGCGTCGCTGCGGTGGGGGGCACAGGGGGCAGCAGGGCAGGGGAGGCGTGAGGAGGGCGAGCAGGTATGTGTTGAGCATGCAAAATAGGATGCAGGCACAGGTCACTCGTAAACCAAGCGGCAGCGACATCATAATCCATGCCCTGCCCCCTGTCTCGTTGCTCGCCTGTACAGCGAGGCCGAGTCCAGCTCATCCACAAAGCGGTCACCCAGCGCGCTCAGCAGGCTGCGCCAGCTGGCAAAACCGGTGCCTGCACGTAACGGTTGCATGGAGCCAGCAGGGATCAGGCCAGGCAGGCATTCGACGGACCGCATTCCAGCGCATTCACCACAGCCCTACCAGTGCTCGTCACCATTGCACAGCTACATTACACTCCATCATCTCACACATCCAGCACCCCTCATATCAGCACCGCCCTCGCACCTTCCGAGGCGGCCAGCAGGCCGGCCACCACATGGCAGAACTCGCGCGAGAAGTGGGCGGTGAGGTAGTCGAGGGAGGGCGGCACGCCCCGCCCCACGCACGCCAGCAGCAGCAGCAGGTTGCCCAGGGCCGCCAGGTCGTTGCGCTGCAGCTGCATGGTTGGGAGAGGCGGGGCAGGGGGAAGAGCGCTTGAGGAGATTAGAATGCTGAGCAGCATCCAATGCGCAGTGCTACGTGTTGTGCATGGTGCAAGGCGGGAGCAGACCGCCTGGCTGGCTGCCTCGTGCGCCCCCTGCCCACACATGCCGGAAACAGGCAACCGCGATGCTGCAGCATTGCACAGGGATGCACGCAAGCTGCCGCCGTGCCTGCTGCGTGTCCTGGTAGCCGGCAGTCTCAGTCAGCACCTCGGGCACGCCCAGGGAGCCGATGCGCACCCGCCCTGTGCTGGTAACCAGAACCTGCGGGGCGGCAGGCAGGGTTGGCCATGCATACAGTTTGCATCAAGGACCGACTGTTGGGAGCGGCAGGGCAGGTTCTAGGCAGCTGGCAGACAGGCAGTTTGGAGACAAACTACTGCACAGTGCTGCACACAGGCAGTTTGGCCATGACACAGTGTGCGCAGCGCTTCACAGCAACAGAGCATGCGGCCACGGGGGCTTGCCTTGGAGGGCATGAGGCAGCCGGGGCGCGCCGCCAGGCCCGCGCTGTGTATGCAGCGCAGCGCCGAGGTGAGCTGCACCAGGTACGACCACAGCTGCTCCTCGGTGGCGGGGTTGCGCATCAGGCCCTGTTGGGAAGGCAGGCAGGGAGGGAGGGCAGGGGGAGAGTGGGGTGAGGCAGAGGTGCCAGGTGAGCAGGGGTGGCAGGGGTGCACAACTTTCGTGCAACGGCATGCAGGCACACCGGAACTGGCAGGGCATGCCCTGTGCAGCAGACGGCTCACCTGTGGCGTTTGTGTGGGCATGATGTGCGCCTGCTCCAGGCTGAAGGAGCCTGCAGGCTTGAATGGTGGCAGGGGGTGGGCAGCACCTCAGCTTACAATGCACAGCCTGCCGGATGAGTACCGACGGAGTTAAGCCAACAATGTTTGGAAGGCAGCAGCGCAGGCACAGCAAGCACGCTCCTCGGCCTGGGCCATCAACCATGCTCCAACCGCACCTGGGTGGTAGTCGTGTGCGAAGAAGAGGGAGGGCGAGCCGTCCCAGTCGGCAGACACAAAGGCGTCCCGCAGGCCCACCTGCATGGGCAGCAGAGCAGGCAGTTCAGGACAGCCGCTTGCAACAAGCAGCAGTGCATGGCGCTTGCCATTGGCCAGTGCAGTGCAGCCGATGCTTGGCACATGAAATAAAGCAGCAGGCTGCTTGGTTTGTACATCCCCCACAGGCGGAAGACTGCTGCCCTGCCCAGCCTCCCGATCACAAATCCTGTTGGGCAGGCGCACCAGGTTGGGGTGGTTGGCCACCGGCTCCCAGCGCCCCACAGCCGCTTCCGCCGAGCTCAGCAGCTCAGCGGTGGGGATGACCTGGCGGCCGTCGATGCGGCGCAGCACATACGCCTGGCCATCCATGGAGGAGATGGCTTTCGCCACCTGGCTGCTCACGCCCAGCGCCTGTGGGGTTTCAGCAAGAGATAGCTGTCAGGCGGCAAGCGCCGTTGCAGATCAACTCGTGTTCACACTATGACTGCAACGCTGCAAGCCGGCGGTGACCGTGCCCTGAACGCACCCCCACCATCCACAGCACGCGGCAACCGCACCTGCGAAGTGGTCTCAGCTGTCACATCCTCCAGGGGATAGAGTGTGTGGTAGCTGCCCACAATTTGGGGCACCCCCAAGTCGCCCTCAGCCTCAGGGCTGACCTGCGCCTGCGATACGAGTGAGTAGTGCAAAGGTAAACAGCATTGCAACAAAATGGGCGGGATAGACAGCAGTGATGGCCAGTGCCCGGAGGCAGCGAATAGCAGAGCAGCCAGCTGAGGCACAGCATCCGTTCGCATTCACTGCATGCCAGCCAGCGGCGGCGGCAGCTGCTCACCTGGATCAGGTAGCTACGCTGCTGCAGCTCCGCCCGCAGTTGCTCCGAAATGAACTGCCCCGCCGCCTGCATGCGCCCTGGCGCCGTGGTGTAGGCAGCCGAGGGGCGGTTGCCGCCGGGCCGCCGCCCGCGGCCGCCCCGGCCGCCACGCCCAGCTGCACCACCGCTACGGCCGCCTGCAGAGTCTGGGCGCGTCCATCCACCCTCCCTGCCGCCGCCAGCAGGCTGTGGGCCCGGCCCGCCGCCTGCTGCCATGGCTGCAGTGGTGGGTGCAAACCCGGGGGGCGGCGGGCCCAGGCCCTGTGCCGAGCCTGGCCTGGGCGAGGAGCGGGCGCTGCCGCCACGGCCCCGCATGCCACCCGGTGGCAGCTGCATCGGCGGCACGCTGTGCTGCTGCGCGGTCGCCGGCGGCGGCGCCGCCTGCTGCGAGCCAAAGGGGTTCAAGCTCTTGAACATCTCGGCTGCCTGCGCCGCCACGTCCCGCGCATCCCCAGGCGTCACTGCCGACATGCCCAGTAGATCATCGCCCTCTGGCAGGTCGGGCGTGCCTGTCCGCCCCTGCCCCTGCTGCGAGCCTGGCCGGCTGCCGCTGCGGCCGGGCTTCAGCTGCGGCGAGCGCGGCGGCTGGCCCGCTGGCCGCCCGCTGCTGCTGCCGCCCGGCACAAACGGCTTGGCGGACACTGGCGGCTTGCCGCTGCCGCCTGTGCCTGTGCCTCCTGCAGCACGGAGAGGGCAGGTGGCAGCAGTGATGCACACGCAGGGAGGCCAGTGCCATCAGCACAAGAGCGTGGGCTGGGCCATCAAAGCAAGTTGCAGCAAGGTAACTGTCCGCTGCGGGCCGTACCTGGGACGAAGATGGGTGCGTGCACTGCCCCTGAGGTGAGGCTCGAGGAGCTGGCACTTTTGGCTAAGCTTGCCGAGCTGCTGCTGCTGCCGCCCGGAACGAACGGCTTGGCGGCCAGCGCTGATGCTGTGCCGCCGCCACTGCTGCTGCCGCCAGGCACAAAAGGCTTGGCAGCCACCGCTGCTGCAGTAGGTTCAAGGCCGGGTGGCGCGCCGGGCACAAAGGTTGGCGCATTCACCACTCGGGTGGGGTCCAGCCCTGGAGGCGACGCCATCGGCGGCGAGGCGGCGGGCGGGCTCGGCCTGGCGAGGCTGTCGGATGGCGCCGCTCGCTAGCTCAGCATCTGCAGGACCCTGTGCCGCTGCTGTCGCGACCGCTGGTTGTGCACAGGAGGCAGCTCAGGGGTTGGCCCGCCGGCTGTGAGGTGATCTGTTGCAGTCCTGATCGCTTGCTGCGCGATCAGCACTGCACCTGGATGCCCACCTGAAGGCCGATCTCTCTGCACCATGTGCTGCCGCCCATGCGGTCGGCAACAGCGCCCCATGGCGGCCTTAATGCGCCCTGTGCCGCACATTGGCTTGATCTGGCTATTGGGCAGCACTGGCCCTGCTCAGCAGCGCGCCCCACTGGTGCCTCCCAACTATTGGTGGACACTCAGCGACCGTGCAGCCAGAGCAGCGCCGCAATGGCGGGACCCAGCAGCTCCGCATGCAGCCTGGCACATGCCCCTGCCCGATGCAGCGCCAGGAGGCAGCAGCGGCAAGTGCGCCCGTGCGCGTCGGCAGCCGTCACCGCTGGCACTACGCATGCCGCCGCCGAGCAAGTCAAGCTGGGCAGCTCTGACCTGCTGGTGTCCAGTGAGTACAACAGAGGGTGTCGGCAGAGAAGAGCGCTGTGGGCTGGTGTCAGTGCTGGGGCCTGTGCTGCCGACGCCATGGACCCCAGCATGTGGCTGTGATGCCCATTTGGGAGTTGCATCGTTTCCCTGTGCTGTCGCTGTACGCGTCACAGTGTGCACCACCCCCACCCTGCAGAGTGCTGTCTTGGGACGATGACGTTCGGGATGCAGAACAGCGAGGCGGAGGCGCACCAGCAGCTGTCGTGCGCCTGGGACGAGTTTGGCATCAACTTCCTGGACGTGAGCATGCGGGCGGCCATGGTCGGCGGCCCCAGCTGCAGCACATGCGCATTCAGCTCACGCTGTTAATCTCCCTTTTCCTCGCAGACGGCAGAAATATATCCAGTGCCTCCGGCACAGGAGACGCAGGGCCGCACCGAGCAGTACATTGGCACCTGGCTGAAGAGCCGCAAGCGGGAGAGCGTGGTGCTGGCGACCAAGGTGCGTTGCGCTGTGACGTGCTGCTGTGCTGCCATGGCCATTTGTGTGCCTGCAGGTGCATCCTCTTACCGTGCTGGTGCTGTTGGCCCACTCAGCTCTCCCTGCCCATGTCCCACATGAACTGTTTCACATGAATGCAGGTCAGCGGCTACGGGCGGCAAAACTGGCTGCGTGACGGCGGCAAGTTTCCTCGTGTGGATGCAGGTAAGGCTGGCAGGCTGGTTGCGCCATGCAAGGGCTGCGCTGCGGTCAGAGTTTCAGGATAACGCTGGACGATAATGAAGTGGGCTGGCCGCATTGAGCAGGTGCTGAGGAGCCGTGGCCTCTGATCCATTGCTGCCCTGCAGCCAACATCGAGGAGGCTCTGAACAAGAGCTTGGCACGGCTGGGCACAGACCATGTGTGAGTGCAGCACGTCAATTGACCGAGCTCGGGTGCAGCGCAGCTGCAGATGGATTGGATGCAGCAGCCACGGTCATGGGAGCCCAGCAGTAGCTCCACAGACCGCCCTCAAAAGTGCCCTCGGTTGGGCAGACGAGCTGCTCCGAAATCCCAGCATCACGCCCTTCACTGACCCTGCTGCAGGGACTTGCTGCAAGTGCACTGGCCCGACCGCTACGTGCCGCTGTTTGGTAAGCTGCGGGCCGGCAGCCCGCGTTGCAGGGGCGCAGCAGCCAAGCATCACGCAGGCATTTAGCCTGCATGCAGCTGCGACAGCCCCGGCAGTTTTCAGCAGGCCTTCCATCCAGATGTACTGACTGCTTCTGTCCTGCCGGACGTCTTATGTGCACAGGTGCGCAGCCGTATGACCAGGCCAACGAGCGGGAGGGTGACATCCCGTTTGAGGAGCAGCTGCGCGGGCTGGAGAAGGTGGTCAAGGCGGGCAAGGTGCGCATGCCCCTGGGGCGCAGGAGGATACTGCAGGGTTGCAGGCAAATTTTTGCTGCATTCTGCCGCAGCGTTTAGCTGCGATACAGCATGCACTGCATGCTTCCCTTGCCGCATTGAACTTGCCCGCTGCTTGCTGTTTGCCTGGCACACCGATGGTGCCGTTGCCATCTGCCCTGCAGGTGCGGTACGTCGGCGTGTCCAACGAGACGTCGTACGGCGTGATGCGCTTTGTGCAGGTGAGGGGGGTGGCATGCGAGGCATGCTGCCCTCACATGGAAGGCACCCTGCAAGGCCTAAGTACGTGAGAATTGTTGTGCGCCTACGATCTGGCAGATGCAGCAGGCCTGTGCGCCCTCTTCCCGTGCTGCCAGGCAGCGGTTGTACAGCAGTTGTGCATCCTGCCTTTAGCTGTTGATTCATGTGCGTGTCCTCTTCCAACCTGCAGGCCGCGGAGCAGCTGGGCCTGCCCCGCATTGTGTCCATTCAGAACAGCTACAGCCTGCTGGTGCGGGGACCTTTTGAGACAGACCTGGCTGAGACGTGCGCGCAGCGGCAGTGCAACGTCGGGCTGCTCGCGTACAGCCCCCTGGCAGGTGGGCGGGGGGCAGGGTGCATGCACACAAGGTGACAGCCTTGCTGGGCATACGTGCACTGGAGGTAAGGTTTGAGTGGAGAGCAGGCTGTTTCTGTCGTTTCTGCCGGCAAGCCTAGCCATGAACGCTCATAGTGGCCAGCGCCAACACTTGAACACCCTGCCCAACTTCAAACCTTGCTGCCCTTTGCGGTTCCGTTTGCAGGCGGCGCACTGACAGGGAAGTACATCGAGGGCAAGAACATTGAGAAGGCGCGGCTCAACCTGTTCCAGGGTGGGTGGCGTTAAGTTTGAGGCAGGGCAGCTGCGGGATTGGAGGCAGCTGCCGCTGCGAATGCCGCCGCTGTGTTATGTTGTTGCGGTGAGCCTGCTAGCTGGATATCAAGACAGAGCTGTGACTGGTAGGCCCAACTGACATTCACACCTCAAAATCTGTTGCTCGACCAGGCTACATGGCTCGCTACAACAAGTCGCTGGCCAAGGAGGCGGTGGCGGCATACGCTGATGTTGCGAAGAAGCACGGCCTCACGCCCACGCAGCTGGCGCTGGCCTGGGTGCACAGCCGCTGGTTTGTGGCGTCCACCATCATTGGCGCCACCACCATGGAGCAGCTGCGGGACGACATCGAGGTGCGGCAGGGTGGGGTTGAGAGGGATGGATAGGTGCAGTGGGGTGGAGGGTGTTCAGGCATGGGTGCTGGGCTCGTCAACCTGGCTGCGATTGGTGACGGCCTGCTGTTGCTTGCTGCCCGTATTTCGCAAGCAGGAACTGATGCCCCACCCCTGCTCACTACTGCATGTTCGCTGCTTGCAGGCCTTCAACGTGCAGCTCACGCCCGAGTGCCTGCAGGACATTGAATCGGTGTACCGCAAATATCGCGACCCCGCTTTCAACTGAGGGGTGGAGGCCGGTGCAGCTCTGCAGACTTGTTGTTGTAAATCACCAGTGCACGCCAGCCGGCAAGCGCACAAGGTAGAGGGCAGCGTGGGCCGAGTGCGTTGTTTGTTTATGTGGCCATTTCTCTCCCCCCAGCTTTGTGGGCCACCTGGGGTCGTGTAGTCGCCTCGTCCGACAGACATGTAGCAGCCAGCCAGCCAGCGATCCATGAAGCCAGCGGGAGGCGGGTGCTGCGGCGCCGCGGCGCGCATGGTGGGTGCTGGCAACAGGAGCCCCTGTCGCCGCCCTGCCCCTGTTGTTGCGACTTCTTGGGCAGATCGCTTGCGGCGCTCCCCCAGGCCAACCGCCGCTATGAGCGCGGAGCCGGCGGGCCTGGGCCACCGGGGCAGCGACGACCTGACCCTGCAGCTGGATGCCGCGATCTCCTCGGTGCGGGACGAGGACCTGCTGCTGCAGGGCGGCGCCCTGTCCATTGACAACATCCACAACCTGTCGAGTGAGTGGCGCCGCTGGAGGACTGCGGGGATGCCAGACGGGTGATCTGGTGCGCCACGAGGCGCCGCGCCCACCAGCCGGCCACCGCCGCCGCCGCCGCCCACCTGCCGCCGCACCCACGCCTGCCGACCTGCCTGCCCCTCCCTTGCAGCCTCGCCGCAGCAGCACCTGCCCAGCTACTCGGCCTCCTATGACGGCGAGCTGTCGAGCGGCGCGGCGCTGTACAGTGGGCCGGTGGGCCTGCCGCCCGTGACGCACATCGGCGACGTCATTCCCATGGCCCGGCCCACCAGCAGCACCACGTCCTCAGAGGCGCCCCGCCGGCCCAGCAGCAGCACCGCCGAGGACGAGGCCGACAGCGGGTGCGTGGGGCATTGCTGCACAGGGTGCATGAGGCTGCAAGGCAGCAATGCTTGCAGGCTTCTGTTGTGATGCAGGGTCTGCGTCCGCAAAATTGGTCAGCCCTGATCACCCGGCTGCTCTCCTGCTCGCAGGGTGGTGTCGCCGCTGCCGCGCACACAGAGCGGCCGCAGAGTGGCGCCCACCAAGACGGCGGCGGTGCCTTCGGGTCCCTCCTCCCGCAGCAGCAGCCGTGCCGGCAGCGGCGGCGCCGGCAGCGTGGCAGGCAGCGGCATCAGCGGGGCTGGCACAAGCACGGCGACGAGCAAGGGCAAGCTGCCCAGGTGAGCAGCGAACTGGATGTAGCAGCGCACTTGTTTGCTCGGCTGCCTGATTGCGCGCAGTATGTTTGCATCCTGCAGGCGCTGCCCTGTGTTCTGCTCCTCATTTAGCCATTCCACTGCCAACTGTGCGCAGGGTGGCCATGCTGTCCAAGCCGCCGCCCAAGAAGGAGGAGGCGCTGTCGCCGCCACGGGCAGCGCCTGCCTGGGGCTCCGCCGCCGCGGCGCGCAGCCCGTCCGGCGGCCGTGGCGCCGGCAGCACGGGGCCCAGCCCTGCCAAGGGCCCGCTCCCACGCAGCGGGTCGGCCACGCAGTGCAGCAACCCCGCTGCAGCAGCAGGCAGCGTGACGCCTCGCAGCAGCTCGGTGCCCAGCGCCAGCGGCACCCGCATCCCCCGACCAGTGGGCAGCGGCGTGAGCAGCCCGATGCCGCCCAAGGACGCCAGCCCGCCCAAGGACGCCAGCCCGCCCAAGAAGGGGCCGCCCAGCCCTCAGCGCAGCTTTGGCAGCGGCTCCCCAACCAAGCTGGCGCCCAGCCCCAGCGGTGGGCGTGCCGCCCTGTACGGCGCAGTGCCCCCATCTGCTGCTGGCGGCTATGCGGCGGCAGGCCAGCGGGCGGCGGCGGCCAAGCCGCGGTTGGCCAAGCTGGAGAGCAGCGGCAGCAGCAGAGGTTTGGGCGGTGCCTCGGGCCCGCCGCCGGTCGGCCCCTCCAAGATGGACACCCGCAAGCAGCTGGAGGACATCATGCGAGACCTGCAGGACATCAAAAAGGACCTGGGCCTGCCGGTGGGCGGCCCCCCTGCAGGCACTGCTGCGGCCGCCGAGCAGGCGGCAGGGGACGCCGCAGCAGCAGAGCCTGCGTCCTCGCAGCCAGCAGCGGCACCCACGCCAGAGCAGGCTGAGGGTTTTGGCAGCGGCGGCGGCAGCGACGGGCGTCAGATGCAGGAGGCGGCTGCTGCTGAGCCGGCGCCTGATGCGGGAGCGGCGGGGGAAAGCGCGGCTGAGGAGGCTGCGCCAGGTGGTGAGCAGGCAGGCGCCGTGCCGGCAGCGGCAGGCGACGATCAGCAGCAGCAGGCGGATGCGGCGAGCGAGGCTGCCGAGCCAGCAGCGCTGGAGCCTGCTGCTGAGCATGACCAGGCCAGTGGTGTGGCGGACGAGCCAGCGCCTGAGGAGCCAGCTGGTGTTGTGGAGCCAGCGGAGCCGCTGCCTGAAAGCACGGCGGCTGCGCACATTGAGGCCACAACCAGCCCCAAGGCGCTGGAGGTCAAGGCTGCGGCAGAGGAGCAGGCGGCGGCCAAGCAGTGCTGCGGCTGCACCATTCAATGATGGCGTGCACCGTCGCGCAATTGGGCTGCCAATGGCGCGCTATTTGTGCTTGTACCATCCCTTGCTGCGTTATTCTTCCCTGGCTAGTTTCTCCCTCAACTGTCACCAATATGCCACGCTGTACCACCTGCCTGCCTTATTTTCTGTCCGTACTGCGTCCTCCTCTCTCCTCCTCTGCTCCTCAGCTCCTCCACTGCTCTTTATGCCAGCGCTGAGACCCGCCCCAGCAGTTCAGATAGCACAGCGCTCCCTTGCAACTGATGGCAGTCGGTAGGCCAGAGAGGCGCGGCAACATGACAGGAGCATAGCTGCCTGGAATGCACAGTGTGTCACGGTGCAGCATGGTGTTGCGGTGATTAAGATGCCCGGCTGCAGGGGCGTGTATGCTGCGCGCTCACTGCCATGCAGTGGCGGCGCTCGAACAACCTTGGCGGCGGCGGTGCACCTCCGCATTGCGCGCGTTCTTGCTTTCTCTGCGCTCCTGCTGCCTGCTGCTCTCCACCAGCGACCGCTGCAGTGCTAGTTTGTGCAGAGAAGCCGGAGCGGCGTTCAGTGCTCGTCTGAACAGCGCAGGGGCGCGAGCTGCCTGGCCCATCGCCTCTGCACACCCTTCGTGGATCGGCAGCAGCCCCGGCAGCCCGCAGGCAGCGAGAAAACTGGACTTCTTCGGCTCCGGCTTCCGCAGCGCGCTCGACTCGGCCTCAGCAGAGGGAGAGATGAAGCGGCGGCGGGCTGTGGGCGTGACCAGCCCGCGGGTAGGCTTGCTGGTCGCTCTCGGCCGCCGCCGCCGCCGCCGCCGCCGCTGCCGCCTGCCTTCGCGCACGGACCATCCACATTGCCTCCTCCCCGCCCTTACGTCGCAGGCCGGCAGCAAGGATGCGAGCAAGCTTGACGCGCTCTTCAACCTGTACAAGGACAAGAGCAGCGATGAGGATGTGATCGGCCCGGAAGGTGCGCTGCTGGCCAGTGCTTGCCTCCTGTTGCGTTCCCGCCCAGCTGCCTTGCTGCCATGAACATGCCTGCTGTGCGCTGACTTGTCTGCAGCGCTGTCCTGCCTCGGGTTGCGTGTGATGCAGGTGTGGAGAAGCTGTGCAAGGACCTGAAGGTGGATCCCACCGATCGCCAGGTCCTGCTGCTGGCACACAAGGTGGGTGGGAGGGCGCGGTGGGCCAGTTGCCTCTGGGCGGGCGGGCCGGCATGGCTGGCAAGGGCGATGGACACGCTTCAGCCGAGCCGGCTAGCATGCACTGCTTCTGTTGCTGCGTACACACCAATGCTTGCCGTCATTTGCCGCCGGCGCAGGGCAGCTGCAGTCCTGCCCAAGCTTGCCTCCATTGCTTCCTGCCTTAACATGCCCTCATCTCACTCTGGCTGGCTGCGCAGATGGGGGCGCAGAAGATGGGCTTCTTCAGCAGAGAGGAGTTCAAGGCGGGGCTGAGCGAGGTGAGGAGTGTGGGAGGGCCAGTGTAAGTGGGTGGGTGTGCACCATGCCAGCAGGCGGCGGGCGGGTGCTCAGGTTGCGTGCTTGCCTTGCACACGCGCCGACTCCCTGCTCCGCCTCACTCCAAAGTACCAGGCCTGCACTTTGCTGCCATGCCATGCCATGGCATGCTATGCCACCCATGCTCCCCGCAGCTGGGCGCGACCACGGTGGCGCAGCTGCGCAAGGTGCTGCCCACCCTAGCCGCCGAGGTGGCGGATGACTTGTACGCAGAGGAGTCGCTGTATCGCTGGAGCTTCCGCTTCTGCCTCACGGTCAGTGGCTGCTGCCATCTGTGCTGCTGCTGGCACGTATGTTTCTGCCTCTGCCCAGCTGTCCAACAGCTTAGCTCTGCAGGTAGCACCGCTGAGGAGTGCGCAGTGTGTGAAGCTGCCTTGCTGTGCCATGCATGGCCAGCGCCACGCTTGCCCGCTGCTGTGCTGCTCAATGCAAGCCAAACTATGTTCCTAAATGCTGCAGGAGCCGGGCCAGAAGATCATTGATGTGGACACGGCGGCGCAGATGCTGCAGCTGGTGCTGCCGCAGGTGCGGGCGTGGGGTGAAGGTTGTTGTGGTGTCAAGCAGCATTGGAAACAGCACGCAAACGTGCTGCTGAAAGGTTAATGGAATGCTTGCCTTTCAGCGTTGCGTTGCCTCGCCGGCTGGCAGGCCGGCAGCTTTGGTTCACAGCCTCCCGCCCGCTACACCGTACGGCCTGAAGCTGCTCTCCCTCCCACCTGCCGTGGCTGCTGTAGGCCAGGTTTGTGGAGGAGTTCTGCACATTCCTCACAGCCCAGGCAGAGTACAAGAAGATCAACGCGGACCAGTGGCTGAAGTGAGTGGGGCACCGCACCTCTGGGCAGGCAACCTGTGCTGCATGGAGTGGGAGGGCTGCTTGCGACCTTTCCTGCACTTGCGCAGCACCCGCTCGCCTTGACCTCCCTTCCTCACAGCCACACCTCTCAAGCCCTGCACCCGCAACATTCCACCCACCCTCACTCCTGCCTCACCTCCATTCTTCCCACCCCGCCCCCTCCTCAACCTCGCAGCTTCCTCAAGTTTTCGCGCGAGGTGCGGGACGACCTCTCAAACTACGAGGACAATCCCGCGGTGCGCCTGCTGGGTATAAGATGGATTGAGGGCTGGCAGTTGGCTCCAGCGGCTCCTGCGCGGCTCCCTGGCTGCGACTCATTGGCTGTAACTCAACTGTTTGCAGCATGAGATTGGCACGTTGCATCCGGCCACATGCCATGCGTTGACGCCTGCTGCCTCGTCTGCCCCTCTTCGTGCCTCGCAGTGGCCGCTGCTGCTGGACAACTTTGTGGAGCACCTGCGCAAGCAGCGCAGCTGAGTGCCAGGAGGGAGTGGGGCGAGGCCGCAACGCACTGCGGGCGCCATCAGCTGCGGCAAAGCATGCCCCACCGCCCTGCCCAACCTGTGCCAAATGCCAAACTCCCTGCACATGCGTCCACGCGGCCACGCCTGTACAAACATCACAGCTTGAAACTGCTCCCTACAGCTAGCCATCTGAGTGTGTTCATCCCTGCCAATTCCACGCCATTTCGTTCCCCCTGCCTGCTCAGTCTCCCTGCTAGCTCGCCGTCATTCGCTCCTGCCTCCTGCTGGGTGGCTTCATGCACCCGACCGCCCCGAGTGTTCAAATGCGCATGTCAAACAATCAACTGCAAATCAACCAGTGAGTGAGAAAACGTCGGTCCTTTGGCTGTCTCAGCAAAAGGCGGTTAGGAAAGGGAGTAAGTGTGGGGGTCTAATCTCAGCCGGCGCTGAGCTGGCGCTCACCCCATAGGTGAGGCGCCCGCTCACATCAGCTGCCGCAGCACCCCGACTGCGGTGCTCATCGCGCTTGGTTCGACCACTCATGCGTGCTCGCGCAATCCGGCCTCCATCTAAGCTGGCCTGCCGGAGCTGCCATCGTTGGACCCGCCGCTGGTGAGTGAGTTTGCGCCTGGAGGCTCGCAAACCGTCTAGAATGCCTCTGCGAACGTCTAGCTGCGCGCTGCAAGCTGACAGGGGCTGCGCCGGCTGCTGCGAGTGCGCCGCCCGCACCCGCCCCTGCCACCGCTCGCTGGCGGCATGCTCAGGGCAGCCCAGGCAGAGCTGCAGTCACGGCCACATTAAAGCGACGTGCTTGTTTGCCTGAATACACTGGGGTCACTCAACACCATAGCAAGCGGACCGTTGGGCAGCAAGTGACGCTCCAGGCCTCGACAGCATGTGTCGCCGGCTGCATGGCATCGTGGCAGCACCCCACCCAGCTGTTGCACTGAACTTCCATTGTTCCTTCCTGCCCCTGACTCGATGCCACACGGCTGCAAGAAACCAGTCTGTCTGTCGGCACGCGCCTTTCTGCCATGACCTCCATCCGTGGTGAGCTGCGAGGCAACAGGGGCTTTGTCGATTGCCAGCTGAGAGTTGGGTGGCATAAAGTGCAACTGGGTGTGGTTAAGCCTGTCTGGATGATGCCTCTGGACGGACTGCAGCGCTCCACTGGGGCTTCACGATTCGGCGGTGTTTTTACAGCTGCTGGGCCACGCTTGACCAGCAGCACCTGAGCAACATTGCGCATGCACATGCGCCGGTTGATGCGTCGGCCAGCGCCGCCCACAGCGCCCATCCCATGTTGTTCATTTCCGTGCGCACTCACCCAGCCCACTGCCCGGCCCCTTGCCTGTGTGCAGCCCCACACAATCCTGTTCGGAAGGCCACGAAGAAGCCCAGGCCGGCACTGTTGCACAACGGGCTGGCGGAGCTCGGCTCAAACAACCAAGCCGTGCATCGGCAACTGGGCGCAGGCTGCGGCGTGACAGCCCCAGCTCCCGCTCAAACGATGCTGCTTCTTCTGAATTGCCTGCATCCCCTAGCCAGCGTAGCTCATGGGCGTTGTTGGCCCTTGGCCTTTGCACTGCCGCTCAGCAGCCGGCGCCTTGCAGCGGCAGGCGGGAAGGGCGGCGGAGGCAGGGTCAGAGTTAGGTCGCTCCCCTCCTGCCGGGCGATTTTTCCCGCGATCACGCTCTCACAGGGGCAGAAATCAGGGGTCCTCCGAAGCTTGTGCTGCGACAGCACGCAGCAGGTTACACGCAGCCTGGGCACGCTGCGGGCTGACAACCCCAAGCGCCGCCCCGCGTTCGCATCTGTTTCCAGCCTGACATCCCATCCAGCAGCTTTCCAGCCACTCGGCACTTGCCCCCAGCCCAACACACAGCTGCAACCATGGTGGTGCGTTCCGGCCGTTGCTGCTGCCGTCCTGGGCTTGCGCGCAGCGGGAAAGGGAGGGCGAGGAGCGCGCAGAACCATCAGAGCCGCCTGGGCAGCGTTTCGCACAGCGCGAGCTGCAAGCACACAGATCTGGTGTTTCGCAAGCCCCGCACCGCCCCATGGCGACACTTGCTGCCTCCTCCGGCCACGCCGGCGCCCGCACGCCCTCACGCCGCCGCTCCGGCGCCGCCTGACCTCTGCCCTGTGCCCTGCAGATGGCATCCTTCTCCAAGGTCATGTCCGTGATCGGCCCCGTGGTGAGTAGGACGGCCCCGGGCGCGGACAAGACGCAGCCATGAGCATGGTGAACTGCTACCCCGCTGCCCGCGTGTGTTGCGTGCAGCACCGCGCCCCACACCGGCGTCACACACCCGCCCTGCCCCTCCCCCTGCCCCCTGCAGGCTGCGGTGAGCGCCGGCCTGTACTACATTCAGCGCGGCATCTGGCCCCTGGGCCGCACCCTGAACAACGAGGTGCGCGGCGCAGCAGCACAGGGGGGGCAGCCGGCGCCCGCCCGGTCCCAGATTCTGCCGGATTCTGCTGGATTTGAATTTGCGTGTGTGGCATGCTCGCCCGTGCCGCCGCCGTGCCTGACCCTGCTGCCTGCCCCGTCGTGCTGCCCTGCAGTGGTTTGCGGCCAGCGAGAGCCTGATGAGCGCCATGCCCCGCCAGGGCAGCGCCACGCCGGTGAGGGCATGCAGCCTCCGCTCTGCGACAGCTGGGAAAGGATTGTAGCCTGGTGTGGCCCGTCTGAAGTCGTGTATTGTATGAATGGCGGGCATGTTTGCCCCAGACCGTGTTATCAGCAGAGCTTGCGACAGCTGCCTGCGTTGGCACCGCTCTGGCCTGCATGTTGCTCTGCTCTGCCCCCCTCCCGCTAATGCCTGCTCCTCTGCTGGCTTCCACTGGTGCAGGTGCGCATGAACCCCATGTCGGAGAAGATCAACATGAAGAGCGTCACGTACTGAGCGCCTCGCTGGCAGCCCCCATGGTCTGAGGCGGCCCGCTGGCAGCGGCAGGGGCCTGAGGCCCCACACCCCGCAGCCGCGTGCGCCTCGGCTGGGCGGGCCAGAATCGCTGCCCCTCTTACTACACTGAGTTTTCGACTCAAATTTATGTCCTATGCACTCACCCCTTTGGTTAACCCTGTAGCGCTTGCCTCGCACCCCCGCCCGCCGGGGAAGCCCGCTCTGTACCTCTGTGCCATGTCTGTATACACGCTTTTGCTGGCGCGTCTGGGGTGTGTTAAGCTGCGCACCTAACATAAATATAGAGCAGAACGCAGAAGGTTGGCAGAAGGTCAGGGAGGTTGAGAGTGGCTAACGTGAGAACTGATTTGGACATGTGCAAGTGAAATGGGGCACAGGGGAAGACAGGAGGCACGGTGTGGAGTAGAGGCGAGCAACAATGCTGCATGGCGGGAGTAGATCACAGTGGGGTGCCACGTATGGCTGCCAGCCAGCCCTACCGCCGCACCTCGGCGCAGGCAGCCAGCAGCTCCACCTCTCCGCCCGTGTGAGGCACCGCTGTGACCCCACGTGCCGCCAGCACGCGGCAGGCCACCAGCGCCGAGCCAAGCAGCTGGTGGGGGCTGTTGACCGAAGCGCGGCCGGTGTGCACAGGTGCCGGGACCACCGCCGCCTGCGAGCCCTCACCCTGCCGCCGAGGGCTGACTGCGCCGCCTCCCCGCCGGTCAAACAGCACAATGAAGTCGCCGAACGACAGCTGCATGAGGCGGGCAGGGATGCCGGCCCGCTGCAGCGCATTGGCTGCCGCCTCTGCCGCTGCCCGCAGGTCCCGGCTGACGGCCGCCGTTGCGTCACCGCTAGCTGTGCCTGCCTCGATGCTTGGGGGCACGGTGGCAGGCGGGCCGGGCTGCTGCGCTAAAAGCTCGCCCTCTGCTGCCAGCTGCTGCTGCCGCTGCTGCTGCTGCTGCTCGGCCGCCATCCACACAGGCAGGATGGCGGTGGCGGCGTCCGATGCCACGGGGTCCAGCCGGTGCTCCGCACTGTGCAGGCAGCAAAGGATGCCAGATAGAACCTCACATCAGCATGCTAGAAAAGCTGCACAGAACTCCCCGCTCTCGCTGAGACAGAAGCAGGAACAGCTTGCCAGCGAGCCCTCACCTGTGCAGCGTCGTGGCCTCGCGCAGCAGGCGGCGCAGGCGCGGCTGCGATGGCACGCCGTCCGGCAGGCGCTTGGCGCGGAAGGTGGTGTGGCGGTACAGCCGGCAGCCGTACTGCTCCAGTACCGCCAGCGCCCACACCATCAGCACGAGGTCAGGCACGTTGAGCACCTGCGCAGCGGGAGGGGAAGTGCATATGGTGGGTGGGCGCCGGCACAGCTGTTGTTTTCCAGGCAGCCTCTGTGCATGCACGGCAAACCAATGCATGCGTGCCAACCTCGCCTCCCGCAACCCCATATCCCCCGCCCAACTTAGCGGCCCTTCTGGCTTCCCCGCCCACCCTTCCTGCGCACCGTGCGGTTGCCGCGGGCGTGGGAGAGGCGGAAGTAGAGGTCGTCGCAGATGGCCTCCAAGTGCTCGGCATCCGGCACGTGCCCCACATGGGCGCAGCCCCACAGCAGCTTGGCCAGCCAGGACACAGGCACGGCGCCTGGTCCTGCGGCCGCCACCTGGCTGACACAAGCGTCCAGCAGGGAATCTTCAGCTCGGTACCCCAGCGTGGCCAGCGCGCTGACCGCCATGCACAGCAGGCTGGCATCGCAGGAAGCCACACCGCCTGCCAGGCGAGCGGCGGCAGCCTCCAGAAGCGCCGGTGGGGGCGGGGTCGGCAGCTGCACGTGGGCCAGCGCCCACAGCAGCTGGCTGACCTCGCCGGGGTTGAAGGCGCCCATGTGGCGGGCGGCTGCCGGCAGCAGGCTGTGCACCAGACGAGGGGCGGCGGCAACCCGCAGCTTGGCGGCCGCATATGCCAGGCTGGACACTGCATGGGGCTCCTCCCGCCGGCTGCGGCTGCGCCCTGCCGTGCCTGCCGCCGCGCCGTCCTTGGCTGCTGCTGCTGCTGCTGCTGCTGCTGCTGCTGCTGGCTTTGCCGGCGCGTGCTGCTCGGCTGCGAGCACAGGCAGTGCATCAGCCACTGCCACAAAGAAGGCCTCAGCTGGGTGCTGCAGCTTGGAGAACGCCCATGCTGCAGTCGCCACAGTCTGCAGGTTCAGCTGCTCCTGATCGTCCTGGGTCGCCACAGCTGCCGCACCACCGGCTGGCGCACCTGCTGCTGCTGCTGCTGCTGCACCGCCCGCCGCGCACTGCTGCACTGCCGCCGTGAAGCGCTCGGCTGCTGCCTCCAGCAGCTGATCACCCGGGTGCTGCCTCAGCGCAGCAAACGCCCAGAGCAGCATGGAGAGGCCCTGAAGTGTGAAGGGCTCCTGTGCCTGAGCCGTCGCCTGCTGCCCCTCCCCGCTACTTCCCAGCTGCTGCTGCTGCTCCTGCTGCTGCTCACCAGTCTGCTGCTGCTGCATGTGCTGCAGGGCAAAGTCGGCAACGGCAGCCATGAGCGGCGTGCCGTCGGGGGTGCTGGGCCCACCCGCCGGCAGGCCGCGGTTGGGGTGCACTCCCAGCTTGGCAAAGCTCCAGGCCAGCATGGCCACCGCCTGCACAACAAATGAAGACGGGAACGGCGAGTGTCACACTGCCCGGCAATGAAGCATGCTTGCAAATGGCAATGTCATGACAGCCCCGATGTCCACATGCCGTCGCAGGCAGCAGGGGCGGCAACCCCAACCCCTGCAGGGCAGCCACAGCAGCCAGCTCCCCCTGCCCTTGCCTGTGTGCTGTACTGCGGCAGGTTCATTGCCATGTGCTCCGCCGCGGCATCCAGCAGCTCATGCGGCGTGAAGTTCAGGGCGGCATAGCTGCGCAGCACCATGGCCATGGACTGCAACGCCACAGGCAAGCAGGCAGTGTCTGATATTAGCGGCATGTTACAAGCAGCAAGTGGGTCTCGATTAGGGGCATGCGCAAAGGAAGGGCATGCACAGCTTGGTTGGGTGCTGGTATAATTCAGCCTCCCTTGCAAAGTGCCACCCACCTGGGGCGGCATGCGCTGCCACATGCTGCGCAGCACAGTGGCGAGGTCCGACAGCAGGCCACCTGCGCACCGGGGCAGCAATGCAGCTTGCATGAGTGAGAGCAGCGGCTCAAGCCAGCTGGGTGCATGTGCAGCCTGCACTGGCAGCCACGCAGCATGGACGCACCAAGTGCATGTTCGGCTCATGGCACGGCATGCCATGCCATGCCCAGGACATGATATGCCATGCCATGTCATGCCATGATCTGCCAAGCCATGCCATGACATGGGAACACTACACGCTATTACCCCCGTTCCCAGGCTCACCGCTGTAGTAGGAGGCCTCGGCCAGCCCCCACACCAGGCGTGCCAGGTCAGCAGGTTCAAGCTCATACAGCTGCACAGCCGCCCGCCCCCTCAGCGCCGACTCCACACGCCGCAGCAGCGAGCGGGGCGGGCGGTAGCCCAGCCGGCCGAATGCCCACAGCGCCCAGGCCAGTGCCACAGGCGAGCAGGCGGAACCAGACGCCTGAGGTGCAAGCAGCTGCTCCAGCCGGCGGGCCGCAGCGTCCAGGGCCGGCGGCGGCAGCTTGTGCCGCACGGTGGCAAATGCTGCACAGAGGGCAGGCAGCGGGGCTGGTTGGGCAGCTTCAGCAGATCAGAAAAAAAAATGGATCGCTTGGCCAAGCATTTGGGTTTATCAATAACCATCCACATCATCAGCAGCACTAAAAAGCATCATGATTCAACGCAGCAGCCAGCAGCCAGCCAGCGCACCTGCCAGAAGCGTGGCAATGTCACGGTCCGCCAGCTGGGGCGCGCGCTGCTGCAGCTGGGTGCCGAGCGCCTCAAGTAGCTCGGGGCTGCAGTGTGGCGTGCGCTCACAAGCCACAGCAATCATGCCCAGCTCCTGCGGGCTGAAGCTGCCCAAGCGGGGCGCTGCTTCGGCATGCAAGGCATGCGCGAGCTGCTCCAGCACTGGGTGCCTGCCCGGCAGCTGGCTGACGCCCCAGGAAATGTTGGCCAGCCCCTGGGAGTTGAGGCTGGGCAGCTGGTGCAGCACCGCCGCTGCTGCGGGCTCCAGAAACTGTGGGACGAAGCGGACGGGCAGGGGGAACAGAAAGTTCATGCGCTACAGCGGGAGTAATAGTGGGCACAGTTGACAAACAGCAGCATGGCATGGCAATCCAAGCAGTCACACAAGCATTCATTGTGAATTCCCAAAACAACAAACATGCACCGGCCCCTGAAGGCAAAGGCCTGCTCACCGCTTCGCTTGGCGCCCAGCGCAGGGCACCCAAACTGTAGAACAGCGAGCTCAGCTGGCGAGGGCCTAGCCCTGCCAGCAGCTGGCTGCCTGCTGCGCCCGCTGCCTCGTCGCTGTGGTTGCCCAATGCGGCATCAGGCTGTGGGGTGGCGCTCGTGCTGCGCTGCCGCCGCTGCCGCTCCTGCTGGCCCTCGCGGCTGCCGCCACCCACCAGCATGGCTTCAGTGATGCCGTGCAGCAGCGGCTGCGAGCGGAAGGCTGCCTTGGCGCACACCCACAGCAGGCTGGACAGCTGGGCCATGGTCAGCTGGGCGAGCCAGGGCGGCAGCGCCGGCTGCGCAACTGGTGCCGCTGCGGCTGCTGCTGCCAGCTCGCGCTGCTGCCGTTCCACCAGAACATTGACTGCAGCCAGCAGGCTGTCCCTGCCATCCTCGCTGCCCAGCCGGGTCAGATCCAGCAGCGCATTGGAGGCCTGGGCGGGCGCCACAGCCGGCAGCCGCCGCACTAGCTGGTCTGCCAGCTCATCAGGGAGCGTCTGTGGAGGCCGCAGGCCCAGCCCCCTGCAGCAGGCCAGCACGCTGACAAGCGAGCGGATGTGCAGCTTGGCCGCGCCGTGCTGCAGCACACGGAACAGGCGCGGCAGCGACGGGTGCGCCGCCACTGCCGCCCGCTCGCTGCCGGCGCCGCCGCCTGCCTGGCCCAGCTTGTTCAGCTGGTACAGTGCTGCCGCTGCTGCCGCTGGCGGCATGTCATCCTCCGTGCCGCCATCCAGCAGCGCTAACACGCCGTCTATGCTGCGCTGCCGCAGAATTGCTGCCTCCAATTCAGACTGCTGCACGCCGCTTGCTGTGGCACCTTGCTGGTGCCGCCGCCGCTGCCGCCCCTGCGTGCGTGGCTGGCCTGCATGCTGTGATGTCAGCTGCGCTGCTGCCGCTAGATGATCACCCGCTGCTGCTGGCCTGGACGGAGGTGCCCCACGAGCCCTGCTGCCACTGGTGCTGCTGCAGACCGGGCGGCAGCGGCGGCGGCGACCGGCGGCGGCGGCGGCGGCGGCAGGGGGGAGAGCCGCTGGCGTCGCAGCGCGCTGGCCAACCGCTTGCGGGAGTGTTTTATAGTGCGTGAGCTGCGCTGCGCCGCCCCTGGCGCCGGAGCTGGCGGTGCCCAAGCTTGGCCAGGCCCGCGCCGCCAGGCTTGCAGCCGCCATTCCCGGCGGCAAAGCAACCACAAACGGAATCCGAAAGTGATGCACTGGTCGACTGAGGTGCAGCGTGCACGCCTTTGGGTGTTGAGCTGGCGCCGCCTCTCCGCCGCCACTGCTGCCCAGGCTGCAAGACGTTAAGAGCCATCCTTGTGTGCTCTGCCTGCTGCATTCGGACTGGTCTGCCTTGATGCCTGGCAAACACTCACGGTTGCGAGGATGTCTCAGTACAAATTCCAGGGCAAAACACATCCGGCGCTGCCTCTTCCACCACCTCATCTGGCATGGCACCATGCGCTCACTGGTCTCAGCTAACAGTGTCCGCCTTGGCAGCGCTGCCAAGTTTGAAAGGCCTCAAGACGAGGTAAGGTGCATGAAAGGCAGGCAGGAACAAAGGCGGGAAAGCATTATCAAAGGGCAGTGTTGCGTCACGCGGTTCATGTAGGGCAAGCAGCAGGGAGAGGAGAGCACAACAAAAGTGGAGACAAAGGAAAGCATCAAAGGCAGCAAAGGAATGTCGAGCGCCAGGTGAGGGTGCCATTCAGGCAGCAGCAAGGTTGTCCTAGAGGCAGGGGCAGTCATGCGTGTGCCGCAGGTGCATGCACCCTCTGGGCCTCCAGCTCAATGCACATGCGGTGTGCATCCTGTGCCACCTCCCAGTCGGGAGCGTACTGGTGATATTCGGCCATGTAGTCGCAGAAGCCGCCGCCGCCGCCGCTGCCGCTGCTGGCGACACCGCCCATGACGCCCTGCGCAGTGAGTGTTGGGTTGGGGACTTCAGCAGCCATGGCAAACGGACGAGGCAAGGCTGCCGGCTAACGCAAAGATCGCTGCAGCCGTCAGAAAGGCGCATGCCACGGAAGAGTGTTGCTCACCAGCTTGCATAGGTCGCCAAAGCGGCACTTGCCTGTGCGCATCCATTCCAGGTAGTCGCTGGGCTTGGGGCTGCGGAAGAGGGCAGTGGATTGAGCTGGGTGTGCAGGTACACATCAAGAGGCCACCAAAGGCAGGTGGGTGCGTGCCGCATGCCATGCCAGCCATGCATGGAGCAACCCCATCAGCTGCCGAAGCAAGGCAACCCTGCAGCAAGCGCCTCACCCATGCAGGTGCACGGTGCGGGCGTCATCACGGAAGCGGAAGTACATCATGGCGTTGAACTTCTGTTGAAATGGAAAGGGCATGGCAAGAGCAGCCGTGCGTCAGTGGCAGCTGCAAGGTTGCTGGGGTGTCGCATGAACGCGCCTACCTGCCCATTGAGCCCCGCTGCCACTCTGCCCACCCAGGCATGTCCCCTCGCAGCCTGCTCACCCTGCTGATGGGGTGGCCCTTGATTTCTCTCTCGTAGTACTGATTGAAGGCGCCCTGGTCCAGCGAGCTGTACGCTGCAGCGCAAGTTCGGGTGTGGCCAGTGGATAGCAAGGTGAGTGAGCAGCCCTGCCATGCAGTGCGGCCAGTTCGACAGGAGCACTTGCCATCGTTTTCACAAAATACTGATGGTACAATGCCCCTCCGAGGGAGTCCCGTGCAGCACGCCCCAACACCAAGTCAAGCCACCCTGCTCACATCCAAAGTACAGCCCGTTGTGCTGGCTCAGGATCCAATTGATGAAGTCCGTGTTGGTCTGCTTCATGTATGGCAGGTTGTAGAGCTGCACGCCGGCATTGTAGGGGAACATGTTCATCAACTCGTACCTGCTTGCATGGGAGGGTGGAAATGCAACTAGTTGGTCAGCAGCTGCAAAGACTTGCAGGGTCGCCACATCAGTGCATGTACAATGCACAGGCAGCAGGAGGGTCCACAGCTCACCCCATGCCAATGGCGGTGGGCAGTGGCACGCCCCAGTCGATCAGTTTCATGCGCTTCCGGAAGTACACGTCGCAGTCTGCAGGGAATGGCGGGGGCACACCAGGCTCAGACGAGGTGCGACCAGGGCTCATCAGCAGGGTGCGGGGCAGGCGAGCGTGGGCAAGCTGCTTGCCTTTTGTCTCAATCTCAGCCAGCCGTGTGCCCACCTGTGAACAGCACATAGTTGTACTGATCCAGCTCCTCCAGCTTGGGGATGTCGATGCGAAGGAAGGTGGAGACCATGGAGTCGGTGTTGGCGTACAGGTGCGAGAATGCCTGCAGGAAGAGGGGGCAGGCAAGCGGCTGAGCAGCGTTAATTCTGAGTTCAAGCCATGGCATATACCCTTCGCCCCGATCGGCTGCAACAAACCCACCTTTTTGTCCTCCGCATCAATGCTGCCTGTCTTGCTTTCCTGAATGAGCGCATCCTTCCAGGCCGGTGTGTGCTGCAACCATGAGGATGCGCAGAGAGTTGCAGCATTCACTGAGGCATAGCAACAGTATGCTGCCAGGTTGACTACTTGTGACTAATGCCGCATACAGGCAGGCAGCACATCCCATCAGCCCAGCCTGCATGCACCTGGATCATTGTGACGCCCTTGTTGGCCAGCCACTTGTAGATTTCCGAGGAAGCAGAGCCGGTGAACAGGCAAAAGGGCTTCATGTGCGCCACCTGGCCAGCCAAGAGGGACGGAGCAAATGCTGGTGGACAGTGCACACATGTGGCAAAGCAAGGGCAACAAGGTGCAAGCGGCGACGACAACACCAAGCTGCGATGCGCACCTCAATGGCCGAGTTCACAGCGGCTTTCAGCATGTGCTCATACTCGGTGCCCGCGGACCAGTCGTTGTATGTCAGCACCCAGGGCAGCCTGCATCACAAGGCAGAAAGCCACGGGATCACACGTGGCTGCAAAATGTGAGCAGCGTCACACAACGCGCAGACAAACTGCCGTTGCAACCTGCTTCCTGCAAGGCAAGCAATGCTCCTCCCTGGAGTATGCAGGCACTCACTGGTACAGCGGCATGTAGGCCTCCAGCGGGATGTTGCCGCCGTTGTAGTAGGTGGCGTACCGCCCCACCTGCCACCGCTCCATGATCAGCAGGGCATCCGGCAGCGCCACGCTGTGGCCAACAAACTGGTACGCTTCTAGAGCAAGGTAGAACTGGATCTGCAGGGCGTTGCATTTCTCGGTATGTAGGATCGAGTCATCTGGCAAATGACTAGGCAAGCCCAGAGGTGTGCCTTTCAACTGCTGGTCATGCACTGCAAATGCACCCTTGTGACCACATAAGGCTGGTCATCTGCAACCCACCAGTGCGGCGGCCTCGGGAATCAAAGGGGTCTTGCGGGTGCGGATGCCAGGAATGTCGTCCCACAGTGCAATCTTGTACCTGCAGGGCAGCAGGCAGGCGCAGCACGTTTGCTACTGCTGCACACAGGTTGCAGCCATTCTGAGCAAACTGCCGGACCCTTTCAACAATGCGTCT
>VFQQ010001819.1_pt1 | contig 27340 bp, 20 predicted proteins | sample 3512341 | NCBI WGS metagenome assembly VFQQ01 (sample SAMN10412373, study PRJNA504923) | tailings metagenome | isolation source: Relicate 2 Philex TSF1 revegetated site | place: Philippines: Tuba, Benguet | collected 2017-08-29
CGCGTTGTCGGTGCCGTGCACATGCTGGCTGATGCCCATGCCCCACAGGATCATGCTGCCGCCGCTGGTGGCGTACAGGCGCGCCACCTCGCGCACGGTGGCGGCCGGGATGCCGGTGACGGGCTCCATCGCCTCCGGGCTGAAGGCGCGCACGTTCTGCTCCAGCGCGGCGTAGCCCTCGGTGCGTGCGGCGATGAACCCGGGGGCTGCCAGCTGCTCGACCACGATCACGTGCATCAGCGAGTTCAGCAGCGCCACGTCGCTGCCGGGCCTGAACATCAGGTGGCGGTGGGCGTGGCGCGCCAGATCGCTGCGGCGCGGGTCGATGACGATCAGCTTCGTGCCCTGCCGGGTCGCGTTCTTGATCCAGCTCGCCGCCACCGGATGGTTCACCACCGGGTTGGCGCCGATGACGATCACGACCTCGGCCTTCAGCACGTCCTTCACCGGGTTGCTGACCGCGCCGGAGCCGATGCCTTCGAGCAGCGCCGCCACGCTGCTGGCGTGGCACAGGCGGGTGCAGTGGTCGACGTTGTTGCTGCCGAAGCCCAGGCGCACCAGCTTCTGGAAGAGGTAGGCCTCCTCGTTGCTGCCCTTGGCACTGCCGAAGCCGGCGAGTGCGTCGCGGCCGTCACGATCGCGGATGGTCTTGAGCACGCCGCCGGCACGCGCCAGCGCTTCTTCCCAGGTGGCTTCGCGGAAGTAGCTGCGCGCGACCACGGGGTCGCTGACCAGGTCGGCATGTTTGGGCGCGTCGTCGCGGCGGATCAGCGGCACCGTCAGCCGCTGCGGGTGGCGCGCGTAGTCGAAGCCGTAGCGCCCTTTCACGCACAGGCGCCCCTCGTTGGCCGGGCCACCGCGGCCTTCCACGAAGAGGATGCGGTCGTCCTTCACGTGGTAGGTCAGCTGGCAGCCCACGCCGCAGTAGGGGCACAGGCTCGCCACCTGCTTGTCGGGCACCGCCAGCGCCGCGTCCTTGGCCGGTGACAGCGCGCCCGTCGGGCAGGCCTGCACACATTCGCCACAGGCCACGCAGGTGCTGGCGGCCATGGCGTCGTCGATGTCGAACACGATCTTCGCGTGCTGGCCGCGCGAGGCCAGGCCGATCACGTCGTTGGCCTGTTCGTCGCGGCAGGCGCGCAGGCAGCGGGTGCACTGGATGCAGGCGTCGAGGTGGACGGCGATGGCGGGGTGGCTGAGGTCGGCGGGCAGGGCTGCGCGCGCGGCGAAACGTGGCACGCCGACACCGAGCTTGCCCGCCCAGTGGTCGACCTCGTTGTGGCGCGTGTGTGCGGCTTCCGGCAGGTCGCTCTGCAGCAACTCCAGCACGAGGCGCTGCGACTTCAGCGCACGTTCGCTGGTGCTGCTGACCACCATGCCGGCGGTCGGCTGGCGGCAGCAGGAAGCCGCCAGCGTGCGTTCGCCCTGCACTTCCACCACGCAGGCGCGGCAGTTGCCGGCGGGTGTGAGGCCTTCGCTGTGGCACAGGTGCGGGATCTCGACGCCCAGGCGCTTGGCCACCGCCCAGATGGTTTCGCCCGGTGCTGCGCTGGCTTCGCGGCCGTCGAGCTTGAAGGTGACGGCGCCGCTCACTTGCGAACCTCCTGCGGAAAGTAGCGCAGCACGGTGTCGAAGGCGTTGGGCGCGGCCTGGCCCAGGCCGCAGATGGACGCGTCGCGCATCACCTGGCCGAGGTCACCCAGCAGTTCCTGGTCCCATTCGGCCTGCTGCATCAGCACGCCCGCCTTGGCGGTGCCGGCGCGGCAAGGCGTGCACTGGCCGCAGCTTTCGTGCTCGAAGAAGCGCATCACGTTGCGCGCCGCGGCCGCGGCGCTGTCGGCCTGGCTGAGCACGATCACCGCGGCCGAGCCGATGAAGGCGCCATGCGGCTGCAGCGTGTCGAAGTCGAGCGGCACGTCGGCCAGCGACGCCGGCAGGATGCCACCCGAAGCGCCCCCGGGCAGGTAGCCGTAGAGCGTGTGCCCCTCGGCCATGCCACCGCAGAACTCGTCCACCAGTTCCCGCAGCGTGGTGCCGGCCGGCGCCAGCTTCACACCGGGGTTCTTCACACGCCCGCTCACCGAGAAGCTGCGCAGCCCCTTGCGGCCATGCCGGCCCTGCGAGGCGAAGGCCTCCGGCCCCTGCTCCACGACCTGCCGCACCCAGTACAGCGTCTCGAAGTTGTGCTCCAGCGTCGGCCGGCCGAACAGGCCCACCTCGGCCACATACGGCGGCCGCAACCGCGGCAGGCCGCGTTTGCCCTCGATCGATTCGATCATCGCGGACTCTTCGCCGCAGATGTAGGCCCCGGCGCCGCGGCGCAGTTCGATCTGCGGCAGCTGGCCGGCAAACTCGGCCTGCAAGGCTGCCAGTTCTGCCTGCAGCATCGCACGGCAGCCGTGGTACTCGTCGCGCAGGTAGATCACCACGTGTTCGATGCCCACGGCCCACACCGCGACGAGCAGGCCTTCCAGGAAGCGGTGCGGGTCGCGCTCCAGGTAGAAGCGGTCCTTGAAGGTGCCGGGCTCGCCTTCGTCGATGTTCACCGCCATCAGCCGCGGCGCCGGCATGCCACGCACGATGCGCCACTTGCGGCCGGCCGGGAAACCCGCGCCGCCCAGGCCGCGCAGGCCGGCGTGTTCGAGCGCCTCGATCACGCTGTCCGCCGTGCGGGCACCCCCGCGGCAGGCCTGCCACAACGCATAACCACCGGCCGCGCGGTAGGCGTCGAAGCCGAGGTGGCCGGTGACCGAGTCGGTGTGCACACCGCCGGCCACCACCGCCTGCACCGCGCTGGCCGTTGCCGGTGCCACGGGCCGCTGGTGCACCACCGCCACCGGCGCCGTATCGCAGCGGCCCACACAAGGCGCCGCGATCACGCGCACGCCGGGGCCCAGCAGCGCCGGCAGCTTGGCCATCAGATCAGCCGCGCCGGCCATCTCGCAGGGCAGCCCGTCACACACCCGCACCGTGAGTGCCGGTGCCCCGGGCACGCGACCCTCGGCGTCTTCCTTCACGACCTCGAAGTGGTGGTAGAAGCTCGCCACCTCGTAGACCTCGGCCTGGGAGAGCTTCATCCACTCGGCCAGCGCCGCCAGGTGCGGCGCCGGCAGGCAGCGCAGGCGGTCGTTGACCAGGTGCAGGTACTCGATCAGCAGTTCGCGGCGCGGCGGCCCATCACCGAAGGCCTGACCCAGCCACTGCCGCAACTCGTCGCGCACCGCGGGCAGCACGGTGCGGCCCTTGGGCAACGCGCGCTTGCGCTCACGGGTGGGGGGCACCGCTTCGATCGGGATGGTCTTCACAGGCCCGGAGATTAGCGCAGCTACGATGCTGCCCATGCCGCACAGCACCGCCGCCGACACCTGGCCGCACGCCGCCATCCTGGTGGTGGACGACGAGCCCGGCATGCGCAACTTCCTCGTCAAGACGCTCACACCGCGCGCCGGCTCGGTGCTGGCAGCGGCCAGCGCCGAAGAAGCTGAAGCGCTGCTCGCACGCCACCGCTTCGACCTCGTGATCCTGGACATCACGCTGCCCGGCAAGAGCGGCATCACGCTGCTGCACGAGATGCACGAGCAGGGCAACGCCGCCGAGGTGGTCTTGATCACCGCCTTTGCCGACCTCGACACTGCCATCGAGGCGCTGCGCGCCGGCGCCGGTGATTTCCTGCTCAAGCCCTTCCGCACCGCGCAGGTGCTGGGGGCCTGCCGCCAGGTGCTGGACCGCGCGCGCCTGAAGCGCGAGAACTGGGTGCTCAAGCGCGCGCTGCAGCAGCGCACCGTGGTGGCCGATGGTCTGGTGGGCAGCTCCATCGTCATCAAGGGCCTGCAGGCCGCGCTGCAGCGTGTGGCCGCGGTGGACAGCACGGTGCTGCTCACCGGCGAGTCGGGCACCGGCAAGGAGCTGGCCGCGCTGGCGCTGCACCGCCTGAGTCCACGCGCCGCCGGGCCCTTCGTGCCGGTGAGCTGCGCCACCACGAGCCCGGAGCTGATCGAGGCCGAACTCTTCGGCGCCGCACGGCCCGAGCGCCGCGACGGCCTGCTCACCTACGCGCAGGGCGGCACGCTCTTCCTCGACGAGGTGGCCGAACTGCCGCTGCCGCTGCAGGCCACGCTGCTGCGCGTGCTGGAGACCAAGCGCCTGCGCCCCGTGGGCAGCGAGCAGGAGGTGGCCATCGACGTACGCGTGGTGGCCGCCAGCAACCGCCCGTTGCGCGCCGAGGTGGACGCGGGCCGCTTCCGTGCCGACCTCTACTGGCGGCTGCAGGTGGTGGAGATCACGCTGCCGCCGCTGGCCGCGCACAAGGAGGACATCCCGGAACTGGTGGCGCACTTCATCGCCACGCTGGCGCCGCGGCTGGGCGTGGAGCCGATCGAGATCAGCGCCGAGGAGATGCGCTACCTGCAGCAGTACGCCTGGCCGGGCAACGTGCGCGAGCTGCGCAACCTGATCGAACGTTCACTGATCGTCGGCGCGCTCAACGTCAGCGCGCTGTACCAGAGCCTGCAGCGCAGCGAGCGTGCGGCCGCGGTGAGCCCGCGCTCGCCGATCACCGAGGCCGTGTCGGGCGTGACCGACCTGCACACGCTGGAGAAGCGCCACATCCTGGCCGTGCTCGATTCGGTGGACGGCGACAAGACCCGCGCGGCGCAGCTGCTGGGCATCTCACGCCGCACGCTGGAGCGGCGCTGCGCCGAGTGGGCCGTGGCTTGAAGACGGGCGCGCGCGCCGGCTGGTTCGCCCGGCTGTCGATCCGCAACAAGCTGCTGGTGATGGTGCTGCTGCCGCTGGTGGTGGTGCTGCCGCTGCTCGGCGCCGGTTTGCTGTGGTGGGCCAACACGGCCTTCGACGCGCTGCTGGTCACCAAGGTGCGCTCCGACCTGGCCGTGGCGCAGGGTTACTTCGAGCGGGTGCTGGGCGAGATCGGCGCCAGCACCACCGGCGTGGCCGAATCCGCCGCGCTGCTGCGTGCGCTGCAGAGCCCCACGGCGCGCGCCGAGCCGCTGCTGGAACGGCTGGCGCAGCGCGAGCGGCTGGATTTCCTGCGCCTGCTGCCACCCGACACCACGCTGCCGGAGCGCACCAGCGTCGAGATCCTCGAGCCTGCCCAGCAGGCGCCGCTCAGCGCGGCGCAGCGAGAGCGGGTGCCGGTGCCGCTGGTGCCCACGCGCAATGCCGCCCCCACGACCCGCGACGTGGAAGACCGCGCGATGGTGCTGGTGGCCACCCGCGCCGTGCGCGACGAACAGGGCCGCACGCTGGCATGGCTGCAGGGCGGCGTGCTGCTGAACCGCAACCTCGACTTCATCGACCACATCAACGAGATCGTCTACCCCGAGGGCAGCCTGCCCTTCGGCAGCCAGGGCACGGCCACCTTGTTCCTCGACGACGTGCGCATCAGCACCAACGTGCGCCTGTTCGGCGGCGCCGAGGCGGCGCGCGACAGCCTGGAGAAACTCAGGAGCCGCGAGAACCGCGCCATCGGCACGCGTGTGTCGCAGAGCGTGCGTGAGAAGGTGCTGGGCCAGGGCATCACCTGGCTCGACCGCGCCTTCGTCGTCAACGACTGGTACGTCTCCGCCTACCAGCCGCTGCAGGACGGCGCCGGCCGGCGCGTGGGCATGCTCTACGTCGGCCTGCTGGAGCGCCCCTTCGTGCTGCTGAAGTACGGCGCGCTGGCGAGCATCGGCCTGCTCTTCTTCGCCGTGATGATCGCCAGCGCCGTGGTCTCGCTGCGCTGGGCGCGCGGCATCTTCCGCCCGCTGGAGCAGATGGAAGCGACGATGCGCGAGGTCGAAAGCGGTTCGCTCGACGCGCGTGTGGGCGAGGTCGCCAGCGCCGACGAGATCGGCCGCCTGGCCGGGCACCTGGACCGGCTGCTGGCGGTGATCGCCGAGAACACGCGCCACCTCGACGCCAAGGTGGCCGAGCGCACCCGCGCGCTCGAGGCCGCGCAGCAGCAGCTGGTGAAGAGCGAGAAGCTGGCCACCGTGGGCCAGCTCACGGCGAGCATCGCGCACGAGGTGAACAACCCCATCGCGGTGATCCAGGGCAACCTCGACCTGCTGCGTGAACTGCTGGGCCCCGAGGGCAGCGCGCCGGTGCGCGCCGAGCTGAAGCTGGTGGACGAGCAGATCGAGCGCATGCGGCTGATCGTGACGCAGCTGCTGCAGTTTGCGCGGCCCACCGAATTCGCGGGTTACGTCGAGGCGGTGGACATCCACAAGGCGCTCGACGACTGCCTGGTGCTGGCCGGCCACCAGATCACGCGCACGGGCATCAGCATCGAGCGCAGCTACCGCGCCACGCGAGCGCCGCAGCTCAACCGCCACGAGCTGCAGCAGGTGCTGGTGAACCTGATGGTCAATGCCGTGCACGCCATGCCGCAGGGCGGCACGCTGAGCCTGGCCACCCGCGACGACGGCGACGACGCGGTGGCCATCGAGGTGGCCGATACCGGCAACGGCCTCACGGAAGAGCTGCTGGCGCGCCTGTTCCAGCCCTTCGTCACACGCCGGCCCGACGGCACGGGCCTCGGCCTGTGGATCAGCCGCGGGCTCGTCGAGCGTTACGGCGGCGACATCCGCGCCGGCAACCGCGCCCAGGGAGGCGCCGTGTTCACGGTGCTGCTGAAGCTGGCGCCGGAGATGGCGCACTGACTCAGGCGCGCACCACCGCCAGCTTGCCGTGCTGCGCCGCCAGCGTGCGCGCGAGCAGGCTGGTGGCGGCGTGGATGGCCTCGATCGTCGGCACCGGCGTGCCGGTGATGCGGCCGAGTTCGATCACCGCGCCCACCAGCGCTTCCAGCTCCAGCGCGCGGCCGGCTTCCACGTCCTGCAGCATGCTGGTCTTGTGCGCACCCACGGCCTCGGCGCCGGCGATGCGTTGCTCGAGGCTGATCTTGAAGGTGACGCCCAGCGCCTGCGCCACCGCCTGTGCCTCGGCCATCATGCGCGCCGCCAGCTCGCGCGTGGGGCCGAAGCGGCAGATGTCCTCCAGCGTGGCATGCGTGAGCGCGCTGATGGGATTGAAGCTGAGGTTGCCCCAGAGCTTGATCCAGAGCTCGCTGCGGATGTCGCGTGCGATCGGCGCCTTGAAGCCCGCCGCCATGAAGGCCTTGCTCAGTGCCTCGACACGCGGGGTGCGCTCGCCACTGGGTTCACCCAGCGTGAAGCGGTTGCCCTCGATCAGCTTCACGAGGCCCGGCGCCACCAGCTCCGCCGCCGGGTAGACGACGCTGCCGATGACGCGCCGCGGCTCGATGGTGGCTGCGATCACGCCGTCCGGGTCCACGCTCGTCACCGCACGGCCCATGTAGGGCCCCGGCAGCGCGTGGAAGTACCACCAGGGCACGCCGTTGATCATCGTGACGACGACCGTCTCGGGCCCGAACAGCGCCGGCAGTTCCTGCACCACCTCGCGCAGCTGGTGCGCCTTCAGCGTGATCAGCACGGCGTCCTGCGGCCCGGCCTCGGCCATCTGCTGCACCGCGCGCACGTTCGGCGCGTGCTCCTGCGTGCCGTCTTCCAGCACCAGGCGGAAACCGTCGGCGTTGATGGCCTCTAGGTTGCGCCGGCGCGCGATGAAGGTGACCTCCTCGCCCGCAATCGACAACCTCGTGCCCAGGTAGCCGCCGATGGCCCCTGCACCCACCACCGCGATCTTCATGCCTGCTGTCATGCCGATTTCAGGTTCCGCCTTGCCACACCCTTGAGCATGCCCCACAGCGGCCAGGCCAGCATCACGAGCGCCAGCGTGACGATGCTGCCGACGAGGCCATTGCTCCAGAAGATGGTCAAGGACCCGCCCGACAGCAGCATGGCCTGGCGGAAGCTGGCCTCGGCCATGTCGCCCAGCACCAGCGCCAGCACCAGCGGCGCCAGCGGGTACTTGAGCTTCTTGAAAAGGTAGCCGAGCACGCCGAACACCAGCATCAGCAGCACGTCGAACATCGAGCTGTGCACGGTGTAGGCGCCGATGGCGCAGATGACGATGATCACCGGCGCGATCACCGCGAACGGGATGCGCAGGATCGCGGCCCACCAGGGCACCGTGGTCAGCACCACGATCAGGCCGACGATGTTGCCCACGTACATGCTGGCGATCAGGCCCCAGACGAACTCGGGCTTCTCCACGAACAGCATCGGCCCCGGCTGCAGGCCCCAGATGAGCAGGCCACCGAGCAGCACCGCGGCCGTGGGCGAGCCGGGGATGCCGAGTGTCAGCATCGGCAGCAGCGCGCTGGTGCCGGCGGCGTGCGCAGCGGTCTCGGGCGCCACCACGCCGGCGATCTCGCCCTTGCCGAAGGCCTGCGGGTTCTTGGCAAAGCGCCGCGCCAGGCCGTAGCTCATGAAGCTGGCCGGCGTGGCACCGCCGGGCGTGATGCCCATCCAGCAGCCCACCGCCGTGCTGCGCAGGAAGTTGCGCCAGTGCAGCAGCAGTTCCTTCCAGGTCTGCCAGACCACGGCCGGGTTGATCCTGGCGCTCTTGCCCTTGAAGGCCAGGCCCTCTTCCATCGTGAGAAGGATCTCGCCGATGCCGAAGAGGCCGATCACCGCAATGAGGAAGTCGAAGCCCTTGAGCATCTCGGTGAAGCCGAAGGTCATGCGCAGCGTGCCGGTGACGCTGTCCAGGCCCACGGCCGCGAGCGCGAAGCCCAGCATCATGGCCGCGATGACCTTGGCCGCCGGCTCCTTGCTCATGCCCACGAAGCTGCAGAAGGTGAGCAGCTGCACGGCAAAGAACTCCGCCGGCCCGAACTTGAGCGCGAACTTGGCCAGCCATGGCGCCAGGAAGGTGATGAGCACCACCGCGAACAGCGCACCGACGAAGCTGCTGGTGAAGGCCGCCGTCAGCGCCCGCGCGGCGTGGCCCTGCTGCGCCATGGGGTAGCCGTCGAAGGTGGTGGCCACGCTCCAGGGTTCACCGGGGATGTTGAACAGGATCGAGGTGATGGCCCCGCCGAACAGCGCACCCCAGTAGATGCAGCTGAGCATGATGATCGCGCTCGTGGGGTTCATGCTGAAGGTCAGCGGCAGCAGGATGGCCACGCCGTTGGCGCCGCCCAGGCCGGGCAGCACGCCGATCAGCACGCCGAGCACGATGCCCACGAACATGAAGCCGATGTTCATCGGCGTGAGCGCCACGCCGAAACCCTGCACGAGGCTGCCGAGGGCGTCCATGTCAGAACCCCAGCGCGGCTTCGATGGGGCCCTTGGGCAGGGGCACCAGGAACCAGCGCTCAAAGACGAGGAAGGCGATCAGCGGCACCGCCACCGACACCGCGAGCGTCACCGCCCAGCGGTAGCGGCCGTGGCGGCGCATGAACCAGGCGATCAGTGCGAACGAGGCCAGGTACAGGCCGGTCCAGGCCATCACGCCCACGTACACGGCCATCGGCAGCAGCACCTGCAGCACGCTCTTGAGCTGCGCGCGCGTGGCGAACTCGCCAGCGCGGCCGCCCAGCAGCGCAGACATGAAGGTCCACCCGCTGGCCGCCAGCAGCAGCAGGCCGATGTAGAAGGGGAAGTAGCCGGAACGCGGCCCGTCATCCCCCCAGCCGGTGCCCACACGCAGGCTGTCGGCGATCACCAGGCCTGCGATCACCATCAGCAGCAGCGCCACGCCCAGCTCGGGGCCGCGATTGCGCAGCGTGGGTTCGTTCTCGCCTTCTCCCTCGTTCGGGGCGGCCATGTCAGTTGGCCAGGAAGCCAGCGTCTTTCATGAGCACGCGGTGCATCTGCTCGTTCTTGGCCAGCCAGTCGAAGAACTCCTTGCCGCTCATCGTGGTCTGGCGGAAGGCGCCCTTGGCCATGAACTCCTTCCACTCGGGCAGCGCACGCACCTTGTTGAAGAGGTTCACGTAGAAGGCCACCTCGGCCGGCTTCACGCCGGGCGGCATCATGATGCCACGCAACATGAGGTAGTCCACCGGCAGGCCGGCGCTGGCGCAGGGCGGCACGTCGGCCCAGCTCTGCGTGGCGGTGAGCTTGTCGGTGTAGGGCATCTTCTGCGTGTCCATCACGCACAGCGGGCGCAGCTTGCCTGCGCGCCAGTGGCTTTCGGCCTCGATGGGGTTGTTGACCGTGCTGTCCACGTGTTTGCCCACCAGCTGCACGGCCACGTCACCGCCGCCCTTGAAGGGGATGTAGGTGATCTTCTTGCCGGCCGCCTTCTCCAGCATCACGGTGATGATCTGGTCTTCCTGCTTGCTGCCGGTGCCGGCCATCTTGAAGGTCTTGTCGGGTGCGGCCTTCACGGCGTCGAGGTAGGCCTTGGCGGTCTTGTGCGGGCTCTCTTCGTTGACCCACAGGATGAACTGGTCGAGCGCCAGCATGCTCACCGGCGTGAGGTCACGCCAGTTGAAGGGCACGGCGGTGGCCAGCGGCGTGGTGAAGAGGTTGGAGAGGGTGATGACGATCTTGTGCGGATCGCCCTGCGCGCCCTTCACCAGCAGGAAGCCTTCGGCCCCCGCGCCGCCGCTCTTGTTGACGACGACCAGCGGCTGCTTCATCAGGTTGTGCTTGGCCACCACGCCCTGGATGAAACGGGCCATCTGGTCGGCGCCGCCGCCGGTGCCGGCCGGCACCACGAACTCGACGGGTTTGGTGGGCTCCCAGGCTTGCGCGCGGGCGGTGGGAAGGGCCAGGGTCGTCGCGGCCAGCAGGGCGGCGAGGATCGGGGTCCAGCTCATGTCGTCTCCTAGATTCAGAGGGAAGTCACATGGGTTGGGTGATGGCACGGCCGCTCTGTGGCGACTCGGCCCGAACCGACTCTAAGCGCTCGCTGAAAAACCCTCCACGCGGGTTTCAACCAAGCCCGAGCTTGGCTGCAAGCCCGATGCGCTGCAGCTTGCCGGTGGCGCCCTTGGGGATCTCTTCCATGAAGAGGATCTTCTTCGGCACCTTGAACTCGGCGGCGCGGGTGCCCACGAAGGCCTGCAGTTCCCGCTCGGTGGCCTGCTGGCCTTCGCGCAGCACCACGCAGGCGGCCACTTCCTCGCCCAGCTTGGGGTGGGGCATGCCGAAACACACCACCTGCGCCACGGCGGGGTGGTCCATCAGGATCTCGTCGACCTCGCGCGGGCTCACCTTCTCGCCGCCGCGGTTGATGATCTCCTTCAGCCGGCCGGTGATGCTGATGTAGCCCTCGGCGTCCATCTGGCCCTGGTCACCCGTGCGGAACCAGCCGTTGAGGAATGCCTCGGCGTTGGCCTTGTCGTTGTTCTGGTAGCCGGCAGTGACGTTGGCGCCGCGGATCACGATCTCGCCCACCTGGCCACGCGGCAGCAGCGCGCCGTCCTCGCCCATGATGGCCACTTCGGGCCCCGCCGCCACGCCCACCGTGCCGGGCTTGCGTGCGCCGGGCGGCAGCGGGTTGCTGGCCATCTGGTGCGTGGCCTCGGTCATGCCGTAGGCCTCCACCAGCGGCGCGCCGAACACGGCCTCGGCCTCGGCGATGACCTGCGGCGGCATGCTCGAAGAGCTGCTGCGCATGAAACGCAGCGGGTGGCGGGCGATGACGTCCAGGTTCTTGGAAGCACGACCGAGGATCGCCTGGTGCATGGTGGGCACCGCGGTGAACCAGGTCGGCTTGGCCTCGTCCATCCACCCGAAGAACTTCAGCGCGTTGAAGCCGGGCGTGCAGAACACCTGGCTGCCCGCGGCCAGCGGCGCCATCACACCGGCGATGAGGCCGTGGATGTGGAAGAGGGGCATGATGTTCAGGCCGCAGTCGGTGGCCGTGAACTTCAGCGTGTCGCGGATGTTCTGCGCGCTGGCGGCCAGGTTGCGCTGGCTCAGCGGCACGATCTTGGGCCGCGAGGTGGTGCCCGAGGTGTGCAGCACCATGCTGGTATCGCCGGGCTCGGCGAAGCCGCCGTGAGCGCAGGCGGCCCCGGCCGGCACGTCGAGCACGAAGCTGCCGGCGCCAGCCTCCAGCTGCGGCACGAGCTCGATCACCCGCACGCCGAGCTTCTGCGCCACAGCCACCGCCGGGCTGCTGCTGCCGCGTTCCACGATCAGCGCCTTGGCGTCGAGGTCCGACAGGTAGAACTCGAACTCGTCGGCCCGGTAGGCCGGGTTCAGCGGCGCACTGGCCACGCCGCTGGCGCAGGCGATGAAGCAGCTGGCCATCTCGGGCCCGTTGGGCAGCACGATGGCGACACGGTCGTTGCGGCCGATGCCGATGCCGTTGAGCGAAGCCAGTGTGGCCTGGATCAGCGCACGCAGCCCGCCGAAGCTCAGGGCGCCGCGCCCGGGGGCCGAGATCGCCGGCGCCGCGTCGGCCCCGGTGGACAAGAGTTCCTGCAACCGGGTCTTCATGGTGTGCTCAGGTGGTCTTGGAAACGCTGATCGTGGGGAACTTCGAGGAGAAGTCCTTGGCCTTCTGCGCGATCTTCACCGCCACCTGGCGCGCCACGGCCTTGTAGATGCCGGCGACCTCGCCGTCGGGTTCGGCCACCACGGTGGGCCGGCCGCTGTCGGCCTGTTCGCGGATCTTCATCGTCAGCGGCAGCGCGCCGAGGTAGTCCACGCCGTACTCGGCGGCCATCTTCTTGCCGCCGTCGGCGCCGAAGATGTGTTCGGCATGGCCACAGTTCGTGCACACGTGCACCGCCATGTTCTCCACCACGCCGAGGATCGGCACGCCGACCTTCTCGAACATCTTCAGGCCCTTGCGTGCGTCGAGCAGCGCGATGTCCTGCGGCGTGGTCACGATCACCGCGCCGGTGAGCGGAACACGCTGGCTCAGCGTGAGTGCGATGTCGCCGGTGCCGGGCGGCATGTCGATCAGCAGGTAGTCGAGCTCGCGCCACTGCGTCTGGTGCAGCAGCTGGTCCAGCGCCTGCGTGGCCATGGGGCCGCGCCAGATCATGGCCTGGTCGGGCTCGACCATGAAGCCGATGCTCATCACCTGCACGCCGTGGTTTTCCATCGGCTCGATGGTCTTGCCGTCGCTGCTCTCGGGGCGGCCGGAGACACCCATCATCATCGGCTGGCTGGGGCCGTAGATGTCGGCGTCGAGGATGCCCACGCTGGCGCCTTCGGCAGCGAGCGCCAGCGCCAGGTTGACGGTGGTGGTGCTCTTGCCCACGCCGCCCTTGCCCGAGGCCACCGCCACCACGTTGCGCACCTTGGGCAGCAGCTGCACCCCGCGCTGCACGGCATGCGCGGTGATGCGCGTGGTGATCTCCACGCTCACGTTCTCCACGCCCGGCACGCCGCGGGCGGCGGCAATCAGGCTCTTGCGCAGCGCCGCGTGCTGGCTCCTGGCCGGGTAGCCGAGCTCGACCTGGAACGAGACGTCGCCGTCCTCGATGCGCAGGTTCTTCAGCGCCTTGGTGGTGACGTGGTCACGGCCGGTGTTGGGGTCGGTGACGGTCTTCAGCGCGTCGAGCAGCGCGCTTTCAGTGGGTGCGGGCATGGTTGAGCTTGTCTCGCAGGAATGAAGCGGGGTGGCGGGCCGCCGGGTGGAGGCGGCGCCGCAGTCTATGCGAGCGGGCTATTCCACACGGCGCACACGCAGCGTGCGCTTGGCGCCCTCGATCTCCATCACGTAGGCGCCGAACACGGTGCGGCGGATGGTGACCTTGGGGTCGCGCAGGTCGTACACACCGTCGCTGTCGTCGGCCACCTGCCAGACCTGGCCGTTGGCCAGCCGCAGGCGCTGGCGCGGCGCCCAGCCCGAGAAGGTGCCGGGGTAGGTGGTGGTCACCGACTCGGGCTGGGCGGCCGGCTTGTCCAGGCCGAAGCCTGAGCCAGCCGCCGGCGCCGGCGCCGAGACCCCGCGTGAAGGCACGGGCACCAGCGCGTCGAAGCAGGCCAGGCGCGCCTTGTCGTCGGCAATCACCCTGCAGCGCCGCAGGGCCGCATCATCGGCGGCCTGCGCGGCGGGCCCGGCCAGCAGCGCCGCCAGCAGCGTCAGTGTCCGTTTCATCCTGTCTATCTCCTGTGGCCGGCGCATTGTCCATGTGGCGCGGCTCCTAAAATCGGTGCCATGACCCGCAAGCTCTTCGTCACCACCGCCCTGCCCTACGCCAACGCCGGGTTCCACATCGGGCACATGATGGAGTACATCCAGGCCGACACCTGGGTGCGGCTGCAGCGCCTGCTGGGCCACGAGGTGCACTTCGTGTGCGCCGACGACACACACGGCGCGCCGATCATGATCGCCGCCGAGAAGGCCGGCCAGACGCCGCAGCAGTTCGTGGCCGGCGTGGCCGCGGGCCGCAAGCGCTACCTCGACGGCTTCCACATCGCCTTCGACCACTGGCACAGCACCGACGCGCCCGAGAACCACGAGCTGGCCAAGTCCATCTACCTGGCGCTGCGCAGGAACGAGCTGATCGAGGTGCGCGAGATCGAGCAGTTCTTCGACCCCGCCAAGGGCATGTTCCTGGCCGACCGCTTCATCAAGGGCGAATGCCCCAACTGCGGCGCCAAGGACCAGTACGGCGACAACTGCGAGGTCTGCGGCGCCGTCTACCAGCCCACCGAGCTGAAGAACCCGTACAGCGCGCTCAGCGGCGCCACGCCGGTGCTCAAGAGCAGCGAGCACTTCTTCTTCAAGCTCAGCGACCCGCGCTGCGTGGAGTTCCTCGAAGCCTGGACGCAGAGCGGCCGCCTGCAGCCCGACGTGGCCAACAAGGTCAAGGAGTGGTTCAAGCGCGACGGGGATGGCAAGGTCAGCTTGGGTGACTGGGACATCAGCCGAGACGCGCCCTACTTCGGCATCGAGATCCCCGACGCACCGGGCAAGTACTTCTACGTCTGGCTCGACGCACCGGTGGGCTACCTCGCCTCGCTGAAGGCGCACCTCACGAAGCTGGGCATCGACTTCGAAAGCTACCTCGCGCAGCCCGAGGTGGAGCAGGTGCACTTCATCGGCAAGGACATCGTCACCTTCCACACCCTCTTCTGGCCCGCGATGCTGAAGTTCAGCGGCCGCAAGGTGCCGGACTTCGTCTACGTGCACGGCCACCTCACGGTGAGCGGCGAGAAGATGAGCAAGAGCCGCGGCACCGGCATCAGCCCCTTGCGCTACCTGGAGCTGGGCCTGGACGCCGAATGGCTGCGCTACTACATCTGCGCCAAGCTCAGCAGCCGCAACGAGGACCTCGACTTCAACCGCGAGGACTTCGCCGCGCGCGTGAACAGCGATCTGGTGGGCAAGTACGTCAACATCGCCAGCCGCGCAGCGGGTTTCCTGGCCAAGCGTTTCGGCGGCAAGCTGTCGTCCGACGTCGGGGTCGAAGGCCGTGCGCTGCTCGACGGCCTGCGCGCCCACAGCGCCACCGTGCGCGACCTCTACGACCAGCGCGAGTTCGGCAAGGCGTTGCGCGAGGTGATGCTGCTGGCCGACCGCGTGAACGAGTACGTCGACCAGCACAAACCCTGGGACCTGGCGAAGAAGCCCGAGCTTGAAGCCGCGCTGCACGACGCGTGTACCGTGTGCATCGAGGCCTTCCGCGTGCTCACCGTGTACCTGAAGCCGGTGCTGCCGGCGCTGGCGGCCAAGGTCGAGGCCTTCCTGCGCATCGAACCGCTGAAGTGGGCCGACGCGGCGCGTTCGATGGGCGCGCACACCATCGGCGCCTACCAGCACCTGATGCAGCGCGTGGACCCGGCCAAGCTGGCCGAGTTGATGGAGCCGCCGGAGCCGGTGGCCGCCGAAGCGCCGAAGCCGGGTGGCGAGGCCATCGCGGCCGAGATCGGCGTCGACGACTTCTTCAAGGTCGACCTGCGCATCGCGAAGATCGTGAAGGCCGAAGCCGTGGAGGGCAGCAGCAAGCTGCTGCGCCTGACACTCGACGTGGGTGAAGCGACGACACGCAACGTCTTCAGCGGCATCGCCGCCAACTACGAGCCTGCGCAGCTGGAAGGCAAGCTCACGGTGATGGTGGCCAACCTGGCGCCGCGCAAGATGAAGTTCGGCGTCAGCGAAGGCATGGTGCTGGCCGCCAGCCACGCCGACGAGAAGGCCACGCCGGGTGTCTACGTGCTGGAGCCCTTCCCCGGCGCGGTGCCCGGCATGCGCGTGCGCTGAGCGCAGCGCCTCAGTCCAGCGTCTGCCGGTAGCGGGCCAGCGCCACGGCGCCGGCCACGAGCAGGAAGGCCAGCATCGGCCACAGGTCGGGCAGCGCCTGCGCGAAGCCCGTGCCCTTGAGCATGATGCCGCGCACGATGCGCAGGAAATGCGTCAGCGGCAGCACCTCGCCCAGCACCTGCGCCCACCCGGGCATGCCGCGGAACGGGAACATGAATCCCGACAGCAGCATCGACGGCAGGAAGAAGAAGAAGGTCATCTGCATCGCCTGCAGCTGGTTGCGCGCCAGCGTGCTGAAGGTGAAGCCGACGGCCAGGTTGGCCAGCATGAAGAGGCCGATCATCGCCATCAGCAGCCCCAGGCTGCCCTGCAGCGGCACCTCGAACAGCAGCGCGCCCGCCGCCAGCACCACGCCGAGCTGCACGTAACCGATGAGCACGTAGGGCAGGATCTTGCCGATCATCACCTCGATCGGGCGCACCGGCGTGGCGAGCAGGTTCTCCATCGTGCCGCGCTCGCGCTCGCGGGTCATGGCCAGGCCGGTGAGCATCACCATCGTCATCGTCAGGATGGTGCCGATGAGGCCGGGCACGATGTTGTAGCGGCTCAGGCCCTCGGGGTTGAACTGGCGGTGCACACGCATCTCGAAGGCCGGTGCGCCGCCGTGCAGGCGTGCCAGCGGGCCCACCAGGTCGCCGGCCAGCGCCGTGGCCGGCAGCTGCGCGAGCGCGGCAATGGCGTTGCCCGAGGCCGAAGGGTCGGTGGCGTCGGCCATCACCAGCAGCGCCGGGCGCTCGCCGCGCACCAGCGCGCGGGTGAAGCCTGGCGGCACCACGAAGACGAACTGCACGGTGCCGGCGGCGATCAGCGCCTCGCCCTCGCCTTCGCTGGCCGGCATGTGCGTGACCTTGAAGTAGCCGGTGTTCTGCAGCGCAGCCGTCAGCGTGCGCACCAGGGGGCCGCCGTCGTGCACCACCAGCGCCGTCGGCAGGCCCTTGGGGTCGGTGTTGATGGCGTATCCGAACAGCACCAGCTGCAGGATCGGCACGCCGATGGCCATCGCGAACGTGAGCCGGTCGCGCAGCATCTGCTGGAACTCCTTGACGAAGATCGCCAGCGTGCGCGCGACCGAGAAGGCCCGGCTCATGCGGGAGCCCCGGCGAAGTTGTCCTTCGCCTGGCCGATGAGGCTGATGAAGACGTCCTCCAGGTTGGCGTCGGCACGCTGCCACACGAGCCCGGCGCGCGCGCGGTGCGGCGCGATGGCCGCCTCCAGCTGCGCCGCGTCGCGCCCCGCCACATGCACGGCGTTGCCGAAGGCGGCCACGCTGAGCACGCCGGGCGCGGCCTTCAGCGGCTCGATCACGGCCGAAGCGCCCTCGCCCCGCACCGCCCACACCGTGAGCGCCGCCTGTTCGATGATCTGGGCCTGCGTGCCCCGCGCCAGCACGCGGCCGTAGGCGATGTACACCAGCTCGTGGCAGCGCTCGGCCTCGTCCATGTAGTGCGTGGAGACGAGCACCGTGATGCCCTCTTCGGCCAGCGCGTGGATCTGGTCCCAGAACTCGCGCCGCGCCTTCGGGTCGACACCCGCCGTGGGTTCGTCCAGCAGCAGCAGCCGCGGTTCGTGCATCAGGCAGGCGGCCAGCGCCAGGCGCTGCTTCCAGCCGCCCGAGAGCGTGCCGGCCAGCTGCTTCTGCCGCGCCGTGAGGCCCAGGCGCTCCAGCGTGCGATCAACCGCGGCGCGGCGCGCGGGCAGTTCGTACAGGCGGCCGACGAAGTCGAGGTTCTCGCGGATCGAGAGGTCTTCGTAGAGCCCGAAACGCTGCGTCATGTAGCCGACCTGGCGCCGGATCTCCGCGCCCTGGCTCGTGATCGACAGGCCCAGGCAGCGCCCCTCGCCGGCGTCGGGCGTGAGCAGGCCGCAGAGCATGCGGATGGTCGTGGTCTTGCCGCTGCCGTTGGGCCCCAGGAAGCCGCAGATGCGGCCGGCCGCCAGCTGCAGCGACACCGCATCGACGACGGCACGGCCGCCATAGCGCTTGGTGAGGCCGCTGACCTCGACCGCCCAGCCGTTCACGGCGCTCACGGCCTTCACGGCATTCACCGCGCTTCGGCCCTGCGCACGTCCAGCGGCTGGCCCGGCTTGAGGCGGGCTGCGTCGGCCGGCACGGGCCGGGCATCCACCGCGAACACGAGCCGCGCGCGCTGCGCGTTGGAGTAGATCACCGGCGGCGTGTACTCGGGCCCGGTGGCGATGCGTTCGATGCGTGCCGCCACCGGCGCGCCGCAGCCGCTGCACGACAGCTGCACCGCCTGGCCGATGCGGATGGTGCCCAGTTCGGCTTCGGGCACGAAGAAGCGCGCCCGCACCGCACCCGCCGGCAGCAACGCCACCACCGGCTGGCCCGCGGCCACCCATTCGCCGGCCCGGAAGAAGGTCTCGCTGACCACGCCCGCCGCAGGCGCCGCCTGGCGCTTCTGGCCTTCGCGCCAGCGGGCCTGGGCCAGCGTGGCCTCGGCCGCAGCGGCGCCTGCGCGTGCGGCATCACGTGTGTCGGCGCGCGCGGGCAGCCGCGCCACGCGCAGCGCGGCTTCGAGTTCGGCCACGTGCTCACGCGCCTGCTGCGCCGCGGTGCGCGCGTCGTCGAGCTGCGCCGCCGAGACGAACTGCTGCGCCAGCAGCGCCTCACGCCGGCGCAGCTCGGCGTCGGCGCGCGCGGCCTGGGCCTGCGCCTGCGCGTGCTGCGCCTGCACGACGGCGATCTCGTCGGTGCGGCGGCCCTTGGCCGCATCGGCCGCCTGCGCCTGCGCCGCCACCAGCCGCGCCGCGGCCTCGGCGCGTGCGTCGCGCTCGGCCTGGGCGTCGAGCGCGAACAGCGCCGTGCCACGATCCACCGCCTGCCCGCGCTCGACCTGGAGTTCCGCCAGCGCACCGGCCAGCGGCGCCGCCACGTACACGTACTCGCCCTCGGCGTAGCCCGACCACGCCGGTGGCGGCGCCTCCTGGCAGCCCGCCAGCAGCGCCAGCGCGCAAGACAGCCCGAACACGATCCTGGGTTTCATGGTGTCACTCCGGCAGCGGCTCCGGCGCGGCCAGCGCCAGCAGCAGCAGATCGATGCGCGCGTCGATGGCCGCGTCGCTCGCCACCTCGGCCTCGAAGGCCGCGCGCGGCAGCACCGGCAGCGCGCCGGCCTCGACGAGGCTGCCGACGAACACGATCGGCGCGATGACCGCCGTCATCACCGTCACCAGACGCTGCAGCGGCGGCATCGGCCGCAGCGCGCCCTCGCGCTCGGCGCGCGCCAGCAGCGCGAGCAGCACGCCAGCATGGCGCGGCATGTTCTGCGCGAGGAAGGCCACGACCACCGGTTCACCGGCCATTGCCTCGGTGAGCACACGCGCCAGCAGCGGCCGGTGCCCGCGCGCAAAACGCGCCAGCGCGCCCAGCCCGGCGCGCAGCAGCACCAAGGGCGGCCCGCTGTGCGCCAAGGGCGCGCTGAAGCTGGCGAACATGTCCTCGTACATGTGCTCCAGCAGCTGGCGCAGGAAGCCGTCCTTGTCGTCGAAGTGGTAATGGAACATCGCCGGGTTGACACCCGCGTGTTCGGCCACCGCGCGCACGGTCAGGCGGGCGCAGCCCAGCTGCGGGAACAGCGCACGCCCGCTGGCCAGCAGGGCGAGGTCGATGCGTTGGGAAGGTCGCGGCACGGCGCCGCCATTATTGGTCACATGACCAATAATGGCAACACAGGCGCCTCAGGCGCCGATGCGCACGGCCAGGGCCTGCAGTTCGCGGTTGAGCGGCACACGCTCCAGGAAGCCGGCGCGGAACTCGGTGGGCACCTGGCGCGCGGTGGCCTGCAGCCAGGCCAGGCCGTCGCGCAGCGCGCGCTGGGCGGCAGGCTCGTCACCCAGCGCGTGCAGCGCCTTGGCGGCGTTGACCCAGCGCTCGGCCGGGAACAGATCGTCGGTCACCACGCCTTGCGGCCCCTGCGGCGCTGCCAGCGCCTGCCGCGCGTGCGCCGCCGCAAGCACCACGTCGCCCGCTGCCAGCGCCAGCGCCGAAGCGCGGATGCGCGCCGCCAGCGCGATGCCGTCGTAGCCGAAGCCCTCGGCGCGGGTGATCTCGGCCTGGCAGGCGGCCAGGCCCTCGGCCGGTGGCAGCAGCGTGGCATGGTCGAGCGCGATCAGCGCGCTGATGGCGGCGCGCCCGGTGGCCGGCGCCGCAGCCACCGCCTCGTGCCACTTGGCGCTGCCGTCCTGCCCGCGCATGAAGAGCAGCCGCCCCTGCACGTGCGACAGCCGCGCGCGCCGCATCGGCGGCACACCGGCGGCCTCGATCGCATCCAGCACCTGGCCCGCACGGGCCGTCTGCCCCAGGTGCAGCCACAGCATCGCCTGGTGCAGCTGCGCCACCGGCAGCGCGCCCGGGTGCTGCGCGGTGCCGCGCAGTGCGGCGTCGGCCATGGCCAGCGCCTCGGGGTAGCGCGCCAGGTCGCGCAGCAGCGCCAGGGCCATCATGTCGAAGTTCCAGGTGCTGGCTTCGGCCTGGTCGAAGGCCAGTGCGTAGCGCCGGCCCTGCTGCAGCATGGCCAGCGCCGCCTCCACGCGGCCCGCGCTCTTGTGGCAGGCCACGAGGTTGCCGCAGACCATCACGGCCGCGTCCAGGCGCGGCAGCTTCAGCGCCAGCTCCAGCGCACGCTGGTGCCAGCCGAGTGCTTCGTGCGGCTGATCGGCGTTGTCCAGGCAGCAGGCGAAGTCGTTGAAGAAGTTCTGCTGCAGCTCGGCGCTGCCGTGCTGCAGCACCCAGGGCATGGCGCTGCGCAGCAGCCGCACGGCGCGGGCCGACTGGCCCGCGTGTGAAGCCGAAGCCGCGGCGAAACGCAGCGCCTGCGCCTCGTCCTCGGGCAAGGCTGCAGCGCGTGCCTGCGCGGCGGCCGCTTCGCCGCGCGCAATGGCTTCGTCATAACGCCCGAGCGACGCGGCCGCCTCGGCCCGCACCACGGCCACGTGCACCCGCTGCGCCGGCGTGCTGGCGGCGCGCTCCAGGCGCTCGAACAGGCGTTCGTCGATCGCCGTGCGGTCGGCCACGTGCAGCGCGTCGTTCAGCGCCAGCAGGGCCTCGTAGGCCACGTCGTGCCGGCCCAGGCGCTCGGCGATGGTGGCGATCTGCTCGCGCAGCGCGGCCTCCTCCTTGCGGCGCAGCGCGCTCTGGGCCAGGCGCGCCGCTTCGGTGAGCGCAGGCAGTGCCTGCGCCTCGCGGCCGGCGGCGATCCAGTGCTCCGCCACCCGCGCCGGCGCGCCGCCGTGGGCCGCCAGGTAGGCCGCGATCTCGGCGTGCAGCTGGCGCGCCACCGGTGCCGGCACCGAGGCCAGCGCGCTGTCGCGGATCAGGTCGTGCGCGAAGGCACCGTCGCGGAACACCTGCGCGGCTTCCAGCTCGGCCCAGGGGTCGGCGAGGTCGAGCGTGCGCAGCCCGAGCACGTGCGATGCGAGCTCGATGCTGAAGTCGGGCACCGCCACCGCGGCGCAGCGCGCCAGCTTCACCGCGGCCACCGAGAGCTGGCCGATGCGGCGCTCGATCAGCGCGGTGATCGGCAGCCGCACGCCCCCTGAAGCTGCCACCGCGCCACCCAGCATCGACTTCACGGTCTCCAGCAGGAACAGCGGGTTGCCGCCGGTGCGGCGCAGCAGTTCCGGGGCCACGCGTCCTGCGTCCCAGCCCGGCAGGTCCAGGCTCTGCACCAGCTCGGCCACCTGCTGCAGCGTCAGCGGCTGCAGCGGCAGTTGCAGCGCCTCGGGCGCGGCCACCAGGACACGCGCCGCGGCGGTGCCTTCGGCCGGGCGCGAAGCCAGCAACCAGCGGCGGCGCGAGCCTTCGGCGGCGAAGCGCAGCACCTCCACGCTGGCTTCGTCGGCGAAATGCAGGTCGTCGACGACGAAACCCTCCAGGCCAAGCCCAGGGCTTTCCAGCGCCGCGGCCACGGCGTTGAACAAGCGCGTGCGCTCGGTCTCGCCCGGCGCTGTGGTGGCCAGGCCCGGCAGCAGACGGGCCAGCTCGCCGCGCAGGGCTTCCGGCAGCGCTGCCAGCGCCGGTTGCGGCAGCAGGCGCAAGAGGCGTGACAGCGTGCCAAAGACCACCCGCTCGTCGCCCGGCCGCGCCTGCAGCACCAGCACGCCGCGGCGCGAGGCCGCAAAGTCGCCCAGCAGCCGGCTCTTGCCCATGCCGGCTTCGCCCGTCACCACCACCAGCTGCTGCGCCGCCCAGGCCTGCTCCAGCGCCTGCCACGCGGCCTCGCGGCCGATGAGCCGCGGCGGCCGCTGCAGCGCCGGCAGGCTGGGCGCCAACGCCACGGCGCGCGGTTCGCCGGCCGCCTCGGCGCCGTCGATGGTCTTCAGCAGCGCCAGCGTCTCCGGCGATGGCCGCGCGCCGACTTCGTCCTTCAGCATGCGCTCGCAGGCGTCGAAGGCCAACAGCGCGGCGGCGCGGTTTCCGGCCAGGTAGTGCAGGCGCATCAAGCGGCGGTGCGCTTCCTCCGACAGCGGCTCCAGCGCCAGGGCTTCTTCGGCATGGCCGATGGCGTCGGCCCACTCGCGCCCCTGCTCGGCCAGCACGCTCAGTTCCACCAGCGACTGCACCACGCGCTGCCGACGCCGCTGGCGCTGCTGCCCGAGCCACAGCGCCATCTCGCCCTGCAGCCCCGGGTCGGCACCGCCCAGCAGCTCGTCGGCCTCGTGCAGGTCATGGGTCACGCCCTCGGCCAGCGCCAGCGTCGCCTGGCCCTGCACCAGGTCGGCATCCAGCGCCTTGCGCAGCTTGAACAGGCGCTGGCGCAGCGAGTTGCGCGCCGCGTCGGCGTCCTTGTCGGGCCACAGCAGCGCCGCCAGGCGCAAGCGCGGCGTCGGGCCTTCCAGCGCCAGCCAGGCCAGCAGCAGCGCGTCGGGCAGCGCCAGCTCGTGCGTGGCGCCACCGGGGTCGGCCGCGCGCAGCGCGGTGCTCAGGTGCAGGTGCATGGGTGAAGTCGGCGCGGCGGCGATCATGCCAGCGCGTTGTAGGCGGGGCTGCGTTAGCGCTGCGTTAGCGGCCATCCGGTGCCGGTCACCGGCGGCCGGCTTGATCGTTGTCAGCTTCGCGCAGGAACATGTGTGCGAATATATGTGGGCCCATGGCCGATCCCCAGCCCGCGCAGCGCCTGCCGCTGCACCCCTTCCGCCCGCGGCTGCTGGACGCTCTGCAGGGCTATGACCGGGCGCGGTTTGCCAAGGACCTCGGCGCCGGCATCACCGTGGGCATCGTGGCACTGCCGCTGGCGCTGGCCTTCGGCATCGCCAGCGGCGTCAAGCCCGAGCAGGGGCTGATCACGGCCATCGTGGCCGGCTTCCTCATCAGCGCCCTGGGCGGCAGCCAGGTGCAGATCGGCGGGCCGGCGGGTGCCTTCATCGTCATCGTGTACGGCATCGTGGAGCGCTACGGACCCACCAACCTGCTGGTGGCCACGGTGGCGGCGGGGGTGCTGATGTTCCTGCTGGGGCTGTTCAGGCTGGGGGCGCTGATCCGCTACATCCCGGTGAGCATCGTCATCGGCTTCACGAACGGCATCGCGGTGCTGATCGCACTCTCGCAGCTGCGTGACGTGCTGGGCCTGAACGTGGCCAAGATGCCGGGCGACTTCTTCGGACAGCTGGCCACACTGGGGCGGCACATCGGCAGCTTCAACCCCTACGCGCTGGCCATCGCCGCAGCCTGCGTGGCCGGGCTGGCGCTGTGGCCCCGCCTCACGCGCGGGCCGCTGGCGGTGCTGGCGCGGGTGCCCTCGCCGATCGTGATGCTGGTGTCGCTGACGCTGCTGGCGGCGCTGCTGAAGCTGCCGGTGGAAACCATCGGCAGCCGCTTCGGCGAGCTGCCGCGCGGCCTGCCCAGCCTGGACATGCCGCCGCTGGCCTGGGACAGCCTGCGCACACTGACGATCCCCATCGTCACCATCGCGCTGCTCGGCGCCATCGAAAGCCTGTTGTGCGCGCGCGTGGCCGACAACATCAGCGAACACAAGCGCCACGACCCCAACCAGGAGCTGATGGCGCAGGGCGTGGCCAATGTCGTGACGCCCTTCTTCGGCGGCATCCCGGCCACCGGCACCATCGCGCGCACCGTCACCAACGTGCGTGCCGGTGCCGCCAGCCCGGTGTCGGGGATCGTGCACGCGGCCACGCTGCTGCTGATCCTGCTGGCCGCCGCGCCGCTGGCCAGCCATGTGCCGCTGGCGGCACTGGCGGGCATCCTGCTGTTCGTGGCCTGGAACATGTTCGAGGGCCACCAGTTCGCGCGCCTGCGCCAGTTCTCGGCGCAGTACCGCACGCTGATGGTGGGCACCTTCGTGATGACCATCGTGTTCGACCTCACGGTGGCGGTGGAGGTGGGGCTGGTGCTGGCCTGCGTGTTCTTCATCTGGCGCATGGGCACGCTGTTCTCCGTGAAGCCGGCCAGGCCGGCCGGCGGCGCCACGCTGCCGGCGGGCGTGCTGGCCTTCGAGCTCTACGGCTCGCTGTTCTTCGGTGCCGTGGGCAAGGTGGAGTCGCTGCATGAGCAGGTGGCGCCAGGCACCCGCGCGGTGGTGCTGGACATGCAGCGCCTGGTGAGCATGGACACCTCGGGCCTGGACGCGCTGGAACAGCTGCACCGCGGCCTGCAGCGCCAGGGCACGGCCCTGGTGCTGGCCAACGTGAACGAGCAGCCGCTGTCGCTGATCCGCCGCGGTGGTTTCGAGGAACTCATCGGGCCCGAGAACATCGTGCCGAGCCTGGCCGACGCGATGGCGCCGGCACCGCCCGCGGGCTAGGCGTCTGCGCGCCAGCGCAGCCTGCAGGCGGCCAGTGCCGTCAGCTCGGCCTGCGCCTGCGGCAGCAGCTGGTCGTGGCGCGCGCGCAGCCAGCCCACGGCGAACCAGAGCGCAGGCTCTGCCGCCGCCTGTGCGCGCAACGCGGCTTCCGCCGAGGCCAGGTCGTTGAGCGTGCCGAGCGACCGCAAGGCAACCCGCAGCGCCTTCAGCAGTGCCTTGCCGGAGCGGCGCTGCAGCAGCGGCTGCAGCGGTTCCAGCACGTCACGCAGGCGCTTCAGCCGCTTGCGCAGCCGGTGGCGCGCGGCGGCGTCGGCCGTCGCAAAAGCCCTCGCGTCACGCCGCGCCTGACGCCACAGCCGCGCCACCGCGGCCTCGGCAGCGCGGCTGAGCTCGGCCTCGCCCGGCTCGGCAGGCGGTGCCGCCACCAGCAGCGCCAGGGTGCGCAGCAGCAGTGCCTGGGTCGTGCCTTCCAGGAGGATGGCGGCGGCACCATCGGCCGGGGCCAGCAACGCCGGCGGCAAGGCCGGCGCACCCGCGGCACGCAGTTGTGGCAGCCACTCGGCCGCGAACACGTCGTTGTCGCGGCAAGCGCCCAGGCGCTGGAACGGCGAGCGCCAGTCGGCCTCGAGGGTGCCCGCCTGCGCCGGGTCGGCGCTCCAGGGTCCGAGCACGCGCAGCAGCGACCGCAGGCGCCGCAGCCCCTGGCGCAACTGGTGCAGGTGCTCGGGTGCACCGGCGCCGGCGGCGATCTCGCAGGCGTTGCGCAGGGCCTGCTGCAGCGCCGCCGCGGCAGCGGCGGCAAAGACACCGGCGGGTGTGGCGCCGGGTGGCAAGGCCGCCACGGTGGCCACGACGGCGGGCACCCGGTCCTGCCCCTGGGCCAGCCGGAACCCCCGTTCGGACTTGGTGCGGATGTCCCACCACAGCGCAAAGCGCTGCGTCCAGCGTGCCGCCAGCGACGGCAAGGCCTGGGGCGGGCCGGACAGGAGCTCGAACTCGATCTCGTCCACCGGCAGCACCGCATCGCCAGCGGTGATGCGGCCATGGTCGCAGGCGATCTCGATGCGCGCGCCGGCATGCCGCACCACCCGGTGCACCCGCCGCACGTCGGTGCGGTAGACCGGCAGCAGGGGCGCACCGTCGGCCAGCAGGGCCAGCAGCCGTTCGCCCACCGGCGTGCCGGCATGGCGCGCAGGGTCGAGCGCGGGCTCGGCGCTGCCCGGCACGGCCACCTCGTGCTCCAGCCGCTGCATCAGCCCGCCTGGGCCTTCCGTGCGGCCCTTGAGCGCCTGCACCCAGCGCCGACCCTCCTTGCGCAGCCGCAGCGCGAGGCCGGCCTGGGCCAGGCGGTGGTCGGCGGTGTCGGCGTACACCGCCTGCAGCCGCGTGCTGCGGGCCGAGGCCGTGGCCACGGCCTTCAGCAGCGCGGTTCGGTGTGCGGGCAGAACCTGGAACTTGAGCTCGATCTCCACCCGGTGGAGCGTAGCTCAGCGGCTGCCGCTCGGCCCGCCCTGACTCTCACGCGGGTCATCGCCCACGCCAGTGGTGAGCACGCGGCCGGCAGCATCGAAGGTGACGCTGAAGAGGCGCGCGGTCTGGCCGTGTTCCTTGAAGCGCCAGTCCCAGACCTCCTCCTGCTTCAGCGCGAAGGGCGTGGTCTTGGCGGGGTGGCCGAGCAGCTCACGCACCTGCTCACGCGTGAGGCCGGGCTTCACGCGCGCGAAGTTGTCGGGGTTGAGCAGCTGGCGCAGCGAGCTCATCTTGCCGTCGGCGCCGATCTGGATGCGGTAGTTGGTCCAGCCTTCGGGTTGGCGCGGGTACTCCAGCGTGCGCGTGCCGTCGGGCGCGATCGTCACCGTGGTGGGTTCGCCGAACTCCTGGCGCACCTGGGCCTCGGTGGACACACCCTCTTCCAGCTTGCTGGCGCGGTCGCAGGCACCCACCAGCAGGCCGGCGGCGAGGAACAAGGCGGCTGTCAGGTGGCGCATCGTGGTGGCCCCGTAAAATGGCCTTTCGATTCTGTTCCCCGCCCGCCGAGCCCGCCCCATGCCTTTGTTCTGGAAGCCTTACACCTCCGACGTCACCCAGTTCATCGAGCAGATGAAGGCGCAGCGCCCGAGCCTGGAGCAGGAGCAGCGCGCCGGCCGCGCCCTGCTGTGGGACCGCCAGCTCGACCGCAGCGAACAGGCCGAGTGGCAGGACGCCACCGTGCCGCAGCAGCCCTACGTCTACCAGACCAAGACCGGCAGCTGATGACCGCCGAGGTGCCGGTCGAGGAGGCCCTGCCCGAGCCGGCAGCGCCACCCGAGCCCGAGGTGATCGACCAGATCGCCGTCGCCCGCCTGTACGGCGAGCCGCTGTTCAAGCTGCCGCAGGACCTGTACATCCCGCCCGACGCGCTGGAGGTCTTCCTCGAGGCCTTCGAGGGCCCGCTGGACCTGCTGCTCTAC
>VFQQ010001820.1_pt1 | contig 27325 bp, 24 predicted proteins | sample 3512341 | NCBI WGS metagenome assembly VFQQ01 (sample SAMN10412373, study PRJNA504923) | tailings metagenome | isolation source: Relicate 2 Philex TSF1 revegetated site | place: Philippines: Tuba, Benguet | collected 2017-08-29
CAGGAAACCCCCGAACCAATAGGTTCGAGGGTTTCCAATGTCCTGAGACAGGACACCGTCGGGGTAACAGGATTTGAACCTGCGACCTCGTCGTCCCGAACGACGCGCGCTACCAAGCTGCGCCATACCCCGTGGAGGTCTGCGGCTGAACCGCACGCGTCAAGCGTACCCGATGTCGTCGCCGACGAGTGTCACGAGCACGGCCTCGGGCGGGCAGGCGAAGCGCACAGGAGCGTAGATCGAATGGCCGAGGCCGGCCGAGACGTTGAGGTAGGCCGCGCGGTGTGCGTGGTACCAGAGGCTGAGGCCCCGGGCTTGCTCGGCGGGGAGGTCACAGTTGGTGACGAGGGCGCGCCCGCCCGGCAGGCAGACCTGCCCGCCGTGGGTGTGGCCCGCGAAGATCAGGTCGGCGCCCTGGGTGGTGAACGTGTCGAGCACGCGCCGGTAGGGGGCGTGCGTGACGCCGATGGTGACAGCGGGGTTGTCAGTGTCGTCGTCGTCCTGTTCACGTAGTTCGTCGAGCAGCGACGGCACGACGTCGAGGCGATCCCATCCGCGGTGGGCGTCGTTGACGCCGACGAGGTCGAGGACCGACCCGTTGATGGCGAGCTGGCCGACATCGTTGTTGAGCCCGTGCCAGCCGAGTCGGTCGCCGAGCAGGCGTTCGAGCGCATCGACATCGAGGCGCTCAACGTCGTCGGCATCGCCTTTTGAGGGGCCAATCAGATACCGCAGCGGGTTCTTGAAGGTGGGCGCGAAGTAGTCGTTCGACCCGTGTACGAACACTCCGGGCACGCCGTCGAACGGCATCAGCGCCTCGGTCAGGGCGGGGAGAGCCTCGGTGTGGCCGAGCAGGTCGCCCGTCGAGACGATGAGGTCGGGCCTTAGGGAGGTGAGGCCGCGAATCCAGTCGATGCGGTCGCGCTGCCACGGCGCCAGGTGAAGGTCGCTGAGGTGAAGGACCCGAATGGGGTCGGCGCCGGGCGACAGCACGGGCACGATCTCGGTGCGTACGCGGTAGGCCCGGCGCTCAATCGCGGTGGCGTAGACGGCGGCGGCCGCCGCAACCCCAAGGGTTACGGCGGCCGCCGCCTTCGCCGGTGCGCTCATCGGCAACTGTCTCGTTGCACCGTCAGGCGCACGAGCGTGTTGCGGGTGAAAGTCTCACCGGGTTCGCGGTCCTGCGCAATGACGATATTGTCTCCGCTCGAGGGCCCCGGATTGACGGGCTCCTCGATGACGTCGCCCTCCTCATCACCGGGCGGTGACGGGCTGGGGCCGGGAGCAGGACGGATCTGCTCACATCGCACGCTGATGTTCGTGAAGCCAGCGCCTTCGAGCACCGCCCGCGCCTCGTCAAGGGTGTAACCCGGGCTCACGACGTCGGGCATGACAGCCTGGTTGCCGGCGCTCAACTGCACGCGCACCGGGGTACCGAGGCTCAGGAACGTGCCCGGCGCGGGGTTCTGCGTCGCGACGAGGCCCTCCGCGAGAGCCGAATCCACGCGACCCTCCTCGACGACGAGACGGAAGCCGAGGCCTTCGATGATGCCACGGGCGACCTCCGGGTCTTGGCCGGTCACGTCGGGTAGGTTCACGCCCTGGCCGCGCAACAGGCGGTCGGGAACCTCAGGGATCGGGTCTCCGCCGTACGCGGCGTTCGCCGCCCCCATGATCGGGCGGAAGATCTCGTGTCGGAGGTTTGTGCCGTTCGGCAGGTTGCTCACGACGAACTCTCCGGTGATGTTGCCCACCCATGAGGCGGTGCCGATGCGCGTCGAGCCGCCGACCATCCAGGTGTGACGCGCGTTGTCGCTGGTTCCCGTCTTGCCGACAACGGGAACGTCGCCGCCCGGGTTTGAGGCCTGGCCGGTTCCCCGCGTCACAACCTCGCGCATCGCGAAGGTGGTGGCGGCAGCAACGTCAGCGTCGATGGCTTGCCGGCATTCGGAGACCTGGCCGGGCAATTCGTCGCCGTGGCGGTCGACGAGACGGTCAACGGCGATGGGCTCGCAGTATCGGCCACCGTTCTGAATGGCGCCGAAGGCCGCCGCCATGCTCAGCGGCGAGATCTCGTTCGTGCCGAGAACGGCCGACGGGTTGGTCTGCAGGGGTCCACCGTCGGCGCGCATCACTCCGAGGCGCTCCGCCGTGTCGGCGATTCCGCACAGGTCGAGCTGTTGCGCGATCGCAGCGAACGATGTGTTGACCGAATTGACAGTGGCTTGGAGCACGCTCATGACGCCCCCGCCGCCACCCGCGAAGTTGCGCGGCTCCCAGACAGCACCGGAGTGCGGCCCGTTGCACGAATCTGTGAACGTGGACTGCTCGAAGCGCGTGCGAGAGCCATCGATGAACTCCTGCAGGCCGCGTCCTTCCTCAAGCCACTCGACGAGAGCGAAGATCTTGTAGGTCGATCCGGTCTGGAAACCGCTCGACCCGCCGTACGGCCGATCAGTGTTGAAGTTGACGGCTGTGGTCGTCACACCGCCGCCTTCTTCGCTGTTGTCAAAACGCTTGTTCTGCGCCATCGTCAAGATGCGCCCGGTGTTGGATTCGACCGAGATGCTGGCACCACCGATGTCGTACGGAATGCCATTTCCGGTCTCACCGACAGCGTCTGCGGGCACCGCGTTCCACACTGTGTCTTGTGCGACGCGCTGGAGCGACATGTCGAGGGTCGTGTAGAGCTGATAGCCGCCCTGCCGCCACGCTGTATTCCGCTCTTCGGGGGTAGCGCCGAGAGATTCGAGTTCTGGGATCAGGTTGACGACGTAGTCGCACATGTACTTCGCGTAATCATCGGCGGCGATGCAGCCCGAGCGCGGCGTCGACAGGTTCACGAAGTCGGCGTCGACCGGTGTGTTGCGGGCCTCGTCGCGCTCGCTGGCGCTGATGAACCCTTCGTCGTACATCGAGTCGATGATGACGTTGCGCCGCCGCTCGTTTGCGGCGTAGTTCTCTTCGCGCAGCAACGAGCGCGCGCTCGGCTGCTGCACGATCGCGAGCAGGCTCGCTGCCTGCGCGACGTTGAGCTCGGCGGCGGTGATGCCGAAATACTGCTGAGCCGCCGCCTCGATGCCGTAGGTGTTGCCGCCGAAGCCTGCGATGTTGAGGTAGGCGAGCATGATCTCGTCTTTGGTGTACTGCTTTTCGAGTCCGATCGCGAGCTTCGCCTCATTGAGCTTGCGCTCGAGCGTCGTCTCCTGCGCCGCGCGCACGGCCTCGTTGCGCTCTTCGCCCGGCGGGAACTGCTGAATCGCCTGGTTGATGAAGATGTTCTTCACGAGCTGCTGGGTGAGCGTCGACCCACCGCCGGTGATGTCGCCCGCGGCGAAGTTACCGATGGCTGCGCGCACGATGCCCTGCGGGTCGATGCCGCCGTGGCTGTAGAAGCGGCGATCCTCGGCCGCGAGCGTCGCCTGTATGACGGTCTCGGCGATCTGGTCGTAGTTGACCTCTTCGCGGTTCTCGCTGAAGACGTCGGCGATCTTCACGTAGCCGTCATCGGGGTTCGCCGTGTTCTGCGCATACAGTTCGTTGCGCTGCGACAGGGGATCGATGCGAATGTACTCGGGCAGGCTGTCGAAGATGCCGATGGTGTTGTTGGCCGCCATGCCGGTGACCGCGATGGCGGGGGTCACCATGATCGTGGTGAGCAAGCCAATGATGGCGCTCAGGCCGATCATGCCGGCGAACGCCCCCAGTGCGCCGGCGGGCGAAGAATTCTGGGCAGACATAGACTCAAGGCTACGGCAGAGGTGCCTATGACGTCTCTGAACGTGACCCATCTTTGACAATTGAAAGGCCGCTGATGACGCGCTGGGAGTACATCACCACGCCCCTGATGATTCACAACACCACGGCGATCCTGAACACGTGGGGCTCCGAGGGCTGGGAACTCGTACAGATCGTGACCGGTCCCGAGGGTGGTCTCGTCGCCTACTTTAAGCGTCCGGTCGCGGGCGACGCTGCCTGATGAGCGCTATGGATGCTCGCCTCGCCGAGCTCGGAATCACCATTCCCGAGGTGGCCGCCCCGGTCGCCGCCTACGTTCCGGCGACCGTGTCGGGTCAGCTGGTGTTCACCGCCGGCCAGCTCCCGTTCGTGGACGGCAGCCTGCCGGCGACGGGCAAGGTTGGTGCCGAGGTCAGCGCTGAGCGCGCTGCCGAGCTCGCCGGCACCGCCGTCTTGAACGCGCTGGCGGCGGTGAAGAGCGTGATCGGCTCGCTCGACCGCGTCACCCGCATCGTGAAGGTCACGGGGTTCGTCGCCTCCGACCCGAGTTTCACGGGCCAGCCCACCGTTCTGAACGGCGCGAGCACGCTGCTCGGCGACATCTTCGGCGATATCGGCGTGCACTCCCGCAGCGCTGTGGGCGTTGCGGTGCTGCCGCTCGACGCCCCCGTCGAGGTCGAGCTGATCGTCGAGTTCGCGTAGCCGTACGCGGGCCGTACACGACACCGGGGCCGGGCATCCATGATTCGGATGCCCGGCCCCGGTGTCGTCTGAAGACGCGCCTCGCTACCGGAAGGAGGCGCTGATCGACGCGACGACGTTCGTGTCGGTCAGTGTCGTGGTGTCGCCGACCTCGCGACCTTCGGCGATGTCGCGGAGGAGTCGCCGCATGATCTTGCCCGAGCGGGTCTTCGGCAGCTCGGCGACGACGAACACCTTGCGCGGGCGCGCGATGGCGCCGATCTGCTCGGCGACGTGCGCCCGCAGCTGCGCCTCCGCTTCCTCGTCGCTCACGGTGCCGACCATGCGCTGGCGCAGGATGACGAAGGCGACGACCGCCTGGCCGGTGGTCTCGTCGTTGGCGCCGACGACGGCGGCTTCGGCGACCAGCTCGTGGGCGACGAGTGCCGACTCGATCTCCATCGTCGACAGGCGGTGGCCCGAGACGTTCATGACATCGTCGACCCGGCCAAGCAGCCAGACGTCGCCGTCCTCGTCGAGGTGTGCGCCGTCGCCAGCGAAGTACTTGCCCTCGAACGCCGACCAGTAGGTGTCGACAAAGCGCTGATCGTCGCCCCAGATGCCGCGCAGCATGCTCGGCCAGGGTTCGGTGATGACGAGCAGACCCCCCGCCTCCTTGCCCACGTGCACACCCTGCTCGTCGAGCACGTCCACGCTGATGCCGGGAAGCGGCACCTGCGCCGAGCCGGGCTTCGCGGTCGTCACGCCGGGGAGCGCGCTGATCATCATCGCGCCGGTCTCGGTCTGCCACCACGTGTCGACGATGGGAGTGCGGCCGCCCCCGATGACCTGGCGATACCAAACCCACGCCTCGGGGTTGATGGGTTCGCCGACGCTGCCGAGCACCCGAAGGGTGGCCAGGTTGTACTGGTTCGGCACCTCGCGGCCGATCTTCATGAACGAGCGGATCGCGGTCGGAGCCGTGTAGAACAGCGTGACCCCATACTTCTCGATGATCTCCCACCAGCGGCCCGGGTGCGGGGTGTCGGGGGTGCCCTCGTAGATGACCTGGGTGGCGCCGTTCGCGAGCGGGCCGTAGACCACGTAGCTGTGCCCGGTGATCCAGCCCACGTCGGCCGTGCACCAGTAGACGTCGCTCTCGGGCTTCAGGTCGAAGACGTTCTTGTGGGTGAACGCCGCCTGCGTCAGGTACCCGCCCGAGGTGTGCAGAATTCCCTTTGGCTTCCCCGTCGTGCCGCTCGTGTAGAGGATGAACAGCGGATTCTCGGCCTCGAAGCCTTCTGCTTCGTGTTCGGGGTCTGCCTCGGCCATGAGCTCGTGCCACCACAGGTCGCGGCCCTCGCTCCAGTCGACTTCGTTCTCGCCGCGGCGGACGACCAGCACGTTCTGGATCGATTCCGCGCCCGAGGAGAGCGCAGCATCCACGGCGTTCTTGAGGTTGAAGACTTTGCCCTTGCGGTAGCCGCCGTCTGCGGTGATGACAAGCTTCGCCTCCGCGTCGTCGATGCGCGCGCGCAAGCTTTCGGCCGCGAACCCGCCGAAAACGACGGAGTGAATCGCGCCGAGGCGGGCGATCGCGAGCATCGCGATGACCGCTTCGGGGATCATCGGCATGTAGAGCGCCACACGGTCGCCCTGGCCGATGCCGAGACCCGCGAGCACGTTCGCCGCCTTCTTCACCTCGGCGGTGAGCTCGGCGTACGTGATGGCGCGCGAGTCGCCGGGCTCGCCCTCGAAGTAGAGGGCGACGCGGTCGCCGTTGCCGGCCTCGACGTGGCGGTCGAGGCAGTTGTAGGCGACGTTGATGCGGCCGTCGTGGAACCAGCGCGCGAACGGCGGGTTCGACCAGTCGAGGGTCTCGGTGAACGGCGTGTGCCAGCTCAGCAGCTCGCTTGCCTGGCGGGCCCAGAAGCGGAGGCGGTCGGCCTTCGCTTCCTCGTAGAGCTCGGCCGTGGCGTTCGCCTGGGCGGCGAACGCGGGTTCGGGGGCGAACCGGCGGTTTTCGTGCAGGAGGCTGTCGATCGATGTCGAGGACATACATCTACTTTCGTCGATGTGCGGACTGGCCTGGTCTGCCGCGACGGTGCGAGTGAACAGACGCCATCGTAGGGCTTCGCGCGGGCGTTCGCGATCTTCCGTGTCGTGGTGCGTCACAGGCAACGCGTGTCCCCCATTCGGGTGTCCGCACTTGGGGGGACGAAATGGGGGTCAAAATTGTCTTGACCGTGAGCCTTCCTGGCGTACACTGAACGTAGTCAGCAGCAAAACTGACCTCGCGGCGCGAACGATTCCCCCCAATCTCGTGTCGCTGTGGCGGCGTCCAAATCCCCCCCAAGTGGGCGCCGCCCCTGACGTACAGCGGCGGCTCCTCCCCACGGAGGGGCCGCCGCTTCGTCGTCCCCGGCTGATCGGTCGATGCGGGATGCTCATGACGCTTTCGCGCACACTCGCCCGGTGCCCGCCTCCTCGCCCTCCGCCCCCTTCCTTCCTGTGGCGCGTGCCGACGCGGGCTCCCACCGCGAGGTGGCGCCGGACGTACTCGAGGCGCTGGGGCCGCTCGCTCCGCTCGCCACCGACGGCCGCCTCACCGATCTCTTCATCACCGCTGACGGGCGGGTGCACGCCGACGCCGGCGCGGGAGCCGAGCCGATCGACGGCCTCACCCTGTCTGCCGACCAGGCGCGTGCCCTCGTCGTGCACCTCATCGCCCTCGGGGGTCGCCATATCGACGAAGCGGCCCCTTGTTGCGACGTGCGCCTCGGTGAGGGCGTGCGTGTGCACGGCGTGCTGCCGCCCGTCAGCACCGGGGGAGCGTTGCTGTCGCTGCGGTTGCCGCGACGGATGCCGCCGAGCATCGCCGAGCTCGGCCTGCCGCCTCCGGAGACCGCGGCTCTCGGGCGGGCGTTGACGACCCGCCTCACCCTGCTCGTCACGGGAGCAACCGGCAGCGGCAAGACAACATTGCTGTCGGCCTGGCTGTCGGGGGCTGAGCCGCGCGACCGCATCGTCGTGCTCGAAGACGTCGCGGAGGCGCGCATCCGGCACCCCCACGTCGTATCGCTGGAGACGCGCCAACCGAACCTGGAGGGTGCGGGGGGAGTGGATCTCGCACGCCTCGTTCGCGAGGCGCTGCGGATGCGCCCCGACCGACTCGTCGTCGGCGAGTGTCGCGGGGCCGAGGTGCGCGAGTTCTTGGCGGCCCTGAACACCGGGCATCGAGGTGGTGCCGGAACCCTGCACGCCAACAGCCTCGGTGATGTGGCTGCGCGGCTCGAGGCGGTCGGCATGCTCGCCGGGCTCGCGCCCGCAGCCCTCGCCCGCCAGGCCGTCAGCGGAATCGACCTGGTGGCGCACCTGGCGCGCGATCCCGCCGGTGCACGCTCAATCGCCTTCGGACGGCCGTCGCTTGATGCTCGCGAGCGCTTGCGTATCGACCCGCTCGCCCCCGAGGCGGTCGCCCCCGACGCCCCGGCGCCGCCGTGACGGCGGCGGACGAGTCGCTTCCTCGCCTCATCCACCGGCTCGCAGTGTTGCTGAGCGCCGGCCTTGCTCCGGCGTCGGCGTGGCGGCACCTCGCGGCGGCAGGACGGGAGCGCGCGCATCCCCTCGTCGCGGCGGTGGCCGAGCATCCCGCGCTCGTCCGTGACCCCGCCGACGCGATGGCGGCCGCCTCGCCCGACCCGCCGGTCGAGTGGCGCGCGCTGACCGCCGCGTGGCGGATCGCCGCCACCGCGGGGGCGCCGCTCTCGGCCGTGTTGCGCTCGATCGCCGACGCCCTGCGCGACCGGGCCGACGCGCGCCGCGAGATTACCGTCGCCCTCGCTGCGCCACGGGCCACCGCGCGCCTGGTCTTGTGGTTGCCCGCTGCGGGCGTACTGCTAGCACTCATCATCGGGGTCGATGTCGTGGCCACGGTGCTGAACCCGATCGGCCTGATCAGCGTGATCGCGGGGCTCGGCCTCGTGCACGCGGGTCGGCGATGGACGAGCCGCCTGCTCGCGGCGGCCGAGCCGCCTGCCCCCACGGCGGGGCTCGGCTACGAGCTACTCGCCGTGGCGGCAGCGGGCGGGCGAGGTCCGGAGGCGGCGCTGCGGCTCGTGCTCGACCACCTCGCCGCGGTCGACTGTGCACCGTCGTCGACCGAGACAGCCGAGTTGACGGAGTTGGTCGCGCTGTCGCGGGGTTCGGGCGCACCGCTGGGGGAGCTCGCCCGCGCGGAGGCCCGCGAGGCCCGAGTGGCCGCGCGCGGGGCGGCCCGGCGCACGGCCGAACGCCTCGGCGTTCGCCTGATGCTGCCACTTGGTGCGTGCATCTTGCCGGCCTTCTTGCTCATCGGCGTCGTGCCAATCCTGCTCGGCATCGTCTCCTCCACACTCGCCGGCTGACGTGTCAGCAACCGGATGCGCGGGCTCGCGTCTCGTCGGCATCGTCAGCAGTCGACACTGGTCGCGTTCGTGCTGCCGACCCGATGAAAACGGAGACCCTCATGTCGACCCTCACCCGCCCCCACCGCCGACTCTCCCGTCTGCGCAGCCGACTCGCCAGCGACCGCGGAGCCGCAACGGCCGAGTACGCAATCGCCACGATGGCGGCCGTCGCCTTCGCCGGGCTTCTCGTCGTCATCATGCAGAGCGACGAGGTGCGCGGCATTCTCACCGACATGGTGCGTTCCGCGCTGACCTTCGGCGGGTGAGCTACCGCGGTGGGGCTGCACGCGACGATCGAGGCGCGGTGAGCGCCGAACTCGTCGCCGCGATTCCCGCGCTGCTCGTGGTGCTCGCCCTGTGCCTCGGCGGGCTCACCGCCGCGACCGCGCAGGCGCGCGCCCACGAGGCCGCGACGACGGCCGCGCGTCTGCTTGCTCGCGGCGCGCCCGAGTCCGACGCGCACCGCCACGTCGGGCTGTCGCTCGCCGGAGCGCGGCTCGCCGTTATCCGAGCCGACGGGCTGCTCTGCGCCCGTGTCGAGCACACCCACCGCCTGCTCGGCCTGCCGCTGGCCGTCGAGGCCCGCTCGTGCGCGCTCGACAGCGGCTGGTGACCGGCCGCGACCGCGGAGCCGCGACTCCGCTCGTCGTGGGTGCCATCGCCGCGAGCGTGCTGCTCGCGACGTTGTTGCTGGGCGTTGGGGCGGCGCTCGCCGACGCGTCACGACTCGCGCACACCGCTGACGGGGCCGCGCTGGCCGCCGCCGACACGCTCCTCGGCTGGCTGCCGGGCGAGCCGTGCACCGCGGCCGAGCGTGTCGCGGCGGCCCACGGCGCGAAGGTGTCGGCGTGCGATATCGGGGAGGTGAGTGTCCTCGTGACGGTGCGCCGCAGCATCCTGTCGATGCCCGTTGAGCGGTCGGCGCGAGCAGGGGCCGCCGACCGGCGCTGATGGCCTTTGTCGGCCGGGTGTGTATGGTGACGGTGACCGGGGCCATCCGCCACCGGTCAGCGCAACGAGGTACTGCTGCCTCGACTGCGGCCTACCCCGGCCGCCCGCCGCAGCCCCCGTCGCTCGCACTAGCCGCACATATAAAGGAGCACCGTGCCCGGTACGAAGAAGCTTGTCATCGTCGAGTCGCCCGCCAAGGCGAAGACGATCGGCCGCTACCTCGGTGACGACTACGAGGTGCAGGCCTCCGTCGGGCACGTGCGCGACCTGATGGAGCCGAAGAACCTGCCCGCCGAACTGAAGAAGGGCCCGCTCGGCAAGTTCGCCATCGACGTCGACAACGGCTTCGAGCCGCACTACGTCGTCTCCGACTCGAAGAAGCGCACCGTCGCCGACCTCAAGAAGGCGCTGAAGGGTGCTGACGAGCTCTGGCTCGCCACTGATGAAGACCGCGAAGGGGAGGCGATCGCGTGGCACCTGCTGGAGGTGCTGAAACCGAAGGTTCCCGTCAAGCGCATGGTGTTCCACGAGATCACCAAGGAAGCGATCCAGAAGGCCGTCGACGCGACACGAGACCTCGACACCGCCCTTGTCGACGCGCAGGAGACACGTCGCATCCTCGACCGCCTCTACGGCTACGAGGTCAGCCCGGTTTTGTGGCGGCGCATCGGTCCCGGTCTGAGCGCCGGCCGCGTGCAGTCGGCCGCGACTCGTCTCATCGTCGACCGGGAGCGCGAGCGCATCGCCTTCGTCTCGGCCAGCTACTGGGACCTCGACACGACCCTCACTCCGGCCGCCGAGAACGCACCGTTCGCGGCTCGGCTGTCGCGACTTGGCGGCAGCAAGGTCGCCTCCGGTCGCGACTTCGACGATCGCGGCCAGCTGAAGGCGAAGGACGCGGTGGCGCTGGACCAGGCCACCGTGACGAACCTCGCCGAGGCGCTGCGCGCATCCGACCTGCAGCTCACCGTCACGAGCGTCGAGTCGAAGCCGTACACGCGGCGCCCCGCCGCGCCGTTCACCACCTCGACGCTGCAACAGGAAGCCGGCCGCAAGCTGCGCTTCACCGCACGCCAGACGATGTCGGTCGCGCAGTCGCTGTACGAGAACGGCTACATCACCTACATGCGCACCGACTCGGTCACGCTCTCGCAGCAGGCGGTTGACGCGGCCCGCAGTCAGGCCCGCGACCTGTACGGCACCGACTCGGTGCCGGAGAAGCCACGCCTCTACAGCGGCAAGAGCAAGAACGCCCAGGAGGCGCACGAGGCCATTCGCCCCGCGGGTGACGTCTTCCGCACCCCCAGCCAGCTCGAGGGCACGCTGCGCGGCAACGACTGGAAGCTCTACGACCTCATCTGGAAGCGCACCGTCGCCAGCCAAATGGCGGATGCACGCGGCCAGACGGCCTCCATCGCGATGGCCACGGGCCCCCTCACGAGCGCAGACGCGCGCGTCTCGGGGCAGGTCGCCGAGTTTGCGGCGAGCGGCACCGTCATCACCTTCCGCGGTTTCCTTGCCGCGTACGAGGAGGGCCGCGACGAGGAGCGCAACGCCGACCCCGCTGAGGCGAAGGAGGCGACGCTGCCGCCGTTGACCGAGGGCCAGGCGCTCGGTGTCATCGACGTCGAGCCGAAGGGTCACGAGACGAGCCCGCCGCCGCGCTACACCGAGGCGAGCCTCGTCAAGGCGTTGGAAGAGCGCGGCATCGGCCGACCCTCGACCTACGCGTCGATCATCTCGACCATCATCGACCGCGGCTACGTCGCCCCGCGCGGCTCGGCGCTCGTGCCCGGGTGGGTCGCGTTCAGCGTCGTCAAGCTGCTCGAACAGCACTTCGGCGACCTCGTCGAGTACGACTTCACCGCCGAGATGGAGGCCGACCTCGACCGCATCGCCCGCGGCGAGGCCGACCGCACCGACTGGTTGACGGCCTTCTACTTCGGCGACGACCGGCAGCCGGGCCTGCGCCCCGTCGTCGACAACATCGGCGACATCGACGCCCGCGCCATCAACTCGATTCCGATCACCGAGGCGATCACGCTGCGCGTTGGCAAGTACGGCCCCTTCCTCGAGGTTGATGAGGGCGGAGACACCCCGCGCCGCGTCAACATTCCGCAAGACATGGCGCCCGACGAGCTCACGCCGACCCGAGCGCAAGAACTCGTCGATGCTCCCGTCGTCGGCGACCGCGAACTCGGCATCAACCCCGCAACGGGCAAGATGGTCGTCGCGAAGGACGGCCGCTTCGGGCCGTACGTGACCGAGGTGGATCCCGCCCCCGAGCCACAGGTCGACACCGCTACCGGCGAGGTCGTCGACGAGGCACCCGCGAAGGCGCCCTCCCGCGGAAAGAAGGCGGCCGCCGAGAAGCCGCGTACGGCATCCTTGTTCAAGGACATGTCGCCGGACACGATCGATCTCGACACGGCGATTCGCCTGCTTGACCTGCCGCGCACGGTCGGTGACGACCCCGAGAGCGGCGACACGATCACGGCGCAAAACGGGCGGTACGGCCCGTACCTGAAGAAGGGCGCCGACACGCGATCACTCGACAGCGAGGCGCAGATCTTCGAGATCGATCTGGCCGGCGCGCTCGAAAAGTTCGCCCAGCCGAAGTACGGCGCCCGCAAGGCCTCGAGCGCGCTGAAAGAATTCGACGCCGACCCGGTGAGCGGCAAGCCGATCAAGCTGAAAGACGGCCGCTTCGGCCCCTATGTCACCGACGGCGAGACGAACGCGACCGTGCCGCGCGGCGAAGACCCGATGGAAATCGACTTCGAGCGCGCCGTGCAACTCATCGCAGACAAGCGTGCGAAGGGGCCGGCCAAGAAGCCGGCCGCGAAGCGCGGAACGGCCGCCAAGAAGCCGGCGGCGAAGAAGACCCCCGCCAGGAAGCCGGCTACCAAGAAGCCCGCGGCGACAAAGACCGCCGCGAAGAAGACCCCGCCGGCCGCCGAATGAGCGCCCGGGGTCTCTTCCTGACGTTCGAGGGCGGAGACGGCTCGGGCAAGACCACTCAGTCGGCGCTGCTGACCGAGTGGCTGACCGAGCACGAGCGCACGGTGCTGCACGCGCGCGAACCCGGGGGAACCGAGCTGGGGGTCGAGGTGCGTGAGATCGTCATGCACCGTCGCGGCTTCGTTGCGCCCCGTGCCGAAGCGCTGCTGTACGCGGCCGACCGGGCCCAAAACGTCGCCACCGTCGTGCGCCCGGCGCTCGAGCGCGGCGACATCGTCATCCAAGACCGCTACCTCGACTCGTCCGTCGCTTACCAGGGTGCTGGCCGCGTCTTGTCGATGGCCGAAGTGCGTGAGCTTTCGCTCTGGGCGACTGAAGGCCTGCTGCCCGACCTCACGGTGCTGCTCGACCTCGACCCCGCGGTCGGCCGCACCCGACTCGACGCGAGCCGCACCCGCTACGACCGGCTCGAGGCTGAGCAGCTCGACTTCCACACCCGGGTGCGCGACGCCTACCTCGAGCTTGCCGCTGCTGAGCCCGAGCGCTTCCTCGTTCTGGATGCGACCCGCCCCGTCGATGAGCTGCAGCAGAGCATCCGGAATCGCGTGTCGGACCTCCTCGATTAGGGTGACCGCATGACCGCCTGGGACGACCTGACCGGCCAGGACGCCGCCATCGCCGCGCTGCGTAGCGCGGCCGCCGAGGGCTCAGAGTCGATGACGCACTCGTGGTTGGTCACCGGCCCGCCGGGCTCTGGTCGGTCGAACCTTGCCTACGCGTTCGCCGCCGAGCTGCTCGGGGGCGCCACCGATCCGCGGGTCGCCGCGCAGGTCGACGCGCGCAGCCACCCCGACCTGGCCGTGCTCGCGACCGACCGCGTCATCATCTCGATCGACGAGGTGCGGCACCTCGTCGCCCAGAGTCAGTTCTCGCCGTCGGTGGCCCCGTACCGCGTCATCGTGATCGAAGACGCCGACCGCATGACGGAGCGCACCTCGAACGTGTTGCTGAAGGCGCTCGAGGAGCCGCCGCCGCGCACCGTGTGGATCCTGTGCGCGCCCAACGCGGCCGACCTGATTCCGACCATTCGCTCGCGCGTGCGCACCGTTCGGCTGCGCGTGCCGACCGTCGCCGAGGTCGCCGCCCTGCTCGAGCGTCGCGACGGCATCCCCGCCGACCTCGCCTCGCGGGCTGCCCGCGAGGCGCAAAGCCACATCGGCATGGCCCACCGGCTTGCCACCGATCAGGATGCTCGTGAGCGCCGGGCGCGCAGCCTCGACATCGCGCTCGGCGTCGGCTCCGTCTCCGGCGCCGTCCTCGCCGCCGAGAAGCTTGTGGCCGTCGCGACCGACGACGCCAAGGCGCTCACGATCGAGCGTGATCAGGTCGAGCGCGAGGCCGCACTGCGCTCGCTCGGCATTGAGCCGGGTGGAACGGTTCCCCCCGCCCTGCGGTCGCAGTTGAAGGCCCTTGAGGAAGACCAGAAGCGCCGGGCCACGCGCTCCGTGCGCGACGGCATCGACCGTGTGCTCGTTGACCTCACGTCGCTGTACCGCGACATCCTCACCGTGCAGCTCGGGGCCGAGGTCGACCTGGTGAACGAGGCGATCCGCGACCGGATTGTGGAGGCGGCACGAGCATCCACCCCCGAGCGGATGCTCGCGGCGCTCGACGCCATCGCGCTCGCCCGACGCCGCATCGAGGGCAACATGCCGCCCGCGATGGCACTCGAGGCCATGCTGATCTCGGCGAGCGGCAGGGTGCCGGCGCTAGGCTCGCCCGCGTGACGCGTCGCCGACTCTCCCTCGTTTCCGCCCTCGTGGCGTCGGTCCTGCTGCTGGGTGGCTGCACCCCCGGGCTGCTGTCGGACTTGCTTGGGCAGGGCGAGCAGTCGACGCCCACCGGCGAAGAGGTCGAGGCGGCGCTCGCCGAGTACTACGAGCAGCGTGTCACGTGGAGCGACTGCGGCGGAGGGGCTCAGTGCGCGACCGCGATCGCTCCGCTCGACTGGAACAACCCCGGCGAGGGCGACGACGTCGAGCTCGCGCTCGTGCGACACCGCGCGACCGGTGACCGCATCGGCTCGCTCTTCGTGAACCCCGGAGGGCCCGGGGCCTCCGGCTTCGACTTCATCCGCGACAGCGTCGACTTCGCTGTGGGGGAGGCCCTGCGCGAGGGGTACGACATCGTCGGGTGGGATCCGCGCGGTGTCGGCCGCTCGAGCGCCGTGAGCTGTTTCGACGACCCCGCAGACATGGACGCCTTCCTGTTCGGCATCCCCGAAAACGAGGTCGGCACGGACGCGTGGATCGCCGAGGTGACCGCCTCGTCGCAGAACTTCGCGGCCGCCTGCGCTGAGAACACCGGTCCGCTCCTCGGCTTCGTCGACACCGACTCGACCGTGCAGGACCTCGACCTGCTGCGCGCCGTTCTCGGCGACCAGCAGCTGCACTACCTCGGCTACTCGTACGGCACCGAGATCGGTGCCCGCTACGCCGACCGCTACCCCGATCGTGTCGGCCGTCTCGTGCTCGATGGTGCGACGGACCCACGCCTCGGCGTGCTCGATGTCGTGATCGCCCAGCAGGCCGGCTTCGAACAGGCACTGCGCGCGTACCTCGCCGAGTGCCCCGCGCTCGGCGGATGCCCGTTCCCCGCCGACGTGGACGCCGCGGCCGCGCAGATTCGTGAACTCGTCGACCGGCTCGACGAGGCGCCCCTGCCCGCCGCCGACGGCCGCTTCTTCGACGGCTCGGTCATGAGCACCGCGGTCGCGACAGCGCTCTACGACCAGGGCACCTGGACGTTCCTGACCCAGATGTTCAGCGAGCTGCGCGCCGGCGACCCGTCGACCGGGTTCTTCCTCGCCGACTTCTACTACGGGCGGGAGAACGGCGAATACATCGACAACTCCTTCGAGGCGTTCGTCGCCATCAACTGCCTCGACTACCCCGTCGAGACCGACCCGGCGGTCATTGAGGCGCACAATGCGCGCCTGGTGGAGGTCGCGCCGACCACCGCATCCCCGTCTCCCGTTGGGGACGTGCTGTGCGCCAACTGGCCGCACCAGTTCACTGGCGAACTCGGCCCGGTGACTGCCGAGGGAGCCGCGCCGATCCTTGTCGTCGGCACGACCGGCGACCCGGCCACGCCCTACGAGTGGGCGGTCGCGCTCGCTGATCAGTTGTCGAGCGGCGTGCTCGTCACCTACGTCGGGGAGGGCCACATCGCCTACGACGAAGGTGACCCCTGCGTCGACGATGTCATCGAGACATACCTGCTCACGGGGGCGGTCCCCGACACCGACCCGCAGTGCAACGCCTGAACCTCTTGCGCGTCGTCGTGGGCCGTCGGTTTGGGTTAGACTTCTGCACCGTGCCGGGCTCTCCCGTCGCACGCCGCCTTAGCTCAGTCGGCAGAGCGATTCACTCGTAATGAATAGGTCGTGGGTTCGATTCCCACAGGCGGCCCGCAATCCAGTAGTTCCCGCTTGGGGCATTCCCGGTGCGCCGACGCTGTCGCGTCGCGGGGTTCGATTCCCACAGGCGGCCCCACCTCCTTCTCACCGTGTCACTGTTGCACCGTGCACGCATCGCGTCGCAGGGAGGAACCCAATGAGTGAGCGCAGCCGCACGGTGCTTGCGGTGGCGGCGACGGTGCTCGCCGGTTTCGGCGTCGCAACGCAGTCGCGCATCAACGGCGAGCTCGGGCAACGCTTCGATGACGGCTTCACCGCAGCGCTCGTGTCGTTCTCATCGGGATGGGTGGTGCTTCTTGTCGTCGTGATGGCGACCGCGCGTGGCCGAGCGGCCATGGCCCGCATCCCGGCGGCGATGCGCGCGGGAGAGCTGCCCTGGTGGATGCTGCTGGGTGGGGCCGGCGGAGCGTTCTTCGTCCTGTCGCAGGGCCTTGTTGCTGGCGTGCTCGGCGTCGCCATCTTCACCGTGGCGATCGTCTCGGGCCAGACCCTCGCCGGCATGGTGGCGGATGCGCGGGGTTTCGCGGGCGCGAGGCGCACGCCCCCGACGCCCGCGCGCGTCGTCGGGGCTGCACTCACGGTGGTCGCCGTGATCGTGGCGGTCGCCGGCGACGCGTCTGCGAGCATCCCGTGGCTGGCGTTGGTGCTCCCGCTCGTCGCGGGTCTCGGGATCGGCGTGCAGCAGGCGATGAACGGCCGCGTCCGTCAGGTGAGCGGCTCGCCACTTGCCGCAACACTCGTCAACTTCACGGTCGGCACGGCCGGTCTCGTCCTCGTGACGGCGATCGCGCTGATCGTGCGCGGGCTGCCCGCCGCACCGCCGACGGAGGCGTACCTCTACCTGGGTGGCGTGGTCGGTGTCGTGTTCATCGCCGTGCAGACGGCAACAGTGGGGCGCATCGGCGTGCTGCTGCTCGGCATGTGCCTCGTGCTCGGCCAGCTGCTGGGCGCCACCGTATTCGACTCGGTGTCGGCCATCGGGCCGGCGCTCGCGCCTCAGACGATCGCGGGGGTGGCACTCACCGCACTCGGAATCGTCATCGCAACGCTCGACCGCTGGCGGCCGAAGCGGGCTACTCCGCCTCCGGCGTGAAGTCGAGCGCGAGCGAGTTCATGCAGTAGCGGTCGCCGGTAGGCGTGCCGAACCCGTCGGGGAACACGTGCCCGAGGTGCGAACCGCAGGTGGCGCAGCGCACCTCGGTGCGCACCATGCCGAGGGAGGTGTCTTCGAGCAGCTCAACGGCCTCGGGGCGCACCGACTCGTAGAAGCTCGGCCAGCCGCAACCCGAGTCGAACTTCGTGCCGGCCTGAAAGAGCTCAGCCCCGCACGCGCCGCAGGTGTACAGGCCGGCGCGGCTCTCGTCGAGCAGCTCGCCCGTCCAGGCGCGCTCGGTTCCGGCCTGGCGCAGCACCTGGTAGCGCTCTTCGCCGAGCTCGGCCCGCCACTCGTCTTCGGTCTTCTCGACCTGGTACTTGCCGGTGGTCTGCTCGCTCATGGTTCCTCCTGCTCGCCCGACGGGCGGGTTGTCTCACCCCATTAAACTCGGCCCCGTGCCGGAACCTTCCATCGAGCAGAAAACATGGAGTCACATTTCGGCTGACGAGTTCTTCGACATCGCCATGCTGCGCACGGTCGTCTTCTACCTCGAGCAGCAGATCGACGAGCCGGAACTCGACGAGCGCGACCGCGACGAGTCGACCCTGCATGTGTGGATGCGGGACGATCGCGGCGTGGTCAGTTATCTGCGCGTCATCGAGGACGAGCATCCTGACCCCGCTCACGGCGGCGCGCGCCGCCTGATCGGGCGCGTCGTGACGCGGGCGGATGCTCGTGGTCGGGGCCTCGCGCTCCGTCTCGTCGAGCACGTGATCGCCCAGTTCGGTGACGAGCCGCTCGCCCTGCACGCACAGTCGTACATCCAGCCCCTGTATGCGCGAGCCGGATTCGAGCCGATCGGCGACGAGTATGTGGAGGCGGGCATTCCGCACGTGACGATGGTCCGGCCTCCCAGCGGTCGAACAGGCGACGCGGCGTTGAATTAGAGCAATACGCGCGCATGGCGTATCCTTCTGTTAGGTAAGCCTTACCTAAAGAAACGACGCTCTTCTGACTACGGAGTCACCCGGTGCACACCCTTTCCCGCCGGCGGCCGTTTGCCGTCGCGCTCGCGGGGGCCCTCGCCTTCGCCCTAGCTCTCACTGTCGCTCCCCTCGAGTCGGCGGCCGCCGATACAGCACCGCCGGCCCCGACGGTGTCGGTATCGAAGACACAGGGTTTGGACCCTGCCGGTGAGACGATCACGGTGACCGGGTCGGGCTTTGCGCAGAATGCTCCGGCAACGAATGGCACTCGTCCGCCGCTCGCCGGCCAGTTTGGCGGCGTCTATGTCGTGCTGGGTGCGGTGGCCGATGTCTGGAAGCCGAGCGAGGGTGCCGCGTCGTCGGCGCGGCAGGTCGCCCAGCAAAAGTGGGTTGTGAACCCTGAGAACGTCACTCAGATTGGTGGGGCGAACGCGGGCGCCATGGCGATCAACTCGGATGGATCGTTCGCGATTCAGTTCGAGGTGACGAAGGCGCAGGCCGACGCGCTCACGAACACGAACTTCGGCGTCTTTACCTACGCCGGCTCCGGCGCCGTCGTTCCCCTTTTCGAAACATTCACCCCGCTGACCTTCGCCGCCGCGGAGCCAGAGCCCGAGCCAGAGCCCGAACCTCAGCCCGAGCCTGAGCCTGCCCCAGGCCCGGCGGTGACGGTCTCGAAGACGCAGGGTCTGAATGCTGCCGGTGAGACGATCACGGTGACCGGGTCGGGCTTCGCCCCGAACCCCCCGGCGACCAACGGCGCGCGTCCGCCCCTCATGGGTCAGTTTGCCGGCGCTTACGTCGTGATCGGCTCGGTGCTCGACTCGTGGAAGCCGAGCGACGGTGCCGGGTCGTCGGCGCGGCAGGTCGCCCAGCAGAAGTGGGTCGTCAACCCCGAAAACGTCGCCACCATCGGTGGATCCAGCGCGGGCGCCGTGGCGATTGACCCCGATGGCTCGTTCCGGATCGAGTTCGTGGTGTCGAAGGCCGACGCCGACCGCTTCCCGACGGGCACGTTCGGAGTGTTCACGTTCGCCGGCTCGGGAGCGGTCGTGCCCGCATTCGAGACGTTCACCGCGCTGACTTTTGCCGGCGACGGTTCTGCGGAGAACCCGACACCCAGACCGACACCGACGCCGACGCCCGCGCCGTCGACGCCGGCTCCGACGCCGGCCCCGACTACCGGGGCGCCCCGTGACACCGTCACGCCCGGGTCGCTCGTGTGGGGCGTGAAGCAGTCGTTCCGTGAGTACATGACGAGCACGATTGCCCGTGGATCGATCACCGCGACCGGCGTCGGCCAGCAGGGCGCCGCCCTCGTGTTCCCGCAGGCGGGACCATCGCCGACGGGTGCCACGGGCACCGTCGCGTACTCGGGCCAAGTGCGCTACCTCGGTCACGGCGGCCTGCTCGACGTGACCCTGCGCGATCCGCGCGTGACGATTGAATCAGCGAGTCGCGCATCCCTGTCGGTCAGCGTCAACGGCACTCCGGTCGCGCTCGCGACGTTGAACCTGGCGGCGGCGAGCCGCACGGCCAATGCCGACGGCTCCGTGCGCTTTACGGGTGTACCGGCGACCCTGACAGCCTCCGGCATGAGCGTGTTTTCCTTCCAGGGCAAAGCGTTTTACACGGCCGGCACCGCCCTCGACCCGGTGACGTTCACCATCGGCAGCCCTGCACCGACAGGGGGCGGCGCATCCGTGGCCGGGGCGACGATCACGGGTGGCGCGGTCGAGCTCGCTCGCTTCGTGGAGCGGCCTATTCCGGCTGAGCCGCCGGCGACAACCGGTGCCGAACTCATCGGCGTCGACGGAGACCTGCTGCCGGGCGCCCGCATCGAGGCCCGCGCGACCGGATTCCAGCCCGGCGAAACGGGGATCCGTGTTGTCGTCTACAGCGAGCCGCGCCTCCTCGGCGAGGTCACGGCGGATGCGAACGGCCAGGCTGTCTGGACAGGCCGCCTGCCCGACGACCTCGTCGGCCAGCACACGCTGACCTTCCAGGGATCAGTCGACCGCGGCGTCGTGTTGCAGATCGTCGACCCTGCGGCCACCGCCGCGGGTGCCGACCAGTGCGTCGTATCCGATGCGCAGCTCGACTGGGGCTTCAAGGAGAGCTTCCGCGCGTACGTGAGCGGCTCCATTGCCCGCGGCGAGTGGGAGGTGCTCGACGGCGCGAGCTACGAGGTGCCGCTCTTCACCTTCGCGGGCGGCCAGGGCGCGATCAACCCCGCTGCACGCACGGGCGAGATCGCGTTCGAGGGCGCGATCCGTTTCACGGGCCACGAGGGAATCCTCGACACCCTCATCGCCAACCCGCGCGTGGTCTTCACGAGCGCGACCACCGCCGAACTGGTCGCTGACGTGACCGGGACGCGGCAGGACTTCGAGGAGGTCGAGGCCCTCGACGTGCGCTTCCTCGAGCTCGATCTTGCCGGCGCCGACAGCGGCAGCCGCGACAACGGCACCGTGACGATCACGGGCATCCCGACGCAGCTCACGGTGTCGGGCGCCGACGCGTTCGGCACCTACCCCGCCGGCGAAGAGTTCGACCCCATCACGCTCACCTACTCGCTGCCGACCGACTGCGCGGCGAGCCCCGCTGACGCTGCTCCGGGCGACCTCGACGGCGACGCTGCGGGCGGTTCCGGCTCCGACGCCGAGCCTGCGGGAATGTCGACGGGCGTGTTCCTCGCCGTCATTGCCGTTTTGCTGGCCGTGATCGTCGCACTCGCTGTCATGCTGCTGCGCCGCCGCGCCGCCTGAGCCGCGCGCATCCTGCGTGGCAGGATGCGAACGTGACGTCGACCGCTGAACGGTACCGTCGCTTCGCCCGCGAAGCGGCCAGCCGTTCGGCGGTCTACGCGCGGTGGGCTCACGACCTCGCCGACGATCCTGACGCGATGGCGCTCATCGACACGCTTCCCGTCGCGTGCCGCCAACCAGTGTTGATTCTGACCGCGGCCCGTTTCACCGGGCTGTCACCAGCGGGGGATGCTCGCGCCTGGCTCGAGGGGGAATGGGATGCGGTCGAGGCGGTCGCCCGTACGCGCGCCACGCAGACGAACGACCCCCGGCGTTCCTCCGCCCTCGTCGCGGCGCTGGACGGCATCCGCGAGCCGATCGCGCTGCTCGAAGTGGGTGCGTCGATCGGGCTGGGGCTGCTCGTCGACCGCTACCGACACCGCTTCTGGCGCGGGAGCGAACCCGCGTCGACGGTGGAGCCGGTCGACGACGAGCCCGATGTGCTCGAACTCGACTGCCACCTCGGTGACGCCGTTCCGGTGCCCACGCACCGGCCCGACATCGTGTGGCGGGCAGGGCTCGAGCGGCGTCCGCTGGCCCTGGGGTCACCCGACGACGAGCGGTGGCTGCGCACCCTGATCTGGCCGGAGGAGCGCGACCGGGCCCGCCAGCTCGACGCGGCCCTGCGCGTTGCGCACGCGCATCCGCCTCGTGTGATGGCGGGCGACGCGGTCGATGGGCTGCGCTCAGCCGTGGCGGACATGCCCGACGACGTCGTGCGGGTCATCTGGAGCCCCGCCGTTCTCGTCTATCTCGCCCCCGAGGCGCGCGCCCGATTTGGCGAGCTGGCGCGCGAGCTCGGTGACGTGTGGGTGTCGCTTGATGGGCGGCGGGTGCTTCCCGAGGTTGCGGAGCGTGCTGCGGAGATCCTGCCGGGCGCGGACGACGACTTCGTGCTGAGTCGTGACGGGCGTCCCCTCGCGATCGTGGCCCCGCACGGTGACCGCATCGAGCGGTGGGCAGCTGTGGGCCCGAGCGAGAGCGGCTGAGCGGCTACTGGTCGGCGCCGTAGATGGCGCGGGCAAGCGCGTCGAGCACGAGAGGCGTGCGCGGGCCGAAGCTCAGCACCTCGCCGTCGGCCATGTCGACGAAGCGGCGGTTTTGCCCGGCTGAGGTCAGGGCGATCGCGGGCTTTTCGGTGAGCAGGCCGTCGACGCCTCCGACGCTCGCCAACCCGCTCGACATGACCATGATGAGGTCGGGGTCAGCGGCAATGAGCGCTTCGTCCGTCATCGGGCGAAGCCCCGTCCAGCCGATCTCGCCGGCGACGTCAATGCCGCCGAGGCCGTCGATCAGTTCGTCGGCTCCCGACTCCTCGCCGAAGAGGTAGTAAATGCCACTCGCGCCGCGCAGATACAGGAAGAGGATGCGCACGCGCTCGCCCGGCGTGCTCGGCGCGATGGTGGCAATCTCGCTGAGCACGTCGGTCAACTCGGTGTCGATTCGCTCGGCCAGTAGTTCGCCTGCTTCGGGCGCGCCGAAGATGGCGGCGACGTCACGGGCGAGGGTGGCCGGCGCCGCGAGACCCGGCTCGACGTCGACGTACACGACCGTGATTCCAGCGGTGCGCAGTTGTACGAGCACGTCGGTCGGGCCCACGGTGCCGTCGGTGATGATCAGATCCGGTCGGAGGGCCAGCACCGACTCGGCGCTGACCGCGTGGCCCGAACTCGTCACGAGCGGCAGATCGTCCGTGCCGGGGAAGGTGGTCGATACGTCACGCCCGACGAGGCGATCGCCGAAGCCGAGGGCCCAGGTGGTGGCCGCCAGCGATCCGGCAATGTCGAGGGCGAGAACGCGGTCGGCGCTCGTGACCTCAATGTCGCGGTCGCCATCCAGGTCGCGCGAGACCACCGTTGTCGGCAGTGTCGATGTCGGGGTGTCGACTACGGGGTCGATCGCGGCGTCCGCGATCACGGCCGTTGCGGGACCGCCGTCGATGCGTGGGTTGTCCAGCAGGGCGATCTCTGACAGCGCGGGGCGCTCGCCAACCGCCTCGGGATCGGTGCCGCCGAGGGCGCCGGAGGGCGCGCATCCCGCGAGCACCAGCATCATGGCCGCGACGGCGACAGCGAGCGCCGAGCGACGCCGACGAGGGAAGGGCATGGGGCTCCGGAGCGGTTGGCAAGGAGGGGCTTAGGTAAGCCTAATCTGCGAGTCTGATGGTCCTCCGCGAGCCGCCCAGAGACCGGTGCCGACCGTTCTACGATGAGCCCATGCCCACCCCGTCCGACGACGCGGCGCTGTCCGAGCGCGCCCGACGCGTGCTCGACTTCGAGCGCGAATGGTGGGGCCACAGTGCGGCGAAGGAGCGGCACATTCGTGCCGAGTTCGGCTGGGCACCGGCCCGGTACTATCAGGTACTGAACTCCGTCATCGACGACGCGGCGTCGCGCGCGTACGACCCGATCCTCGTGGGCCGCTTGCACGAGGTGCGTGATGAGCGTGCTGAGCGTCGTCGTACCCGGCGCGACACCGTCGCCTCCTGAGCCGAGAAAGCCCGAATGCCCGACTTCCCGCCCGATCGTTTCGACGATCTGCCACTCGACCCTGGTCGGGTGGGCGCGCATCGGGCGCCGCGCAGTCGAAGCGCTGTGTGGCGCGCAGTTGGGATCGGCGCTGCCGCGTCGGCCGTGCTCGTCGTGGTTGGCCTGGTCGGGCTCGCCGCGATCGACGATCGACTAGAGCTCGACATCCCGGTCTTGACGTCCCCGCCAGAGGAGGACCCCGACGCTCCTGTCGAGCCTGCCGAGCCGGAGGTTGAGCCCATCACGAACGCGGGCGATGCGAACCTGCCTGACGACTTCACCATCACGATCCTCGACGGCACCGGCTCCGTCGGGCGGGGCCCGCAGGCGCAGAGCGCGCTGGATGCGCAGGGCTGGCCCGTCGGAACGGTCACCCAGGCCGCGACAACCGACATCGAGGAGACCGTCGTCTACTACACGAGCCCTGAGCTCGAAGCTGTCGCTCGCGGCATGGTCGAACTGCTCGATGGCGTGGCGGACATTGAGTTGACGGACGCTTTTCCTGGGGCTCCCATCACCATCGTTCTCGGCGCCGACTACGAGTTGCGCGCGGCCAGCTAGCCCCGAGATTTCCGGCCCGTTACCGCGCGGTAACGACTGCGTGGATGCTCTTCCCTCGGGTTCCGCCCGATGGCTAGTCTGCGGAAACGGGGCCCGTACGCGGCCCTTCACCACCGCTCCAGAAAGAGTCACAGCATGGCCAACGGAACCGTCAAGTGGTTCAACGCCGAAAAGGGGTTCGGCTTCATCACGCTCGAGGCAGACGGCAGCGACGTCTTCGTTCACTACTCATCGATCGATATGCCCGGCTACAAGGTTCTCGAGGAAGGACAGGCAGTGTCCTTCGAAATCGGTGCCGGCACGAAAGGGCCTCAGGCGGAAAACGTGACGGTTCGGGCCTGAGTGCGCGTCACGGGGACGCGCGGTCGCTCGGCGGGTTAGTGTTCTGGCCATGCGCAGTTCCCTCCGCCGACGCGCGGGCAGCCTCATTGTCGGCCTCGCGCTCGTTGCAGGTCTCGGTGCGTGCGCGCCGGAGGAGCGCCCGCTAGAGACGGCGTCTCCTGAGCCGAGCGTCGAGCCAGAACCCACCTACGAGTCGACGTACGAAGCTCCGCCGGCCTATGCGATCGCCCCTCTCACGGGAGAGATCATCGAACCGGGCTCTCTCGACCGACCCGTCTTGTCGGCGAAGATCGATAATGCCCCCCTCGCAAGGCCGCAGCTTGGCCTCGACCGGGCCGATATCGTCCACGTCGAACTCGTCGAGGGGGGCTCGATCCGATACGCGGCGTCGTGGCATAGCGACCTCCCTGACGAAGTCGGGCCCGTGCGATCCGTGCGTCCGATGGATCCGGACATCGTCTCGCCCTTCGGGGGGATCCTTGCCTATTCGGGTGCCCAACAGCAGTTCATCGCCGCCATGCTCAACACCCCGGTGCGCAACATCATCTTTGATCGCGGCGACGACTCCGACCTCGTCTACCGAGGGCTTCCACGGCCCTCGCCTCACAATGTCGTCGCCCGGGCGGCGCAGTTGGTTGAGCGCTACGCCGGTGATGACGCGCCTCGACAGCAGTTCGCATTCGCGGATCGAATCGAGAACGCGACGGCCGCGCGAGACGGTGCGCCCGCATCCACGTTGTCGCTGCGTTACGGGCAGGTTGGACAGTCGGGCTGGGAATGGAGCGAGGCCGACGGGCGGTGGCTGCGGTCGCAGGGTGGTCAGCCCGACGTCGCGCTCTCGGGAACCCGTCTGAGCGCAACCAACGTCATCGTGCTTCGGGTGAGAATCGACTTTAGCCCCGGCGTTCCGCAGACTCTCCTGGCAGGCCAGAGCGGCTCTGGGTTTGTCGCGACGGACGGGAAGACCATTCCCATTACGTGGTCGAAGGCCGGCATGGCGGATTCCTATCGCCTCCTCGACGATCAAGGCGTCGCCGTGCGGTTGGCGCCGGGCACCACTTGGATCGAACTCGTGCCGGATACCGGCGACGCGACCATCACTGCCGGCTGAGCATCCGCCCCTCCCTGGCTTGCACTCGCTAGTCGAGAGTGCCAAAATCAGTTAGCACTCACTCTCTGCGAGTGCCAGAGCTACCGTACGTACTGCGTCCGGGAGGGACGAAAGACACACATGGCTAAAATCATTGCTTTTGACGAAGAGGCCCGTCGCGGCCTGGAGCGCGGCCTGAACACCCTGGCCGACGCCGTGAAGGTGACGCTCGGCCCCCGTGGCCGCAACGTCGTTCTCGAGAAGAAGTGGGGCGCCCCCACGATTACGAACGACGGCGTCTCCATCGCCAAGGAGATCGAACTCGACGAGCCGTTCGAGAAGATCGGTGCCGAGCTCGTCAAGGAGGTCGCGAAGAAGACCGACGACGTCGCCGGTGACGGTACGACCACCTCGGTCGTCCTCGCTCAGGCGCTCGTGCGTGAGGGCCTGCGCAACGTCGCGGCCGGCGCCGACCCGATCAGCCTCAAGCGCGGCATCGAGAAGGCCACCAAGGCCGTCTCCGACGAGCTGCTGAAGAGCGCCAAGGAGGTCGAGACCAAGGAAGAGATCGCCGCCACCGCGAGCATCTCGGCCGCCGACCTCGAGATCGGTGCGCTCATCGCCGAGGCCATCGACAAGGTGGGCAAGGAAGGCGTCGTCACTGTTGAAGAGTCGAACACCTTCGGCACCGAGCTCGAGCTCACCGAGGGCATGCGCTTCGACAAGGGCTACCTGTCGGCCTACTTCGTGACCGACCCCGAGCGCCAGGAAGCGGTCTTCGAAGACCCCTACATCCTGATCGTCAATGGCAAGATCTCGGCGATCAAGGACCTGCTGCCCGTCGTCGACAAGGTGATCCAGAGCGGCAAGCAGCTGCTCATCATCGCCGAAGACGTCGAGGGTGAGGCTCTTGCGACGCTCGTCGTCAACAAGATCCGCGGCATCTTCAAGTCGGTTGCCGTCAAGGCTCCCGGCTTCGGCGACCGCCGCAAGGCCATGCTGCAGGACATCGCGATCCTCACCGGCGGCCAGGTCATCAGCGAGGAGGTCGGCCTCAAGCTCGAGAACGCCACCCTCGACCTGCTCGGCCGGGCCCGCAAGGTCGTCATCACCAAGGACGAGACCACGATCGTTGAGGGTGCCGGCGACGCCGACGCCATCGCCGGTCGCGTGAAGCAGATCCGTGCAGAGATCGAGAACACCGACTCCGACTACGACCGTGAGAAGCTCCAGGAGCGCCTCGCGAAGCTCGCCGGTGGCGTTGCCGTCATCAAGGCGGGTGCCGCGACCGAGGTCGAGCTGAAGGAGCGCAAGCACCGCATTGAGGACGCCGTCCGCAACGCGAAGGCTGCCGTCGAGGAGGGCATTGTCGCCGGTGGTGGCGTCGCCCTCATCCAGGCCGGCAAGCTCGCCTTCGACTCGGACGCCCTCACGGGTCTGACCGGTGACGAGGCCACGGGCGCGAACATCGTGAAGGTCGCGATCGACGCCCCGCTCAAGCAGATCGCCCTCAACGCGGGTCTCGAGCCCGGCGTCGTGGCCGACAAGGTGCGCCACCTTGAAGTCGGCCACGGCCTCAACGCGGCCACCGGCGAGTACGTCGACATGCTCGGTGCCGGCATCGCCGACCCGGTGAAGGTGACCCGCTCGGCGCTGCT